>Ga0182792_1000772_pt1 | contig 28574 bp, 24 predicted proteins | sample Passage237B_FD_130497 | JGI IMG/M metagenome (GOLD analysis project Ga0182792, IMG submission 130497) | Cellulose adapted compost microbial communities from Newby Island Compost Facility, Milpitas, CA, USA - Passage2 37B (version 2) (version 2) ...
AGCCCCCGGGAGCGTAGCTTCTGAGCCGCTACGTCGATCTCATGCAGCGGATGGCTCGCAACCCAAGCGGGCCGACAGCGCATTGGGACGATTAGGCCGCTTGCCCACGCGCCGCGTTCGGTCCATGGAGGCTGTCTCACCGCAACCAGAAACCGCATGCGTATCCTGATCATCTCCCAGTATTTCTGGCCGGAACCGTTCATCATCAACGATCTTGCCCGGACGCTGGCGGCCGCCGGGCACGAAATCGTCGTCGCAACCGGCAAGCCCAACTATCCGACCGGCAAGATTGCGCCCGGCTATCACCGAAGAGGTCTGCAACGGGAGACATATGGTGGAGCAGTAGAGGTTATCCGGGTTCCTCTCCGGCCCAGAGGGCGGGCCGGCGCGATTGCGTTGTCGTTGAACTACCTGTCCTTCGTGCTTTCCTCACTCCAGCACCTTCCTCGGTTGTTCCGTGGCAGGTCGTTCGATGCGATTCTGGTGTTCTGCGTCTCTCCCATCACGGCAGCAATTCCCGCGCTTGTCCTGAAGAGGCAAATGGGGGCTCACCTGGCGCTCTGGATTCAGGATCTTTGGCCGGAAAGCGTGGCTGCCACCGGCTTCGTTCGCAACCGGGTGATCCTGAAGGCACTGGAGTTGATAGTCCGGCTCATCTACCGGGGGGCCGACACGCTGCTCGTCCAGTCAGAGGCTTTCATCGGGCCGATATCGCGGCATGTAGAGCCACAGAAAATCGTCTACTATCCTAATTTCGCACCTTCCCTGCCTGCGGAGAAATCTGCCCTTCCCTCGCGGATCCATGAGCTGTTCGACGGCCATTTCTGCGTCGTCTTCGCGGGCAATCTCGGAAAGGCACAATCACTGGAGACGATCACCGCCGCTGCCCGGCTCCTGCTGGGCACGCCAGCCATCCGTATCCTCGTCGCCGGCACGGGGTCGGAAGCATCCTGGCTGAAAGCGACTGCTGCCGATCAGGACCTCCGGAACATCCATCTGCTCGGAAAGCTTGACGTCGAATTGATGCCGGAGCTGTTTGCGCGAGCCGATGCCCTTCTGGTTACGCTCAGAGATGACGAGGCGCTCAACGCCACCGTTCCAAGCAAGATTCAGGCCTACATGAGTGCAGGCAAGCCAATTGTCGGCGCGCTCAACGGCGAAGGAGCAAGGCTGATCGAGAGTTCGAAAGCAGGCCTGACGGTCTGCGCCGGAGACGCAGCCGGGCTGGCGGCCCGCATCTTGACCTTGCATGAGATGTCCTCCACTACCCGCGCGACAATGGGAAGAGCAGCCAAGGCTCATTTCGATGCCAATTTCGAGGTGGGCAGGGCGGCTGAACGGCTGGTCGAAATCTTGCAAGCGAGAATGAGGGGATGAACACCTCGAGCAAGATGAAGATACTGATCCTCGGCGGAAGTGGTATGCTCGGCAGTTCCGTTTTCCGCTGCTTTCACGCCAGCAAGAGCTTCGAGACCACCGCTACGGTGCGCAATCCGGCCGTGCTGACATTCTTCTCGCCCGACGAGACCCCCAGGATGCGCGTGAATGTCGACGTCCTGGATTCCGACGTTTTGATCTCGCTGATGGACACCATCAGGCCGGATGTGGTCATCAATTGCGTCGGATTGATCAAGCAGTTGCCGTCCTCGAACGACCCGCTTGTGGCCCTGCCGATCAACGCGCTCTTTCCCCACCGTCTGGCCCGGATTTGCGCACTGGGTGGGGCGCGGCTGATTCACGTCAGCACCGACTGTGTCTTTTCCGGCAGCAAGGGGAACTATTCAGAAAGCGACCTACCCGACGCCACGGACCTTTATGGCCGCTCCAAACTGCTGGGGGAATTGGTCGATTATGATAACGCGGTGACGCTTCGCACCTCGATCATCGGGCGGGAGCTGTCCACCTCACATTCATTGGTCGACTGGTTTCTCGAACAGCGTGGTACGGTCCAAGGGTTTTCGAGGGCTATCTTCTCAGGACTGCCCGCCTGCGAACTCGCCGCCGTGATGCGGGACGTGGTCTTGCCCAGGACGACACTGAAGGGCCTTTATCATGTATCGGCTGCCCCCATCTCGAAGCTCGAGCTGCTGCGGTTGATAGCCGACCAGTATGGTCTCGGCACCGAGCTGGTGCCCAATGACGATATCAAGATCGACCGTTCGCTCGATTCGTCACGCTTTGCCGCAGAGACCGGCTATATTGCCCCCGCCTGGCCGGAACTTGTACGGCGCATGCATGACGCCGATCCCCGCAGGAGCAGTTGAGGATGTTCGATGACAAGGTCCTGATGATTACAGGGGGCACGGGATCATTCGGAAACGCCGTCCTGCGCCGCTTTCTGAGCACGAAAGTGCGCGAAATTCGTATCTTCAGCCGGGATGAGAAAAAGCAGGACGACATGCGCATCCAGCTGAACGATCCCAAGCTGAAGTTCTTCATCGGCGACGTGCGCAACTATGACAGCGTGCGGGATGCCATGGGAGGCGTCGACTACGTCTTCCATGCGGCCGCACTCAAGCAGGTGCCGTCCTGCGAATTCTACCCGATGGAAGCGCTGCGGACCAACGTGCTCGGAACCGAAAATGTCGTGCAGGCGGCCATCGAACGCGGCGTTGCGCGCGTCATCTTCCTGAGTACCGACAAGGCGGTCTATCCGATCAATGCGATGGGCATCTCCAAGGCCATGGCCGAGAAGGTCGTGGTGGCCAAGTCACGCGTCACAACTGACGGAACCATCCTCTGCTCGACCCGATACGGCAACGTCATGGCTTCAAGAGGCTCAGTCATTCCGCTCTTCGTCAGCCAGATCAAGAGCGGGCACCCCATCACGGTGACCGACCCCAACATGACGCGATTCCTGATGTCACTCGAGGAATCGGTGGATCTGGTCATCCATGCCTACGAACATGGCAGGCAAGGCGACATTTTCGTCCAGAAAGCGCCGGCCGCCACGCTGGGAGACTTGGCGGCTGCACTCAAGGATCTGTTCAACTCGAACGTACCGGTTCGCATCATCGGTACTCGCCACGGAGAAAAGCTCTACGAAACTCTCGTCGCTCGCGAGGAAATGGCGAAAGTCGAGGATCTGGGACGCTACTATCGTATCCCCGCAGATAATCGTGACTTGAACTACAACAAATATTTCTTTGACGGCGAGCAGAAAATCTCCGATCTGGACGACTACACGTCGCACAACACGCGTCGCCTGAGCATCGAGGAGATAAAGAACACGCTCCTCTCCATCGATTACATTCAACAGGAACTAAGAGTCGTGAGATGATCCAGCTCCCGACCCGAGACCGGACTGAGCGCATTCAATGCTGAAGGTCATGACGTTGGTCGGAACCCGGCCGGAACTCATCAAGATGAGTCGCGTCATTGCGGAGTTGGACAAGCATGTCCGTCACGTTCTGGTCCATTCCGGACAGAATTACGACTATGAACTGAACCAGATCTTCTTCGACGACCTGGAGATCCGGAAGCCTGACCATTTTCTGGGCGCGGCGGGAGACACTGCGTCGAAGGCCATCGCAGATGTCATCTCGAAGGCGGATGACGTTCTCGGGGCCGAGAATCCGGACGCGCTGCTGCTATACGGAGACACCAATACCTGCCTGGCGGTCATCGCTGCCAAGCGTCGGAAGATTCCTGTCTTTCACATGGAGGCCGGTAACCGCTGCTTCGACCAGCGCGTGCCCGAAGAACTGAACCGGAAGGTTCTCGATCACCTGAGCGACATCAACCTGGTTCTCACGGAGCACGCACGCCGATACCTGCTGGCCGAAGGTGTCAGGCCGGAAACGATCATCAAGACCGGATCGCACATGCGGGAAGTTCTTGACCACTATCGTCCCAAGATCGAGGCCTCGGACGTTGTGAAGAGGATGGGTCTTGAGGGTGAAAAGTTCTTCGTGATCAGCATCCACCGGGAGGAGAACGTCGATACGCCTGAGAACCTGCGCGACCTCCTCACCACTTTGCACGACCTGGCCGACCGATATGGTTTCAGGATCCTGGTCTCGACCCATCCTCGCACACGCAAGAGGCTGGATGAGCTCGGGCGACCAAAGGATCACCCACTCATCAGCTTTCTCAAACCACTGGGCTTCATCGATTATGTCCGCCTGCAGCTTTCAGCCTTTTGCGTGCTGTCGGACAGCGGCACCATCACGGAAGAAGCCTCCCTGCTAAACCTGCCTGCGATCACGCTCCGCAACGCTCATGAACGCCCCGAGGGAATGGACCAGGGGACCTTGGTGATGAGTGGCCTGAAGAGCGACCGGGTGCTGGAAGCCGTCGCTGTCGTTACGGCGCAGCACGATCGGGGTCCGCGGGTTTTCAAAGCAGTGCCGGACTATGAGGCCGGCCCGGTATCAAAGCAGGTACTTCGGATCGTTCTCAGTTACACGGACTACGTGAACCGGACCGTCTGGCACAAATGGTGAACTCTGCGCGCGCTTCGGTTCCTCGGCCAACGCCAACTCGCGACGGCTGTGGCTTAGCGAGACTGCTCCTTCCCTAACTCCTTCGGGCGTACTCAAAAACAGTCCGGCCCGTAGACGTGATCTGTTCTTTCGCCACGATCCGAGCGCAGCGATCGAGTGCTTCCTGAAAGCTTTTCTCGTCATAATGCGTGAAGATGTCTTCGCGAAGGGCCAGCATTTTTCTGATGGTCGGGTCGGTCTTGGGCACGAATTCAATCAATCCTACTTGAGCAATATTGGTAATCCACCGGACGACCTGTTCAAGCGGTACATTGTGCGCGATGGCCAAATGATGTTCGAAAGCGAGAGCCAGCACCGCATCTGCCACGAATCGTTCCGAAAAGCCGGGGCGCTCCGTTTGCATCCACCCCTGTGAGGGAGACGGGTTCCGGGCATCCAGGTATAGAGGAAGAAAATTCAGGTTTTCCGCCTTCGCTCGATGGAACGCCTTGTCGAGAGCTTGTTGGTCGAAATCAAAACCCGTAACCGAGGACGCTCCTGACTTTAGGCAGATCGCACTGAATTCTCCAGTATTACATCCGAGATCGATCACTGTCTTCGAATTGGATCGTCTTACGAACTCTGACACTAAGTCCTTTTTTCGGATGGCTTCGGAATTGTCATAGGTGGTCGTGGTTGCATAGTTTGCCCATGTTGTGGCTGACATGTTGGCGGGACGAAGTCCCGACACCAATCGCCGGAGCTGCAGCAGCATGCCCTTCAGGCCTTGCTTTGGGAGCTTCCGGTTCTTGAGAAAACTACTTGCTTCACGATCACTCGTTGCCTTTGCCTGGAATTGGGCCGGCAAAAACACGTTTGCCAGAACGCTCCACTTCAATCTGGAGCGAAGTGGAAGCAACTTCGCGAGTTCTGTAGAGGGAATTCCTTCGAGCTCACCTCGATACCAGCTGTTCGGCGCAACATCACAATAGGCCCGCAGCAGGAGCGGGTTGAGGAACTGCTCGCAGAACTGTCTATGCCCTGCCCAAAATTCACCTTCCACATAGGGGCGTATCGAAAGATGATCTATGAATATAGGCTGGGGGCCAATAAACTGAACATTGTAGGCCGATGCATCCGATAAGTTGAAGCCTCTCTCAATCAGGTCGAGCTGCAGATCGAGGTGAAATAGGGCGGCGGCCTGCAGGAGCGAAAAGGACCACTCGTAGGGCATCGTCCACGGCGCAATGGACGGGTGCTCCAGAAGATAGGCGCAATCCAGTCCGTCAGGAGGAGGAACCTCGACAAAGTCCACTAGACGACGTTCAGCGACAAGGCTACGCAACACTTCGCGCGATGCCAGGTACTGGGGAGCGGCACTACGGCTGATCGACCTGAATATGCGATTGCCCGATACATGAATTGATCCCAAGGGATCCCTGAAAGAACCTGGCAAACGGCGCATTTCAGTAACGCGTGATCACTCAGACTTCCGCTTCTGGAAGAGCGCGCGAACCCCTGCCTTTACACGCTGCCAGTAGAGCGCGACAGATGTGCCGGCGACGGCAACGACACCTACGATCGCCTGCACGATCATGCTACCCGTGCCGGGGTCCAGATAAGCATGGGCGTGAGTGACGGAAGCGCTCAAGACCATCGCTGCAACAATCAATCGTCTCATCACAGAAGCTCCTTTTGAAGGGAGATGCAATTGAAGCCGCCCATCTGTCAACCTTGTCCGACCAGGGGCGCGGAGTCCCCCCAGATCCCTCCATCCTTGAGCCTGTCTCAGTCATCCGACAATGGTGTAAGTGATTTTTTGATCACGAACCGCTCGACATTTTCAGCGCTCCCTCCGCAGAGGCCGGACAACGCAGATTAGGTCGATAGTTGTTGACGCCGGTGGATCGCAACCGATATCTGCTCCTCCAGAGTATCGCGCAATCCGCACGCTTCCCGCTCCTCCAAAGTGAACCACGGGAACGCCTTCGCCCATTCAACGCAATCCCGGCGAATTTGTGATGCCACACCCCTCATGGCTTTTGTATATTTTCTGGTTTGCTCTATACGTCCTGTCCTCAATCCCAATCATCCTGTTTCCGGGCCTTCCGGCGTACATAAATGTTGGCCGCGCAGCTGCATTGCTTTTTTTAACATCTTGCTTTGCGATTGCTTTCTCTATGACGGCAATAGTGCAATTTTATTGGAAACCCGCTATTCGGGCACCGAAATGGCTATTCGGCTTATCCATCCTTCTGGCTGGCCTTAATATGTTCTCTCCAATGGTGCAGCCTATACTGTATGAGGTATCACCTAAAGAGACCATCTGGATATTCGTATGGGTTCTGTTTGTCCTATTTTTACAGTATTTTATTATATATTACATAAGTCGAATAAGTATAAATCTCGCCACATTACCATTTGGTTTGTTTTCGGCGATAAATTTCTTCTCTCTTTATGTTGTTTTCACGGATTCCTTCGTTTATCTACCGTGGTATATGCAGCTGGTAGTTGTTCTTGCCAGCGGCTGCGTAGGCACCTTGATGTTCGTTGCGATTACCCGAGGCATCGGATTCTCGCCATCCCTTTACAACTGGATACTTGTTCTCACCCTTGCCGCCGGCCTGTCGGGATCGGCACTAGCGCTAACGAATACAACCACTGAGATTCACAACGTTGACTCGCCTGTCCGTTTTGCCGTCCGCCCGGACGTGCATTTGCTCTCGATGGAATCGTTGCAATCACCTCGACTCCTGAACGCTCACTTGGGCCTGGACGGACATAGCATCCAACAGGCTCTTGCCCGAGACGAGTTTTCCGTCTTTCGCAATGTCTTTACCAGGTTCCCCTCGACTGTTCTCTCTTTGAACAGTCTGCTGGATCTTGATGCGACACCGATCGTTCGTTCAGCATTGTTTTCCGGAAAAGAGGACTCCGTCGTGTATCGAGTTTTCCGGAGTAACGGATACAAGGTAATCAGCGGTTACGCGAACAGCTATCTCGGCACCCAAGGCACTTACGTTGACGCATTTACGCTCCACCGTGCCGACATCTTCAGCAGTAGCGCCTGCCTGTTTACGGCTGACTTCTTCCTCAAGCTTTTTTCAATTTGCGAAATTGCTCGGGTCGTCGAACCCCTATTAGAAAGCGTAGCATGGGACGAAGCCTATCTCGACATTCTTCGGTCTCTACCTCGGAACGAGCCGGTCTTTACCTTTCATCATATGCTGAAACCTGGGCACACAGGACACCTGGTCGGCGCGTATGACCACACTGATCACGAACAGCGTAGAATATTCTTGTCACGCTATCAGGCGCGCATGGAGGAAGCCGCGGCGCTCATTAGCAGGGCCACATCGCTCCTCACGAGCCGTAATCGCCCGTTTATCCTGTTTGTCTTCAGTGATCACGGGGCTTGGATTTCACGAGCACAACAAGCTGATTTGGACGATCCGTTCATCGTGAGAGATCGTCATGGTTCCTTTGCCGCCATTCTCGCCCACGAAATTTCGGTGGGAGATTGTGACGTGGCCAAACAGACCTCCACCTTCACTACCCCTGCGAGAATAATGTCTCGCATAATCGAATGTCTCTCTGATGGGACCTTCGAGCAGCCGGGCTTTATTGAGCCGGTCGATTTCTCCCGGTTCACCTACGAATAGGTCGGAAGATCGTCATCTGGACATCTTCTGTAATTGGTCAACGGAGAACCCGTTGACCAACTACGGAAGGCGTCCGCTTGTGATCGCCGAGATCGCAGGGGCCGAGAAGGCGTGAGGCGCCCCTTTACATACCGGCACTAGGCCGGTAGTCATATCTTGATGACTACTTTCAAACTCTCGAACGCTGGCTTTGACCCGATTCCCCTTTACGGGCGGCTGGCCAGCGTCATTCGGGACAAGATTCGAAGCGGTGAATGGGTGGTGGGCATGGAATTGCCGTCCCTGCCGACGATCTGCGCCGAGTACGGCGTGTCGCGAACGACTGCCAGGCAGGCAATCCAGACGCTCGTCGATGAAGGCTTGATTTCGAGTGCACGGGGACGGCGCGCTCTGGTGCTGAGAAACGACCTCGCGGGCCGACGGCGCCTCTACGAGGTCATCGAGCCGACGCTACAGATGGCGGCGGATCACGAGATTCGCATTTTGTCGCGTCGCGACGCCATCGCGCTTCCCCCCGAGGGACAGTTCTACGGGAAGGCGCTCCCGCCCTATGTCGCCATCAAGAAAATCCACGCCGAAGGCGGCATGCCGTATTGCCTGATGGAGATTTTCATCGCGCGCGAAACCTTCAACCGCTTTCCGCCGGGGCAAGAGGCGGAGCAGAAGCTCGCAAAGTTGGCCTTCGAGAACGCTCGGCCGCCTCTGGTCGGAGGGCGCGAACGCCTGACCGTCGCTGCGGCCGGGCGTGAAGAAGCGGAAGCGCTGGAAGTGCCTCTCTCTTCACCGGTCGCGCGGCTGCACCGCATCTTCTGCGACGCGGAGGAACGCGTCGTCTATTTCGGAAACTTCAGCTACCGGGGCGACCGCTTCGGTTCTGAACGCGATTTGACCGCGTACGTCAAACACGGCTGGTAAGGAACGGCCGAGGAGGACCGATGGGGGAGTTCCAGGCGCTGCGCTTCGAAGTGCTGGAGAAGATTGCGCGTCTGACTTTGGCGCGACCGGAGCGAGGCAACGCCATCGACATGATCATGCGCTCCGAACTGCGTTTGGCGGTTCGGCGGGTAGCCGAAGACGGCGAGATCCGTGCCTTGGTGATCGCGGGGGAAGGCCGCAACTTCTGCACCGGGGGCGACATCGCTGCCATGCAGGAGGCGGGGATTTCGGATGCCGCTGAAGGCCGCCGGCGCCTGGCGGACTATATCGATCTCGTCCAGCAGCTCATCTTTCTGGAAAAGCCCGTCGTGGCAGCAGTGCAGGGACATGCCGCCGGGGGCGGCTTCGGTCTGGCCCTGGCAGCCGACTTCGTGCTTGCCGCCCCGGACGCATGCTTCACCGCTTCCTTCGCCCGTGTCGGTCTCGTCCCGGACTTCGGCCTGACCTGGACCCTGCCGCGGCTGGTCGGCATGCCGAAGGCGCGCGAACTGATCTACTCGGCGCGACGCATCGAGGCGGCGGAAGCGCTGAGGATAGGCATGATCCACGATGTAGTGGACAATGAAAGCCTGCCTCAAACGGCATTCGATCTCGCCGCCGGGCTCACCACTGGTTCGCCGGCGGCGTTCGCGCTGGCCAAGCAGGCTCTCAACCGCAGCCTCAATGCGGATCTGCATTCGCAGCTCGAATTCGAGGCCTCGGCGCAAGGGATCTGTTTTACGACGGAGTGGCACAAGCAAGCCATTGCCCGCTTCCTTGCCAAGCAATCATCGCCCTTCAAGGGCATTTCCGCGACCACGGGGGAGAAGGTTTGATGGCGGTGCTCCTCGACAGCACGGCTCGCGTCGCAGTCTATGGTGGCACCGGCGCCTATGGCCGCGCTCAGGTGGCCACCATGCTGGCCGCCGGCACGCGCATTTCGGCCAGCGTCTCGCCGGGGCGCGGTGGAACGGATATCGACGGCATTCCTGCTTTCGACGCGATGGCCGAAGCAGTCCGCAAGGCTGGCGTCGACACGGCGGTGATCTACACGCCAGCCGCGGGCGCTGGCGATGCCATCGTCGAATGTGCCGAGGCCGGCATCAGGCTGGCACTGGTGGCGGCCGAATTCGTATCGGTGCATGACAGCCTCAACGCCCTGGCGGTCGCTCGCCAACACGGTCTCTGGGTTGTCGGGCCAAACAGCCTTGGGATGATTTCGCCAGGTCGAGCACTACTCGGCTCGATCGCTCCTGACTTCACGACGCCGGGGCGCGTTGGCGTCATCGGCCGAAGCGGCACGCTCACCATCACCACGACGCGGCTGATGAGCCAAGCAGGCATCGGCCAGAGCACCGCTGTCCATATCGGTGGTGATCTTCTCGCCGGCCGCAATCCGCATGAATGGCTGCAGCTCTTTCTCGACGACCCACAGACTGACGCTGTCGTCTATCTCGGTGAGATCGGCGGTCTCAAGGAGTACGCAATGCTGGATTTGGTCCGATCGACGGACAAGCCTGTCTTTGCGCTGATCGTCGGGCGGCATGCACCCGCTGGCAAGCGTATGGGACATGCCGGGGCGCTGATTGCAGGCGACCGCGAGACCGCAGCCGCAAAGCGCAGGGCGCTCGGCGAAGCCGGTGCGCACATCGCGAATTCGCCGCCGCATTTGATCTCGCTGCTCAAGGAACGCCTGGGATGAGCAGCCCTCCAACCAAGGACAGTCAGATAGCCATCCGCGAAGCGGTCCAGGCAGTCTGCGACCGGTTCGACGACAACTACTGGCTAGCGTGCGATCGCGATCACCGCTTCCCGCGCGAGTTCTATCAAGCCATGGCGGCAGGCGGCTGGCTTGGCATTGCCATGCCTGAGGAGTACGGCGGTTCGGGTCTCGGCATCACCGAGGCCGCGCTGATGATGCAGATCGTAGGCAACTCAGCCGGCACGTTTGCCGCCTGCTCGGCGATCCACCTCAATGTTTTCGGGCCGCACGCGATTTGCGTTCACGGAACAGAGGAACAGAAGCAGCGCATGCTGCCCCCGTTGATCCGTGGCGAGGAGCAGGCCTGCTTCGGTGTCACCGAGGCCGATGCCGGGCTCGACACAACCAACATCTCCACGCGTGCCGTGAGGTGCGGCCATGCCTACCGCGTCACCGGGGCCAAGGTGTGGACATCGACGGCGCAACACGCGCACAAGATCATGCTGCTCGCGCGTACCACCCCGAGGGAGCAGTGCAGCCGCCCGACCGACGGGCTGAGTCTATTCTACACGGATCTCGACCGCCGCCATGTCGAAGTCCGTGAAATCGACAAGATGGGACGGGCGGCCGTGGATTCCAACCAGCTCTTCATCGACGGGCTGCTGGTTCCGGAGGGAGATCGCATCGGCCCTGAGGGCGCAGGCTTCCGCATCCTCCTCGACAGTATCAATCCCGAGCGAATCCTGGTCGGTGCCGAGGCGGTCGGCGTCGGTCGCCGTGCGCTGGCGAAAGCGGCGGCGTATGCGCAGAACCGCATCGTCTTCGGCCGACCGATCGGCAAGAACCAATCGGTGCAGCACCCGCTCGCAGAAAGCTGGATGGAACTGGCCGCGGCGGATTTGATGGTTTGGCGCGCCGCCGAACTCTACGATCGACGCGAGCCTTGCGCCGCGGAAGCCAACGCAGCGAAATATCTGGCCGCCGAGGCAGCCTTCCGTGCATGCGATCGGGCCGTACGCACCCATGGGGGGTTCGGCTACGCGCGCGAGTTCCATGTTGAACGCTATTTCCGCGAGAGCGTCGTGCCGCGGATCGCTCCGGTCAGTCGCGAGATGATCCTGTCCTTCATCGCCGAGAAGCAGCTCGGGCTGCCCAAATCATATTGAGGAGGAGCGGATGGGCCCGATTGTTGCCTTCCTCGATCGAGCACTGACCACCATCGAAAGACTTGGCGTCGCGATCGCCGCCGTCGCCTTTGCGGCGATGATGATCGTGACGGTCATAGACGTGGTCGGTCGCTATGGCCTCAACTCGCCGCTGACCTGGTCCTTCGACCTCATCACCGCCTATCTGCTGGTTGCGGGCTTTTTCCTGGCGATCTCGGCCACGCAGGCCAACCGACAACACATCAGTATCGACCTCATAGCGCGTTCGCTGCCGCCCCGCCTTCGTGCCACCCTGCTCGCGCCGGCTTTCGTCATGGCCGTCGTTTTCGTGCTCGTCATTGCCTGGTCCGGCACGGTCGGGTTCCTCGATGCCTGGAACAAGAACCTCGTGATGGACGGCGTCATCCCGTGGCCGCGCTGGCCGACCTACCTGCTGGTCGCCGTCGGCGCCGGCTTGCTGGGGCTGCGTCTCATCATCGATTGCCTCGCGCTGGTTGTCACCGCGGCGGGTGGCGCGACGGACCGCGATCCTTTCACGGATGAACACCCGAGCGGCGCCGAATGATCACCTCCGTCCTTTTCGTCGCGCTTCTGGTTTTGCTCGCCGTCGGCCTGCCGGTTGCCTTTGCCACCGGCGTCGCCGGCATGATCGGCCTCTACATGCTGGGCGGTGAACGGGCCGTCTGGGGCATCCTGTCGACTACACCGCTGAGCTCGGCCTCGCAGTACGAGTTTCTGTCGATCCCGATGTTCATCCTGATGGCGGAGATCATCATCATCAGTCGTATCGGCGACGAACTGTTCGACACGATGGCGATCTGGATCGGTCGCATGCGCGGTGGCCTTGCCATCGCGACCTCGCTCGCCGGTGCCGGATTCGGGGCCATCTCGGGATCGAGCACGGCCGGCGCCGCCACCCTGGCCTCGACCTCCCTGCCGGCAATGATCAAGAACGGCTATGAGCCGAAGCTGGCGAACGGCGTCGTCGCCATTTCGGGCACGTTGGCGATGCTCATTCCGCCGAGCATGGCAGCGATCCTTTATGGCCTCGTCGCCGGCCAGAGCATCGGCGCGCTGCTGATCGCGGGCATCGTCCCCGGCCTGCTTGTTATGTTGACCATCGCGTCTACCGTCATGTTCCTGGTCTGGCGGGACCCGTCGCGTGCTCCGCTCGGCCAGGCCTATTCCTGGCGCGAGAAGATTCTCAGCCTGCGCGTCACTGGTGCCATGATTCTGTTGATGATGCTGGTCACCGGCGTCATCTACCTCGGTGTGGCGACGCCGACCGAGGCAGCCTGCCTGGGCGCATTTGGCGCGGTGGCAATCGCCGCGGCCCGGCGGCGCTTGACGATGCGGGCTTTTGGCAAGGCACTTGTCCGCGCGGCGCGCACCTCGGCGATGATCGGGCTGATCATCATCGGAGCGCATGTCTTCAGCTATGCACTGACCCTGACGCAGACGACCCAGCAGCTCGTCACGTGGGTGGGCAGCCTGGATTTTCATCCCCTCGTCATCATGGCGATCATCCTGGCGATCTACGTCATACTCGGCCTGTTCCTCGACCAGATTGCCATTCTCATCCTCACCGTTCCCATCCTGCTGCCGGTCGTCCTTTCACTCGGCTTCGATCCCATCTGGTTCGGCATCATCGTCATCGTGACCGCCGAGATCGGCATGGTCACGCCGCCGATGGGAATGAACGTCTTCGTCGTGGCCAAATATACGGGCCGACCGACCCACGAAGTCTTCGCCGGCGTGTTCCCGCACGTCGTCGCGCACATCCTGCTCATCGCCTTGCTGGTGCTCTTTCCCGGCATCGTGCTGTGGCTGCCCGAGACGATGGCTGTGCAATGATTCAACCGGAGGAACTGACCATGAAGAATACCGGATTACTCGCCACGCTTGCGGTGTCCGCCTCGCTTCTCGCGACCGCGGTGCAGGCCGAAACGCGTCTCAAGGTTGCCGATTCTTTCCCCACCTCGCACTACATCTCGGTCGAGGCAGCAAAGAAGTTCATGGATGAGGCGACGCGCCTGTCGAACGGAGAGTTGCAGTTCGACTACTTTCCGACCGAACAGCTCGGCAAGGCCAAGGATCTGTTGCAGCTGACCACGACCGGCCTGACTGATATCGCCTATATCGTGCCTTCCTATGCGCCCGACAAGCTGCCCATGTCTTCTGTGGCAGAGCTGCCGGGCATGTATTCCACCTCCTGCGAAGGCACTCATGCATTCTGGAAACTCATCGACGAAGGCGGCATCCTCAACAGTGAGGAGTTCGAGCCGAACGGCGTCGTGCCGCTGATGGGCTTTGCGCTGCCGCCCTATCAGATATCGGTGACGGCGAAGCCACTCGATGGCATCGATGCGCTGAAGGGGCAGAAAATCCGCGCGGCCGGCGGGGCCTTCGAGCTCACGCTGCGCGCGCTCGAGGCGGTTCCGGTCCGCATGGCCGCTCCGGAAATCCGCGAGGCACTGGTTCGTGGCACGATCGACGGATCGGTGGGGCCCCTGGTCAGCCTCGCGCCATATGACCTGCTGACGGTCATGCGCCACGGCACCCAGAAAGCCAGCTTCGGAGGCTTTGTCGGAACGTATTCCATCAGCAAGGAGGTCTGGGACGGCCTTTCGCAAGAGCAGCAGGCTGCTCTGAAGGAAGCCGGCCGCAGCACCATGGAGCATTTCTGCACCTACGCCGACGACAACGAAGCCGCGGGTGCGAAGGCATTCGAGGAGGCGGGCGGCACTCTGTGGCCCTACTCGGCCGAGCAGAACGCAGAGCTCGCTGAGCGGGTTCAGCCAGTCGCCGACGACTGGGCGACACGGCTAGAGGAGCGTGGCCTTCCGGCCCGCCAGGTGCTCGACGCCTACAAGGCCGCTCGCGCCTCCAACTGACATGAAAGGACCGGCAATGACCGAGAGCAACGAAATCCTGTTCGAAAAGCGCGACCATGTCAGCTGGATCACCATAAATCGGCCGGACAAGCGCAACTCGATCAACGCCGCAGTCATTGCCGGCATCCTTTCAGGGCTGGAGGAATCCGCCAAAGATCCCGATGTCCGCGCCATCGTGCTCACCGGCGCGGGCGACAAGGCGTTCTGTGCCGGCGCCGACCTTTCCAGAGGCACCGGCACGTTTGGGCGAAATTTCGCCGAGCCGACACAGCCGTTCGCCAACTTGCTTCGCACGGCACATGCCTGCCGGCTGCCGATCGTCGCGCGCGTCAATGGCACGTGTATGGCCGGGGGCATGGGACTGCTCGGCATGTGCGACATGGCCGTCGCGGCCGATCATGCGCTGTTCGGATTGCCGGAGGTGAAGATCGGCGTGTTTCCGATGCAGGTGCTTTCCGTGTTGCAGCCTCTGCTGGCAAGGCGCGACCTCATGGAGCTTTGCATCACCGGCGAGCCGGTCGATGCCGCGCGCGCAGTCAGCATGCGGCTTGTCAACTACGCCGTGCCGGCCGCTGAACTGGACGAGAAGACGAACTGGCTGGTGGACCGCATAACCGACAAGTCGCCGACCGCCATTCGGCGCGGCAAATACGCAATGGCCGCCATCGCCTCGATGGGGTTCGAACAAGCGGTGAGCTTCACCGAGACGCAAATCGGCGTCGCTTCGATGACGGAGGACGCCGCCGAGGGCGTCGCTGCCTTCAACGAGAAGCGGAAGCCGAACTGGACGGGGAGATGAGTGTGACTGACAGGATCGTTCGCATCGGAGGCGCATCCGGCTTCTGGGGTGACAGCAGCCTCGGGGCGAGTCAGCTCGCGCAAAGCGGCAAGGTCGACTACCTGATGTTCGACTATCTCGCCGAGGTGACCATGTCGCTCCTGGTCCGCGCACGGCAGAAGGACCCGACACAGGGTTACGCCACCGATTTTGTCGGTGTGGTGAAGACACTCCTGAAGGACATCAAGACGGGCGGCCTGCGCATTGTAGCCAATGCGGGCGGCGTCAATCCGCTGGGCTGCGCTGCGGCATTGCGCGATCTGGCGGCGGCAGCCGGAACCGAACTCAAGGTGGCCGTCGTCGAGGGTGATGACGTCTCGGGCTTGGCCGATACGCTACGCAATGAGGGTGTGACCGAGATGTTCTCGGGCGTTCCCTTTCCCGACAGGATTCTTTCTGCGAACGCCTATCTCGGGGCGACCCCGATCGCCGCCGCGCTCGGCAGGGGCGCAGAGATAGTGGTGACGGGGCGCGTCGCCGACAGCGCCTTGGCTCTCGGCATCCTCATGCACGAATTCCGCTGGCGTGACGACGAATGGGACCGGCTCGCTTGCGGCAGCCTGGTCGGCCATATCCTCGAATGTGGGGCCCAAGCCACCGGGGGGTTGCACACCGACTGGGAGGACGTGCCGGACTGGGCGAATATCGGTTATCCCATTGCAGAATGTGCTGCCGACGGCAGCTTCGTGGTCGGCAAGCCGGAAGGTACTGGCGGTCTGGTCACGCCGGCCGTCATCGCCGAGCAGATGCTGTACGAGGTCGGCAACCCTGCAGCCTACCTTCTGCCCGACGTGGTCGCCGATTTCTCGCAGGTGCGTTTGGAGCAGGTGGGGGAGAACCGGGTTCGCGTAACCGGAGCAAGGGGGCGGCCGGCGCCTGCCACGTACAAGGTGTCCGCCACCTTCGCCGATGGCTGGCGCGCCTTCGGCACGCTGTCGGTCATCGGGATAGATGCCGAGCGCAAGGCGCGTCGTACGGCGGAGGCGATCCTTGAGCGCACGCGCGACATTTTTCGCCGCCGCAACATCGCCGATTATCGCCGCACCGACATCGAAATTCTCGGCGCCGAGGCGATCTACGGCCCGCACAGCCGCGCCAGGGGTGCGCGCGAGGTGGTAATGAAACTCGGGGTGGAGCACGAAGACGCTGCCGCCCTCGGCATTTTCGCGCGCGAGATCGCACCGGCGGGAACGAGCTTTTCACCGGGCACGACCGGCTTCGCCGGCGGTCGGCCGAAGCCGACGCCGATCGTGCGGCTGTTTTCCTTCCTGCTGGCGAAGGACCGGCTGCCTGCCCCGGTGGTGACCATTGACGACGAGCGTTTCGAGGTTCCCGTCGCCGTACCGGCGCAAGCCGCACCCCTGCCCCTGGCCTCGGAACCGGCCGCGGAGCCTTACGACGGGCATACAGTGACAGTTCCGTTGATCCGGCTGGCCGTCGCGCGCTCGGGCGACAAAGGCGACAGCGCCAACATCGGCGTCATCCCCCGTCACAGCTCCTTCACCCCGGTACTGCGGCGCGAACTGACGCCAGGGCGAGTAAAGGACTACTTCGCCCATCTGGTCGAGGGCGACGTGCACCGCTACGAGGTGCCGGGCGTTGGCGGTTTCAACTTCCTCATGGAAAAGGCCCTGGCCGGGGGCGGCATGGCTAGCCTGCGCAACGACCCGCTCGGCAAGGGTATGGCGCAGATGCTGCTCGAGATTCCGATCGACGTGCCAGCCGGCATGACTGGTTTGCTCAAGCCGGAGGAGCAGGCGGCATGTTCCTGATCGAAGCTGAGGGCAAGAACATGCTTAGGCGTCACGGCATGGCCGTGCCGGCCGGGCGGCTGGTTGTCGATCCGTCCGACATAGGCGTGCTGGACTTCCCGGTTGCCATCAAGGCGCAGGTTCTGGCCGGCAAACGCGGCAAGGCGGGGCTGGTGCGCCTCGCCCGGCCCGAGGAAGCGGCGTCGGTCGCGCATGCAATTCTCGCCACTGCCGGTCCCAGCGCGCCGCCCTTACTGATCGAGGAGCAGGTCAGTATCTCCGCCGAATATTACCTTTCCTGGGGTATCGACGACGTGGCGCAGAAGCTGGCGCTCTCGTTCTCCATGAAAGGCGGCGTCGAGGTGGAGGAAAATGCCGACGCGCTGCGCGTGTTCCACGTCGACCCGCGACGGGATCTGTTTCCCCATCATCTGCTGGAGTTCTTCGCCAGCTGCGGTGTGTCCGGCCGGCAGCTTGGAGCGGTGGCGCGCTTCGCCGCGCGCCTTCTGGCCGTATTCAGACAAGAAGATGCGCTGCTGGTCGAGATCAACCCGTTGGCCGTAACGACGACCGGTGAGCTCGTCGCGCTCGACGCCAAGGTGATTTTGGATGACAACGCCGCGCACCGGCATCTGGATTGGGAGAGTCTCCGCTCACGCGCCATCCAGATGGAGACGATGACGCCTCTGGAGCGACGCGCCGCGCAACTCGGTACGACCTTCGTCGAGCTGGATGGCAGCATCGCGCTCCTGACCGGAGGTGCGGGGCTTGGCATGGCCATCGTCGACATGCTGTCGGACGAAGGGCTGCATCCAGCCAATTTCGTCGATGCGCCCGGCGGCACGACGGCCGAAACCTTCGGCCGGCAGGCAGCGCTGGTTTTCGAGCGAGCCGCTGCCGACGAAGTCAAGGCGATACTGCTCTACCTGACGCTGACCGCAACCTCGCTCAAGCAGAGCGTCGGCGGGCTGATCGCTTTCCTGGAAAGGAATCCGCCGCCCAAGCCGCTGGTGGTTGGCTTGGTCGCCACCGGCAGTTCAACGCGAGAGATGTCGGTCGAGGAGGCGAGGCAGCGTTTCCAGGCGCTTGGTTACGAGTGCTGCACGGAACTGGTGGAAATCGTAGATCGGCTCCATTCATTGCTCAAATAGCGGGCCGCTTCTGTTGCCTGGAATGATCTCGGCGTCCACGATTGGCTTCACGAGTGCTTCTTCCTTGCCGACGAAGCGGTTGTCTGCAGCTTTGCCCAGCCAATCTTGTCGAGACGTTCAGTCGGCGTTTTGAAGAAACAGCTGCAAATTCCGGCGAGCGATGCCGGTTCGCGCTCAAAACCCAGGATGCGCCCATCGGAGCCCCGACCAGAGCGCAGAACGTATCAATTTCCGTCGGCGCTCAGAGCGCATTCGACAGGAAAGTCAGTAGTCTGGCTTTCAAGAATCGGGCTGCCCAGGGGGCGAAGGTCAAGTTCCTCGCAGTGCCGCCTGGGCGGCCGCCAGTCGGGCAATCGGCACGCGGAAGGGCGAACAGGACACGTAGTCGAGGCCTACCTCCTCGCAAAAGGCGATGGAAGCGGGATCGCCGCCGTGCTCGCCGCAAATGCCGAGCTTGATGCCGTCACGCGCACCACGGCCCTTGCGGCTGGCAATGCGGATGAGCTCGCCAACTCCGTCGACGTCGAGAGACACGAACGGATCGCGGTCCATCAGCCCCTTCTTTCTATAGATCTCCAGGAAGGTTGCCGCATCGTCGCGGGAGATGCCGAATGTGGTCTGCGTCAGGTCGTTCGTGCCGAACGAGAAGAATTCGGCGGAGGCCGCGATCTCGTCCGCCATCAAGGCCGCACGCGGCAGCTCGATCATGGTGCCGACCAGGTAGTCGATCGCCGCGCCGGTCTCCTGCATGACCTCCTTCGCCACGGTATCGATGCGCGCCTTGACGAAGTCCAGCTCCTGCTTCAAGCCCACCAGCGGCACCATGACTTCGGGCACGACCGTGCTGCCGGTGCGCCGGCCGGCTTCGATAGCGGCTTCGAAGATGGCGCGCGCCTGCATCTCGGCGATTTCGGGATAGGACACGGCAAGCCGGCAGCCGCGATGACCCAGCATCGGATTGAACTCGTGCAGCGAGTCGGCGCGCTGCCGCAGCTTTTCGGGTGAAACGCCCATCGCCTGCGCAACCTCGGCGATCTCCTCGTCGGTATGCGGCAGGAATTCGTGGAGCGGCGGGTCGAGCAGGCGGATCGTGACCGGCAGCCCTGCCATGATCTCGAACAGTTCGAGAAAATCCGAGCGCTGCATCGGCAGAAGCTTGGCGAGCGCGGCGCGCCTGCCCTCTTCGGTGTCGGAGAGGATCATCTCGCGCATGGCCACGATGCGCGCCTCGTCGAAGAACATGTGCTCCGTGCGGCAGAGGCCAATGCCTTCCGCGCCGAAGGAACGCGCAGTGCGTGCGTCCGCCGGCGTCTCGGCGTTGGCACGCACCCTCATGCGACGGGCTTCGTCGGCCCACTTCATGATGTTGGCAAAGTCGCCCGACAGCTCTGGCTGGAGCATCGGCACCGCGCCTTCGAGCACCTGCCCTGCCCCGCCATCGACGGTAATCACGTCCCCCTTCCGGAACGTGCGGCCGCCGGCAACCAGCACGTTGTTGCGATAGTCGACGCGCATGGAGCCTATGCCGCAAACGCAGGGCTTCCCCATTCCGCGGGCCACGACCGCGGCATGGCTGGTCATGCCTCCGCGGGTTGTCAGGATGGCTTCTGCCGCATGCATGCCGTGGATGTCCTCGGGGCTGGTCTCGATCCGCACCAGGACCACCTTGCGCCCCTGCGCTTTCGCATCCTCCGCGTCCTCGGACGAAAACACGATCTCGCCGGTCGCAGCACCCGGCGAAGCCGGCAGGCCGGTGCCAATCACCTTGCGCTCGGCACGCGGATCAATGGTCGGGTGAAGCAGCTGGTCGAGCGAGGCCGGGTCAATGCGGCAGACGGCTTCCTCCTTCGAGATCAGGCCCTCTGCCACCATGTCGGCCGCGATCTTCAGCGCGGACTTCGCCGTGCGCTTGCCGGAGCGGGTCTGCAACATCCAGAGGCGACCGCGCTCGATGGTGAATTCGAGGTCCTGCATGTCGCGGTAGTGCCGCTCCAGCCGGTCGGCCATGGCGGCCAGTTCGCGAAAGGCCTCCGGCATCACCTTCTCGAGCGACGGCTTGTCGGATCCGGCCGCGATGCGCGCCGCCTCCGTAATGTTCTGCGGCGTACGGATGCCGGCCACCACATCCTCGCCCTGCGCATTGACCAGGAATTCGCCGTAGAGTGCCTTTTCGCCGGTCGAGGGATTGCGGGTGAAGGCGACGCCCGTCGCCGACCCCTCGCCCAGATTGCCGAACACCATGGCCTGGACGTTGACGGCGGTGCCCCACTCCTCAGGAATGGAATGCAGCCTGCGATAGGTGATGGCGCGCGGGTTCATCCAACTGGAAAAGACCGCGCCGATCGCGCCCCACAGCTGCTCGTTCGGATCCTGCGGGAAGGGATGGCCAAGCTCCTCCTCGACCTTGGCGAGGTAGCGGGCGATCACCTCCTGCCACTGCGCGGCCGAGAGCTCGGTGTCCAGCTCGAGGCCATAGCCGGCCTTGGCGTCCTGCAGGATCTCCTCGAACTCGTCGTGGTCGATGCCGAGCACGACGTCCGAATACATCTGGATGAAGCGGCGGTAGCTGTCGTAGGCGAAGCGTTCGTCGCCCGAAGCCTTCGCCAGGGCGCGCACCGTGCTGTCGTTCAGGCCGAGATTGAGGACGGTGTCCATCATGCCGGGCATCGAGGCGCGCGCGCCGGAGCGAACCGACACGAGCAGCAGGTCGTCCGGGTTGCCGAAGCGGCCGCCGGCGATCTCACCCACCCTTTCCAGAGCGGCCTCGACCTGTGGCGCCAGGTCGTCGGGGAGCTTGCGTCCATTCGCGTAGTAGGCCGCGCACACCTCGGTGGTAATGGTGAAGCCCGGCGGCACCGGCAGTCCAAGGCTGCACATTTCGGCAAGGTTCGCGCCCTTGCCGCCCAGCAGGTTCTTGTCGGACGCCCGCCCTTCCGCGGTGCCGCCACCGAAACTGTAGACCCACTTCGTCATGCCTGCTCCGCTCTCGCCGTACCGCCCCTGCCCACCTTTGCGGAGCGATAGTGTGCGTGCCGATGGAACGCAACCGGATCGGGGAAAAGTGCAACAACATGAATCGATTAGGTCGATCCTGCTTGCATCCAGGCCACGGCCGATCTAGAACAAAAAAAGAACAAAGGAGGACACGATGAAGGGCGAAGGCAAAATCGACTATCTCGAAATGCCGGCCGGCCGGGGCACGATGGATGTCGTCAAGGCGTTCTACAGCGCTGCGTTCGGATGGACCTTCACCGACTACGGCCCCACCTACGCCGCGTTCGACGAGGGACTGGAGGGCGGCTTCCAGGGCGACCCCGACGAGGGAGCGAAGCCGCTTCCCGTTCTCTATTCGGAAGATCTTGAGGCCGTTGTCCGTGCCGTCGAGGACGCAGGCGGCAGGATCGTCAAGCCGATCTTCTCCTTTCCCGGCGGACGCAGGTTCCATTTCGCCGACCCGGCCGGCAACGAACTGGCGGTCTGGAGCAAGTGAGCCAAAATCCATGATCGAACAGAAAAGAGGAAGCTGCCATTGCGGAAAAATCGCCTTCGAGGTCGAAGGCGATTTCGCCAGGGCCGTCGACTGCAATTGCTCGCATTGTCAGCGCAAGGGCTATCTGCTGGTGATGGTGCCACGCGAGGCGTTACGGCTCGAAACGCCGGTAGAGACGATGTCGAACTACCGTTTCAACAGGCATGTGATCGATCACAAATTCTGCCCGGATTGCGGGTGCGCGCCGTTCGGCTTCGGCACCGACGAGAACGGCAAGGCGACGGCAGCGATCAACATACGCTGCCTGGAGGAGATCGACCTGACCAAGGTGGAACGGATTCCGTTCGACGGCAGGAGCTACTGAGGGTCAGCTCGCCTCGCGCAGTTGCTCGGCGGTTTGAAGGTCTACCGATACGAGCTGGCTGACGCCCTGCTCAGCCATGGTGACGCCGAACAACCTGTTCATGCGCGCCATGGTGATCGGGTTATGCGTGATGATGACGAAGCGCGTCTCGGTCGATGCTGCCATCTCGTCCATCAGGTTGCAGAAGCGCTCGACATTGTGGTCGTCGAGCGGTGCATCGACCTCGTCGAGGACGCAGATCGGCGCCGGGTTGGTCAGGAAGACCGCGAAGATCAGCGCCATTGCCGTCAGCGCCTGTTCGCCGCCCGAAAGCAGCGTCATGGTCTGCGGCCGCTTGCCGGGCGGCCGGGCAAGAATCTCGAGGCCAGCCTCCAGCGGATCCTCCGACTCGATCAGCTGCAACTCCGCCGTGCCGCCGCCGAACAGGTGGGTGAACAGCCGCTGAAACTGGGCATTGACCTGGTCGAAAGCGGCCAGCAACCGCTCGCGCCCCTCGCGGTTCAGGCTCTGGATGGCGCCGCGCAGCTTGCGGATCGCCTCGATCACGTCCTCACGCTCCGAGACAATGGTCTCCAGCCGTTCCGACAGCTCCTGCTGCTCGGCTTCGGCGCGCAGGTTCACCGCGCCAAGACGCTCGCGCTCCACCCGCAGCCGATCGAGCCGCCGTTCGACCTCGGCCGCATCAGGCAGCGCGTCGCCCGGCTCCAGTCCGGCGTGGCGGATCGCGAGGTGGGCTTCGACGTTGAGCGCCTCGTGAATGCGGGCTTCCGCCTCCTTGCGCCGTTCCTCGGCCGCGCCCAGCCGCTCTTCGGCCCTGACGCGACCCTCACGCGCCTCGGCCAGCGCCTGGATGGCGGCATTGGCAGCCTTGTCGAGCTCGGCCTGGCGCGTCTCGGCCTCCTGCAGCCGGTCGGCCGCGGCCTTGCGCAGCTCCTCGGCCTGCGAAAGCTGGGACAGCAGCGCCCGGCGGCGCGCCTCGATCTCGTCGGGGGCGTCCGCGAGCCCTTCCTGCTCGGCCGCCGCCTCGGCGCGGCGTTCGGCAAGCGACGCGATCTGGCGGTCGGCGTTGGCGGCGCGCGCCGTCCAGCTCTCGCGCTCGGCAGCGATCGCCTCCAGCCGGCGCCGGCGAATGTCGGCCTCGCGCGCGAGCCCCTGATGCGCGGCGCGCGCGTCGGCGAGGCGGGCCCGGTCCTGCGCCACCTCGGCGGCGGCAGCATCCAGCCGCGCCTGCAAATCGGTCAGGTCCGGCAGGCCTTCCAGCGCGGCGAGCGCCTTCGCGCTTTCCGCAGCCGCCTCGTCGCGGCTTTCGGCAAGCCTCAGTCGCGATTCATCGAGTGCTGCGCGACGAGCCGCCAGTTCGCCGGCCGCCTTTTCGGCCCGGGCAAGGGCTTCGCGCGCCTCGGCCGCCGCACGCTGGGCGGCGCGCCAGGCGTCACGGGCGGCGCGCTCGGCCTCGGCGGCGGCCTTCGTCTCAGTGTCGGCTTCCGCCAGCCGCTCCTCGGCCGCGCGCAGCGCGCGCGTCGCCTCGATCGCCTCAGCATCGAGTTCGGCAAGACGGTTCTTCTGGGCGAGCCGCTGCGCGGCAGCGGTCGGTGCATCGGCCGAGGCAACGAAGCCGTCCCAACGCCACAGCGCGCCGTCGCGGCTCACCAGCCGCTGGCCGGGCTTCAGCAGCGCCTGAAGGCGAGCGCCTTCGGCCAGCTCGACGATGCCGATCTGCGCCAGGCGACGCGCAAGCTGCGCGGGCGCGTTGACGACTTCCGCGAGGCTGCGCACGCCTTCGGGCAGCGTCGGATCGCCGTCGCCGGGCAGCGGCTCGCCCCAGTGCGCCGGAGCCGAATGGTCGAGCGGCGCATCGAGGTCTTCGCCCAGCGCCGCACCCAGCGCCGTTTCGAAGCCGCGCTCGACCCGGACCTGCTCGAGAACCGCTGGGAAGAGGCCGCCGGAGCCTGCATTGAGCACGCTGGAGAGCGTCCGGGCCTCGGTCTCGATGCGCTGCAGGGCCGCGCGCGCGTCCTGCACTGCCGGACGCTGGGCCGCCTCGCGCGACCTCGCCTCCGCCACGCGCCGCTCGGCGGCGAGCGTGGCTCGCTCGGCTTCAGCAACGGCTGCGTCGGCCTGCTCGGCGAGGGCGCGCTTTTCCACGGGATCGGCGAGTGCTGCCATGCGGGCCGCGATGTCGGCTGCCTCGCGCTCGATTTCGGCAAGCTGGCGGTCGAGCCGCTCGACCCGTTCGCGGCTTTCGCGCAGCGCGCGTTCCGCCTGCCCGCGAAGGGCGGAGGCATCGGCGCGCTCGGCCGTCAGCCTGGCCAGCGCCGACTCGCTTTGTGCAAGCTTGTTGCCGGCATCCTCGAAGGCAGCGCGCGCCCGCGCTTCCTCCTGCACGGCTCCTGCGTCCGCAGCATGCAACTCGGTTTCCTCGGCGGCGAGCCGCGCCAGCACTTCGTCGTTGTCGCGCAGCATCTGGCGCTCGCGCTCCAGGTCGGCGTCGAGCTGGGCGATCCGCTTCTCCAGCTCGGCCTGGCGGGCGCGCATGCGCGAGGCCTCGTCCTCGAGCTGGGTGCGGGCGATTGCGAGCCGCTGAAGGGCGGCGGCGGCGGACGCCTCGGCCTCGCGCAGCTCCGGCAGGCGCTGGGCGGCAATCGCCTGCTGCTTGGCAGCCTCGACCTGCTGCGCAGCCCGCTCGCCGACCAGCGAGGTCGCCTGCGCGAGCGCCGATTTCGCCTCGGCTTCCTGCTCCTTCGCCTGAGTCCAGCGGATGTGGAGCAGGGTCGCCTCGGCCTTGCGGATGTCGGCAGAGAGGTTCTTGAAGCGTGTCGCCTGGCGCGCCTGGCGCTTGAGGTTGTCGATCTGGCTTTGCAGTTCGCTGACCACGTCGTCGAGGCGCTCGAGGTTCTGCTCGGCGGCGCGCAGCCTGAGTTCAGCCTCGTGGCGGCGCGAATGCAGGCCGGAGATGCCGGCGGCCTCCTCGAGCAGAGCGCGGCGGGCCTGAGGCTTGGCCTGGATCAGCTCGCCAATCCGGCCCTGGCCCACCATCGAAGGCGAGCGGGCGCCGGTCGACTGGTCGGCGAACAGAAGCTGCACGTCCTTGGCGCGTGCCTCGCGGCCGTTGATGCGGTAGATCGAACCCGCCTCGCGCTCGATGCGGCGCGATACCTGCAATTCGTCGGCGTCATTGAAGGCGGCCGGCGCCGTGCGATCCGAATTGTCGAGGAAGAGCATCACCTCGGCGGTGTTGCGCGCGGGCCGGGTCGAGGAGCCGGAGAAGATCACGTCGTCCATGCCGGACGCGCGCATGTTCTTGTACGAGCTTTCGCCCATCACCCAGCGCAGCGCCTCGACGAGGTTCGACTTGCCGCAGCCGTTCGGCCCGACGACGCCGGTCAGTCCGCGCTCGATGACGAATTCGGCGGGATCGACGAAGGACTTGAAGCCGAGGAGCCGCAGCCGGGTGAACTTCATGCGCGCAACTCCGCGCGCCACCCGGCAGCCGTCGCGATCGGGAGGTCAGGCCGCCGCGTCGATGATGGCCGACATCTCGTCAACCGACATACCCCCGGAATACTTCTTGCCATTTATGAAGAATGTGGGCGTGGCATCGACGCCAAATTCCTTCTCGCCACGCTGCCGTACGGCCCTGACATCATCCAGCAGCTTCTGGTCGGTCAAGCAGGCCTCGAACGACTCCTGTGAAAAACCGGCCAGCTTGGCGATCTGGAGCAACGCATCTTTCGCATTCTCCACGGCTGCCCAGTTCGACTGCTGCCGGAACAGCACATCGACCATGCTGAAGTAGTTGTCGTTGGAGCAGCGGGCCAGCATGAACGCGGCCTCCGCGCGCGGATCGAACGGAAATTCGCGCAGGATCAGGCGGGCCTTGCCGGTGTCGATGTATTTTTGCTTGATGTCGGGCAGCGTCTGCTCATGGAAGCGCGCGCAGTGCGGGCAGGTCATCGAGGCGTATTCGACGATCGTGACGGGCGCGTCCTCCTTGCCCATCACCTTCTCGGGCAACGGGCCCGGCTCCAGCAGCTTGGCCATGTCGACCGTGCCCTGCGCGGGCGGGACCTTGACGCCGCTCGGTGGCGCCTCAGGGGCGGCGGCCTGTTTTTCTTCCTGTTCACCGCAAGCCGCGAGGATCGCGCCGGAGGCCGAAATGGCCAGCATCGAAAGCAACACCTTGCGGCGTGGAAGGAGAGCGGTCATGCGAATCACCTGAACTGTTGGGAATTGTGCGCCGGGGACCTACCAGAAAGCGATAGTTGCCGCGGAAATAAGGCATGCGGCGAGCCCTGCCAATCGGCGGCTTTCCACAGCAAGTTCACGAAAGCGCGAGTCCGATCAGCGCTTGCGGCGGGAGGCGAGTACGCTGGCGCCCAGCCGCCTGAGGGAGTCGCGCAAGCCCTCGTCGGCAATCGGATCGACAACAGCGTCGATCCGCCGCGCTTCCTCGGGGCTCGGTTCGGCCTGCCTGCGGGGCTGCCGGTGGGGCGCCGAAACAGGCTTCTGCACGATCCGGATGCGGCCGATCGCGCCATAACCGAGGAAGGTGTTGAGCCGCGAAATGATCTCGGCCGTCTCGTGCTGGACGCGCAGCGCGGCCGCACCCGAACAGGCGATGACCAGCGTCGCCGGTTCGAACGGCTCGTCCTCGTCGCGCCGGCGCGGCCAGACGATCCGCTCGGGCCGCGTGATCGCTGCCAGCCGCTCGCCGACGATCTCCTCCCACGACTGGACCACGCCGATCGACATGCCGGCGCGCCTTCGCAGCACCGGATCGAGGATGTCGGTTGCGATATCGCCGACGGGAAGCGGTTGGCCGGTGCGTTTCACGATGGGCGCCTTTCCGCCGTTTCGGCCTTGCCTTCCGGGCGCCGGCCAGCCCACAAGATGTCATGCCTAGTCAGCCCGATTCAAGGCGGACCGACATCGCCGCCCCCCTGCTTGCCTGGTACGATCGTCACCACCGCGAACTGCCGTGGCGCGTTTCGCCGAGGGACCGGCAGGCCGGGACACGGCCAGACCCATACCACGTCTGGCTGTCGGAGATCATGCTGCAGCAGACGACTGTGGAGGCCGTCAAGCCCTACTTCCGGCAATTCCTCGCGCGCTGGCCGACGCTCGCCGATCTCGCCGCCGCCAGCGAGGACGAAGTGATGAAGGCGTGGGCCGGCCTAGGCTACTACTCGCGGGCGCGCAACCTGAAGGCTTGCGCCGAGACTGTCGTTTCCAGGCACGGAGGGGCGTTTCCGGCCGACCCTGCGGCGCTGCGGGCGCTGCCCGGCATCGGCGCCTACACGGCCGCAGCGATCGCAGCGATTGCCTTCGACCGACCCGAGGCGGTCGTAGACGGCAATGTCGAGCGCGTGGTGGCGCGGCTGTTCGCCATTGCGACCGCGCTTCCCGCCGCAAAGGTGGAAATCCGGGCCCGCACCCAGGAATTGACGCCATCCACGCGGCCGGGCGATTTCGCGCAGGCGATGATGGACCTGGGCGCCACGATCTGCACGCCGCGGCGGCCGAACTGCCTGCTGTGCCCGGTGAGTGAGGAGTGCCGCGCGCTGAAGGATGGCGATCCAGAGCTCTATCCGCTCAAGGCGGAGAAGGCCGAGCGGCCGGTCCGGCGCGGCGCGGCCTATGTCGCCGTACGCAACGACGGTGCGGTGCTGTTGCGCAAGCGGCCGCCGCGCGGGCTGCTTGCCGGCATGGCGGAGGTACCGACCAGCGGCTGGAGCGCGCGGGCCGACGGCGCAGAGGATGCAGCCGGCGCGCCCTTCCCCGCCACCTGGCGGCGCGTGGGCGCGATCGGTCATGTCTTCACCCATTTCGCGCTGGAACTCAGCGTCTGGCGCGCCGACATGTCGGAGGCGGCGTTGCCGGCCGGCAGCTGGTGGTCCGAACCGCACGAGCTGATGGGCGAGGCGCTGCCGACCGTCATGAAGAAGGCGATCGAAGCGGCAATTCCGGGTGCGACGCAGCGGCGCCGGCCTGAACCCAGTCAAGACAACAGCGAGGCGGCATGACGGCAATCCGGCACATCGTTTTCGACATCGGCAAGGTGCTCATCCACTACGATCCGGACATTCCGTTCAGCCGGCTCATTCCGGATGCAGCACAACGCCGCTGGTTCTTCGAGAACGTGTGCACGCACGAATGGAACCTTGAGCAGGATCGCGGACGCAAATGGGCGGACGCCGAGGCGCTGCTGATCGCCCGG
>Ga0182792_1000773_pt1 | contig 28573 bp, 24 predicted proteins | sample Passage237B_FD_130497 | JGI IMG/M metagenome (GOLD analysis project Ga0182792, IMG submission 130497) | Cellulose adapted compost microbial communities from Newby Island Compost Facility, Milpitas, CA, USA - Passage2 37B (version 2) (version 2) ...
GGATTGGCGTCCCCGGCAGACCCGTTTGCCAGCGCCGGTGCGGTCGGTGCGGCCGCCAGTGGCGGCATCTCCTGATGACCGGCAGCCGCATCGTCCACCTGGAACACCGCCAACGCCTGGTTGACCTCGGCGGCCAGGGATTCCAGCGATCCGGCCGATTCCGCCGCCTGCTGCACCAGCAACGCATTCTGCTGAGTCACGGAATCCATCTGCGCAACCGCCAGGTTGATCTGATCGATGCCCGAGGACTGCTCGATGGTGGCCGCAGTGATCTCGCTCATGATGTCCGACACACGAGTCACGGCCTCGACGATTTCCTTCATGGTCTCGCCCGCCCGCTGGACCTGCGACGAGCCCGCGCCGACCCGGCCGACGGAATCCTCGATCAGCGCCTTGATTTCCTTGGCGGCGCCCGCCGAGCGCTGGGCCAGCGCCCGGACCTCGCCCGCGACCACGGCAAAGCCGCGGCCCTGTTCGCCGGCGCGTGCGGCTTCCACGGCCGCGTTCAAGGCCAGGATGTTGGTCTGGAAGGCAATGCTGTCGATCACCCCCACGATGTCGGCGATCTTCTGTGAACTGTCCGAAATGCCCTTCATGGTGGCAACGACTTCCCCCACCACTTCGCCGCCGCGCGAAGCCACCTGGGATGCGGAATGCGCCAGCTGATTGGCCTGCTGTGCGTTGTCTGCGTTCTGCTTGACGGTGCTGGCCAGTTGCTCCATGCTCGCCGCCGTCTGCTGCAAGGCGGCCGCCTGCTCGTCGGTGCGGCTGCTCAGGTCCAGGTTGCCCGCCGCGATGCGCTGGGCGCTGCCGGCCATCTGCCCCATCCTGTGCCGCACTCCGGAAATCATGGTTTCCAGGCTGTCGCGCATCGTCTTCAGGCCGCGCAGCAAGGAGCCGATCTCGTCATTGGAACGCGGCACGACGGATACGCGCAGGTCGCCGCCCGCGATACGCTGCAAATGACGCCCCACGGCCTGCAGGGGCCGCAACACCGTGCGGATCAAGGTCCGGTAGGCCAGCAGCGCCAGGACCACGGCCACGGCCAGCAGCGCCAGCATGCCGATATTGGCCCGATGGAACAATTGCGCCAGTTCGTCGCGCGAGGCCGAGCTGCGGTCCTGGATGAATTTGTCGAACTGGCCGAAAACCCGGTCCATGCCCCGGGCCGCATTGCGCAGCCGGCCGCGCTTCACGGCCTCGAAGCCCTTTGCATCCTGCCGGGCAGCGAAATCGCGCAACTGTTCGACTTGCGTCCAGTAGTCGTTGAAGGATGCCGTCAGCATGTGCTGCAGGGATTCCCCAGTCGAACCGGTCAGCGCGGCCGATGCCTGCAGCGACTGCATGCTGTCGCGCGACCGCTTCAGCAACTGATCGGCCTGGCCAAGTTCCCAGAGACGTTGTTTTTCGTTGGTGATATTCAGCGCCCCGTCGACCTGGGTGGCGGCCTGCTGGGCATAAATGTAGGCATTCTTGACGTCGGAGTTCGCCTGGACGCCGATCGCGGACAGCTGCCCTACCGTGCGCTGGCTTTCCCGCTGAACGAACCAGGCGCTGCCCACCGCCGCAAACGTCAGAAGAGACAGCAGCGCCACGACCAGCGTCAGCCGGGCCCGCAGGGACAACGTCATGGATATCTTCTTCATGTCGCCTCTACCTCATCGGTATCCCAGCATGCCATGCCGGCACCGGGATGCTTCCTAAGAAAATAGGGCCTTGTAGGCCCTATTCGTCGGGATTGCCCCAGGCCCCCGATCAGGGGTCGGAGCCATCCGGGATTGCGAGGCAACCCCGGTATACCGAATGCCAGGCCGGAAATCCGGCGACCGGATCACTTGTTCCGGTTGAACAGGCTCAGGCCCTGGATGGTCTGGAATGCGAGACCCGCGCCTTCCAGCGCCATCTTGCGCAGGCTGAGCTGGGTGGTGGCTTCGTAGTAGTCCAGGTCCTCGATGTCGGACAGCGCCTTGGCATAGCCCAGGTTGCGTTGCGTGCCGGTGTTGTCCAGGGCGGTCAGTTCGTTCATGCGTGCCCCCACGGAAGCACGCACCGTCAGCACATTGTCGTAGCTGGTGGCCATGCGCTGCATGGCCGTATTCAAAACGTTGCGCAGCGATGCAATCGCCTGGTCGTCACCCTCGACGGGGGAGTTCAGGGCCGCAATCACGCTGTCGAAAGTCTGGAACAGATTGACGTTCTCGTGCTGCAGAGGCTTGACATCGAACTGGTCGCCCACGGACGGCGTGCCGGAAATCTGCACGGCCGTACCATAGCCTAGGTCGAGTTCGGTCTGCCCGGGCGCCCAGGTGCCTGTGATGGGGGATGCCGGCGTGGTCGCCCCCGTGACATCGGTGACGGTCACTTCGTAATCGGTCGCGCTGGTGAAAACGATGCTGAAGCTGTAATTTGCCGACGCATTGCCGCCCGCATTATCCTTGATCCCCGGCTGCCCCAGCACGGCCGTGCCGGTATTGCCGCCATCTGCGTAGGATGCATAGGCCCGCGTGCCCGGTTGGGCGCGCTCGAAGATATCGGCACCCACATCGCTGCCCGCGATCCGGCGTGTCTGGTCGGCCTGGATCTCGCGCTGGAGTGAATCCCCCTGGTAGTTGCCCGTAGCCCCGTAGGCCGGCGTGCTGCCCAGCGAGCCGGAAAACAGGTACTGGCCGTTGCCGTCGGTGGTGTTGGCAATGCCCATCAGGGAATCGCGTGCATTCTTCAGGACATTGGACAGCGTCCCGCGATCGGCGTCCGACAACGTGCCGTTCGAGGCTTCGACGAGTCGGGTGCGTACGTCCTGCAGCAGTAGCGTCAATGAGTTGAGCGCGTCTTCCTCCGTACCCAGGTTCTGACTGGCCACTGCGCGATTGTCGGCGTAGCGGGCGTTCTGGGCCTGGGATTGCGACAGGTTGATGGCCTGCGACGCGCCCAGGGGATCGTCGGCCGGGGTGACCATCTTCTGGCCGGTGCCGATCTGCTGATACAGATGCAGCAGGTCGGACTGCTGGGCGTTGATGGTCTTCAGACCGGTCTGGAAAACGAGGCTGGAGCTGATGCGCATGATGAATTCCTGAACTTGGGCGCCTTAGTTGCGCAGGGCGAGCAAGGTGTCAAACAGGGTCGAGGCCGTATCGATCAAGCGTGCGGCAGCGCGGTATTGTTCCTGGTACTGCTGCAGGTTGATGTATTCCTCGTCCAGGTTGACGCCTGAGACGGCCTGCTGGGCCGAAAAATTCTGTGAAATCAGGGTTTCCTGGGCCTTTTGCGCAGTGGTGTTCTGCTGCGTCTTCACCGCTACGGTGTTGACCAGCTGCGAATAGGCTTCGTTCATGCCCATGGAGCCGTTCGCCAGGATTTTCTTGGACCGCAGAGCCGCCAGTTCCAGGGCATTGTCGCCATTGGCGGTGCCGGCGCCCACGCCCGGGGACACTTCCCCTGCTGCAGCGAACTTGGCCGGATCGGTGATCGTCACCGTCATCGCGGACGCGGCATCGCGCGTGGGCTGGATCAGCCAGCTGTCGCCCGCCGACGGCGCCATGCCGTTCACGTCGATTTCAACGCCGTCGAAGCTCAGCGTCGTGCCCGCGACTGCGGGTGTCACCGTCGTGCCTTCCGGCACCCGGGTCACGGTGTAATCCGTTGCGCCCGGCCCGGTGTATTCGACCCGGTAATCCTGATTGGTGATCTTGGACAACTCGCCTGGCACATACGCGGTGGCCGGGGTTCCCGCCGTTGCGCTGTTCTTCTCGTTACCGATGGCCTTGGGCGTGCCCACATTGAAGAACTCGCCGCCCGGCGAGCCGGACAGGTCGTAACCCTTTGCGTGCTGCTCGTTGATGGCGATGGAGATTCCCAGGGCGATCCGACCCAGGTCGTTCTGCGTGGCGTCCAGGGCCTCGGAGCGGAAGGTGAGCAGGCCGCCCAGCTTGCCGCCCGTGATGCGGGAATCATCCATCTCGATGGGAATGGTATTGCCCGCAGCATCCTTCGTGGTGTAGTTGACCGCCAGGCGGGCCGGATCCGCCTTGGACGGATGGACTTCCAGGTAGTAGACGGAATCCCCGCCCAGCACGGTCTGGCCGTTGCCGATCGTCAGGCTGACCCGGTCGTCCTGCTCGTAGGCCTTGACGTCCACCAGCTGGCCCAGTTCGCTGACCAGTTGATCGCGCTGATCCAGCAGGTCGTTGGGCGGCTGCCCCGGATTGGTCGCCTTGGCGGTGGTGATCTGCCGATTCAGGTCCTGGATGCGATCCAGGTAGCTGTTGATCTGCTTGACGGTGGTATCGACCTGGGTATTGACGTTGATGCGCTGGTTGTCCAGAAAGGCATTGGCATCGCGGATCTGCGCCGCCAGGCTGTTGGCCCGACCGATCAGTTCCTGGCGCGCGGCCACATCGGCGGGCGCCGAAGCCACAGCATCCAGGCTGTCGAAGAACTGCTGGATGCCCGGGGAAATGCCCACTGTCCGGTCGGCCACGAGATTATTGATCTGGCTGATCTGGTCGCCGTAGGTCTTGAGCGCCGCGCCGCGCGTCAGGGAACTGGTGAGCTGGTTCTGCAGGAAATTGTCATAGGACCGCTGCACGCTGACGGCCTGCACACCCCGGCCGATCCAGCCGGCCGAGGTGGGCGTGGCACCCGCCGTTTGCGACAGCACAGTCTGGCGGTTGTAGCCCGCGGTCGCGGCGTTGTTGATGTTGTGCCCGGCCGTCTGCAGACGGTTTTGCGCGACCAGGAGGCCCGCCTTGCCGAGATTCGCCAGATTCATATGCTGCAATCCTATCGGTTGCGTGCGCGCCGGGTGGGCGCACACCGTAATTCTTCCCTGACCATAACGGCATCCGCGCCTGGAAATTTAGGCCGGGGGAGGACACCGCGCGCCTTCAGCGCGCATTGAAATATCCCATGATGGAGATCAGCTTGTCGGCGTAACCCGGGTCGGTGGCATAGCCGGCCTCCTGGATGCGCCGCGCAGCGGCCTCTGCCGTCGGTGCGGCCACGACCTTGCTGTAACGGTTGCTGCTGCCGATCAACTCGGCATAATCCTGGAAAGACTCGGCGTAGGATCCATAGGCGCGGAACGGCTGCGACATCCGGTGCGCGACGCCCTTCTCGTCGTATTCGGTGGTCATGACATTGACCACGTCGCCGCGCCAGCCGCTCCCGGCCTTGATGCCGAACAGGTTATGGCTGCTGCGGCCGTCGGGACGCATGATCTCGCGCTCGCCCCAGCCGGATTCCAGCGCCGCCTGGCTGAGAATCAGCTTGGCGGGCACGCCGCTGCGCCGGGCCGCCAGTTCCGCGGCAGCGGCCATGCGGTCCACGAAAGAGCGGATATGCTGGGGAGCGCCCTGAATGGCGCCTCCGATCCGGTCGCCAGCCCCGCCGCGTGCCAGGCGATCGATCAGGGAACCGATGGAATCGGCCATTTCACGCCGGCCCTCGCCGATGCGCGACTGCAGGCCGGGCAGGCGCGAACGGGCTGCTTCGGGGGGATTCGCCAGGGGATCCGCCGGCTCCTTCAGCACCCCGCCCCGCATCTGCGCCATCAGCGCCTCGGCCAGTCCCAGACCGGGGCTGGCCATGGCCAGCGCGGCCTGCTCATCGCTCATGCTCTGGGCCATGCGGGTCGCCTGGGAATCGAACAGGGACGGCATCTGCGCCGACTGCTGGCGCGCCTGCTTGAGCATCATCTGGATGAAGATCGCCTCGAACTGGCGCGCGACCTCGCGCTGCTGGTCGCGCGCGGCGCTGCCCCCGACCTGCACGCCGCGCTTCAGGGCGTTCAGGCTGCTGAAATCCAGCGCCGAAGGCGTCGCGTCCATGCTGGGCAGAGGCGAATGCAGCACGAATCCCATGGGCGGCCTCAGATGACGTCCAGGTCGGCGCGCAAGGCGCCGGCGCTCTTCAGGTTCTGCAGGATGGACAACAGATCCTGCGGGGTGGCACCCAGCGCGTTCAGCGCGCGGACCACATCGGCCAGATTGGCGCTGGTGGTGACACGCTTGATGGCACCGCCTTCGCTGCGCATCTCGATCTGGGTATTCTGCGTCACCACGGTCTCGCCGCCGCCAAAAGGCGTGGTCGGCTGGCTGACCTGCTGCTGCGGGCTGATCGTGACCGACAGGTTGCCGTAGGCGATGGCGGCTTCGTCGATCGTGACGGTGCGGTTCATCACCACCGAGCCGGTGCGGGCATTGATCACCACGCGGGCGCGGGCCGGCGGCAGGCCGACCTGCAGGTTCTCCACCTGGGACAGGAAGGCAAGCTGGGCCTTCGGGTCGGTGGGGGCACGCAATTCGATGGTGCGGCCATTGAGGGCGGTCGCCGTTTGCGCGCCGAACCTGCGGTTGAGCGCCGCCACGACATTCTGGGCGACCCCGAAGTCGCTGGTGTTCAGCTCCAGACGAACGACGCCGTCCTGGACATAGGTGGTGGGCACGCCACGCTCGACGATGGCGCCGCCGGGGATGATGCCGCCATTCAATTGATTGACCTGAACGCTCGCGCCGCCCTGGGAAGCTCCCGCACCGCCCACCAGCAGGTTGCCCTGGGCCAGCGCATAGACCTGGCCATTGGCGCCTTTCAGAGGAGTCATCAGCAACGTGCCACCCCGCAGACTCTTGGCATTGCCCATCGACGACACGACCACGTCCAGGCTCTGGCCAGGCTGGGCAAAGGCCGGCAACCGCGTCGTCACCATGACGGCAGCGACGTTCTTGACCTGCATGTTGGTTCCCTGCGGCACGGTGATGCCCAGCTGGGACAGCATGTTGGTCAGGCTCTGTTGCGTGAAGGGCGTCTGGCGCACCTGGTCGCCGCTGCCGTCCAGGCCCACGACCAGGCCGTAGCCGATCAACTGGTTTTCCCGCACGCCGGTGAAGGACGCCAGGTCCTTGATGCGCTCGGCCTGCGAGACGCCGGGAAACAGCAGTGCCCCCAGGCACAGGGCCAGGGCGCCGACGGCCAGGCGGCGCGCGAAGAAGGAAATCGGAATCAGCGTTGCGGCCATGGCGTCAGAACGGGGCAATGTTGAGGAAGAAGCGCTGCAGCCAGCCCATGGTCTGGACCTCGTCCATCACGCCTTTGCTGCGGTATTCGATGCGGGCGTCGGCCACCTGGGTGGAAGATACCGTGTTGTTGCCCGTGATCGAGCGGGGATCCACCACGCCGGAAAAGCGCACGTATTCGCTGCCGCGGTTGATGGCGATCTGCTTCTCGCCCGCAACCTGCAGGTTGCCGTTGGGCAGCACACCGATGACGGTGGTCGTCAGCGTGCCGCTGAACACATTGGTCGCGCTGCTGGATCCCTTGCCTTCGGATTTATTGCCGCTGCCGGTCTCGAAGTTCTGTTTGGGACCAAGGTCGGTCGGCAGGATCGCCGGGGCCAGGCCGATGTTCATGCTGGCACTGCCGTTCCGATCGGTACTGGTGCCGACGCTCTTGGCGGCGTTGGTCTTTTCCTGGATCACGATCGTGACGATGTCGCCCACGTTGCGCGGCCTGCGGTCTTCGAACAGGGGATAGTTGCCGTAGGCGGTAGGCTGGTAGATGGATCCATTGGCCTCCGCGGCCGGCGGGACCGGCGTCGGGGGCGGCGCGGTCAGCGGCCCCGTGACGATCGGCTCGGGCGGCACCAGCGCGCATCCGGACAGCACCAGCGCGAGCGCCGCCGCCCACGCCAAACGACTCGATCCCTTCATGGACATCCTGATTACAACTGGGTCAGGCGGGCGAGCATCTGGTCGGACGTCTGCACTGCCTTGCTGTTCATCTCGAAGGCGCGCTGGGTGGTGATCATGTTCACCAGTTCCTCGGCCACATTGACGTTGGACGTCTCGACGTAGTTCTGCAGCAGGACCCCCGCACCGTCCAGTCCGGGTTGCAGCAGGTTGGCAGGCCCCGAGGCGTCGGTTTCCGCATACAGGTTCTCACCCATGCTCTGCAGCCCCGTCGGATTGATGAAGGTCGCCAGTTGCAGCTGGCCGACCTCGACGTTGGTGCCGGTCGCGCCCGGCTGGGTCACGGACACCGTGCCGTCGCGGGCGATCGTGATGGACAGCGCATTGTCGGGAATATTGATGCCCGGCTGGATGGGATATCCGCCCGCGGTCACCAGCATGCCGTTCTGGTCGCGCTGGATGCTGCCGTCGCGCGTGTAGGCAAAGGAGCCGTCGGGCATTTCCACCTGCAGGAAACCGTTGCCCTGGATGGCCACATCCAGCGTGTTGCCGGTTTCCTTGAGATTGCCCTGGGTGTGGATCCGCTCGGTGGCGACAGTGCGCGCGCCGGTGCCGATCTGCAGTCCGGAAGGCAGCTGGTTGGCCGCACCGACGCTGGCGCCCGGCTGGCGCATGGTCTGGTACATCAGATCCTCGAACACGGCGCGGCTGCGCTTGAAGCCCGTGGTGTTGACGTTGGCCAGGTTGTTGGAGATCACGTCCATGCTGGTCTGCTGGGTTTCCAGACCGGTCTTGGCGATCCACAGGGAACGTATCATGTCGCTGGGTCCTGTTCAGGGGCGCCGGGGTCAGCCCGCCGCCGAAAGAATCGAATTGCCGCGCTCTTCGTTGGTGCTGGCGTTCTTGATCACCTGCATCTGCAGTTCGAACTGGCGGGCGTTGGAAATCATGGCCACCATCGCGGCGGCCGGATTGACGTTGCTCTTTTCGATGAAGCCGGGTGCGATCTTGACGGCCTCGTCCGGCTGGACGGGCTGCCCCCCCGCCGTGCGGAACAGGCCATCGTCGCCGCGCACCAGCTGGTCCTTGGGCGGATTGACCAGCTTCAACTGCGCCAGAAGCTGGATGTCGCGCGGATTGTCGCCCGCGCCCAGGGCGCTGATCTGGCCGTCCGTGGCAAAGGTCACGCTGCCGCGCTCGGGAATCTCGATGGGGGCGCCGTCGGCCGACAACACCGGCAGGCCGGTCTGCGTCACAAGCTGGTTCTGCTCGTTGACGGCGAATTCGCCCGCCCGGGTGTAGGCCTCGCCCTGAGGCGTCTGCACGGCGAACCAGCCGTCGCCCGAAATCGCCGCATCCAGGGCGTGGCCGGTCTCGACCATGATGCCCTGGCGGAAGTGGCTGCCCGGCGTGGATGCCACGGTGCTGACTCGCGTGGGCAGCTCGCCCGCCTGGGGCACCACCGGCACGGACCGGTAGATCGCCATCTGTTCGCGAAACCCGGTCGTGGAGACATTGGCCATGTTGTTGGAAATGACCGACTGCTGCTCCAGGATGCGGGCCGCGCCGTTGGCGGCGGTGTAGAGAATGCGATCCATGCCCGGTTATCCGCTTAGCGCATCGTGATCAGGGTCTGCAGGACCTGGTCCTGCGTCTTGATCGTCTGGGCGTTGGCCTGGTAGGTGCGCTGGGCGATGATCATGTTGACCAGTTCCTGGGACATGTCCACGTTGGACTCTTCCACTGCCTGGCCCTTGATGGTGGCCAGGCCGTTCGACCCCGGCGTGCCGAAGATCGGCTGGCCGGAATTGGCGGTCTCGGCCCAGGCGTTGCCGCCCACCGGCTGCAGGCCCTGCAGATTGCTGAAATCGGCCAGGGCCAGCGTGCCCATGACCTGCTTGGCGCCATTGGTGTAATTGGCGATCAGTTCGCCGTTGGAACCGATGGACATGCTGGCGTATTCGCCGGTGGCGTAGCCGTTCTGGATGAAATCCTGGGAATAACTGCCGCCGAACTGGGTGGAATTGGCGTAGCTAACGGCAATAGCCAGATCTGCCGCTGCTGCCCCCCCCGACGCCGGGACTTGAAAATTCAACGTATAGCTGGCCGTTGCAGGATCCAAGCGGCCTGCCGTATCGAACTCCAGACTGTGCAAAGGAGCATAAGGAGCCGTTGCCGGAGCCCCTGCGCCATCCACCACGACTCCGTCCACCACTACGTAGACATCCCAATTATTGACATCCGGAGGACCGACAGTCACATCCCGCTTGGCATAGTACTGCTGAACTTCGTGTGAGTTCCCCAGTGAGTCATACACCGTCAATGGGACCATCTTGGAAAAGCTACTGTCCTGGGTCGGGTCGAACGGGTTGACCGTAGGATCGATCACATCCGCGTCCGCATCCAGATTGACCTTGTTGGTGATCGTGCTGGTCGCCTGCGGCGCGATGTTCCCCACCGGCACAGTCATGCCGATCAGGTTGGTGCCGCCCGGGGCGTAGCCCATGAGCTGCTGCCCCTGGGCGTTGACGATCCTGTGGTCCTTGTCGGCCAGGAACTGGCCGTTGCGGGTATAGAGCATGGCGCCGTTGGGCTGTGTCACCACGAACAGGCCCTTGGCCCCATCGATGGCCATGTCGAACTGGTTGCCGGACGTGGACACGATCCCGGTGGTGAAGCGCTGATTGATGGACGCGACCTGCACGCCCAGGCCGATGCGCGAACTGGCGTAGACGTCGGCGAAGGTGGCGCTGCCCGCCTTGAACCCCACGGTGCCGGAGTTGGCGATGTTGTTGCCGATGACGTCCAGGTTCTGCGAGGCGGCGTTCAATCCGCTAAGACCTTGTCCGAAACCCATGGTTGACCTCTTTCAGTGCGTAATGCGTTGATTCGTGGAAACAGCGGCGCGTCCCGCGCCTGCCGTCTGGATTACATGACCTGCCGGACATCCAGCAGGGAAATCTTCTGCCCCAGCGCCAGGTTCAGCCTGAGGCCCTCGGAGGTATAGGCAATGCTGCTGATGTGGCCCGAAGTAAGCGCCTGGACGGAGACCGGCTGGCCCTTGTCGTCGGATGCGGTCACCTGGACGGTGTAGGCCCCGTCCGGCACAGGCGCGCCGGCGCTGTCCAGGCCGTCCCAGGTCATCGGGTAGATACCCGCGTCCTGGGCGTCGAATTCGAATTCGCGCACGACCTTGCCCGCGGAATCCTGGATGGACACCTTGGTCTTGGCCGCGCCGGACATCAGGTCGATGCCAAAGGGCGTGGCGGACTTGGCCCCCGTGTCGGGATCGCTGCCCAGCGAGATCTTCTCGCCCGGATACAGGATGTCCTTGCCGATCAGGCCGGCGGCCTGCAGGGACTGGGACATATCCATCTGGCCGGACAGCGCCAGCAGCGTATTGTTCAGGCTCTGGATCCCGTTGACCATGGACAGCTGCGCGACCTGCGAAGTGACCTCGGCATTGTCCATGGGGTTCAGGGGATCCTGGTTCTGCAGTTGCGTGACCAGCAGCTTCAGGAAGCGGTCCTGGGTGTCGCCCATCACGTTGCTGCTTTGCGCATTGGCCAGCGCGGAGGCGGCGTTCGAGCCGTAGATGTCGTTGACGGTGGACATGGCGGGGTTCCTTATTGACCCAGGGTCAGGGTCTTGGCCATCAGCGTCTTGGCCGTATTGATGACTTCCACGTTGGCCTGGTAGGACCGCGAGGCGGAGATCATGTTGACGGTTTCGGCGACGACGTCGACGTTGGGCAGGGTGACATAGCCCTGGGCGTCGGCAAGCGGGTTGCCGGGATCGTACTGGACGCGCGGGGGCGCATTGCTTTCGAGCACCGATGCGACCCGCACGCCGCCCACGGCCTCGGACCGGGCCGAAGGCGTCATCTGGAACACGACCTGGCGCGCCTTGTAGGGTTGGCCGTCGGGTCCGACGGCGCTGTCGGCGTTGGCGATATTGCTGGCCGATACGTTCATGCGCTGGGACTGGGCCGACAGCGCGGAACCGGCGATCTGGAAGATGCTGAAGGTGGACATGGCAGTTTCCGTGGCGGGGCCGGTTATTGCTGGATTGCGGCCAGCAGAGACTTGATGCGCCCGTTCAGAACCTGGAGGTCTGTCTGGTAGCGCATGGTGTTGTCCGCGAACTGGGTGCGTTCGGCATCCATTTCGACCGTGTTGCCGTCGAGGCTGGGCTGCGCGGGCACACGGTACAGTTCCTGGGCGGGCCCCTGACTGTGGGCCTTGGCCGGGATATGGCGCGCCGATGTCAGCGTCAGGGACGTGTCCGGCAGGCGCGGCAGGCCGCCTTCGCCCATGGCTTCGCGCAAGGTGGCGTTGAAGTCGATGTCGCGCGCCTTGTAATTGGGCGTGTCGGCGTTGGCGATGTTGGACGCCAGAATTTCCTGCCGCTGCTGACGCAGGGCCAGGGCCTTCTGATAGAACTCGAAGTCCTTACCGATTCGATCGATCATGGCTTTACACTGAAACGGATGAGCAGTGTGCGCTGCCACCGTGCACCAAATGATCCCCTGACCATTCGCGGCTTTTTCGCACGCCACCATAGTACGGTCCCCTTTCGGGGGATAAACGCCAAAACAAAGCGGGGATTGAAGCCCTATTCGGCTGATGCGCGCCCTCGGCCCAACGCAGCCGGGGCGCCCGCGTCCCACCGGGTCCGGCCGGAAGATCCGGGCAACCACCCGAGACACTACAATGAGGCCATGCGCGCTTTCCTGTTCCTGCCTTTCCTGCTGTTCGCCACGGCCCTGCCCGCACCGGCGCGCGCCCAGACGGCCCGCCCGACCCTGCAGGACCCTGCCGCCGTCGTCGCCCAGGCCGAAGCCCTGCTGCAAGATCGGGCGGCGTCCTGGCCGGGGCGTGCCATCATCAGCGTGGAGCCGCCCCGGATCGTGAACCAGCCGGCCTGCGAACGAATGGAAACCTTCCTGGCGGGCTCCGGGCTGCAGCCGCGCACACCTGTGGGCGTCCGCTGCCTGGCGCCGCAGCCCTGGACGATCTATGTCCAGGCGAGCGTGCAAATCCTGGGCACCTATTTCGTCGCCAACCGCCTGATCCGGCGCGACGAGGTCCTGAGCCTCGACGACCTGGACACACGGGAAGGCGATCTGCTGCGCAATCGCCGGCTGATCGGCGACCCCGCCCACATCGTCGGCTGGATCGCCACGCGCCGCATCCGCGCCGGCAGCCCGATCGAATCCAGCGCCCTGCGCGACCCGAATGCGATCCAGCGCGGCCAGCAGGTGCGAGCCGTCGCGCGCGGCGTGGGCTTTGTTGCCACCAGCGAAGGCCAGGCCCTGGAATCCGGCGGGCCCGGCGCTCAGATCCAGGTTCGCACCCGTGGGGGACAGATCATCACCGGCACGGTGATCGATGCCCACACAGTCCAGGTTATGATGTGAAACCGGCCGCGCGCGGGGCGTTCCGGCGGTGCCTAAAGAATCCGCCCTGCCAGCCGTTACCAGGGATGCACCAATGATCCTTTTCACCCAAGCCGGAGGCGAGCCTTGAAAATCAATTCCACTTCGTCCAATCCCCTGCTGAACGGGGTGGCCGGGGGAACGCGCAGCGATTCGGCCTCGCATGCCGCATCCGGCACAGGCTCCGGCAGCCGCTCGGCGGTTGATCTCAGCCCGGCTGCCCGCCACCTGGCCGCGCTGAACGACAGCGATGCCGATGTCCGCACCGAGCAGGTTCAGCAGATCCGCGACGCCCTGGCCTCCGGGGAACTGAAGATCGACCCCAGCCGGATCGCCGATGGCTTGCTTGCCAGTGTCCGCGATCTGCTGAAATGAGCCTGGCGGACACCCTGCTGCAATGCGTGCAGGCCCAGTCGGCCCTGCTGGATGAATTCATCCAGGCTCTGGAAGCCGAATCCGCCAGCTTGCTGGATGAGCCCTCGAACCTCACTCTGGCCGAACTGACACTGCGCAAGAACGACTACGCCGAACGCCTGAGCCTCCTGGACCGGGACCGCGTCCGTCTGCTCGGGGAACTGGGACAAGCCGACGACGCGGCGGGCATCGATGCCGTCTGCGCCGTCCATCCCGAATTGCGCACGGCCTTCGACGCACTGTTCGAACGCGTCGGCCGGGCCAGCCGGCTGAACCGCGACAATGGCCAGGTGCTGCGCACCTTCATGGAACACAACCAGCGGGCGCTGGATACCCTGCATTCCCTGATCAGCCAGGATCTGTACGACGCGCGCGGCCGGCTGCGCCGCCCTTGAAATAACGCCCGGCATCGGCGGCCAGAAGGCCGCGCCGGGGCTCCGTCAATTCGCCAGCAATTCCTTCAGGGCATACAGCTTGAGCAGCCCGGCATGGGCATGGCGCGGCGACAGCCGCTCCGTGCCCAGCATGCGGGCAACGACCTGGGCCGCGGGTGCCAGCGCCGGATCCTGAGTCAACCGCCAGGCCGCAAGCCCCATCTGGGCAGCAAACACCGCCCGGTCGGCCAACGGTTCGCGGCCGCTTTCGGCCAGCAGCGGCACAGCCTGGCGCCAGGCCGCATGGCATTCCTGCCGCAGGATGAGCGCCTGAGCGATCCGGCCCGGATCGGGATCCACTGTCATCCCGGCCAGGGCATGCCAGACTTTCAGCAGGCGCCCGTCCCGTGGATCCACCGCCCTGAGGCTGAACAGGCGGACAGGCAAGGCGGGCTCGCCACGAGAACGCAGCTCTGCCAAGCCCACAGCCGCCCACCAGGCCGGCCGGATTTCTTCCAGTCCGGCTGCCGAAAGCAACGGCCAGAACGTCTGTGCATCCAGTGGCTGGTACATCAACGTCTGGGCGGCAGCGGACAGAACGGCGGGCTCATCGTCCAGGTAGACCCGGGCACGGGAACCGGCCGCAGCCAGCCAGCAACTGCCGCGTGCGCTCAGGGCGCGCAACAAGACCTGGCTGCCACCATCGAACACATGACAGACTGTGTTTGCCCCATCACCGCTCTCGGCCTCGATCTGCGCCAGCAACGCATCGGCCGCAGAAGGCGCCGACAGACGATCCATGCGCGGCGTCTCCGGCCGGCCGCCCTCCGGGGAAACACTTCCACCAGCCTGTACACGGCCAGGCGGCAGGAACCAGGCACCTTGCGGTGTATGCCAGCCATCGGCCAGGCCGACTTGCTGGGTGGCCGCAGCCAGCGGCCGGCCCTGGCCATCGAACCAGGCAGCCCCGGACCAGGTGCCGCGCCGGCCCGGCCAATCAAGCGGCAGGCGCGCATGCACGACCACGGCAGGCTGGCTTTCTTCCAGACCGCCATGGGCGATCCGCCGCAGGTGTTCGATGGCCTCGGCGGCCGGCGGCAGATTGCCCGCGGCTCGGCTGCGCCACAAATCATAGGCTTCGGACAACACCGGGTCCTCGTCCTGCAGGGCCACGGCAGCCTGCAGCTGCTCCATGCCCAGCGCCTCGCCATGCGCCGAGCCGGTCAGCAGCTGCGGCAGCAGTACCTGCTGGCGGCGGCGCTCGGCGGCGGCAGCCGGATTGTCGGCCGGCTGCGTCATGGACAACAACGCCGCCAGGTCTGCCTCGGAAGGGGCATACAGGGTGCGATTGGACTGGGCCGGCGCCAGTGCCCGGTCCACCAGATCGGAAGCCGACAGGAACAGCAGGTTTTCCGGCACTTTCTGGCCGTTCGACACATAATGGATCGGCAGCCGGTAGCGGATCGCCGTATCCAGGGCCGGCCCCAGGCGCGAGGCCTCGTCGATCTTGGAAATGATGCAACCGCGCAACGGCGTGCCGCCATCGCCGGCGTAGGATCGGGCGACTTCATCCAGCGTATCGCCGTGGCTGACGGCATTGAGCACCAGCAGACGTTCGACCGTGCGCCCGGCACCGGCCAGCAGCGCCGCCTGTTCGTGGATATAGCGATCGCGCTGGCTGATGCCGACATTGTCGATCAGCAGCGTCTGGTCGGGGCGCACGGTCTGCATGATCCGGCGCATCTCGTGCACGTCCTGCACGACATGCACCGGCACACGCAGCATCTGGCCATAGATCTTCAGCTGCTCGTGGGCGCCGATACGGTAGGTATCGGTGGTCAGCAGCACCAGGCTGCCCGGGCCGCTGCGGCGCACGCAACGAGCAGCTAGCTTGGCCACCGTGGTGGTCTTGCCCACGCCCGTGGGCCCCACCAGCGCCAGCGCCAGTCCGGGTTGCCAAAGGGCGTCTTCGGACTGCAGCACGGGCAGGTGGCCGATCAGTTCGTTGCGCGCCCACTGGAAGGCGGCCCTGGCGGCTGCCTGCTCGGGCATGCGCTTGAGCATGGCCCGCAGCAGCGCCGTGCTGAAACCGGAACACAGCAGATTCTGGAACAACATCACCGCCTGGGGGGAACGGCGCAACTGGCTGCCCCACAGCAATTCGTCGATGCGGGTTTCGAGCGAGCCCTTGAGTTCGCCGATGGCATCCATCAGGTCCACTCCCGGAGCAGCGGCTGCATGCTCCGTACCGGCACGCGGCGCGGCGGGACGGGTGGCCGCCATGGGCGGCGGCGATGGCTGGGCGGAAGCGGCAGCGCTGCCGCCATCCGGCAGCGAGGTCTGGTCGGTGGCGAGGATTTCGACCCCGCCGTTGACCCGCTTGTTGGAAATGATCAGGGCATCGGGGCCAAGCGCAAGGCGCACCTGCCGCATGGCCTCGCGGTTCGTGGCACCGAAGAAACGACTGATGTTCACGCAGGACTCCCGCCGACGACAGCAGTGACCCGAATGATACGCTCTTCAGGGACTTCGGCGCTGGAGAGGACTGCCATGTGCGGCAGGTGATGGCGCAGGAAGCGCGACAGCGAAGCCCGCAACACCGGCGGCACCACCAGCACGGGGGCATCGCCCCGCTCTTCCTGCCCCTGGACAACGCGCTCGACGTCGCCCAGCAGGTTTTCCGCCAGCCCGGGCTCCAGCGCGCCGCTGCTGCTCAAGGCCTGCATGAGCACGCGTTCCAGGCGGGCATCCAGACCGATCACACGCAGCTCGGTTTCACCCGCGAACCAGTGCTGGACGATGGCGCGTCCCAGCGCCACGCGGACCTGCGCCAGCAGTTCGTCCAGGTTCGGGCCGGTACCCGCCGGATTGAGTGCGGCCAGGCGGGGCGCATGTTCCGTAACGGTCTCGAGGATGCTGCGCATGTCGCGGATGGGCACATCCTCGTCGAGCAGGCTGCGCAGCAGATTCTGCAACTGCGGCAGGGAAACGGTCTTGGGCACCAGATCCTCGACCAGCTTGGGCACGTCGCGCGCGACGTGATCGAGCAACTGCTGAGTTTCCTGGCGGCCCAGCAGGCGTGAGCCGTAGCGGTGCATCAGGTGGTTCAGATGGGTGGCCACCACCGTCGCGGCGTCGACCACGGTATAGCCCGCGATCTGCGCCTGTTCGCGCAGCGCCGGATCGATCCAGAACGCGGGCAGGCCGAAGGCTGGATCCTTGGTGGGCGTGCCCTGGACCGTGCCCGTCACACCGCCCGGGTCGATCGCCAGCCATTGTCCGGTCTGGGCGACACCGCGGCCGATCTCCACGCCGAACAGCAGGATGCGATAGTCCGTCGGCTTGATTTCCAGGTTGTCCCGGATGTGCACGACGGGCGGCAGGAAGCCCATTTCCTGGGCGAACTTCTTGCGCAGGCTGCGGATGCGATGCAGCAGTTCGCCATTCTGCTGGTGGTCCACCAGAGAGATCAGGCGATAACCAACCTCGAGCCCCAACGGGTCGACGGGAGACACGTCGTCCCAGCTGGCTTCCGCAGCAGCGGCTGCGGCCGCCACCTGTTCCTGGCCCGGCTCGGCCGCCGCGGCCTGCAGCTCCCGCTGCTGGCGCTGGTGCTGCAGCCAGCCGCCGCCGCCGATGATGGCGGCCAGCAGAAGGAAGGCCACGTGCGGCATGTTGGGAATCAGGCCCATCAGCGTCAGGATGCCGGCGGTGATGAACATCACGTTGGGGTTCGAGAACAGCTGCCCCATCATCTGCTGCCCGACGTCCTGATCGTCGGCAACGCGCGAGACCACCACGCCGGCCGCGGTGGAGATCACCAGCGCCGGGATCTGTGCCACCAGGCCGTCGCCGATGGTCAGCAGGGTATAGACCGAGCCCGCGTCGGAGGCCGACAGCCCGTGCTGGGCCATGCCGACGATCAGGCCGCCGATGATGTTGATCACCATGATCAGCAGGCCGGCCACCGCATCCCCGCGCACGAACTTGCTGGCGCCGTCCATGGCGCCGTAGAACTCGGCTTCCTGGGAGACTTCGGCGCGGCGGCGGCGGGCCTCTTCCTCGCCGATCAGTCCGGCATTCAGATCGGCGTCGATGGCCATCTGCTTGCCGGGCATGGCGTCCAGGGTGAAGCGTGCGCCGACCTCGGCGATGCGGCCCGCACCCTTGGTGATGACGATGAAGTTGATGATCACCAGGATGATGAACACCACGATGCCGACGGCGAAGTTCCCCCCCACCAGGAAATGACCGAAAGCCTCGATGACCTGGCCGGCCGCTGCCGGCCCCTTGTGGCCATTGAGCAGCACCACGCGGGTGGAGGCGACGTTCAGGGACAGCCGCAGCAGCGTGGCGAACAGCAACACCGAAGGAAAAGCGGCAAAATCCAGCGGCTTGCGGGTGAACATGGCCACCAGCAGGATCATCACCGACAGGGAAATATTGAACGTGAACAGCAGGTCCAGGATGAAGGGGGGCAGCGGCAGGATCATCATGGCCAGGACCATGAGGATCAGCACGGGGCCGGCCATCAGGCGGGCATGCCCGGAGCCGTGGGTCTTGAGGAAATCCAGGAAACTGTTCATGAGGCGGGGACTGGAACCTGTCCAGGTCCATGTTGCGGATCGAGTTCGGGCGGCACGCGCAGGTCCTGCGGCGCCTGCGGCAGTGTACCCGAGCCGGGCTGCCAGTTGCGCAGCTGATAGACCCAGGCCAGGACTTCAGCCACGGCGGCGTACAGGGCGACCGGGATCTCCCGGTCGATCTCGACGTGGTGATACAGGGCGCGCGCGAGCGGCGGCGCCTCGAGCAGGGCGACGCCATGCTGGCTGGCAAGCTCGCGGATCTGAGCGGCGATCAGGCGCGTGCCCTTGGCCACCACGACGGGCGCCCCGCCCTGCCCTTCGCGGTAGCGCAGCGCCACGGCGTAATGCGTCGGGTTGGTGACGACCACATCGGCATCGGGCACGGCGCTCATCATGCGCCGCCGGGCCATGGAACGCTGCTGCTGGCGGATGCGCCCCTTGACGTGGGGATCGCCATCGCTTTCCTTGTGCTCCTGCTTGATATCCTCTTTGGACATGCGCAACTGCTTGGCGTGGTTCCATATCTGCCAGGGTACGTCGATCAACACGATGATGATCAACGACGAGGCGATCAGCAGGCAGCACAGGGCGGCCAGGTCCAGGCCGCGCGCCAGGGCTTCGGTAGGCGCCATGTGGGACAGGCCCAGCATGTCGCCCCGGTGGGCCCAGATGACCTTGACGCCGACGAATCCGACCAGCCCGGCCTTGGCCAGGGTCTTGACCAGTTCGATCAGAGTCTGCATGGCAAACAGGCGCTTGATGCCCGCCAGCGGGTTGAGCCGCTCGAACTTGGGCTCCAGGGCTTTGGGCGAGAGCAGGAAGCCCCCCAGCGCCACGGAGGAAAAGATGCCCACCACCAGCAGCAAGGCCATGATCGGCAGCACGAGCAGCAAGCCGTGCCAGGCCGAATCGCCCGCCACGTTGAGCATGACCTGGGGATCGCGCGTGATCCGGGGATCGAACCACAGTCCGTTCAGGATGATGCCACGCAATGTGCGGAACATCTTCTCGCCGCCGAGCCACAAGGCGCCAATGCCGCAGATCAGGGCCAGGAACGTACCCAGCTCGCGCGAACGCGCAACCTGGCCTTCCTCGCGCGCCTTTTCACGGCGCCGCGGGGTCGCTGGTTCTGTTTTCTCGAGATCGCTATCCTGGGCCATGCTCAGCCGACGACAATGCAGACAGCCTGGATTGTAGTGTCCAGGCTGTCTCGGCGAAGCAAGGATAAAAGCGTGTTAGGCGCGGCAATTCAAGGGCTTGCAAGCTGGGCGGCCGCGGCGGGCACGGCGACCGGGGAGACGGCCTGCTCGAACTGCAGGTAGTCCAGGCCGATGCGCACAGCCCCCCAGCGGGTGCCGTCCAGGTCCACGGGCACAGATACGTCGGTGATGATTTCGCCGGTATCGCGCATGTAGGTCTGGCACAGCACGCCGCCCCTGTTGCCGATCGCGCCCCGGCTGATCTCGTCGTCGAACAGGCGCTTGTCACGTACATGCAGCATGTCGTGCGCCAGGTCGCCGGTGGGCGGACGGGCGTAGCGGCGGTTGTGCGTCGGGGCATAACCGTTCGTGTCCACCAGGATCGCATAGTAGCCATGCGGCACCTGATCGAGCACCGTATCGAGAATGCCTTGCAGGGCCTGGTCGATGGCTCTGTCGTAGGCCACGTGATAGCGCGGCGGCTGGCTGCCGGGGATCTGGCGGTAGGCCTTGTCGAAAATATCCAGGCCTTCTGCACGTGCCTGGCGCAGCAGGCCGACGCAGCGGTCGCGCAGCTGGCCCAGACAGGCGGCCAGGTCATCGAAAGGCGTGTCGCCTGTACGCCAGGCGGCCAGCATTTCCTGCAGGCTTTCGGTCTGGCTGCGCACGCCATGGACCTGCTCGCGCATGGACTGCATGCGCTGGCGCAGGATGGCGCTGTGGTCGGCGATGCGGCCGATGGACTGGCTCATGTCCTGGTTGGTCTGGTTGACCTGGGCGACATGCTCGGCCATGTCGTCCAGCTGGGCGCCGACGCTGCCTAGTTCGCGCACCAGGCCGTCGAACTGTCGGTCGAAGTCGTCCACCAGGCGGTCGGAGGCACGCATGTCTGCATGGATGGACTGGCTCTGCTGCTCGGTGTCGGACACCAGGCCGAGGATTTCGCCGGTATGCTGGACGATGTCGCCGGTGGCCGCATTGACACGTTCGGCCAGCTTGCCGACTTCGCTGGCGACCACGGCAAAGCCCCGGCCCGCCTCTCCGGCGCGCGCGGCCTCGACCCCGGCATTCAGGGCCAGAAGATGAGTCTGGAGGGCGATGTCCTTGATCAGGCGGCTGGTGTCTTCGACCGAGCGCGCACGGTGGCTGAGCTGGGCGATGACTTCCGCGAAGGACTGCATCTGGGTCGTGACCCGGGCCACGCGTCGATGCAGGTCGGCGAGCTGTTCCTGCGTGGAGCGCAGGTCCTTGAGCTGCTGGCGGAACACATCGGCAGCAGCCACCACGATATCGTTGGTCTGCTGCGACAGGCTGGCGATCTGCGTGCCCTGGGCCGACAGGCTTTCGGCTTCGCTGGCCTGCTCGTCGGCCATGCTCTGGCAGGCCTGGGTATGCGACTGCAGGCGGGCGGCATTGATGGCGATGCGGATGCTGGACTGGCGCATGACGATGAAGCGCTCGCGCAACGCCCCGAGGAAGCGCCCGACCGGCAGGGCCAGGGGGCTGAAGGTCCAGGCCCGGTCATTCAAGGTTGCCCGGCCGCGGCGCAGCTGCCGCAGCAGACGCCCCAGACCCACGTACCTTCCGCGCATATTGGACATGCTGCCTCCTTTGTGAAGAAGGGGCCGACACCGGCCACGACACGAACCCCCCCGGATCACAACAGCCCCGCCCGGTTCGGTTCATATTGGGTTTCAGACCTTACACGAGACTTACATCTTACCCTGTTGTCACAGAGTCCAGGGAAAACCCCCGGCAGGATGCCATCAAAAAGCGGAAAACCGGGCGAAAGCGCCGGCAGTGCGTCAGAATCCCAGGCTTGCCAACAGGTCGTCGACCTGGTCCTGGTTGGTGACCACGTCGTTCTTGCCTGCGGCGTTGACCACCGGGCCGTTGAGCAATGTCTTGGTTTCCTCGCGCTTTTCCTGCGGGACATTGTCGATCAGCACCTGGACCAGTTCGGTTTCGATGGCGCCGATCACGCCCAGCATCTTCATGATCACCTGGCCGGTCAGATCCTGGAAGTCCTGAGCCATGATGATTTCCATCACGTTGTTCTGCGAGGCCTGGGTCTTTTCGGGAACGTCCTTCAGGAAGGACCGCGTGTCGTCCACCAGCTCGCGCGCATGGTCGAGTTCGACCGGATGATCGAACCAGTCCTGCCAGCGGGCATCCAGGGCCTTGGCCTCGCGCTGCATCGAATCCTGCCAGGGCTGGATCTGCTCGGCGGCGTTGAGCACCCGGTTGGCGGCCTGTTCGGTCATCTGGGCGACATAGTGCAGGCGGTCGCGCGCATCGGGGATGGCATGGGCGGCGTCCTTGATGGCCTGGTCCAGGCCCAGTTCGCGCATGCTCATGCGCAAGGTGCGGGTAAGCTGCGCGATGCGCTGGATCAGATCCATGGAAGGTTCCACGAAATCCTGCTGACCGGAAGATTGATCCGTCGTCATGATGCGCCTCCGATCAGAGTTTTTCGAAGATCTTGTTCAGTTTTTCTTCCAGGGTGGCCGCCGTGAAGGGCTTGACCACGTAGCCGTTGGCGCCGGCCTGCGCCGCCGCGATGATGTTTTCCTTCTTGGCTTCGGCCGTGACCATCAGCACGGGCAGGCTGGCCAGGTTGGGATCGGCGCGGATGTTCTGCAGCATGGTCAGCCCATCCATGTTGGGCATGTTCCAGTCCGACACCACGAACTCGAAGCCGCCGTTGCGCAGCTTTTCCAGCGCGATGGCGCCATCCTCGGCTTCGTCGACATTCTCGAACCCCAAGTCCTTGAGCAGGTTCTTGACGATCCGACGCATGGTGGGAAAGTCGTCGACGACCAGGATTTTCATCGTTTTCTGTACCACGGATCACTCTCCAATCAATAAAAAAAGCAGGGTATTCGGGTACCCGGTGCCTCTGTTCAAACCCGTCAAACCCGGTTTCCGAAGGAACCGGCGCTCTTCAGGATACGTTCGCTGAGTTCGTCCAGCGGGACGGCTTCCTCGGCGGCACCGATCAGCAGCGCTTCGCGCGGCATGCCGAAGACGACGCAGCTGGCCTCGTCCTGGGCGAAAGTGCGCGCGCCCGCCTGGCGCATCGCCAGCAGGCCCTGGGCGCCATCCTTGCCCATGCCGGTCAGGATGACACCGATGGCGTTCTTGCCGGCCACCTGGGCTGCCGAATGAAACAGCACGTCCACGGAAGGCCTGTGGCGGTTCACGGGATCGCTGTATTCCAGCTTGACCACATAGTTGGCCCCGGAACGCGCAAGCTTCATGTGGGCCACGCCGCCCGGGGCCAGGTAGACGTGTCCAGGCAGCACACGTTGGCCATCTTCCGCCTCGTGGACCTGCACGGCGCACAAGCCGTCCAGGCGCTGGACGAAGGATTTGGTGAAACCGGCCGGCATGTGCTGGGTGATCATGATCGCCGGGCTGTTGACCGGCAGGGGTTCGAGGACGTGGCGGATGGCTTCCGTCCCACCCGTCGACGAGCCGATCATGACCAGTTTCTCGGTTGTGGAGAAATTGCCCGACAGGCGCGGCCGGGCAGGTTCGTCCGAGGGATGGACCGGACGCGGGCGCAGGCGCGCGTGGGCGGCGGCCCGGATCTTGTCGGCGATCATGTCGCCATAGTCCATCAGACCATCACGCAGGCCGAGCTTGGGCTTGGTGACGAAATCGACCGCGCCCAGTTCCAGCGCCCGGATGGTGACTTCGGAATTGCGTTCGGTGAGCGAGGACACCATCACCACCGGCATGGGCCGCAGCCGCATCAGCCGTTCCAGGAAGTCCAGGCCGTCCATACGCGGCATTTCGACGTCCAGGGTCAGGACATCGGGGTTGTGCTGCTTGATGAGCTCGCGCGCGATGAGCGGATCGGGCGCAGTGGCCACGACCTCTAGATCGGGCTGGCTGTTGATGATTTCCGTCATCAGACTGCGCACCAGGGCGGAGTCATCGACGCACAGCACACGGATTTTCTTGTTGACGGCCATTTTTCAGCGGGATCCCCGGCTCAGGCGACGGAATAGACCGTCTGCCCCTCGAGGCGCAGGGACTTGGTCAGGTAGGTGAAATTTTCCGAATGGCCCGCGAACATCAGGCCGCCCGGCTTGAGCAGGGGCACGAAGCGCTCCAGTATCCGGGTCTGAGTCGGTTTATCGAAATAGATCATGGTGTTGCGGCAGAAGATCGCGTCGAATTTCTGGTTGACCGGCCAGCTGGGCGCCACCAGATTCAGCTCTTCGAAGGTCACCATGTTGCGGATCAGCGGTTTGATCATGGCCATGCCGGCCTGGCGTCCCGTCCCGCGCAGGAAATAGCGTTTCAGGAATTCCGGGGGCACGGGCTTGACGCGATCCAGGGTATAGACCCCCTTGCGAGCCTGGGCCAGGGCGTGGGTGTCGATATCCGTCGCCAGCACCGACAGGCCGGTCTCGGACTGGCCGCAGGCATCGTGCAGCGTCATCGCCAGGGTGTAGGGCTCTTCGCCGGTGGACGAGGCACAGCACCAGACGGAGATCGGCTTGCGCCGTTTGCGCACGAAATCCGCAAGAATGCGGAAATGGTGCTGCTCGCGAAAGAAGGCCGTATGGTTGATCGTGAAGGCGCTGATGAAGCGATCCCATTCGTCGGCCTGGGGGTTCTGTTCCAGGTAGTCCAGATAGGCGCGGACCGTGGAAGATCCCGCATGGTGGGCCCGCAGGCCCAGGGTGCGGGCCGCCATGTCCTTCTTGTGATCGCCCAGGATGATGCCCGCCCGCCGATGCAGCACCTGCACCGCGCGCGCCAGGTCCGCTGCATCGGCCTTGGGCAGGGCCGGCTGTGAAAAATAGGAAGCAGTGGGCGCGTCGTGGATCATGGCGGTGTCGTGGCGGGACGTGCTGGGATCAGGCCTGCTCCAGCGCCAGGGCCGGCTGGCCGGCGCGCGGAGTATAGCCCAGTTGCCCGCCCTGGACATCGATGACCGGCCCTCCTTCCTGCAGCCGGAAGGCGGCGACGGCCATGCTGAGATGCTCGGCCTGGTCCTGCAGCGACCCGGCAGCGCTGGCCGCTTCCTGGACCAGGGCAGCGTTCTGCTGCACAACGTGGTCCATGTCGTTGACCGCCGAGTTGATCTGGCTGATGCCGTCGGCCTGCTCGCGGGAGGCCGAGGAGATCTCGTTCATGATGGCCGTGACGCCCTGCACGGAACGGACGATCTCGCCCATGATCTGTCCGGCGTCCTTGACGCGTTCGGAACCTTCGCGCACCCGCCCCACGGAATCGTCGATCAGCGTCTTGATTTCCTTGGCAGCCTGGGAACTGCGCTGGGCGAGCGACCGGACTTCGCCCGCCACGACGGCAAAGCCCTTGCCCTGCTCGCCGGCACGGGCGGCCTCGACTGCCGCGTTCAGGGCCAGGATATTGGTCTGGAAGGCGATGCCGTCGATCACGCTCACGATCTCGGCGATCTTGCTCGAGCTCTGGGTGATGCCGGCCATGGTCTCGGCCACGCTGGTGACGGCGGCTCCGCCGCGCTCGGCCACGTCCGCCGCCGTCTTGGCAAGCTGATCGGCCTGGGCGGCATTGTCGGAATTCTGGCGCACGGTGCTGGCGAGCTGCTCCATGCTGGCGGCGGTCTGCTGCAAGGAGGCCGCCTGCTGCTCGGTGCGGCTGCTCAGATCCGTGTTGCCGGCGAAGATCTCCTGGGCGCCCAGGCGGATTTCGCCCACGCCATTGCGCACCGAAGACACCATGCGCACCAGGCTGTCCTGCATGCGCTGCATCGCCATGTAGAGCACGCCGATCTCATTGCTCGAAGGCACATGGATGGCCTCGGTGAGGTCGCCCGCCGCGATGCGGTCGAAATGCTGGCCGGCCAGGCGCAGCGGCCGCAGCACCACCCGTTGCAGGAACAGGTAGGCGGCCACGGCGAAGATCAGGGCCACTGCCATGGAGACGCCGACGATGAGGATGACCAGGCGCAGATGCGCGGCCTCGTCCTGGACCGCCTGGGCGGTCTGTTCCTGCTGATACTGCTTGAGCGTCTGGACGGCCTGCTCGAAGCGGCGCTCGACGGGGTCGATGTTTTCGGTCTGCAGCTTCTCGTACTGCTCGATATTCCCGGTCTTGAGCTGCACCAGCACGGGCGGCAGTTCCTTGTCGAGCAACTGGGCATAGGTCTGGACGATCTGCTCGATCTGTCCGGCCTGCTGGGGATCGGTCATGTGCGCCTTGGCAGCCGCATGGAACCGGTCGAGCGCTTCGCGCGCTTCCTTCAGACGGGTTTCGGCCTGGGCGATCAGCGCCCGCGAACTGTCGCTGAGCGTGCCGGCCCCGGTCGACGAATCGCCGCCACTGCCCCACTCGGACAGGATGGCGCTGTTGGCCAGATCGCTGTTGATGACGATGCTGCCCAGGGTCCGGCCCAGCAATATCTGGACCTCGCGGTAGCGGGCGACCGAATCGTCCAGCAACCGCACGGTTTCATCGTCGCCCGCGATTTCCTGCAGCGCCTCGTTGTTCATCTTCAGGGACAGCACGCCCAGCAGCGCCCCCGAAATGAGCATGAAGAAGAAAAAAACAAGCACCAGAACCAGGCTGGTGCGGACTTTAAGCGCGCCAATGAGCGATTTTCCGCCTGATTGCATAAGATCGAGACCCAGTGAATGTAACCGCCGGAGAGAAAAGCCGAGGCCGCCCGTTCAGGCGACCGCTTCTTCGACCAGCGCCATTTCTTCGCTGGTCATGAGTTTTTCGATATCGACCAGGATGAGCATGCGCTCGCCCACGGTGCCGATGCCGGTCAGATGCTCCGTGGAGAATGCAGAGCCGAACTGCGGCGCCGCGCTGATCTGCGACGGCTGAAGGATCAGCACGTCGGACACGCCGTCCACCACCACGCCCACGACCCTGGAGCGGACGTTGAGGATCACCACCACGGTCTGGGAGGTGTATTCCACATTGTCCATGTTGAACTTCAGGCGCAGGTCGACGATCGGCACGATCACGCCGCGCAGGTTGGTGACGCCCTTGATGAAGGACGGCACATTGGCGATGCGCGTGACGGTCTGGCTGTCGTAGCCGCGGATCTCCTGCACCTTGAGGATGTCGATCCCGTATTCCTGGTTGGCCAGGGTGAAGATCAGGAATTCCTTGCCCTGGGTTTCTCCCTGTTCCTGCTTCGAGGTGGCTTGATTCATGATGGCTCCAAATTGGGGATGAAGATCAGGCGGCCGCGCCCGCCCGCAGCGAGGTTGTGCGGCGCAGGGCAAACACATCGACGATCAGGGCCACGCTGCCGTCGCCCAGGATGGTCGCCGCCGAAATGCCCGGCACCTTGCGATAGTTGGTTTCGAGATTCTTCACCACGACCTGATGCTGGCCGATCAGGTGATCCACCATCAGCGCGAAGCGCTGGTCCTCGGCCTGGAGGATCACGGCGATGGCCCGCGTCAGATCCGTTTCGGCCTGGCCCACATTGAAGACCTCGTGCAGTGCAACGATGGGCAGGTATTCTCCGCGCACGTGCAGGACCTGCTCGGTCTCGGAAATGCGGTGGATCTGGTCCTCCGTGGCCTGCATGGATTCGGTGACGTGGGACAGCGGCAGGATGAAGGTTTCCTCGCCGACCCTGACCGACATGCCGTCCAGGATGGCCAGCGTCAGGGGCAGGACGATCCGGGTGGTGGTGCCTTCACCCTTGCGGGAGGACAGCTGCACGTGCCCCCCCATGCTCTGGATGTTGCGCCGGACCACGTCCATGCCGACCCCGCGGCCGGAAATGTCGGTGACCTTCTCGGCCGTGGAGAATCCGGGCGCGAAGATCAATTGCCAGAGTTCATCATCGGGCGTGGCCTCGGACACCGGGAAGCCGGAGGCGATCGCCTTTTTCAGGATGCGCTCGCGGTTCAGGCCGGCCCCGTCGTCGATCACGTCGATGATGATCTGCCCGCCATTGTGCTGAGCCGACAGGATCAGCGTGCCTTCCGGATCCTTGCCCTGGGCGATGCGGACGTCCGGCGTTTCCAGGCCGTGGTCCAGGCTGTTGCGCACCAGATGGGTGAGCGGATCGATGATGCGCTCGATCAGGCTCTTGTCGAGCTCGGTGGCCTGGCCCTTGGTGACCAGCCGGATGCGCTTGCCCAGCTTGGTGGCATTTTCCCGCACCACGCGCGGGAAACGGCTGAAGACGTAGTCCATCGGCATCATGCGGATGGACATCACCGCTTCCTGCAGGTCGCGCGCATTGCGTTCCAGCTGTTCGATGCCGTTGAGCAGGCGATCGTGCAGGACCGGATCCAGCGTCTGGGACGTCTGCAGCAACATGGCCTGGGTGATGACGAGCTCGCCCACCAGGTTGATGATCTGATCGACTTTTTCGACGCCCACGCGGATGGTGCCGCTTTCCTTGGGCTTGTGGGCCTTGACCCCGTTCGCGCCGCCCGACTTGTCGGTGGATTCGCCGGCGTCCCGGGTGCCGGCCGGTTCCGCGGCGTCGTGCGCGGGCGCATGCTCGGCGGCCGGCGCCGGGGCGGGGGCAGCGACAGGCGCGGGAGCCGCCGCAGACGCGGGTGCGGGTGCGGCCGCAGCGGGGACAGCACCCGGCACGGCTTCGCGCGTCACGCTGACCTGGTCGGCGTTCACGATGAAGCAACAGACGGCTTCGAGATCATCGGCCGGGGTCGTGGTCTGCAGCCACAGCGACAGATCGCCGCCACTGTGGTCCCGATGCAGGATCTCGCCCATCAGGGCCATCTCGTTGACCAGCGGTTCGACATCCTTGTCCTGGATCCGGCTGATCCGGATGCGGATCGGCAGATCGCCGGCCGGTACCGCTGCTGCGGCAGGAGCCGCCTGGGGGGCCGCTGCGGGGGCAGCCCGGGCCGGAGCGGGCGGTCCCCCCCCACCCCCC
>Ga0182792_1000775_pt1 | contig 28498 bp, 29 predicted proteins | sample Passage237B_FD_130497 | JGI IMG/M metagenome (GOLD analysis project Ga0182792, IMG submission 130497) | Cellulose adapted compost microbial communities from Newby Island Compost Facility, Milpitas, CA, USA - Passage2 37B (version 2) (version 2) ...
CCACGGCGAAACCCTCATGGCGCTGCCGGCACTCCCTTAGGCGCTGGTCGCGGGGGTGCGGGCCGGGGGGAGGGGCCCGCTGCTCTATCGGCTGGTCTAGGAGCCGATCGCGCAAGCCTCAGTGCTGGTGCTTTTGATCGTCTCGGTGGCGCTGCATCTGGTGCTGGTCGAGCTTGGCCTGTTCGTGTTCGGCCCGGGCGGGGCACGCACCGAACCCCTGATCGGCTGGAGCCTGTCGCTCGGCGGCGTACCGGTTGCGGCGCAGTCGCTGGCGATCTATGCGACGTCGGTCTTGGTCGTGCTGGTGCTCTACGTCCTGTCCGAGCGCACGCTGTACGGCAAGGCGCTGCGCGCCGCCGCCATCAACGCCACCGGCGCGCGGCTGATGGGCATCTCGGCCGCCATGGCCGGGCGCATCGCCTTCCTGCTCGCCGCGATCATCGGCGCGATCACCGGCGTGCTGGTCTCCTCCGTCACCATGATCTACTACGACACCGGCTTCCTGCTCGGGTTGAAGGGCTTCGTCGCCGCCATCATGGGCGGGCTCGTCAGCTATCCCCTCGCCGCCGTCGGCGCCATCGGGCTCGGCGTGATGGAGAGCTTTGCGGCCTACTTCGCCAGCGCCTTCAAGGAGGCCATCGTCTTTTCGCTGATCATTCCGATCCTGTTCTGGCGCTCGCTCGCCACCTTCCGGCTGACGGACGACGAGGAATGAGCACGCGGCGGTTCCTCCCGGTGCTGACGATCGCGGCGATCCTTGTCGCACCAATCGTCGCCTCCGAATACGCGCTGACCATCCTGACCTATATCGGGCTGTCGTCGATCGTGGCGCTGAGCCTGGTGCTGCTCACCGGCAAGGGCGGGCTGTCGTCGTTCGGGCAGGCGGCTTACGTCGGCATCGGCGCCTACATCTCGGCCTGGTTCACGCTCAACACCGCGCTGTCGCCGTGGCAGACGCTGCCGCTGATCGTCGTCGTGGTCGCCATCGGTGCCTGGCTCGGCGCGCTGATCACGGTCCGGCTGTCCGGCCACTACCTGCCGCTCGCCACCATCGCGTTTGCGGTGGCGATGTATTTCGTGTTCGGCGGCTCCGACATCATCGGCGGCATGACCGGGCTGTCGGACCTGCCACGGCTAACGATCTTCGGCTATGAGCTGCACACCGCCACGCACAGCTACCTGCTGGTGTGGATCGTGCTGCTCGCCTTCATGGGAGGGGTGCGCAACATTCTCGATTCGCGCGTCGGCCGCGCCATCCGCGCGCTGCGCGGCGGCGTGGTGATGGCGGAATCGATGGGCGTCGACACCATCAAGGCCAAGGTGCAGATTTTCGTCATCGCCTGCGTGATGGCGGCGATCACCGGCTGGCTCTACGCCCACTTCCAGCGCTTCGTCAGCCCGGCGGCGTTCTCGCTCAATCAGGGCATCGAGTACCTGTTCATGGCGGTGATCGGCGGCGCCGCCAGCATCTGGGGCGCCATCGTCGGCGCCGGTCTCATCACTTCGCTGAAACAGGTGTTGCAGGATACCCTGCCGGCGCTGATCGGCAAGACCGGCAACTTCGAGACCGTCGCCTTCGGCGTCATCGTCATCGTGCTGTTCCACGTCGCGCCCGAGGGGCTGGTCGCCGCCGTGCAGCGCAAGCTCGGCTGGACCGCGCTGCCCGGCCGGCTGCGGCCACCGGATGCGGCGCTGCCGACGCGGGAGCGCGTGGCGCCGGGCGCGGCGATGCTGGAGGTCACGGGCGCCACCAAGACATTCGGCGGCGTCGTCGCCAACCATGACATCGGCCTGACGCTCCACGCCGGCGAGATTCTGGCGCTGATCGGCCCCAACGGCGCCGGCAAGAGCACCTTTTTCAACCTCGTGACCGGCGTGGTGCCGGCCGACGCCGGCACCTTCGCGTTCCGTGGCACGGCGGTCGCGCAGCTGGCGCCACGCACCGTGGCGGCGCTCGGCGTCGGCCGCACCTTCCAGCACGTCCGCCTTTTGCCCGATATGTCGGCGATCGAGAACGTCGCCATCGGCGCCCACCGCCGCGGCCGCAAGGGGCTGTTCGCCGCGTTGTTCCGCCTCGACCGCGACGAGGAGGCGCGCCTGTTCGACGAGGCGCGCCGGCAGTTGGAGCGCGTCGGGCTCGGCGCGCATCTATGGACGGAAGCCGGCGCGCTGGCACTCGGCCAGCAGCGCATTCTCGAGATCGCCCGCGCGCTGGCGCTCGATCCACAGGTGCTGCTGCTCGATGAGCCGGCCGCCGGCCTGCGCTACAAGGAGAAGCAGGACCTCGCCGCGCTGTTGCGCGAGCTGCGCGCGCAGGGCATCGCCATTCTGCTGGTCGAGCATGACATGGATTTCGTCATGAAACTGGCCGACCGCGTCGTCGTGATGGAGTTCGGCGAGACCATCGCCGAGGGTACCCCGGCCGAGGTACAGGCCGACCCGCGCGTGCGCGAAGCCTATCTCGGGGGCGCGGAATGACCGGCCAGCCGCCGCTCCTGCTGTCGTGCCGCGGCCTCACCGTCTCCTACGGCAAGATGGCGGCGGTGCGCGGCGTCGATCTCGATATTCGCCAGGGCGAGGTCGTCACCATCGTCGGCCCCAACGGCGCCGGCAAGACCTCGCTCTTGTCGGCGCTGATGGGGCTTCTGCCCTGCACCGGCGCGGTCAGCTATTTCGGCGGCGCCGCCGGCGCGCCGCCGCCGGTCGAGACGCTGGTGGCGCAAGGGGTCGCCCTGATCCCCGAAACCCGCGAACTGTTCGGTCCGATGTCGGTCGAGGACAACCTGCGGCTCGGCGCCTTCGACCGCTGGCGACGCGGCGCCCGCGACCTCGATGCGGCGCTGGCCGACGTCTACGCCACCTTTCCCCGGCTCGGCGAGCGCCGCCGGCAGGAGGCCGGCACGTTGTCAGGCGGCGAGCGGCAGATGCTGGCGATGGGCCGGGCGCTGATGGGACACCCAAGACTCCTGATGATGGACGAGCCGAGCCTCGGGCTCGCTCCCCTGATCATCAAGGAAATCTTCCGGCTGATCGCCAGTTTGCGCGAGCGCAACGTTGCGATCCTGCTGGTCGAGCAGAATGCCCGGGCAGCGCTGCGCATCGCCGACCATGGCTACGTCATGGAGACCGGCGAATTCGTGCTGCAGGGACCGACTGCGGAACTGATCCGCAACGACCGGGTGATCGAGACCTATCTCGGCATCGCCGGCGCCGAGCCGCCGCCGGACGGCCGTTGAGGCGGAAGGAATCGTTGGGGCTTGCGGGGGATTATTTTACATATAAAATAATTCGCACGATCGGCCCGCGACGCCTCGACGGAGGGTGTCATGAACATCGCCATCATCGGCGGCGGCCCCGCCGGCCTCTACAGCGCGATCCTGCTGAAAAAGCAGCGGCCATCGGCGGCCGTGACGGTCTATGAGCGCAACCGTGCCGACGACACCTTCGGCTTCGGCGTGGTGTTCTCCGACGCCACCCTGGACAATTTCGAGGCCCACGACCCGGACAGCTACCGCAGCATCACCCGCGCCTTCGCCTACTGGGACGACATCGCCATCCACTTCAAGGGCACCGTGCACCGCATCGGCGGCAACGGCTTCTGCGGCTGTTCGCGCCGCACGCTGTTGCTGATCTTGCAGGAGCGCGCCCGCGAACTCGGCGTCAGCCTGCGCTTCGAGACCGAGATTCTCGACGAGGCCACGGTCGCGGACGCCGACCTGATCGTGCTGGCCGACGGCATCAACAGCCGCTTCCGCGAAAAATTCGCCGACCACTTCCAGCCGGCGCAAGACCTGCGCAGCAATGCCTTCGCCTGGATGGGCTCGACCAAGCCGCTCGACGCCTTCACCTTCGTGTTCAAGGAGACAGAGTGGGGGCCGTTCATCGCCCACGCCTACCAGTACGAGACCGACCGCTCGACCTGGATCTTCGAGACCGACCCCACGACCTTCGCCCGCGCCGGGCTGGCCGGCCTCACCGAAGAGGAATCGGCGCGGCGCATGGAAGCGATCTTCGGCCGCTTCCTCGACGGCCACCGGCTGCTCGTCAACCGCTCGCTGTGGCGCAATTTTCCGATGATCCGCACCGGACGCTGGGTGCGCAACAACATGGTGCTCATCGGCGACGCCAAGGCGACCGCGCATTTCTCGATCGGCTCCGGCACCAAGCTCGCCATGGAGGACGCCATCGCGCTCGCCGAGGCGATGCGCGACGCGCCGACGGTGGCGGAGGCGCTGTCCCGCTACGAGGCCGGCCGCCGCGAGGAAGTCGAGAAGACCCAGCACGCCGCCGACGTGTCGCTGGTGTGGTTTGAGCACGTCCGCCGCTTCTGGCACTTCGATCCGGTGCAGTTCGCCTTCGGCGTGATGACCCGCTCCAAAGCGATCACCTACGACAATCTGGCGTTGCGCGCGCCCGCCTTCGTCACCGAGGTCGATCGCGCCTTCGCCCGGACCGTGCGCGCGCAAGGGTTCGACGTCGATATCGAGCGCCCGGCGGTGCCGATGTTCCAGCCGCTGCGGCTGCGCGACATGACACTCGGCAACCGCGTCGTGGTATCGCCGATGTGCATGTATTCGGCCGAGGACGGCGTGCCGGGCGACTTCCACCTGATGCATTACGGCTCGCGCGCCGTCGGCGGCGCCGCCCTGATGTTCACCGAGATGACCTGCGTGGCACCGGAGGCGCGCATCACGCCGGGCTGCGCCGGGCTGTGGAGCGATGCGCAGGAGGCGGCGTGGCGGCGCATCGTCGATTTCGTCCACACCCATTCGGCGGCGAAATTCGCCCTGCAACTCGGCCATGCCGGGCGCAAGGGCGCAACGAAACTGATGTGGGAGGGCATCGACCGGCCGCTCGAGACGGGCGGGTGGGGTATCGTCTCCGCCTCGCCGATCCCCTACTTCCCCGACAGCCGGGTGCCGCGCGAACTCGACCGTGCCGGCATGGACCGCATCATTGCAGATTTTGTTGCCGCCACCGAGCGCGGCGTGCGCTGCGGCTTCGACATGCTGGAGCTGCACTGCGCCCACGGCTATCTGCTGGCAAGCTTCATCTCGCCGCTGACCAACCGCCGCACCGACGCCTATGGCGGGCCGCTCGACAACCGCCTGCGCTTTCCGCTGGAGGTGTTTTCTGCCATGCGCGCGGCCTGGCCGGCCGACAGGCCGATGTCGGTGCGTATTTCGGCGACCGACTGGGAGCCGGGCGGCCTCAGCGGCGACGACGCGGTCGAGGTGGCGCGCGCCTTTGCCGAGGCCGGCGTCGATCTCGTCGATGTCTCGACCGGGCAGACCACGCGCGCCGCACAGCCGGTCTATGGCCGCATGTTCCAGACCCCGTTCTCCGATCAGGTCCGCAACGAGGCCGCCGTCGCCACGCTATGCGTCGGCAACATCACCAGCGCCGACCAGGTCAACACCATCCTCGCCGCCGGCCGCGCCGACCTCGTGGCGCTGGCACGGCCGCACCTGGTCGATCCCGCCTTCACCCTCAAGGCCGCCGCCTGGTACGGCGCCGCCAACGTCTATTGCCCGCCGCAATACCGGCCCGGCCGGGAGCAGATCGACCGCAACAGCGTGCGCGAGCGCGCTGAACTCACCGAACTGAAACTCAAGGCACGGCCGCGCACGCGGGCCGGGCTCGCCGCCGACACCGACAGCCTGCGCGCCGCAGAATAGGCCGCATCCACCAAGAGATCAGCAAGGGACCATCATGATCCTCGATTCCGAGACCAAGGCCGCCGAGCTGCCCGAAGACCACGGCGAGGAGCTGCGGCTGTGGCTCAGGCTCCTGACCTGCACCACGCTGATCGAGGGCGAGGTGCGCCGCCGCCTGCGCGAGCGCTTCGGCGTCACCATGCCGCGCTTCGACCTGATGGCGCAGCTCGACAAGGTGCCGGGCGGCATGACGCTGTCGGATGTCTCGAAGCGGATGATGGTCTCCAACGGCAACGTCACGGGTCTGGTCGAACGGCTGATGGAGTCCGGCCATATCGACCGCCGCACCTCCGAGACCGATCGCCGCGTGCAGGTGATTCGCCTGACCCGGCTCGGCCGCGCCGACTTCCGCAGGATGGCCGCCGAGCACAAGGCGTGGATCGCCGACATCTTCGCCGACCTCGCCGACAAGGACGTGCGCGATCTGATGCGGCTTCTCGCCAAGACCAAGGCCTCGGCGCGCCGCGCCCAGACCACCCCGCTGCCGCCGGCATAGAGCGTTTTCAAGCGAAGCATGCCCCGGGATATATCCTCGGGGCTTGAACCCGAGGGTGGAAGCCGGCCTGCGCTTCTGATTCCATCGAGAGGCGAAAAAGCTCTGGATCCCCGAAAATACGGGTGCGGCAACACGGCGGTGGCGCGACCAGCGCAACTTTTCTAACATGAAGGAATACAGGCGCCCACCCGGGTCGTGCTCTCCTTCGCCATCACCGTTTCGCGCGTGTGGCGGGGCGGGCACGAACGCCTTGCTTGTGCCCAATTAAGTCATCCATAATGCCGGCATCCTGTCAGATTCCGGGCCCCCCAAACCTCGCAGCGCAAAGGGACTGATGACCGGCGATGCCGTATGACGCGCTTCTCGTCGCCGTCGTCTCTCTGCCCTTTGTCGGGAGTCTGGTCGCGGCCCTGCTGCCGGCCAAGGCGCGCAACGCCGAGGCCTGGCTTGCCGGCAGCGTCGCCAGCACCTGCCTTGTGCTATCGGCCTCGCTCTACCCGGTCATGGCCAGCGGCGAGACGATCGTCGCCACCACCAACTGGCTGCCGGAATTCGGCCTCAGCTTCACCCTGCGGATCGACGGCTTCGCCTGGCTGTTCACGCAGATCGTCGCCGGCATCGGCCTCCTGGTGGTGCTGTATTCGCGCTACTACATGTCGCCGAAGGACCCGGTGCCGCGGTTCTTCGCGCTGCTCTTGGCGTTCATGGGCTCGATGCTCGGCATCGTGCTGTCCGGCAACCTGATTCAGCTCGTCTTTTTCTGGGAGCTGACCAGCCTCTTGTCGTTCCTGCTGATCGGCTACTGGCACCACAACGCCGCCGCCCGCGACGGCGCCCGCATGGCGCTGACCGCCACCTCGATCGGCGGCCTCAGCCTGCTGGTCGGCGTGCTGCTGATCGGTCATATCGTCGGCAGCTACGATCTCGACGAGGTGCTGGAGGCGGCGCCGCTGATCAAGTCGCACAGCCTCTACGTCCCGGTGGTGGTGCTGATCACGCTCGGCGCCTTCACCAAGAGCGCGCAGTTTCCGTTCCACTTCTGGCTGCCGAGCGCGATGGCGGCGCCGACGCCGGTGTCGGCCTATCTGCATTCGGCAACGCTGGTGAAGGCCGGCGTATTCCTGCTGGCGCGGCTGTGGCCGGCGCTCGCCGGCACCGACGTCTGGTTCCTGATCGTGGTCTCGGTCGGGCTCGCAACGCTATTGATCGGCGCCTATCTCGCCATCTTCCAGCACGACCTCAAGGGCCTTCTGGCCTATTCGACCATCAGCCACCTCGGCCTGATCACGCTCCTGCTCGGGCTCGGCAGCCCGCTCGCGGCGGTGGCGGCGATCTTCCACATGATGAACCACGCCACCTTCAAGGCGTCGCTGTTCATGGCCGCCGGCATCATCGACCATGAGAGCGGCACCCGCGACATTCGCCGCCTGAGCGGCCTCTACCGCTTCATGCCGGTGACGGCGACGCTGGCCATGGTCGCCGCCGCGGCGATGGCGGGGGTGCCGCTGCTCAACGGCTTCCTGTCCAAGGAAATGTTTTTCGCCGAGACGGTCGAGGATCACGTCGGCACCATCCTCGACCACATGCTGCCCTACGGCGCGACGCTGGCGGGCGCCTTCAGCGTCGCCTATTCGCTGCGCTTCATCCACGGCGCGTTCTTCGGGCCGCCGCCGACCGACCTGCCGCGCACCCCGCACGAGCCGCCGCACTGGATGCGGTTTCCGATCGAGCTGCTGGTGCTGCTCTGTTTGATCGTCGGCGTCATCCCCGGCATCACCGTCGGCGCCTTCCTCGACACCGCGGTACGCTCCGTGCTGGGCACCGCCACCCCTGCCTACAGCCTCGCGGTGTGGCACGGCTTCACGCTGCCCCTGGTGATGAGCGTGATCGCACTGGCCGGCGGGGCTGCGCTCTATCTCGCTTTGCAAGGCTATCTGAAGAAGGGCATCGAGGGGCCGCCGTTCAGCGAACTGATCCGCGACCAGCGCATCTTCGACCGGATCATGGTGGTGCTGTCGTGGCGTTTCGCCAGCACCATCGCCGGCTTCCTCGGCACCCGGCGGCTGCAGCCGCAACTGCGCCTCCTGGTCGGCACCGCGCTGGTCGCCGCCGCCGTGCCGCTGACGCTGCGCGGGCCCGGGACCTGGCGGCCTGCGCCGTCGGCGATCGACCCGGTGCTGGCGCTGGTCTGGCTGGTCGGCATCGTCTGCGCGCTCGGCGCCGCCTGGCAGGCCAAGTATCACCGGCTCGCCGCGCTGATCCTGATGGGCGGCGCCGGGCTCGTCACCTGCGTCACCTTCATCTGGCTGTCGGCGCCGGATCTCGCGCTGACCCAGTTGCTCGTCGAGATCGTCACCACCGTGCTGCTGCTGCTCGGGCTGCGCTGGCTGCCCAAGCGCGTGCAGGGCGTGGATCCCGACCTGACCGAATCGGCGCTGGCGCCGCTGCGCCGCCTGCGCGACCTGATCGTTGCCATCGTCGCCGGCGGCGGCGTGGCGATGCTGGTCTACGCGGTGATGACGCGGCCCGGCGTCGGCAATATCGGCCAGTACTTCATCGACAACGCCTACACCAAGGGCGGCGGCAGGAACGTCGTCAACGTCATTCTGGTCGACTTCCGCGGCTTCGACACGCTCGGCGAGATCACTGTGCTCGGCGTGGTCGCGCTCACCGTCTACGCGCTGCTGCGCCGCTTCCGGCCGGCCGCCGACAGCGTCGAGACGCCCGAGCAGCAGCGCACCCAGAACCGCTACGACGAGGCCCATCCCGAGCGCCGGCGCGGCGCCACCATAGCCGATTCGATGATGGTGCCCTCGGTGGTGATCCGGCTGATGTTCCCGACCGTCACGGTGGTCGCGCTGTACCTGCTGCTGCGCGGCCACGACCAGCCGGGCGGCGGTTTCGTCGCCGGCATCACCATGGCGGTCGCCTTCATCCTGCAATACATGGCATTCGGCACCCGCTGGGTCGAGGACCGCCTGCGCATCCTGCCGGTGCGCTGGATCGGCGCCGGCCTGATGCTGGCGGCCTTGACCGGCATCGCGGCGTGGCCGTTCGCACAGCCGTTCCTCACCTCGTATTTCGGCTATGCCGAACTGCCGCTGGTCGGCAAGACTCCGGTCGCGAGCGCGCTCGCCTTCGATATCGGCGTGTTCGCGCTGGTCGTCGGCGCCACCGTGCTGGTGCTGATCGCACTGGCCCACCAATCGGTGCGTACGCACCGCGCCGTACGCTCGGCCGCCGAGGCGGCCGAGGTTGCGGCGACGCCGGTGGAGGCGCGGTGATGGAAATCATTCTCGCCATCGGCATCGGCGTGCTCACCGGCTCCGGCGTCTGGCTCCTGCTGCGGCCGCGTACCTTCCAGGTCATCATCGGGCTGTCGCTGATCTCCTATGCCGTCAACCTGTTCATCTTCGGCATGGGACGGCTGCGCACCGGCGCGCCGCCGATCCTGCATGAGGGCGTGGTCGATGCTACCGCGCGCTACGTCGATCCGGTGCCGCAGGCGCTGGTGCTGACCGCCATCGTCATCGGCTTCGCCATGACGGCGCTGTTCCTCGTGGTGCTGCTGGCCTCGCGCGGCCTGACCGGCACCGACCACGTCGATGGCCGGGAGCAGGGCCAATGACGCGGGCGCTCGACCATCTGGTGATCGCGCCGATCGTGCTGCCGCTGGTGGCGGCGGCGCTGATGCTGCTGCTCGACGAGCGCCGCCGCTCGGTCCGCACCGCGCTCAGCCTCGCCTCGACCTTCGGCCTGCTGGCGATCGCCATCGCGCTGATGGCGATGGCCGACGCAAGCGCCCCCGGCGCCGGCGTCAGCCGCACCTATCCGCTCGGCAACTGGCCGGCGCCGTTCGGCATCGTGCTGGTGCTCGACCGCCTGTCGGCGATGATGGTCGCGCTCACGGCCGTGCTCGGCTGCGCGGCGCTGACGTTCTCGCTGGCGCGCTGGGACCGCGCCGGGCCGTATTTCCATGCGCTGTTCCAACTGCTGCTGATGGGACTGAACGGCGCTTTCCTGACCGGCGACCTGTTCAACCTGTTCGTGTTCTTCGAACTGCTGCTGGCCGCGTCCTACGGCCTGCTGCTGCATGGGACGGGGCTCGCGCGGGTGCGCGCCGGGCTGCAATACATCGCCGTCAACCTCGCCGCTTCCTCGCTGTTCCTGATCGGCGTCAGCCTGATCTACGGCGTCACCGGCACGCTCAACATGGCCGACCTGGCCCAGCGCATCGCCGCCGTGCCGGGCGACAACCGCATGCTGCTCGAAGCGGGCGCCGCGATCCTCGGCATCGCCTTCCTGGTCAAGGCCGGCATGTGGCCGCTCGGCTTCTGGCTGCCGACCGCCTACGCCGCCGCCGCTCCGCCGGTGGCCTCGGTGTTCGCGATCATGACCAAGGTCGGCGTCTACGTGGTGCTGCGGCTGTCGCTGCTTCTGTTCGGCGACGAGGCCGGCGCCTCGGCGCATTTCGGCGGCACCTGGATTCTGTTCGGCGGCCTGATGACGATGATCTACGGCCTGGTCGGCATCCTCGCGGCGCAGGACATGCCGCGCATGACCGGCTACGCCGTGCTGGTGTCGTCCGGCACGGTGCTGGCGGCGATCGGCATCGGCGGCGTCTCGGTGACCGGCGGCATGCTGTACTACCTCGCCAGCTCGACGCTGGCGCTGGCCGCCTTCTTCCTGCTGATCGAACTGGTCGAACGCGGCCGCGCCGCCGGCGCCGACATGCTCGCCGTCACCATGGAGGCGTTCGGCGACGGCACCGAGGACGAGTCCGAGCACGAGGAGGAGGTCGGCGTCGCCACCCCCGCCACGCTTACCATACTCGGCCTGTCCTTCTTCGCCTGCGCGCTGCTGATCGCCGGGCTGCCGCCGCTGTCCGGCTTCATCGGCAAATTCGTGCTGCTCACCGCCATGCTCAACCCCGCGGGCCTCGTTCAGACGGCGACCGCCGCGGCGCCGGGCGCCGCAGTGCCGATGCCGTCGGCGGAGGTCTGGGCCTTCCTCGCGGTCATCATCGTCTCGGGACTGGCCACCATCATCGCCATGACGCGCGCCGGCATCCGCACCTTCTGGGCGCCGATCGAGCGCAGCGTGCCGCGCGTGCTCGCCGTCGAGCTGGCGCCGGTCGCCGTGCTCCTGATGCTGTGCGTGGCAATGACGATCGAGGCCGCCCCGGTGATGCGCTACATGCAGGCGACCGCCCAATCGCTCTACACGACATCCGATGACAACAGCGCCCGCGGCATCCTGCCGCCGCTCGAAAAGGCCACCGAGGCACGGCCATGAGAACGCTCGCGCGCGCCATCCTGCCCTACCCGCTGGTGTCGCTCGGCCTGTTCGCGATGTGGCTGTTGCTCAACCAGTCGCTGTCGCCCGGCCATCTCGTGCTCGGCGGACTGGCCGCGCTGATCGCGCCGCGCGGGCTTTTGCTGCTGGAGCCGCCGCCGGTGCGGCTCAGCCGGCCGCGCGCGATCGTGCAGTTGGGCTGGCGGGTGTTCGTCGATATCGTCCGCTCCAACATCGCTGTGACCGGCATCATCCTCGGCCTCAAGCGGCGCGAGCGCAACGCCGGCTTCGTCGCCATTCCGTTGAAGCTGCGCAACGCCAACGCACTGGCGGTGCTTGGCACCATCATCACCTCGACGCCGGGCACAGTGTGGGTCGATTTCGATTCGGCGACCGGCCTGCTGCGCATCCACGTGCTCGACCTGATCGAGGAAGCCGACTGGATCGAGACCATCCAGCAACGCTACGAGACGCTGCTTCTGGAGATCTTCCGATGAACGTGCTGATCCTCTCGCTGTCGGTGCTGCTGGCGCAACTCTGCCTCGCGCTGGCGATGGTCTGCGCCACCATCCGCATGCTGCGCGGGCCGCGCGCGCAGGATCGCGTCGCCGCTTTCGACGCGCTCTACGTCAGCGCCATGCTGCTGCTGCTGACTTTCGGCATCCGCTCCGGCACCACGCTGTATTTCGAGGCGGCGCTGGTGATCGCGGTGCTCGGCTTCGTCTCGACGGCGGCGCTCGCCAAATTCCTGATGCGCGGGGAGGTCATCGAATGACGCTCGCCGTTCACCTGCCGCTGTGGGCGGCGATCCTGGTCGCAGCCTGCGTGCTGCTCGGCGCGGTGCTGACGCTGATCGGCACCGTCGGGCTGTTGCGGCTCCGCACCTTCTACGAGCGCGTGCACGCGCCGACGCTCGGCACCACGCTCGGCGCCGGCTTCATCCTGATCGGCTCGATGCTGTATTTCTCGCTGGCCGGCGAGCGCCTCGCAATCCACGAGGTGCTGATCGCGCTGTTCGTCACGGTAACCACGCCGGTCTCGCTGATGCTGCTCGTTCGCGCCGCTGACTACCGCGACCGGCTGGAGGGCCACGACCCGGAGGCGGAGGCCGAACGCTCAGCGGGCTAGCGCGCCGACCCCGACCGGACAGGCGACGCCGGTGCCGGCAAGGCCGCAATAGCCCGCCGGGTTCTTGGCAAGGTACTGCTGGTGATAGTCCTCGGCGAAGTAGAACTCCGGCGCCGGCGCGATCTCCGTCGTAATCGCCCCAAGCCCGCGCCCCGCCAGCGCCTTGCCGAACGCTGCCTTCGAGGCGGTCGCGATCGCCTGCTGCGCGTCGTCGAATGTGTAGATCGCCGAGCGGTACTGCGTGCCGATATCGTTGCCCTGCCGCATGCCTTGTGTCGGGTCGTGGTTCTCCCAGAACGTCTTGACCAGCCGCTCATAGGGGAGCCGCGCGGGATCGAACACCACCAGCACCGCCTCGGTGTGCCCGGTACGGCCCGAGCACACTTCCTCGTAGGTCGGGTTCGGCGTGAAGCCGCCGGCATAGCCCGCCGCCGTGATGTGGATGCCCTCGCCGAGCTGCCAGAACAGCCGCTCCGCGCCCCAGAAGCAGCCCATGCCGAACAGCGCCCGCTCAGTTCCCGCCGGGTACGGCGGCGCGAGCCGTCGGCCGTTGACGAAATGGGTCTCGGCGGTGGGAATCGGCGTCATGCGGCCGTGCAGCGCGGTATCGGCGCTCGGCATCGAGGCGGGCTTGCGCATGAACAGCATGGCGTCCTCCGAAAGGATACACGGGCAGCGGCGGGTGCCCGATACCGTCAATATATAGGAGGTTGCAGGGCCGGCGTCAGTCCCGCGCGTAGCCGATCAGCGGCTTGCGCGGCCGGAATGCCAGCATCAGGAACAGGCCGACGGCGCCCAGCACCAGCCAGGCCGGCTGCGCCAGCACCACCCGGACGATGTTGTCCCACAGCCATGGCGAGGTCGCCTCGACCAGGGCCTGAAACGCCGCCTGGCTGCCCTGGTGGAGATCGTTCCAGACCTCGTCGAGCCGGGTGAACTGCAGGCGCTGGTCGGCGATGGTGCGCGCCCCGTCGTAAACGAGAAGCACAAAACCCGCCGCCAACAGCAACAACCCGAATAACCGAAACAGCCCGCGGATCATGGCTTACCCTTTAACCCTTCGACACTTTCGCCGTCACCGTCGCCGACCGGGGCGAGCGCCCGTCGGGTTCCCGCGGGCAGGCGTTGACGGCAGTCGCCGCCACCCGTATAAGGCCCACAACTGGCGGCGGGCGCAATCCTGCCGCCGCTGTTCTTTGGACGACGTGGCGATCCGGCGACTTTCGGAGCAGGTGTTCCGTTTTCGGCCGGCCGGAGGCGCCCGCCACCCTTGAAAACCCGCCGGCGGCAGCCGCCGAAGGATTTTGATACCCATGGCCAATACCAAGTCCGCCATCAAGGCGACCCGCAAGATTGCCCGGCGCACGCTCGTCAACAAGTCCCGCCGCACCCAGATGCGCGGCGCGGTCCGCCAGGTCGAGGAAGCCATCGCCAAGGGCGATCGCGAGGCGGCGCTGGAGGCGATGAAGCGCGCCGAGCCGAAGCTGATGCAGGCGGCCCAGCGCAGCATCGTCCACAAGAACGCCGCGAGCCGAAAAGTGTCGCGGCTGACGCACAGCATCGCCAAGCTCGCGAAATAACACCCTGCACGTCATGTGCAGACCCGAGCCCGGTCGCGCACCGGGCTTTTCGATGCGCCCGCCTGCCGCGGGAACCGTGCGCCCCCCGCGCGCTAACGTCGCGGAGTGCGGCGCTTTAGAGCATGATCCCGAAAATGCCTACCCTCGGGCTCGACCCGAGGGCGGAAACCGGTTTTCCGAGAAGATCATGCTCAGACAAGAGATAATCAAAAAGTCTGATTCAACGAAGCTGAATCAGGCTCCAGGCCATCCCGCCGCCTGCGACATTGCACCGATTGTCGGATTGCGCGCGCTCCCCATATATGGGCCAGATCGCTATCCGGGGCAGGCCGGTTTTCCCCTCCCGCAGACAGGCGCAGCAGGCGCCACATCCGCCCTTGCATGGGAGCCTTGGATGGTCATGATGTGGCCCTTTCGTGCGGTGCACCCAAAGAGCGCCCGCGAGGAGTCTTGAATGATTGGTCTGGTACTTGTGACCCACGGGCGGCTTGCCGACGAGTTCAAGGCGGCGCTGGAGCACGTCATGGGTCCGCAGAAGCAAATCGAGACGATCACCATCGGGGCGGAAGACGACGCCGACCTGTGCCGCAGCGACATCATCGAGGCGGTGGCGCGGGCCGATAGCGGCGACGGCGTCGCCATCCTTACCGACATGTTCGGCGGCACGCCGTCGAACCTGGCGATTTCCTGCATGAGCCGGCCCAAGGTCGAGGTGCTGGCCGGCATCAACCTGCCGATGCTGGTCAAGCTCGCCAAGGTGCGCGAGGACTACGCGCTGCCCGAGGCGATCGCCGCCGCGCAGGAGGCGGGCCGCAAATACGTCACCATCGCCAGCCGCGTGCTCGCCGGCAAATGACGCGAGCCGCCGACGACGTCCCTCCGCGCCCTGAGCCGGCTGCGCCGGCCGAACCCGTCACGCGCACGGTCGAGATCATCAACAAGCGCGGCCTGCATGCGCGCGCCTCAGCCAAATTCGTGCAGGTGGTGGAGCGCTTCGACGCCGACGTCACCGTGACGCGCAACGGCGAAACCGTCGGCGGCACGTCGATCATGGGGCTGATGATGCTCGCCGCCGGGCCCGGCACCACCATCGAGATTGCAGCGCGCGGCCGAGAGGCCGACGCCGCGGTGACGGCACTGAGCGACCTCATCGCCGAAAAGTTCGGCGAGGAGTAATCAGCGCGACGGCGGCACGATGAAGACGTGCCAAAGCCCCTGCGGTCCGGCCATGCCGTGGAAGAAGCGGCGCTGCGTCATCTCGATCCGCTCCGCGCCCGTAGCATTTTCCTGCATCCACGCCATGCAGTCTGCAAGCCGCGGATCGGCCGTTTCGCAGATGCCGATAAAGCCGGAGCGCCTCGCCTCGTCGAGCGTGGTCAGCCCGGCGCCCCACGCCACGTCGAGTTCGAGCGGCTTCGGATGGTCCGGGCTGTAGAAGGTCATCGGCGTCGCCGCCTCGACAAACGATACCGCCACCGCCCACGGCGTGCCGAACCGCAGCCGCCACAGCTCGGTGAGTTGCTCCGCAAGCCGCGAATCGGCGGTATAGGTCGTCCCCTGCGCCGCCTGCCGCGCAAAACTGTCGCGCGCCAGCGACGGGGCCAGCGCCAGCACGCCGACGGTGATGACGAGCCACGTCGCCAGCGCGCCGACCGGCGCGATCCGGCGCACCCGCACGCGCGGCCACGCCAGCAGCGCGAGCGGCGTCAGGAAGAACATCGGGATGCCCCAGTCGGTCTTCATCAGGACGGCGAAGGCGATGGCGCCGCACACCGGCACGGCCACGAGGATCGTCTGAATGCTCCAGACATTGATCGCTGGGGCAAGGCGGGGACCGGCGGACGCACTGAGGACGAACCAGCCCGGCCACCAGAGCCATCGCCGGCTGCCCGGCGCGCGCAGCGACAGAACGAGCACAAGCGCAATCAGCACCGGCGCCAGCAGCGCAAAATTGTGACCGAGGAAGTCGGCGGCCGCGACCACGCTGCGCGCCCGCGAGATGTGCGCATACGTCCCGGCATAGACGAACGGGGCGAAATCCATCTGCCACAGCCAGACGAGATGCGGCATCATCGCCGCAGCGAACGCCGCCATGGCGACCCATGGCGCAGGGCTGCGCAGAAAGGCTGCACGCTGCGGATGCAGCAGCGCTGCAAGCCCGACGGCGCCGATCATCGTCACCGCCCAGTATTTCGTCAGCATGCCGGCGGCGGCGGCAAGCCCGAGCCAGAGGCCGGCGCGCGCCGTCCGCTTTTCGAACGCATTGAGATAGGCCAGCACGATCAGCGGCAGCACCGCGACCTGGGCAAGGTCGGCGTTGTACTTGAAACCCTTGAAATTGAAGATCGGATAGAGCGCCAGCAGCACCACGCTGAGGAAGGCGCGGCGACGATCGACCACCCGGCAGGCGATCAGCCAGCACACGAACAGGCCGAAGCCCGTCGTCGCCATGGCCAGCGCATAGGCGGAGGCATCGGTTGCGGGCGCGAAGCGAAACCAGACGCCGGCGATCCAGCCCGAAAGCGGCGGATGCTTGCCGTAGCCGAGCAGAAAATCGCGGCCCCACGCATAGGCTTCGGTGGTGTCGAAGTGCAGGTCCTGCGCGGTCTTCAACAGGCACAGGATCACGGTCCACGCCACCGCATGCGCGAACACGAAGCCTGCCACCGCGGCGCGGGCGGTGCGCGCATCGCCGATGCCTGCGGCGACCCATGCAATCAACCGGCGAAACAGCCGCCCCGCGCCCCATGGCCGCGCGCGTGCCGCCGCATAGCCCAGCCGCGAATCGGTTCGATCCATGATGTGTCCTTAGAGCGTTTTCGAGCGAAGTGGAAACCGGTTCGCGTTAAGAAAACGCGCCAAAACAATAATCTAGAGCTCCGCCTCTGATTCCATCGAGAGGCGGAAAAGCTCTGGATCCTGCGGCTTGCTAGCAGCGTCGCGGCTTCCGCCGCAACCGCATTCGGCTGCCATCGGTTGATATGTCTCTAAACAACGGTGTACGAGCCCGCCGCGCTAACGCCGGGGCGGCACCGCGATCAGCAGATAGCGCTCGGCCTTTCCGCGGCTGCCGAGATAATCGCGCGCGACGGTCAGTTCCGTGCGTTGGCTCGCGGGCCGGCTTGCCGCCTGCGCTTCAATAGCCGCGACGCACGCTCGCTGCGCCTGCGGACAGATCCACACGATGCCGTCGCGGGCGATGCGGGCGGCGTCGGTCCACGGCGTCACCCGCGGCCGCAGCACGTCGTAGGTCGCCGGCGCTTCTGCGGCATAGAAGGCAACGCCGTTGATGATGTGATCCTCGCCGCCGACGAGACGCAGCGGCGCCGGGCTTACAGCATGCCATGCGCGCTCGGCTTCCTGCGCCAGCAGCCGGTAATGCGCCATGTGGTTCTCCAGCCCCTGCCGGTGGATGACCACGGCGGCGACCGGCGCGGCCACGAGCGCCAGCAGCGGAAAGGCGATGGCAAACGCGATGGTACGCCGTGCGGCGGGCCGGGGAACGGTGACACGCGGCGAGGACAACAGCACCACCGGCAGCAGCGTCATGCTGCCCATTGCCCACAGCGACACCGCTTCGCTGCGGGTTGCGATGGCGACGGCGACCGGCAGTACCAGAGGAACGGCGAACACGACGAGCGCCAGGCGATGATCGGGATCGCGCGGCCACAGCATGTCGCGAACGCCGCCCTTGGCGACGCGGGCCGCGAACACCACGATCAGGATCGGCAGGATGACATAGGCCACCGCGCCGGTGAGGTACTCGGGCGCGGCGGTCAGCGCCTCATGGAACGAGCGGCGGTGCGAGGCGAGCGCGTAGCCGAACGTTTCGAATCCGTTGGCGGCAACCCAGGCGAGGTGCGGCGCGAGCACCGCAAGCCCGGCCGCGATACTGACCCACGGCGCGGGCGAGCGGAAATAGGCGGCGCGGCGCGCATCGATCAGCGCCGCGACGCCGAACCCCGCGATCAGGAAGACGCCCCAGTATTTGCCGAGCATCGCCAGCGCGGCGGCCGTGCCCGCGAGCGCCGCCCAGCCGATGGTGCGGGTTTGAAACGAGCGCAGGAACGCCCATGTCGCGAACGCCCACAGCGGAATCATCACGCTGTTGGCGTTGTACTTCAGGGCCTGAAAGTTGAAGAACGGAACCAGCGTCAGCATCGCAAGCCCGACGGCGAGCTTGTCGCCGGTAAGCGAGGTCAGCATCACGCGCCAGGCGAACCACAGCGCGACACCCACGCAGGCCATCGCCAGCAGATAGAACGCCCAGTCCTGCCGCGGGAAAACCTCGAACCAGAGGCCGGCGAGCCATCCCGACAGCGGCGGATGCTTCGGCGTGCCGAAGGGCGCCTCGCGCCACCACACCACGGCCTCGGCCATGTCGAAGTGGATGTCCTGGCTGCCCTTGGCGATCACCGCATAGAGCGTCCACACCAGCACATAGACGCCGAGCACAACCGGAACCGTCCAGCCGCGGCGCGCCGGATCGGCGATGGCGTCGATCAGGCGATCCAGCCTCGCGGCGAGGCCGCCCCACGCCTGTGGCACGGCTATCTCGGGCGGCTCTGTTGCCACGGGATCCCTCCTTCCGGCACCGTCCGGGATAGACCGGAACGCCTGCTGCCGGTCAAGGCCCGGGCGCCGCCGGCGACCGCGACGGCCTCGCTTGCCCGGGGCAGGCCCCGATGGTAATCCCCGCGCCCATGGCGCAAACTCCCATCACCAACATCCGCAACTTTTCCATCGTCGCCCATATCGACCATGGCAAATCGACGCTGGCCGACCGGCTGATCCAGTTAACCGGCGGGCTGGCGGCGCGCGAGATGAAGGAACAGGTGCTCGATTCGATGGACATCGAGCGCGAGCGCGGCATCACCATCAAGGCGCAGACGGTGCGCCTGACCTATCCGGCCAAGGACGGCCAGACTTACATCCTCAACCTGATCGATACGCCCGGACACGTCGATTTCGCCTACGAGGTGTCGCGTTCGCTCGCCGCCTGCGAAGGCTCGCTCCTGGTGGTGGACGCGAGCCAGGGCGTCGAGGCGCAGACGCTCGCCAACGTCTATCAGGCGCTCGACAACAATCACGAGATCGTGCCCGTCCTCAACAAGATCGACCTGCCCGCGGCCGAGCCCGACAAGGTCAAGCAGCAGATCGAGGACGTGATCGGCATCGACGCCTCCGACGCGGTGATGATCTCGGCCAAGACCGGGCTCGGCATCGAGGACGTGCTCGAAGCCATCGTGCATCGCCTGCCGCCGCCGAAAGGCGATCGCGACGCGCCCCTCAAGGCGCTGTTGGTGGACTCGTGGTACGACGTCTATCTCGGCGTCGTCGTGCTGGTGCGCATCGTCGACGGGGTGATGCACAAGGACCAGCGCATCCGCATGCTCGGCACCCATGCGGCCTACGACGTCGAGCGCATCGGCTACATCACACCGAAGATGGTCCATGTCGATCAGCTCGGCCCCGGCGAGATCGGCTTCATCACCGCCGCGATCAAGGAGGTGGCCGACACCCGCGTGGGCGACACCATCACCGACGACAGAAAACCCGTCGCCGAGCCGCTGGCCGGCTTCCGTCCGGCGATCCCGGTGGTGTTCTGCGGGCTGTTTCCCGTCGATGCGGCCGACTTCGAGACGCTGCGCGCGGCGATGGGCAAGCTGAGGCTCAACGATGCCTCCTTCACCTTCGAGATGGAGACCTCCGCCGCGCTCGGCTTCGGCTTCCGCTGCGGCTTTCTCGGCCTCCTGCATCTCGAAATCATTCAGGAGCGGCTGTCGCGCGAGTTCGACCTCAACCTGATCGCGACCGCGCCGAGCGTCATCTACAAGATGCGGCTCACCGACGGCACGCAGATCGAAATCCATAACCCGGTGGATATGCCGGACGTGGTGAAGATCGCCGAGATCGAGGAGCCGTGGATCGAGGCCACCATCCTCACCCCCGACGAGTACCTCGGCAACGTGCTAAAACTCTGTCAGGATCGCCGCGGCGTGCAGAAGGAGCTCACTTACGTCGGCGCCCGCGCCATGGTCAAATACGAACTGCCGCTCAACGAGGTGGTGTTCGATTTCTACGACCGCCTGAAATCGGTGTCGAAGGGTTATGCCTCGTTCGACTACAATCTGGCCGACTATCGCAGCGCCGACCTCGTCAAGATGCAGATCCTCGTCAACGGCGAGCCGGTCGATGCGCTGTCGATGCTGGTGCATCGCACGCGCGCCGAAGGACGTGGCCGCGCCATGGTCGAAAAGATGAAGGAGCTGATTCCGCCGCACATGTTCCAGATCCCGATTCAGGCGGCGATCGGCGGCAAGGTGATCGCGCGCGAGACGGTGCGCGCGCTGCGCAAGGACGTTACCGCAAAATGCTACGGCGGCGACATCACCCGCAAGCGCAAGCTTCTGGAGAAGCAGAAGGAAGGCAAGAAGAAGATGCGGCAGTTCGGCAAGGTCGAAATTCCGCAGGAAGCCTTTATCGCCGCGCTGAAGGTGGACGGCTAGAGCATCCCGACGTCAGACGGGATCAGCCCGGCTTCCACCCATATCCCGTACCCTTGTCCCGGGCGCGATGCAGCACGAAAGTGCTGCGTCGCCGATCCGGGATCGCCGCAAAAGGAAAGGCCGCTCCTGTAACGGTCCCGGCTCTGCGGCGCGGCGTTCTACGCCGCTACCCGCGTCCGGGACACGATCGTCCGCCGGCGCAAGGACATGCTGCGGTCTGATCGAACCCGATATCATCAGGCTCTGGCACGCCACGGCGCTTCCCTGCCCGCGCCCCTTCATCACCAAATGCTCTATTGATCGGCGCCGCGATTTGCCCTTTGATCCTGTCCATCCTGTTCGTTGGCAAAGCCGTCCATGTCGCAAGCGCGCCTCAGCATCCGCCTCGATCTCACCAGCGGGGACCGCATCGGTCCCGGCAAGATCGTGCTGCTCGAAGCGATCCGCGAGACTGGCTCGATCTCCGCCGGCGCGCGCAAGATCGGCATGTCCTATCGGCGCGCCTGGCTGCTGGTGGAGCAGATCAACGAGGCGCTGGCGCAGCCGGCCGTGACCGCGGCGCCGGGCGGCCGGCAGGGCGGCGGCGCCATGCTGACGCCGGCCGGGGCCGAACTCGTCGACCTCTACCGCGCCATCGAGGATACCGCCCACGTTTCGGCGCGCGACCAGTTCCGGGCGGTTGAAAAGCTCGCGCGCAAGACGCCGCGCGGCAAAGCCTGACCCCACGCAAGCTGCGCCGTCCGTCACGGCCACAAGCAGCGCTCTATTGCGGCAGCGTCACCTCGACCTCGATGCCGGAATACCAGGCGGCGAGGTTGGCAATGTCGGCGTCCGACAGCGGCTTGACCACCACGTTCATGGTCTCGTCGCTACGCGCGCCGTCGCGGAACGCCTTGAGCTGCTTCTCCAGATACATCGCCGGCGACCCGGCGATGTTGGGGGCGAGCGGCATCTTCGACAGCCCGTCGATGCCGTGGCAGGCGACGCACTGCGCCGCCTTCTTGCGCCCGGCGGCCGCGTCGCCGTCAGCCCGCGCGAGGCCGACGGAGGCGATCGTCGCGGCCGCCAGCACCCCTGCCGCCGCCAGACGGCGCACCGTCACCCGCGTCCAGCTCACTTGCCCTCGTAGGTGATGCGGTAGAGCGCGCCGGCGAGATCGTCGGATACCAGCAGCGAGCCGTCGCGCAGTTGCGCCACGTCGACCGGCCGGCCGACATACTCACCGTCGCCGGTGAGCCAGCCCGAGGCGAACGCCTCGGTCTTGTCGGCGCTTCCGTCAGGCTTGAGCGAGGTGAACATGATCCGCGCGCCGACCGGCTCCGTCCTGTTCCACGACCCGTGCTGCGCCGAGAAGATGCCGCCGCGATACTTTTGCGGGAACGCCCGACCGGAATAGAACATCATGCCGAGATCGGCGGCATGCGCGTCCATCTCGACCTCGGGGAAGACGACGTTGGCCGGCGGCGTATCGCTCTTGTACTCCACCGTGCGGGTCTTGCCGCCACCGTACCACGGGAAGCCAAAATTCTGCCCGGCCTGGGTGATGCGGTTCAGTTCTCCGGGCGGGATGTTGTCGCCCATGCCGTCCACCTGGTTGTCGGTGAACCAGAGCTGGCCGTTCTTCGGATTGAAGTCCATGCCGACCGAATTGCGGATGCCGGCGGCATAGACCTCGCGGTTCTTGCCGTCGAGATCGACGCGGATGATGCCGCCGATGCCGTATTTGGCAAAGCCTTCGAGCTTGTCCTTGGCCGGCACGTTGAAGGGCTGGCCGAGCGTGACGTAGAGCTTGTTGTCGGGGCCGACGCGACACACCCGCGCGGTGTGGTTAAAACTCTCGTCCTCTTTCGGAATCAGTTCGCCCTGCGCGATCACGGTGCCGACGGCGACGTCCGGGCTCTCATAGAAGAATTCGGCGGCAGGGAAGCTGAGGATGCGGTTCTGCTCGACGATGAACAGCACGCCATCGCGCGAGAAGCAGACGCCGTTGGGAATACGGAAGCTGACCGATGGCGAGAATTCCTTGACCTCCTCGGCCACGCCGGTCTTGCCGCGATCGGTCACCGCATAGACCTTGGACTTGCGGGTGCCGACGAAGGTGACGACGCCCTGCGGACCGACCGCGATGTGCCGCGCATCCGGCACCAGCGCGTAGAGGCTGATCTTGAAGCCCGAGGGCAGCTTGATCTTGGCGAGGTGCTTTTTGATCGCATCGGCCTTGCGGCCGTTCTGCGGCACGGTGGGAATGTCGGTAGCGCCGGTTGCCTTGAATGCGCCGAGCGTGTCGAGGTTGCGGTCGGGCGATGCGTTTTGGGCCGCAGCGGGCGCGACCGTCAGGAGCGCCGCCGCGGCGGCGGCTCCGAGAAGTCCGTAAAGAGACTGGCGAAACATCTGATCCTCCCTGCTGTCGTTATGGTTATTCGTGTCAGGTCGCGCGGGGGTCGCGGATGCCGGAGGGGCCAGCGCTGCGCCCATTGCAAGAGCGGCCGGCGGCTCCGGTAGGGCGGCTCGCACGCGTTTCGCGGCAGACGCAGCCGGGCGGGCAAAGCGCGCCGGGCAGCGGCAAGACTAGGCCGCGGTAGCTCGGTACTGCAAGAGGATTGATTCGCGGCGAACGTGGCTTGCCGGGCGGGCAGCGGCCAGGGCGGCTGAAGCCGCCTAGTTCGTGTCGTCGGGCAGCAGCGGCAGCGGCGTGATGTCGATGCCTTCTTCCACCAGTTCGCGTGCCTCGTATGACGACGCCTTGCCGTAGATGGCGCGGTGCTCGATATCGCCGTAGTGCATCCGGCGCGCCTCGGCGGGAAACCGCTCGCCGACATCGTCGGCGTTCTTCTTCACGAAGTCGCGCAGTTCGCGCAACTTTGCGCGCAACTCGCCGGCCTCGCCGGTCATCAGCGGCGCCTGCGGCGGAAGCGGCGTCTCGGCCTGCGGTGCCGGTTCGGCGTCCTTGCGCCGGTTGCCGCGTCCGACCTGCGGCGCCATCAGCGCCTTCTCGACCTCGGCCGAGTCGCACACCGGGCAGGTCACGAGCTTGCGCCGGCGCTGGCTGTCGTAGGCGCCGGAACTTTGAAACCAGCTCTCGAAGGCGTGGCCGCGCGCGCAGCGCAGCGCGTACTTGATCATGCCGTGCCCCGCAGCAGCTTGAGGCGGTCGGTCTCGTGCGGCTCGGCGACGCCGAAGCGGCGGCCGTGCTGCAACGAGGGAATGCTTTGGCGCACGCTCGCAACCCGCGCCGGATCGATGCGCGCCAGAATGACGCCGGATTCGGTGCCGGCCTCCGCCAGCACCTCGCCCCATGGATCGACGATCAGCGAATGGCCGTAGGTGACGCGCCCGCTCTCGTGGGTGCCGCCCTGCGCCGCCGCGAACACGTAGGCGCCGTTCTCGATGGCGCGCGCCCGCAGCAGCGTGTGCCAATGCGCCTCGCCGGTTTTCTTCGTGAACGCCGACGGCGCGGCAAGGAAGATCGCGCCGCGCTCGGCCAGCGCCCGATAGAGCGCCGGAAAGCGCATGTCGTAGCAGATGGTGAGGCCGAGCCGGCCCCACGGCAGGTCGGCGAACACCGCGGTATCGCCGGGCTGGTAGCTCGCCGACTCGCGATAGCTCTCGCCGCTCTCGAGCTGGATATCGAACATGTGGATCTTGTCGTAGCGCGCCATCACCTCGCCGTCGGGTCCGATCAGGAACGACCGGTTGACGGCGCGCTCCGGCGTCACGCGCAGCGCCAGCGAGCCGACATGGAGATGGATGTTCAGGTCACGCGCCAGAGCGCGATACGCCTTCAGCGAAGCATCGTCGTCCTCCGAGGCGAGCAGCGCGAACAGCGCGGCGCGATCGGGCTGGATCAGGTTCGAGACCTCGGGCGTCTGCACATAGTCGGCGCCCTGGGCCGCCGCGTCGCGGATCAGGCGTTCGGCCTCGTCGAAACTCGCCTGCGGCGACAGCGAGGTGCGCATCTGCACCATCGCCGCGGTGAAGGGACGCGGCCCGCTCATGAAGGCGCCTCCGCGCCGTCGAGCAGCGCATCGAGTTTGCCGGCGCGATCCAGCGCGTAAAGGTCGTCGCAGCCGCCGACATGGGTGGTGCCGATGAAAATCTGCGGCACGGTGAAGCTGCCCGGCGCGCGCGCCATCATCTCCTCGCGCAGCGCCGGGTCGCGCGCCACATCGATCTCGCGGAACGCGGCGTTCTTGCGCGCCAGCAGGGCTTTGGCGGCGCGGCAGTAGCCGCAGGTCGGCGTGGTGTAGATGTCGATGGCGGTCATGGCCGGTCCGATCAAAAACGATCCGCCTTTATATGGGGCCGTCGCGGGTGTCCACAACCCGGGCGAACACCAGCACGTCCACCGCCGCGGCGCCGGCGCGGGTCAACGCACGGGCGCAGGCCTCGGCGGTGGCGCCCGTCGTCAGCACGTCGTCGATCAGGACGATGTGACGCCCGGCCAGCGCCGCCGCGCGGTCCGCCGGGACCTTGAACGCGTTCTGCACGTTGGCGGCGCGCTCGGCCCGCGACAGGCCGATCTGGTGCGGCGTCGGCCGCACCCGCGCCAGCACGCCGGACACCACCGGCCGGCCGGCGACGGCGGCCACGCCCCGCGCCAGCGCGCCGGCCTGGTTGAAGCGGCGCGCAAGACCGCGCCGCCAGTGCAGCGGCACCGGCACGATCAGCACGTCCTCGCCGAGCAATTCGGCGCCGGCGCGAGCCATCCAGCGGCCCATCACCGGGGCGAGGTCGGTGCGGTCCTGGAATTTCAGCGCATGCACGAGCGCTCGCGCCACGTCGTCGTAGCGCACCGCGGCGCGGGCGCGGCGGTAGGCCGGCGGGCGGGCCAACGCCTCCTGCGAAATCACGTCCGCACCGGGATCGCAGGTGAACGGGATGCCGAGCCGAGGACAGTAAGGGGCCGCGATGAACGACAGCCGGCTCCAGCACGCCGCACACACGCCCTCGCCCGCCACCGGCGCGCGGCAGGCGACGCACAGCGTCGGCAGCGCCACGTCGAGCGCGAGCCGCGCGCCTTTCGCGCTCCAGTCGCGAAGCCGGCTGAGTGCCGTGAACGTGATGGCTGCCGCCGCCATCGGTCTCCCCTTGCCGTTGTCGAAGGATAGACCTTTTGCCGGGGCGGGAGAACGCCTTTGCCCTTGCGGGGAGCGGCGCGATGGCCGAAACAGACCCGTGATGACTGAGCCGCTCCCCGTCCCGCAGGTGTTCGACCGCCCCGCCCTGCATGCGCGGCTCAAGCGCGCGGCCCGCGGCGGCGCCGCCACCTTCCTGCTCGACCGCGTGGCCGAGGAGATGGCGGAGCGGCTTCACGCCATCTTGCGCGAATTTCCCGACGCCGCCGACCTCGGCACGCCGACCGATACCTTGCAAAAGACGCTCAAGACCCGGCTCAACCACCTCGACCCGGTCGCCATCCCCGACGACGAGCGCCTCGGCCTGGGCGAAAACGCCTACGACCTGGTGGTGTCGGCCCTGGCGCTGCAATTCGTCAACGACCTGCCCGGCGTGCTGGCGCAGGTGCGGCTGGCGCTGCGGCCGGACGGGCTGTTGCTGGCAGCGCTGATCGGTGGCGAGACGCTGACCGAACTGCGCCAGTCGTTCGCCGCCGCCGAGACCGAACTGGACGGCGGGCTGTCGCCGCGCGTCGCCCCGCTTGCCGACCTGCGCGACGTCGGCGCGCTGTTGCAGCGCGCCCGCTTCGCGCTGCCGGTCGCTGACCTCGACCGCGTCGTGGTGCGTTACGACAACGCGCTCGCTTTGATGGCCGACCTGCGCCGGATGGGCGCGACCAACATCCTGACTGAACGGCGCCGCACGCCGCTGTCGCGCGCAACGCTGACGCGCGTGGCGGAGATCTACGCCGAGAATTTTTCCGATCCCGACGGCCGCATCCGCGCCACCTTCGACATCGTCTGGGTCGCCGGCTGGAAGCCGCACCCGAGCCAGCAGCAGCCGCTCAAACCCGGCTCGGCCAAGGCGCGGCTGGAGGACGCGATCAAGGGGCAAACGGATCCGAAAGAAGATCGATCAGGTGGGGGATGAGCGGCGTATCCGCCGGCGGCATGGGGTAGTCGCGCAAGCGGTTGGCGCGCACCCATTTCAGCGCCTGCCCTTCCTTCGAGGCGACGTGGCCCTCCCAGCGGCGGCAGACATAGAGCGGCATCAACAGGTGGAATGTCTCGTAGGCGTGGCTTGCGAACGTCAGCGGCGCCAGACACGCCTCGCGCACGGTGATGCCGAGTTCTTCGCGCAGTTCACGGATCAAGGCATCCTCGGGCCGCTCGCCGGCATCGAGCTTGCCGCCGGGAAATTCCCACAAGCCGGCCAACTGCTTGCCTTCCGGGCGCTGCGCGATCAGCACGCGGTTGTCGGCGTCGATCAGCGCGCAGGCGACGACGAGCGTGAGCTTCACGAGCGGTAGTCGCCGTTGATGGCGACGTACTCCTTGGTGAGGTCGCAGGTCAGCACGCGGTCGCGGCCCGTGCCCAAGCCGAGCCTGACCTTGATGCGGATGACGTCGTCCTTCATCGCTTTCGACACCTCGGCCTCGTCGTAGGACGGATCGCGCGCGCCCTTGTGGGCGACGCGGATGCCGTTGAAGGCGATCGAGAGCTTGTCGCGGTCGGCCGGCTCGCCGGCCTTGCCGACCGCCATCACCACCCGGCCCCAGTTGGCGTCCTCGCCGGCGATCGCGGTCTTGACCAGCGGCGAATTGGCGATCGACATCGCGATTTTACGCGCCGATTTCTTCGAAGTTGCGCCCTCGACCACGATCTCAACCAGCTTGCGCGCGCCCTCGCCGTCGCGCGCCACCTGCTCGGCAAGACTTGCCAGCACGCCTTGAAAGGCTTTGGTAAAGGCTTTCAGGCGGGGATCGGAGGCGCGTGAAATTTTCGGCGCGCCGCGTGCCACCGCGGCCCCGGTGGCAAACGCCAGCAGCGTGTCGGAGGTCGAGGTGTCGCCGTCGACAGTGACGGCGTTGAAGGTATCCTCGACGCCGGATTTCAGCAACGATTGCAGCGCGGCCGCCGACAGGGGCGCGTCGGTGAACACGAAGGCCAACATCGTCGCCATGTCGGGGGCGATCATGCCGGCCCCCTTGGCGATGCCATTGATGGTCACGGTGGTGCGGCCGACCTTCGCGGTGGCGGTCGCGACCTTCGGGAAGGTGTCGGTGGTCATGATCGCCTTCGCCGCGTCGTGCCAGCGGCCGGGCGCGGCGTCTTGCGCCAGTCGCTCCAGCACGCCGTCGAACCTGGTGGCGTCGAGCGGCTCGCCGATCACCCCGGTCGAGGCCAAAAACACCTCGTCGGCCTTGCAGCCGGCGGCTTTCGCGGCAAGCTTCGCGGTCAACGCGGTGGCGGCGCGGCCGCTCTTGCCGGTGAAGGCGTTGGCATTGCCGGAATTGACCACCAGCGCGCGGGCCTTTCCGCTTTTGAGTTTGGCCCGGCACCATTCGACCGGGGCGGAGGCGCATTTCGAGGTGGTGAACACGCCGGCGACCGAGGTGCCGGGCTCGCACAACACCAGCAGCACGTCGGTGCGGCCCTTGTAGCGGATGCCGGCAGCGGCGGTGGCGAGCCGTATGCCGGCGAGCGGCGGCAGGTCGGGAACGTCGGTGGGCGCGAGGGGGGAGACGGCGGTGGACATGCGGCGTGCCTTCAGCAGTTCTTCCCTCTCCCCTTGTGGGAGAGGGTGCCGAGCGGCGAAGCTGCGAGGCGGGTGAGGGGTGAGCCGCCGGCGTAACCGCCCGACGCCCCCCCCCCCCCC
>Ga0182792_1000776_pt1 | contig 28471 bp, 14 predicted proteins | sample Passage237B_FD_130497 | JGI IMG/M metagenome (GOLD analysis project Ga0182792, IMG submission 130497) | Cellulose adapted compost microbial communities from Newby Island Compost Facility, Milpitas, CA, USA - Passage2 37B (version 2) (version 2) ...
CACGTCGAAGGTGAAGTCGACATCCGCGGTCGAACTGACGCCGACCGGGCCGGTGAGGTTGCTGACGACCGGCTTGGTGGCGTCCACGGTCCAGGTCTTGCTGCTGGATCCGGAGTTGCCGACCGCGTCGGTGCCAGAGACCGTGAACGTGTGGCTGCCGTCGCTGAGGTTGGTCAGGTTCTGCGGGCTGGTGCAGCTGGTCGGCGTGGCGCCGTCCAGCGAGCACTTGGTCGCACCGGCCGGCATCGTCTTCTGAACGGTGAAGGTCAGGTTGGCGTTGCGGGTGTTGACCAGGCCGGTCGGCGCGCCGTTGATGGTGTAGACCGGGATAACCGTGTCGATGTTCCAGGTGTAGGAGGCGTTACCGACGACCGTGACCGGATCGCTGCCCGGCACGACAGCCCGGACGTTGAAGGTGTGGTTGCCATCACTGAGCCCGGTGTAACTCTTGGTCAGCGAGTCGCATGTCTCCCAGGCACCGCCGTCACGCTGGCACTGGTAGGCGAGTGCCGGGGGAGCGACGTTGGTGGTGAACGCGAAATTGGCGTTCGTCTGGTTGGTGGCCGCGGCCGGCTTGCCGGTGATGGCGATCGAGGCGTTCGAGATCGGGGCCGGGTCGAGGCTGACCTCGAACTCGGCCGCGTTGAGGCCGGAGGCAGAGGGCAGGCCGAGCAGGCCATTGATCTGACTGGCGGCGAGGCCGGAGCAGCCGCTCTGGCCCGGAGCCGAGAAGGTCTTGTCCGCGTAGCGCGCCGTGCCGGTGGAGAGGTCGTAGCGACGGCCACCATGGCTGAGGTCCGGGGTGTTGGTCGCGATCGGGCCGGTCTCGGTCGACATGTTCAGGGTGATCGGAGCCGCGTCGCTACCCAGGTAACAGTTGTTGCCGACGTCGAGCAGGGAGCTGCCCGAGATCCGGTAGGCGCGGATCTTGAGGCGGATCAGCAGGTTCGACTCGCCGGTCAGCGGGTCGATCGTGCCGGTCACGTCGTGGGTCGGGTTGATCTCGATCCCGATGACGCCGGAGATGTGGCCGATGATGTCCACGTCGGTATCGACCGGGAACTCGAGCGTGCCGAAGTTGAAGGAGGCCTTGGGCACGTTGATGTTGCCGTTGGCGTCGATCGTGCCGGCAAGGCTCGGCTTGGGATCGAGGTCGTCAAGTGCGTTCTCGAGAGTGTCACCGACTTTGAGGAAGCCGGACTCGATCACCATGTTGTTGGCACCGGGGTTGGTGACGGTGATCGCTTCGGCTGAATTCGCATTGAGTGCGAAAGCACCAAGCAGGGCCATGAAGCTAAGGGCGAATGTGGCGAGGAGGAGCCTGATACGGCCTGCCTCTCCCTGCTCCCCTGCTGATGAACAAACTCCCGTAAACGCACTCATCACGGTGCTCCTCCCTTGGACCTTGGTCCGATTCTGTTTCGGTCGGCCTTACCGACCGATCTCCCTGAACTACTTTTTCCCTTAGTTCGAACGGGGGGTCTCCACTAGGCCCCACCGTCGACTGTTGAGTAACGGCGGGTTTATACCACATTAAGACGACAGCATGTGACCGCGCTCACTTAACGGGGCGCCGCAACAGCTTCCCGGCGCAGCCGCCCCCAAGGGGTCAGGTCATCAGCGCTCTCACCGAATCTCAATCCGCCGGGCCTGCAACCGAAAGGGACGGCATGACGCCGTCCCTTCGGGTTACCTCTGGATTGCCCTTCCCTGCGGGCTTTCCGGGCTAACGCTTGAGGCCGATCCGGAATGCTTCCGTCGTCCTCAGACCGTTGTTTGACTTGACGGTGACCGAGATCACCACCGCACCAGATTTGACTCCCCGGCGGAGCTGCCGCCAAGCGTTCCGTCTGGGCAGCTTGATCCTGATGATCCGACGCTGCCCTTCGCGTATCGCGTTCCGGTTGAATATCGAGTTGGCAAGCACGTTCCGGCCTCGGACCTTGGCGGTGGCCACCCCTCGGGTAATCCGGCAGGTGCCATCCGGGCAGGTGACCCGGATCGCGTTGAACACGCGGTTCCTGGGCACTCGAACGGTCGACCCTCCAACCCGCCTGATGTCCGGCGAGTCGATCGAGGGGTTCGGGCCCTTGGGACCGGTCGGTCCGGTCTTGCCGGTCGGTCCGGTCGTGCCCGTAGAGCCAGTCGGACCCTGATTGCCGGTCGCTCCTGTGCTGCCGGTGGCCCCGGTGTCACCCGTAGCGCCAGTGGCGCCAGTTGCCCCCGTGGCACCGGTAGCCCCAGTGGCGCCGGTTGCCCCAGTGGCACCAGTGTCCCCTGTAGCGCCGGTGACCCCAGTCGGGCCGGTCGGGCCGACCGGACCCGGCGTGCCGGTGTCGCCGGTCTGCCCGGTCGCCCCGGTGCTGCCGGTCGCGCCGGTGCTGCCGGTCGCCCCGGTGCTGCCGGTCGCCCCGGTGCTGCCGGTCGCGCCAGTCTGACCGGTCGCGCCCGTGCTGCCCGTGGCCCCGGTCTGACCCGTAGCTCCGGTGTCGCCAGTCGCGCCAATCGGACCCGTCGCACCCGTGTTGCCGGTCGCCCCGGTGTCGCCAGTTGCGCCGGTCGCCCCGGTGTCGCCGGTCGCGCCGGTCTGACCCGTTGCGCCGGTATCACCGGTGGCTCCAGTGCTTCCGGTTGCACCCGTGGCACCAGTAGGACCTTGCTCGCCGGTCGCACCCGTGGCGCCGGTCGGACCCTGCTCACCAGTCGGACCCTGCTCACCGGTCGCTCCAGTGTCACCGGTAGCGCCAACCGCACCAGTCGGACCGGTGTCACCGGTCGGGCCGGTAGCGCCCGTCGGGCCTTGGTCACCGGTCGCTCCGGTTGCTCCGGTTTCACCGGTCGCACCGACATCACCCGTTGCGCCAGTGGCGCCGGTCGCGCCGGTCGGCCCGTCCGGAGCCAGCTGGATGACCACCGGCGTGGTCAGCTCCTGGCCGTCGAGCTCTGCCTGGACGTTGGCCGTTCCGGTCACGTTGTCCGAGGTCAGAGTCGCGCTCGCGCGACCATCCTCGGTCTGGGCCGAAGAGTCAACCGTTCCGAGGTCGGTGCTGAACGCAACGTCCGGGGGCGGGAACCCGACGCCCGGCTGGGCGCCGTTGTTGTTGCGCAGGAAGCTGGCCGTGATCTGCGACTCGTCCTCGTCGGAGTAGATCGTGGCCGGAGATGCGTTCAGCGCCATCACGAGATGCGGATTGACCGCGATGTCGTCACCGACCGTGGTGTCGGCGCCGGTGGTGTTTGCGCCGGCGTTGGCGCCCCACCAGTTGTTGCGGGCAAGGATCGGGTCTCGCGAGTCGTTCTGGATGCCGACGTCATTGCCGGCGATTCGATTTCCTGTCGCGCTCAGATCGAGCTCGCCCACTTCATTGCCATGAGCGAGGATGCCGATCTCCGCGTTGGTGATGGTGTTGCGGTTCACCGTGACAGGGAGGCCGTTCGAGGTGGGATCAAGCTCGATGCCGACTTGTGGATCGTTGGTCGCATCCGGAGTCATCTCGAAGGTGTTGTCGTTGATCGAGTAGACCCCGTCGTAGGCGTACACGCCGGCCACGCCCTTGAAGTCGCCCGGAGCGGTGCCGCTGGCGACCTGGCCGGTGAACCGGTTGCCCTCAATCGACACCGGATCCGAACCGGACACAGTGAAGCTGTAGATGCCGGTCTGGACGTTTTCGAAGACGTTGTTCGAGATCGTCGAGGCCCCGCCTCCGAAGAGCAGGAAGCCGGAGGCGTTGTTGTCACCCAGGTAAGCGAGGTCGCTGACCGTGTTTCCGGTCGCACTGAACTTTGTTCCCTGCTGGGTTGTGATGCCGTTCTGGCCCAGCGTGCTGGTGTCACCACGACCGACGATCTCGGTCTCGTCCACCTGGAGCGTCAGACCGGTTCCGGCCACCCCGGCCGCCTGGATGCCGGCCTTCTGGAACTCGTGAATCAGCGAGTTGAAGACCCGCAGCTTGCGTGGCGTGTTGTCCGAATTGAGCTGAGCGATGCCGTAGCCGCGCTGGGCTCCGCTGGTCGGACTTACCTGGGTGCGGACCGTTTCGACGTTCGAGACGAGACCGCCCGAGCGTGAGAACAGGATTCCGGAGAAGCGGTTGTTGATCGCGCCCTGGTTGTCGCCGTCGACGACGAGATCGCGGATCGTAACGTTTGAGTTTTCAACGCAGATCACACCGGTCCAGCCGTCGGGACCACAGGCCGCGAGCGGCGTCGCCGGAGCGACGATCGTGGTGGTGTTGGTCCGGCCGGTGCCCTTGATGGTGATGTTCTTGTTGGTCACATCGACCGCGCCGGTGAAATCACCGTCACCGACCATCACCGTGTCACCGCTGTTGGCGCGGTTCACCGCCTGCTGGACTGTCGCGCACGGATCGGCTTCGACGCGGCAGCTGTTGGCGCCCCCTTCGTCGTTGCCTGTGGTCGTGACGTAGCGATTCTGGGAATCGCCGGCGACCGTGAACGAATGGTTGATGGTCTCGTTGTCGACGGTGGTGCCGATCGTGACCGAGCCGACATCGTCGTTTGTCACCGTGGTCGAGGAAGTGCCGAGCGCGTCTAGCGTGTCACTGTCCGGGTTCGGGTCACCGACGAACGGATTGTCGGTCGAGTAAGTGACGGTCGGACCGGTGGTCAGCGGGCCGGCCGGGTCGCCGTTGCTGTCGGTGTCGATCGAGGCATCGATCGTGACCTGACCGTCAAGCGGCAAAGTCGGGCTGCTCGCCGGTGCTCGCAGTACGAGCCAGGGATCGGCGTCGACGCCGTTGTCCGCATTGACAGTGCCGCACTCCGGTCCGCCTGTAAGCGGGCCCGCGTTGCAGCCGAACCAGTTGTTTTCGGCATCGATCCCCGGGCCGGTGTTTGACCAGGAGAAGATGCCGCTGGCATCGGCCTGCGAGTTGACCGGCAGGTTCGGTGCCGTACCGGGCACTCCGGAACCGTTGAGCAAGCCGTTGCCGGCAATCCGGTTGCCGTGGATCTCCGGCTTGGTATCGAGGGTCGACCGATTGTTGATCGTGAACCCGGGGCCGCCGTTGTTCACGACCGTGTTGTCGGTTGCGGTGAACGAAGCCAGCGTAGCCGGGTGCGCGATATAGGTCGGGCTGTCACCCGGGTATCCCCGGACCTCAAGCCCGATGCCTTCGTTCGCCGAGCCCGAGAAATTCGAGTTGGTGATCGAGATCGGACCGTAGGTCCCGTCCTTCAGGTTGAGAGCGAAGGCGCGCCCGCCGACCGGCAGGGGACTCACTCCCTGGCCGGTACCGGTGACGCTGATGTTGTCGAAGCTCGCATCGCCCAAGCCCTCGAAGTACAGGCCGCGGTACTGGTTGTCGACGAACTCGGTGTCAGAGACATCGAGACCGATGATCTGACCCCTCCACTGCGAATTATCGGTGTTCTTGGAGGTGTCGAGGCCGATCCGATTGCCGTTGAAGGTCGAGTTCGTGATCGAGAAATCAGTCGCGTCACCTTGGACCTCGATGCCGAAATAGAAGCCTGTCGTCTCGAAGTCGTTGAAGCTCCAGTTGTCGGCCGGGTCGTTGACGAATACGCCGAAGGCGCCGTTGCCGAGACCGTCCATCCCGCGGCCGGAGACCGCGACGTTCTCGAAGCTGACGTCGTCAACCGGCTCGCCACCGGAATCGGTGCGAACCGCACTGAAGCCGAAGGCCTGCGCCCGCGAGCTGAACCCGAGGTCGGTGAATGTGGTTCCGCCGGCGCCGTCCTCGAGGGAGAGCAGGGTCCGGTCGTCGACCGGGTTGTCGGTTGTACCGATCACCGAGGCGCTGGGTCCATCGCCGACGAAGTGGATCTGCTTGGCGACATTGATGGACTCGTTGTACTCGCCTGCCTCGATGTCAACGGTGTCCCCGTTGCCGGCGCGATCGACCGCGTGCTGCACGGTGAGGCACGGATCGGCCTGGTTGCGGCAGTTGTTGGCGCCACCATCGTTGTCGCCGTCAGTGGCGACGTATCGGGTCTGATTCGGCCCGATCGAGTAAGGGAAGTCGAAGACCTCGTTGTCCACGGCGATCGAGATCGTGACCTCACCCGTGTCGTGATTGGTGGCCGTGGCTGAGGCCACACCGGAGCTGAGGCTCCCGAGTGTCGGGGCCACGGTGGCAACCCAGTCGTTATCCGAGCTGGCCTGGACCGGCGTTCCGTCGGGGGCCGGGCCGGCAGGCTGGTCATCGCTGTTTGTGTCGATGGTGGTGTCGTAGTCGACCGTGCCGTTCTCGGTCATCGCACCGCTGTCTGCGACCTTCATGACCAGCCACGGATCGGCGTCGATGTTTGCGTTGACCGTGTCGCAGTCGGGGTCGCCGACGATCGGTCCTTCGTTGCAGCCGAACCAGTTGTTCTCGGCATCCACGACGGTCCCGATGTTCGGATCGACCCATCCGTTGATGCCGTTCACCGGCGCCGTGCCGCCGTTGGCGAGGCTGGTCCCGTTGCCGGTGATCCGATTCGAATTGACGGTCGGGACGCTGATGAGCTGGGTCGTGTTGTCGATGCTCACGCCCGTGCCGCCATTGCCGACGATCTGGTTGCCGGAGATGTTGAGGCCGTCGAGCGTCGCGGGATTCGGGGCGTAGGACCCGTCGGCGCGGACATCGACCACGATGCCTTCGTTCACCGAACTTTCGATGGTCGAATCGACGATCGAGATGTTCTCGTAGTTCTGGTCCTTGAGGTTCAGCTGGATGCCGCGCTTGCCCACGGTCGGAGCGTTGACGCCCTGTCCCGTGTCCTCGATGGTGATGCCGCTGAAGGTCGCGTCGGATAGACCTTCGAGGTACATCGCCTGGTACTCGTTGCCGAGGAACTCCGTGTCGCTGACCGTGAGGCCGAGGAAGGCGCCCTGGTCGGTACCGAGCGAACCGGCGTAAGAGGCGAGGCCGTTGCGGTCGTTGATGAAGCTCGAGTTCGAGATATCGAATCCAGTCACATTCGCGCCGCTGGCGACGAGCCCGAGATAGTTGTCACGGATCGTCACGGCGTCGAAGCTCCAGTCGGCAGCCGGGACTCGGACGTTGATGCCGTTGGCGACGGTGGTCGGCGGCGTACTCGGGCCGATGCCGTCGATCGTGACCGAGCTGAACGAGAGGTCGTCGATGCTGGTCGCACCAGCGGCGGTTTCGATCACGTTCGGGTTCTGAGACCGGGAGGAGACCGTCAGGTTCGAGAAGCTCGAGCCGTCGGCTCCATCTTCGAGCAGGAAGGTGTTCTGGTTGACTATTCCGCTGGTCGGGCCGACCACGGTGCCATCCTCGGATTCACCGACGAAGGTGAGGTCCTCGTTCACCGCGAGATCGGTCTCGGGGTAGTCGCCGTCGGCGATCTGGATCGTGTCTCCCCCGGAGGCACGGTCGATCGCGTGCTGGATGGTCAGGCAGGGGCTGGCCTGGACCCGGCAGTTGTTGCCGTCGTCCTCGCCATCGGTGGCCACGTACCGGGGGAGCGGATCGGTGATCGAGTACGGGAAATTGAAGGACTCGTTGTCGATCCCGACCGTGATCGTGCCGCTGCCGTTGTCGTGATTGGTCGCGGTGGCTGTGCTCTCACCATCGACCAGGGCACCCGACGTAGGTGCGATCGTGGCGAACCAGGGGTTGGTGGAGTCGTAGCCCACCGGGGTGCCGTCAGGAGCCGGGCCCGCCGGATCGCCGTCGCTGTTGGTGTCGATCGCGGCGTCGTAGTCGACGGTGCCGTCTAGTGTCATCGGCCCGCTTGTGTCGACATCCATGACCAGCCACGGATCGGCGTCGACGTTGTCATTGACCTTGTCGCAGAACGGCGACGTGATCGGTCCTCCGTTGCAGCCGAACCAGTTGTTCTCAGCGTCGACCACGGGGTTGCCACCGCCGGGGGCCGACCAGGCGTAGATCCCGTTGACCGGCGCGTTCGAGTTGTAACCGCCCGGTGTGCCCGGACCCTGCAGGAACGCGTTATTGAAGATGCGGTTGCCGTGGATCTCGATGTCGCTGGTGATCTTTTCCTTGTTGTCCAGCGAGATGCCTGGCCCGCCGTTGCCGACGATCTGGTTGCCACTGAAGGTGAGTCCGCTCAGGGTCGCCGGGTAGGGCGTGTACGCGCCCGAGTCACCCGCGTAGCCGCGGACTTGGACGACCGCGCCTTCGTACTTCGACCCCTCGATGGTCGAGTTCTTGAGGGTGATGTTCGAGTAGTCGCCGTCCTTGAGGTTGATCTGGAACCCGCGGAAGCCCACGTTGGGCGTGCTGACCCCGGTGCCGGTTCCGGTGATCGAGAGGTTGTCGAAGAGGCCGTTCGAAAGTCCTTCGAAGTAGAGACCCTGGTACTCGTTGTCGACGAAGTCGGTGTCGGTGACCGTCAGTCCGTCGAACTCGCCGATCTGGCTGCCGACTGTGCGAGCCGAGTAGATGCCGTCGCGGTCACCCTCGAAGAGCGAGTTCTCGACCGTGAAATCGGACGCCTGGTCTCGCGACAGGATCCCCATGTAGAAGTCGTTGATGCTGACGGTGTCGAAGTCCCAGCTATTGGCCGGGGTCGTGATTTCGACGCCGGAGGCGACGGTGGTCGGCGGGGTGCTCGGACCGATGCCGACGATCGTCATGTCGGTGAACGAGATGCCGTCGACCGAGGTGGCACCAGCCTGGGTTGACACCGCGGGCTGACCCGAGTTCGCGCGGGAGCTGATCGTCAGGTTGCGGAAGCTGGTGCCATCGGCGTCGTCGCCGAGCGTGAAGATGCCCTGGTTGACGGTTCCCGTGGTCGGACCGACGGTCACACCCGAAGCTGACTCGCCAGCGATAGAGATGTTCTTGTCGATCAGGAGGTTGGTCTCGTCGTAGTGACCGTCGGCGATATTGATCGTGTCGCCCCCGAGCGACTGCCCGATCGCATAGCCGACGGTGGCGCAGGGATCGAAGGGAACGATGCAGGAGTTGCCGTCATCGTCGGATCCCGACGGATCGACCCAGAGATTGGCCGGTCCGTCGCTCAGGCCGGGAATCCGTTGGTCGGTGTCCGCCTGATTGCCGGTGAACGTGTTGTTCGGCGCAGTGAGGTTCTCGGGCACGGGATTGGATGTGATGAGCCCGAGTCGGTTGTTTTCGAAGTCGTTGTCACTGACGGTGACCGTCGCGTCGGCCGGGTCTGTGGTGACGTCGACGCCGTTGCTCGAATCGGAGACTTGGTTGTTGGCGACCGTGGTCGGGCCGCCTGCGTTGAAGAGGAGGATCGCGGCCGGCTGCGGGTCGGAAGGCAGGTCGCAACCGGAAACCGTGTTGCCCGTGACGTTGCCGTTGGCGCCGTTCATCACGACGATGCCGTTCTGACCCATCGTGGGCTGTGCGCCTCCGCAAGTGACGGTGTTGCCGGTGATCGCGACGGTCGTCCCCGCCCCGATCGCCTGGACTCCGTTCTTCTGGAAATCGTCAATCGCGCTGTCGGTGAGGTTCAGGTTCCAGCTGGGCGCGCTCGACTCGAAGAAGATCGCGCGTCCGCGCTGGGCACCGGAGTAAACGGGCGGCGGATAGCTGACGTACAGGTCGCGGATCGCCGTAACGTGGACGTCGTCAACCGAAAGGTCCGCATCTTTGGCGCCGATGCCCGAGAACTGAGGCGCGTTGACCGCACCCTTCGCGTCGCCGTTGACGGTCAAGCCGGAAACGGAAAGGTCGGCACCGTTGATCGCGCCGATGATCGATCGGGTGTTGCCGTAAACGCTCGAGTTGAAGCTCACCGACATGGCAGTGGCGGGCGCCGTGATCGTGGTATTCCCCTGGCCGGCACCGACGAGGTTCAGAGTCTTGCCGTCGACGGTCACCTGTTCGGTGTACGTGCCGGCCGCAACGTGGATCGAGTCGCCGTCGAGGGCGACGTCGACAGCATGCTGAACGGTCGCGCAGGGATCTCCCTCCACGAGGCAGCTGTTGCCGTCGTCGCTGCCACCGGTCGCCACATACCGGTCGAAGGGTCCGGTGGCGCCCGTGTCGAGCCCCGCGGAGTTAGAACCACCGATCAGGAAGCTGGAGCATTCCCAGACGCCGGGCCCGCAACCCCAGTCGGTGTCGCTGACGTCATACGAGTTGGACGAGTTGTTGACGACCGAGTTGGTCTGGGCGACGACTGTGTTGCCGCTCAGGGTGACCTGGCTGGTCGTGGCACCGTTCTGGAAGGTGATGCCGTTGCCGGAGATATCGGTCAGGTCGTTGCCGCTCACGGTCACGTTGTCGTTCGCGCCGGGGCCGCCGAAAGCGGTCGAGAAGGTGATGCCGTTCAGTCCGTTGGTGACCGAATTGCCAGTCAGCTGGAGCCCGTCATTGCCGAGTGCGATGTAGAAGGCGGTGCCAGCGTTGCCGCTGACGTCGTTGTCCGAGGCGGTGACCGTGCTCGAATTCAGCAGGGTCAGGAAGGTTTCGTCAGACGTGCTGTCGTTCCCCGAGATCGTCAGATCGTTCGAGTTCGTCAGGTTCAGAGCGGTTGGCGAGTGGCCCGAGAACGAGTTGTCGGAGATCATGGTGTTCTGGATCGTGTTGCTGCCACCGGCCGACCAGATCGCGGCGTTGTTGTCGAACGTGGGTGCGGGATCGACCACGAATCGGTTCTGCTGAACGGTGAAACCGGTCAGGTTGCCGTAGTTCCTGATCCCGAAGTAGTGGTTGTGAAAGTAGTTGTTGACGATGGTCGGCCCGCTCAACGTCACGCCCACGGGAATGTCGATGCCCCAAGAGGACGTGCTGCCCGGCATCGCTCGTTCGAGCGTGAAGCCGTCGATCGTCACGTTGTCGGCGTTGACCTTGATCCCGGTATTCGCCGCCGTTATCACGGACTCGGAAGCGGTCTGGCTGACATCGCGGGTCCTCGCATCGACGCCGGCCTGCGCGCCGTTGATGGTCACCGACTTGTTGACGTTGACATTCCCGCCGTAGTCGCCGGCCGCGACTTCGATCGTGTCACCGGTCGCAGCGGCCTGGTCGACGGCGTACTGGATGGTCGCGCAGGGTGAACCGACGCAGTCGCCGCTGTCGGTTCCGGAGTTCGAGACCTGCAGAGTCGCCGCATCTGCGGACGCACTACTCCCTGCGAAGAAGAGCAGGATTCCCGCGATGGCGAGAACGGCAATGCGAAGGGTCGGGACGCTACTGGACTGGGCGAATTCGCTCTCGCCGAACTCTCGGTGATTCATTCTGTTTCAACTCCGTACCTGGGGTGTGGACGATTCAGACCGGTCCCTCATACCGGTGGCCTTGCCTTCATGGCGTGGGGCGACAGTAGCGGAAATTTTCACCCCGGTAAAGCCAAATTTAGGGAAACGTTTCCGTACTTCAAGAACTCACCGATCGGTGTTCACAAACAGCCCCAATAATGTTTTTAGGTACTTCGTTGTCCGTCTAGCCGATGGTCAAAGGAAATTCGACCGCGTGAAAAAGCTCGCCGGATATCAGCGAACCGCTTCGATCCAATCGAGTGAAGAACCGCAAAGTTTTTGTGCGTCGGCGGGTGAAACGGTGACCAGCTTCGGGTCGTCGGCCGGCTCGAGGACGACCGGCCCGATCCCGAAGGGGTATCCCCCGGTCGCCGGACGGATGTCGCTGCCCTTCTCGTAGGTGAGGCTGACCGGAAGATCGCCGGATTCGACGTCAAGATCGCCAAGGCTCATGAACTGGGCGTTGTTGTTGAGTAGCCCGCGGGCCGAGCCCGCGTCCTGACCGCCGATCTCGACCGATACCTGCCCCCGGGCCGAGCCACCGACCCAGACGTGGTACTTACCCGCCTTCGGGACCGAAACGCTGCCGGTGGCCGTCCCGTCGGAAAGCGGGGTCAGGGACTGATTGGCAGGGTCAGGCACCCAATCCGACGGATAATCGGTCAGGTCGGCAACCGCGTTGGGCCGGCGGACCGCCGCCACGACCCGACCCGTGGTCCCAGCCTGGGCGGCCACGCCCTGGACGACCGCGCAGTTCGGAACCGCGGCCGGCTGAAACTCGCCACCCAGCGGCTTGTGGTCGATCAGGCGACTGGCGTCGTAGTCCGGATCGCGCTGCCAGACGTCGTAGTACTTGCCCCGCCAAACCAGCTTGTACGGCGAAGGCGGGCGGCTCTGCCGGGGGCTGCGACGAAGGACGAGAGTGCGGTAGGTGAGCACCCCCTGTTGACCCGGGTCCATGACCAGCTCGTCGGTGTCCGACCAGGCGCCTTTCTCGGTTTCGGTCCCGTCGAGCCGCGGGATCACCCGGCGCCTGAGCTCCGACGCCCCTTCCGCGTCGAGCAATCGCAGGAAGTGGCGCACACCGTAGGCCTGGTACTCGGTCATCAGGGCCGGTCCCTCGCCCTTGAACTCCTGGCCGATCTCGGAGAGTTCCGCCAACTGGGCTTTCGGCGCCAGCCAGCTCTCGTGATAGGCGAGGGCGCTGGAGACGAGGATCCCGCAGGGCACGATCAGGAGCATCGCCCCAATCGACCTGAGGGCGGTTGCCGAGATCTCGCCGAAAACCCTCGACTTACCCTCAGGTTCACCCTCTACTTCAACCTTCGACCCGGCCCCGAGCAGATGGCCGATGCCGGCCATCGCCAAGATCAAGAAAGACGCCGCCCCGGTGGCCAACGCCTTGCCTTGCACCCAGGGCGAGCCGACCAGCCAGACCACGAATGAGCCGAGCCCGGTGCCGAAGGTCAGGAGGAGCAACCCCCACGCCTTGCGGGTAACCGCGGCGACCAGTCCGAAACCGGCCGCGACCACGGTCGCGAAGACCAGCAGTGAGGTGAGCAGGCTGGCCAGGCCAGACACCGGCTCGACGCGGAAATCGCCCACCGGCCACGGGCCGACGTACTGAGCCAAGCTGAGCGGCCGGATCAGGTTGCCCATCTCTTCCGAACTGGTCAGGGGCCCCTGATTCGGCGAGAAGAGCTGTCCTCCCGCGAAGACGGTGGGCAGACCGACCACCGCGATCCCGACCAAAGCGATCACTCCCGCGACCAGCATCGTCTTGACCAGGCCGGCGACCTCACCCCCGGCCTTGCGGACCTGCCAGATCGAGGCGACCATGAGCAGCAGTGCGCCGGCGAGTATCGCGGCCAGCCAGGGCAGCCCTCCGGCGCCCATCACCCCGATCAAGGCAGCGCCGGCCAGGATCGGCACGACGACCGCGCTTCGCGGCTTCGCCGAGCGGGCCAGCTCGGCCGAGCCGGCCGCGAGAATCGCGACCAGCAGCGCGGTCGCGACCTCCTTGATCCCTCCCCAGAACGCGTAGCCGATCAGCAGGGCCGGCTGCGCGGCGATGAAGATCGCGAAGGCCCTCAGGCGATGATCGCGGACCACCGGGGCGGCGAGCTCGTAGAAGACCAGCGACATGAAGGCCGCCATCACGGCCAGGTAGGGCTGGAAGAGCCAGGCCGAGTCCTGGCCGGTCAGCTCATGGCCGACTCCGAGCGGGATGAATGCCCCGAGCGGGTAACCCGCCGAGAGGTTGATCTGAACCGTCGCTTCGTAGCTGGACGGGGCAAGGCCGGCGACCGAATGGCCGTGCGCCAGGACGTGGTCAGTGAAGGCGAGCCAGGTCGAGGTGTCGTCGAGCTTGATGTAGCCGGCGAAGGTGGCCGAGCCGGAGAGCAGGACCGGGGCCCCGAAAGCGAAGAAGACACCGAGCGCCGCCAGCGCGGGCCAGACCCATGTGGATCGCGGCCGAAGGAAGGAGAGGTCACGGACCGGGCCGCGGGGACCGCCGGTGAGGAGGGCGAAGTATCCCGCCCCTGCCAGTCCGGCGACCGCGCCCGTCGTGAATTCGGCCAGGCCTGGGAAGCAGGTGATGACGCCGCCGACCGCGATGATCGCGGCGAAGCCGGTTGCCGGCAGCAGCGTCCAGGGCAAAACCCGGCCACGAGCGAGTTCGGCCAGCAGACCGAGGCCGACGCTCAGCGCCAGCAGGACGAGAGGGAAGATGACCCAAGCGAGAATCAGGACACGGGCACGATATCGCCACTGCGGACGATCTCGAGGGCGCGGTTCTTTTCCGGGTCGTACACCTCGACCTGGAGATCGGGCTGGTTGGGCCAGGCGATGATCACGCTGTACGGATTCGCGGAGTCATAAAAGCCGATCCCGCCGTGTTCGGTCACCTTGACCACGTCGGGGCCGTTGGCCAGCTTGCGGGTCGCCTCGTAGGCGCCGGCGAAGGGGTAGCTGCCGATGTTCAGGTAGCTCTGCTTCGCGTCGCCGGCTTCGGCGTTTTCTGTCAGGTACCGGAGGTGGACGTTGCCCGTCTCGTCAGAGCTGAACTCAAGCTTGGTGCCGCTGAGCGGTCCGGCCCAATACACCTGATGCCCCACCTCGGAAGGAAGGCTGGCGAGATCGCTTTCGCTGACGATGCGGGCGTCACCGGCGGCCATCGCCATCTCACTCGACCCAGTGCTCGGGTCGCCGTCACGGTTGCAAGCGGTCAAACCCCACACCGCGACCCCGACCAGGATCGCCGCGAAGGCGAGCACCGTCGCCCTCTGCCCCGCGCTCATCTTGGCGGTGTCAGGCTTGACTGTCGTCGTAGCTCCACTCACAGAAGCAGCGAACCCTAATCCAGCTTCCTTTAGGAAACTTCAAATTCCTCTCCCCTGGCAGCGAATCCACCAAGCCCGGAAGCGGATTCGAACCGCTGACCCCTTCCTTACCATCAGGCCCAAGCGGCAAGCGCCAGTTCCGAGAAATGGCTTGCTGGTGGGATCTTACGCAGCCACCGGATTTCGTGCCTTGCGGCGATAGGCATGGATTTGTGCGGATATGAGGGGTTTGCTGGCACTAACGGCCTTTAGTGCCACCCTCCGACCGTCCGAGATTCGGTGGACCTTCGACCTTAGGTTGGGTCTGGGGCGAGCCTGATTTCGTCGGGCTTGAACGTAGCGACGAATAGCTTGCCGAGGTCGACCCAATCCTGATCGCTCGCCCGATCGTCTTGATGTACGTCTAAGCAGTCTTCGACTGACCAGCTCTCATAGAGCAGATAAGGCTCCACCCATCGGTGCATGTACCAGGCGGCGCATGCACCCCGGCGGCCTTCCGAACGGTGCATGCCCCGCCAGATCACGTTCCGGGATATTTGCTTCCCGATGCTGGGAAACGATGACGCTTGGTCCCATTCGCGCCAAGCGCGGGAGAAGCCGAACTCGATCGGGACCTTCCCGCCAGTTACCCCCTCGGCGTTCGCCGACAGGACTCCGAGCGCGAGGCCGATAGTTACATGCTTTAGTTGTTGATCGGCCGTCTCCATGCAGGCTCGATCATAGAGTCAGCCGGTCGACCCTAAAGCGATCGTCGATATGCCTAGCCCGGTTCGCCTCAACGACACCCAGATAGAAGTTCTGCGCTGGACCGCAGATGGCTGTCCTTCGGGAGTGATGAAGGACGGATATGGACACCGGGTCACCGCTTCTGCGTTGCGGTCGCGGGGGCTTGTGCGCACCTCGGGGAAGGGGAAGACGTGGCAGGCCGAGTTGACCGATCGCGGCCGCGAATACCTTGAGCATCTCGACCAACAGCACTCTCCACAGAGTGCGCCCGAGGTAACGGACCACGACAAGGGGGCGGAGAAACTTCCAAGCCGACCCGACGGTCGATCTCACAAGGAGCCCGTCGCGCGGCCGCCGTTGAAGACGGAGCAGCTGGTTGCCGATGTGATCGCGGCCGGCGGCGAGATCACGCTTCCGGACGAGACAGCGAAGGGCGGGGCCGACTGGCGTCAGCGTGCCTACGCCGCGCAACGGCACGGCAAGGTCCCTCACGGCAAGCACCTGTCGGTGACCCGTGGCGACGGGACATTCAGGATCCTGCTCCGCGATGGTGAGACCGGAAACGAGTTGGGTGACGACGAGGTGCCGGTCCCAATCCGGGTGAGAAGGTATCACCGCGTGGCACAGAAGTTTCGAGACAGCCCGAGCCTGCACGAGGTGTCACGTAAGGCGCTACCGCGAGCCTCGCGGATCGTTCACGCGCTCGCCAAGGAAACGGAGCGCCGCGGCCACAGCCTGGCTTGCGTGCAGGTCGGCACGGACTCGTATGGCCGCTCGGACTGGAAGGCGTCCCAGGACGGTCAACTCGCTTTCACGATCAACGGCCACGACCTGATCGTCCGGATCTGGGAGACGGGCGCCGGGCAAAGAGGCCCGTACGAAGCCCAGAAGCGGCGCTGGAAAGAAGACCGCGAAGGACCCATCCACATGATGCGGTTCGTCGATCGGCCCAAACCCTATGACTCGAATGCGACCGGCGAGCTGAATATCGAAGTGATCGGCTTCTCGGAGCGACAAAGCAAATGGGGAGATCGAAAGCGCTGGACGCTCGAAGACCGCCTGCCGCAGCTGATGCGAGAGCTTGAGGCACAAGCCGTGGAAGCCGAGGAGAGGCGCCTGACCAAAGAACGCAAAGAGGCCGAACGCCAACGCCAATGGGAAGCCGCCATGGAACACGCGAAGCGACGGCTCATCGAGGACCATCGAGTCGAGGTGCTTCGCCGGCGCGTCCGAGCCTGGGAGGAAGCCGAAGCGATCCGCGCCTACTGCGACGCAGTCGAAGCACGCCACGGTGTCGATGTGATCGCTGCCGACTCTGAGGCCGCCCGATGGTTGGCGCTGGCACGCGAGCACGCCGACCGCACGCAAGACCTTCCGCGGATGCCCGCTGACCCGGAGATCACCCATGAGGCGCTCAAGCCGTATCTCGGCAGGTGGAGCCCGTACGGGCCGCGAGGCTGGTGATCCGCGCGAGTGAACCGGACTATGGCCGGCACAACGCTCCTGCTGACCCTACACGGGCCGTCGATGCCTGCCGGAGCAATGCGATCCGGCGAACCGACTAGGATTCGCGACGTAAACGACTGGAGGTCGACGTTGTCACCATCGAGCCGCGACAGGCCGCGGCGGCTAACTGCTGTCGAACTCTTCTGCGGAGCCGGGGGGATGACCCTCGGCTTTGAACAAGCCGGTTTCGACACGCTCGCGGCCGTCGATCTCGATCCCGTCCACCTCGCCGCCCACGAACGCAACTTCCCTCGATCGGAAGTCGTGTGCGCGGACATACGCGACATAAGCGGCCCAGACCTGTTGGCGGCTGCCAATCGCGGCTCCACACGAGATGGTCAGGCGAAACGGAAGTTGGGTGCCATCGACTGCGTCTTCGGTGGACCGAGCTGCCAGGGTTTCTCCGTGATCGGAAGTCGCCAGGCAGACGATCCGCGGAACTCTCTCGTTACCGAGTTCGCACGCGTGGTCGCCGAGCTGCAACCTCGATGGTTCGTTATGGAAAACGTGCCTGGCTTTGTGGCACCGAAGTACCGACCTATCCGAGATGAGTTCTACGCAGCGCTGCGAACGGCCGGATATGAAGTAGCCGAACCTTGGATACTCAATGCGCGCGATCATGGCGTTCCTCAAGAGCGCAAGCGTGTTTTCGTGGTCGGTGCCAGGGAAGGTCAGAGCCTCCCGAGCGAACCCCAGGCGAACGCCACCCCTCCCACCGTTGACGATGCCATCGGGGATCTGACGCAACTCAGTCGGTTCACAAGCCTGTACCGTCAGGATGCTCTGTCGCTCCGACAGGATCAACTGGACGGGATACAGCGCCAGCAGAGCGAGTATGTCCGGCGTCTCAATCGCGTGATAGACGATCCGAAGGACCTGTCAGATCCCCGCGAGTGGGACCCAAGACTTCTAACGTCAGTTGGACTTGCGACGCATTCCGAAGCGGTCGTATCGCGGTTCCAGCGCCTTAAGGCAGGCCAGCGAGACAGCGTAGGTCGCCTGCCCAAACTGCATCCAGGAAAACAGTCGCCAACCCTGCGTGCTGGCACTGGCCGAGACCACGGGAGCTTCACGTCCGCTCGCCCCCTCCACCACCAAAGCCCCCGTGTCATCACTGTTCGCGAGGCAGCCCGACTCCACGGGTTTCCGGATTGGTTTGGCTTCCATGCCACCAAATGGCATGGCTTCAGGCAGGTGGGTAACTCTGTGCCACCTCCCCTCGCCCGAGCGATCGCTGCAAGCGTCGTCGACTCGGCGGGGGAAGCGCTGGATCGTCGCTATGAGGAGATCGAGCTTGGCCCGGGTGACTTGCTGAGGGTGACCCTCGAAGAGGGCGCCGACCGTTTCGGCCTGGAGGAGTCGAAACTGCCAACGAACGTCCGCAAGGCCAATCGATCCAGGGAGGCTCAAGCCGCATGAGCGACGATCAGCAGCAGGTCATCGACGCTAGTCCGCAGAGGCGATTCTTCGTTGAGATGTTGACGCGCGACATCGAACTCGCTCCCGCGATTATGGATCTCGTCGACAACAGCGCCGATGGGGCCAAACGCTTGCGTCCGGAGCAGGGGCCGAATCGGTACGAGGGTCTATCGGTTCACCTTGAGCTGAGTGGCGAACGATTCGTAATCAAAGACAACTGCGGTGGCATGAGCGTCGAGCTCGCACGCGACCATGCGTTTCGATTCGGCCGCTCCGAGGATGCGCCAACCGTACCCGGCGAGGTCGGTCAGTTCGGCATCGGGATGAAGCGAGCCCTTTTTAAGATGGGTGACCGATTTACAGTCGAGTCCACGGCGGAGGCCAGCAAGTTTTCGTTGTCGGTCGACGTTGCGGAGTGGGCGGCCGAAAACAGTCCCGAATGGGAGTTCCGTTTCGATGAGGTCGAAGAGGGCATCGAGACTGACGAAGACGAACGCGGCACCAAGATAACCGTCGAGGCTTTGCGTGACCTTGTCAAGCAAGACTTCGACCAGGAGTTATTCGTCAACCGGCTTCGCCGCCAACTGTCGATGCGTCAGCTCAGACTCTTACAGCAGGGGTTACAGATCAATGTCAACGGCGTCGACCTGCAAGCTCCCCAGCCGATTCTCCTTTCGGGCGAAGAGTTCCGTCCAATCCACGTCGAGAAAGAGCTGCCCGTAAACGGCAACTCGCTCAGTCTGCGCCTCTGGGCCGGTCTCGCGGATGCGGGAGGCGACGACGATGACGTCGACGACGCCGAGAAGTATCGCGGTGAGGCGCCGGCAGGCTGGTATGTCTTCTGCAACGATCGCTTGCTGCTCTACGCGGACAAGTCTCGCCTTACCGGTTGGGGAGCGGAGGCAGCCGCCTACCACCCGCAGTACAGGCGATTTCAAGGGTATGTGTTGCTTGACGGCGATGCCCGGTATATGCCCTGGAACACCACCAAGACCGGCGTGGATGAAGACTCCCGAGTCTTTCGCGAGGTCCAGAACGAGATGTTCGACGCTCTACAGAAGGTCCAGGCAGTCATCAACCGGCTCAAGAAGGAACGTCGCCAAGGGGACGCGGACCAGCGGCCCGCCATAGAGGCCCTCGACGCATCCGAACCGAAACAGCTCGAAGACCTCTCGCCCTCTACAAGTTTCGTGGTGCCTGCTCCGGCTCCTGACCCCCCGGCAACGGCTCAGTGGATTCGATATCAAGTGGACCTCGACGACTTCAAACGCGTGGCGGAATCAGTTGACGCATCGGCACCTTCCGACGTGGGACGGGCGACGTTCGACTGGTATCTAGAGGAACAAGTCGACTGATGACTGACCTTTCGTATGCGCGACGGCCCGCAAAGCACATACAGCGGCGCATGGTGGTGGATGCTCTTCGTCGCCTCCGAGCCTTCTCACCATTGTCCGGCTACGAATACGTTGGCTTTGGCGGGATGGAGTTCGTAGATTTCGAGCTAGTCCACCGCGAGCTAGCAGTCTCCAAAATGGCGTCGATCGAATTGGACAGCAACGGGGCCGACCGTTATCGCTTCAACGTTCCGTTCGCAGGAGTCGAAGTGAAGTTCGACCGAGCTTCAGCGGTCCTACCAGACCTTCTCGATGAATCACGTCTCAGAATCGTCTGGCTCGACTATGAGTGCCGACTGAACCTGGAGGTGCTTCAAGATGTCGGCACAGCGATGCGCAAGCTGTCGCCGGGCAGCGTTTTGCTCGTATCGACCAATGCGCAGGGCCCGAGACGGGCAGCCGATCGAATCTCGCAGTTCGAAACAGACGTCGAACCGGAGAGGATCCCGTCCAGCACCACCAACAGCAGCCTCGCCAAGTGGGGATGGGCGGACGCGAGCCATCAAGTACTCGTAGCCGAAGCTTCGGCAGAGATAGCGCGCCGCACCGACGGTTCGACCTTCGAGCAGCTATTTCACTTTCGCTACGCCGACGGAGCCCGGATGCTCACCTGGGGCGGGCTCGTCCTCGGGCCTGGCATGGAACCCGCCTTCCACGGCGCTAGCTTCGACGACCTGAACCATGTTCGGCGAGCAGGCGCTTCGCCTTTAGAGATCGAGCCGCCTGTGCTCACCCTGAAGGAAGCGGTCCATCTGAACGCACAACTTCCAGCATCCGATCCGAGTGCGCTTTCAGCCGAGGGAATCTCGGATTCGGATCTCGCGAGCTACGCTGACCTGTACCGATGGTATCCGCCCGTCCCAGCCCCGATGTAGCGCCTGTTCCCGTCCCAGCGCCCTCATCGGAGCATGCTCGCAAAGTCATGCGGGGGAATCGCTCCAAGGACACTAAACCCGAGGTGGCCCTACGTAGTGAGCTTCACCGACGAGGTCTCCGCTTCCGAAAGCATGTCTCCCCAATTCCTGGACTTCGCTGCCGTGTCGATATCGCCTTTACCCGCGCGCAGGTCGCCGTTGAGTGTCGCGGCTGCTTCTGGCACCTATGCCCCGAGCACGCGGTGCTTCCGAAGTCGAACCTTGACTACTGGATGCCGAAACTGAATCGGAACGTAGCCCGAGATCAGAGAAACGAAGAGGCCTTTGCTGCTGCCGGCTGGGAGTTGATCGTTGTCTGGGAACACGAATCCATCCAACGAGCTGCCGACAGGATCGAAGCCGTTGTCCGTTCAGGTTCGCCCTCGTCCTAGGCTCAAGGTGGAGCATGAACCGAGAACCTAGCGCCGCTTCACTTGAGTTGGCCGAGCAGAAGCTGGCCGAAGCCAGCTGGTTCATCGACGAGTTCGAATCTGCTGGCCCCAACGTGTTTGTCGCAAGGTGCCTGGCGAGTGCGGGACTGTCCGCCTGTGTCTCTGCTCTCAACGCACTCCGGGCCGCCTCGAGCCGAGACGACGGATTCAAGGATTGGACCCGTGACAGGACAGCGAAGCTGCGCGAGGATCCTGTGATCGCCTACCTCTTTGAGAGACGAAACGAAATGGCTCACGTAGGCGATAGTCGCATCAACGCCGGAACAATGTCTCAAGAAGATGGCGAAACCAAAGTGCGCCACTATTTCAGTCGTGGGCCATGGAAGGCAGAGGCCATCGACATGGACGTTGGGTCGGCGATGCGCCATTTTGCGGAAGAGATCGAGAGTCTGCTCGCAGCAGCTAAAGCTGAATTCCCGGAGCAGACCGCCGAATGGCATCTTGACCTTCAACGCTTGTACTCCGAGGGTTACTCCGTCGAAGACATCGAGTCCTATGTGGGTTTCCCACGGGGTTGGACAGACATAGAAGGGTTTACAGATGAGAAGCGAATCGAGCTCCTCCAGCGTGAGATCTAGCCAGAAGGTGTCGATCCGTTAGCTCGGGCTCCCCATATCCCGTCGTCGGTGTTAGCTCCCACCGACCCCGCGGTGAGTCAGCCTTGACTAGACCCTTGCCGACCAAGTTCGATCTCGCCTTCGAGAGGTGGGTCTCCCATCGCGGCATGCCGCTCGGCACCTCCTCTAGATCGGCCGGGGTCATTTTCGGGGCGAGGTGGTGGTGGACTCGTTTGAGGATCTCGCGTCTGGTGGCGGTACCGCCGAGGTCGGTCAGGGCTTTCAGGATCGGCTCCTCGTAGTCGCCGATACGTAGCTGACGAGGCTTACTTTTCGGTATGGACCGCTTGCCTTCGACGAGGGCTTTGAGGCGTGCCCTCGCCTCCGGGTCACGATTCATCATGTGGGTGTAGACCCTGAGCGTGAATGCCGGGTCGGTGTGGCCGATCTGCGTCATTACCGAGATCGGATCTTCCCCGCAGGCGACCAGCACCGACGCGAAGGTATGACGGAGCTTGTGGGTCGTGAGTCCTTTCGGCAGCGGAACCTCACCTTCGGCTATGAGCAGTTCGTTGGCGCGGTCGAACAACAAGCCGAGGACCCGGGAGAGCAGGCTATGCCTGTCGCGCGGCCCGCCGGTGCCGGTCGGGAACACGAGATCGTCGGGACCGGAGCGGTGCGCGTTGGCCTTGTGGGCGGCTAGAACGTCGCGGAGGACCGGCACCATCTTGATCTCGCGCAGCCCGGCCTGGGTCTTCGATCGGCCGATGAAGATGCGACCGGAGGCGAGGTCCACGTCACGCCAAAGCAGGTAGCAAAGCTCGTGGGCGCGCGGTCCGGCAAATACGAGTGTCGCGACGACCGCGAGACGGTCGGATAGATGGAAACGAGGGCTCCGGTCCATCTGACCGGCCGCCTGAAGTAGCGCCTCGATCTGGCTTGCGGAGTCGAGATAGACCGGTGGCTTCGGGGGCACTTTGAGTCGGCGGCGCTTGCCGACCGCCGGGTTCTCGGTGATGTGCTTGTACTCGTGGGCGACCGAGAGAATTAACTGGAGGAAGTCGATCTGCTGGTTGATCGAGCTGGGCGATAGCGGCCGCAGAGGATTACCTAGCTTGTCCAGCTTGGGTCGGCGGCGCTCAATCGCGAGCTGGCGCGATTTCGACTCGGCGACCATGTGCCGCCGGAAGTCATCGACCGATTGCGCGTCGATCTCCGGCAGAGGCCAGTCCGCGAAGAACCGGAGGAGATACCCGAGCGCCCATTCTTCGTTGTCGCTGGTGCTCTCCGCGATCTCGCCTCGTCGAGCGGCGACCAGTTCGCGGGCGAACGGACCGAAGATCGGCACTTCCGCGGGCTCGGTGTCCGGCCTCGATTTCTTCTGGCCCTTCTTGGGTGGCACCCAGATTCCGCGCCTTACATCGGCCATGATGTTCGCGAGTTCTTCTTCAGCCCGCTCGCGGGTCCAGCCCTCGTGTTCGTAGCCCAAGGTCAGGTATCTGCGCTCGCCGTAAGCCGAGAACCGGAGGGCATAGCCCCGACCTCGTTTCCACTCGCGCGGCCAAACCTCGCCCTTCGCTTTAGTCGCCGGCCCGGGGCCGGTTGCTTTAGTTGCCATCGTTGTCCTCCTCGCGTTCCGGCGTCGAGGAGGGAACGCGGTGACACGGCAACCTGACGGGGTTAGTCTGTGTCTCGCGTCGAAGGTCCTCCTTCGGCGCCAGGCCGGGGGACGTGCTCGCGTCGCCCCGGCCGCTTTTTGTCTGGCCCACCCAAAATATCGCGGCACGGACCGGAAAGCCAACGGGCGCTTGGGACGGATCGGGGCCGTGGTGGGAGGGTTCAGCGGGCATCGTGGCTTCCCCGTGGGTCGGGTGGGCCGAGCCGGTCTGCCACCTCGGCCGGGTCGAACCTGAGGCGGGGCCGTTTGCCGGCGCCGAGGCGTTTGGCGCCGAGGTAGTCGGCGTGGTCGTAGACCCAGCGGCGCCCTACACCCCACCACTCGGAGACCGCTTCGGCGGTGATGAGCCGCTCCCGTCTCGGGGCCGTCGGCTTTTCCTCTCGGCCCGTCAGCTCTGCGAGGCGGCGGGCGACGGCTTCGATGGATTCGGGGGCGAGCCGAACTTCGCCGGCCCGCCAGGGTTCCGGTGGCCGGCTCACGGGCCCACCCCCAAAGGGACCAGGCCCTGCTCCTCCCCCCGGTTGGCGGCCCTATGTTCGATGCGGGCCTCGGCGATCTCGACGTAGCCGTGGTCCTTCTCGATTCCGACGAACTCGCGGTCCTCGAGTACGGCCGCCGCACCGGTCGAGCCCGATCCGCAGAACGGGTCGAGGACCAAACCACCGGGCGGGCAGGCGAGTCGGATCAGCCACCGAATCAGATCAAGCGGCTTCACGGTCGGGTGCGGGTTGCCCACCGACCCCGATCCTCTCGCGGGTAGGTGGTGGCAGCCGGCATCGCGTTCGCGGCGGGACACCCGGCCACGGAAGAAGAAACGGCTCGGACGCTCCCGGCCGCCCCGCGTCTCGGTGTCGAGCATCGAGACCGGGCAACTCTCGCGGCAGCGTTCAATCGAGCAGTCCGGGTCGTGGGTCAGAACGACGTTCGCGGGGTAACGGCCGTCTACTCGGCAGATATCGAGTTCGAGACCCCCGGTGCCGTGCCTGTTAATAGTGTCGGTGATGGTTCCGTCGGGCGGGCGGCGAAGAAGGGCGATCGGTTCGTGTCCGGGCTTCAGGGTGGTGCCTCGTCCGCCGGGGAGCTTGCGGGACTTCGGTGGACGGTCGGCGAACAGCCAGCAGAACGTGTCGCACACCTCCAACCCCGCGTCTTCGAGTCCGCAGATCATCCGGTGGGAGGTGCGGGGAAAACCGAAGGCGAGCATGAACGCCCCGGGTTTCAAGACCCGCAGGCACTCGGTGCCCCACAGCCGGCACCAAACCCGATAGGCCTCGCCGGGGGTAAGGCGTTGGTTTCCGGCGTGGGCTACCGCTTCTTGGATGGCGGGACCATCCCAGGACTGACCATCAATGCCGATCCCGTAGGGAGGGTCGGTGACAATCGCATCGACGCTCGCCGCCGGTACCGTCGCCAGCAGCTCGATTGCGTCACCTTCGAGGATCGTCCACCCACTCACATCGACCGCCCCCCCTGGTCCGTGTCGGTTGGGTCACCGAGCCAGTTCAGCCATTCACCCGGCCGGGCCGGGTCATGGAAGATCGCCGCGAACGGGCCTTGCTCGCCGAGATCGGCGGCAAGGCATATTTGGATGGTGACCTCGGGGGTGCGGATCAACTCGGGGTCACTCGCGAGCAGGGCTATGGTCGCGTTTCGCCTGCGCTCCAAGGTTGCTCGCGGGGCTCCGTCGAGCACGCAGAGGATTGGAGGGCACGCGGGGTAACTCGACCGCCAAAGCGGTTCGCCCTGTTCGCCTGTGGCACGAAAGAGGGTGGCGTAGGTGGCGAGTTCGGTGGCGAGGCTATCGACCGAGAGCGTCGCTCGATCGACCTCTAGGAAGCGCTGCTCCACGAACACGTCGCCGTCGTCCAGGCGTAGGTACGTGAGCAGCGCGTCGGCCCGCAGGAACTTTCGGCGACGACCGCGGCCCCGGGTCAAGGGATGGACGACTTCGTGGCGCCAGGAGAGCGGACCGAAATCATCGCCACGGCGCCGCGCTTCGTTGAGGAAGCTGATGGCGGTGTCGTTGACCGCCACCGTGTGCAGGCGAAGTTGCCCTGCGGCCTGCTCGGGGGAAAGCACTCTCGGCGCGTGATCGAGGCGTCCCGACTCCAGGGCGATCTTCGTTCCCGCCTCGGTGACGAACCAAAGACCACGCGGTAGACCACCCGGTCCGCGCACAAGGCACACGAGCCCGGCGTCCTTGAGGGTCGAAAGAATCTGTCTTGCCCTTCGTGGGCTTCGGTCGGGCAGGTGGATCTGGTGGACCTGCTCGGTGGTGAGCGCCCGGTGCTGGGTGAGCGAGGTGAGTATCTCGACCGCCGACCATGGCAGCCCGGCCGGGGCACTCACCGTGTCCTCCTGTCGTCTGCCGCTTTGACCGGTGTGTAGGTCCGGCCGGCTGGTTCGGTGGGCCGGGCATCTCGGCCCTGGCTCGCCCGCAGCTCGCGGAGCTTTTTGAGGATGCGTTCGTCGAGCGTTTCGAGATGAGCCGCGACATCGCCAACCTCTTGTCCGGGATCGCGCCTGCCGGTCGCGGAGACAGCTTCGGGGTCGGGAGGCGACCCGAAGACCTCCTCCACCGAAACGCCGGCCACCGCGAACGGTCGGCTCGGTTCGCCTTGGTGGGTGACCTGCGCAATGAACCGATATTTCGGCAGGGCGGTTATCGCCGAGGGGTCTGGCTGGCCGCCCCACTCCCGGGTGATCAAGCCCGCCGCATGAGAGTTCAGCGCGGTGGTGATGAGATGGGAGCGGTTCGTGGTCAGCGCGTTCAGGGTGTCCGGCGACAGTCGCTCCGGGTTCTGATTCAAGAGGAACGCTCTGAGCCCGTACTTCGCGCTTTGTTCGAGGAGTGCGGCGAGGTTGCCGGAGGTCGCGCCGTCGTAGCTTTGAACCTCGTCGAGAAACACCCAAAAAGGTCGCCGGGCCGATGGCGGGAGGTCGGCGCGGGCCTTGGCGGCATGCAGCAAGTCGAAGACGAGGAGATTCGCGATCAGTCGGTCGCGGGTGCCGCCGGAGCCGGGACAGGCGAGCACGATCTTTCCCTGGTCCATCGCTTCGCGCACCCGGTAGCTGCTCTGGCTGGCGCCGAGTAGTTCGGTGATCGCCGCCGAGGCGCGCATCCGATCGACCAGGTTGGTGAGCGGAGTGATCGCCTCGATGGACAGCCGAGGGAAACGGTCGAGCCAGAATTGCTGCGAGGCCCGCGGGAGAAATGGTAGAACGGCGGCCCGCCACTTCTCGTCCGAGAGCAAAGTCGGAAGCTGAAAAATCGTCGGACACAACTCCGCGGGGAGAACGCGAGCGATGGCGGCGAGCGCGGCAGCGGATTGCGTGGTTAGGTTGATCGCCCGGGTCGAGCGCTCGCCCCACTGCATCGCGGACGCGAACGCATCGACCACCGCCTCGACTCGGGCCTCGGCCTCGCCGGCTCCTTGGCCGCCCAGCTCGAAGAGGTTCCATCCCGGCATCTTGTTACCGGCAGATCCGGCGGCAAGGTTGATTTCGACCACCCGCTCACGGACGCCCGGCCTGTCCAGGTAGGGGCGCATCCTCTCCAGCGCGTCGGCGTGGGGGTCGAGGAAGAGCCCGCCGTGGCCGGAGCGAACCAGATGCAGGAACTGGCAGATGGCGAGTTCTGTTTTCCCGTAGCGGCTGCGGCCGGCGATGTATGAGAAGAAGGTGTCGGCGGTTCTGAAGGCGATGAGTCGGTCGCCGGTCTCGTCGGTGACGCGGCCGAGCGGGACGGTTGCCTTCGACTCTGGTTCGAGGTCGGGCAGCGGCGGTGGGGGCGAGAGATTCGGGCCGGAGCGGAGCACGTTGTCGGCAGGACAGAACATGGTCGGTGGTTTGAGGAATCCGGCCAGCTCGCGGGCCGTGAGGATGTTCTGCCGGGCCGGTCGAAACAGTCCGGTCGTGCAGCGGCGATCGAACCGACCTCGGCGAAGTGGCAAATCGGACCCGAGGAATGCGAGCCCCGGGATTGGGAGCCCGGAAGCTCGAAGCCAGTTGCGGTCGCCTAGCGACTCGAAGGCGGCGAGTACGTTCTGCATAAGGGCCTTGGCCCGGTAGCGATGGTCGGCCCGGACGCAAACGAGGATCTGTGCCTCGAACGGCTGCCCGCCGTCGCGGAGCTTGTGATCGAGTCCTCGCCCGCGAAGGCGTCGCTCCGCGGCGGTGGCGGGATCAACCTCGCGGCGTTTCTCGACCGGGAGGCCGAGTCGTTCCCCGATCGGCTGGCCTTCGATGCCGAGTCGTTTGGCCTGACGACGAAGCCGCCGAGCGAGGCGGCTTCGCCTGTGGCCTTTCGCGGGAAGTAGATCGACCCGGGCGCTCACTTCCTCGTCGGGACCTGTCCCGGCCATCGCCGCGGCGAACGGTTGAAGGGGGTCCGGGTCGAAGTCAAGATGTGCCAGCGGCTCGATGCTCGGCCGGGCGAGAACAAGTTCGGTGCGAAGGGTCGTTCGACCATCGGGATCGCTTCGTCCGTCGAGCACGGCGTCGGTATTTCTGAGCTCGATCCCGTCGTAGCTCGCGAGCGCGCTTCTGAGCAGACCGGCGGCCCGGTCGGGTGCTTCGAGGAGATAGACGAGTCTGCCGTCACGATCGGATTCGAGCCTGATCCCGAGTGCTCGGGCCGGGCGATCCAGCCAGCCACGAACGCCACGATCCATCTGTGCGAGCTGACTGGCGAATCGTTGAACGGCCTCGGGAGAGGCATCGACCTCGTCGGCGGGAACCACCGCGACAGTCGAGCGGTTGCGGAGTGTGCGGCGGGTCGAGATGAGGCGTTGTGTAGCCAGCGCGGAGGCGATCACGGTCAGTCCGAGAGTCGTCGGATACAGCCAGTCGTCGATAGCCACGCTCAGCCGGTCGGCGGGGATTTTCGAGATGGCCTGCCAGGCGGATAGAGCGATAGCGACCGCGAGGATGGAGAGCATCGGGGTCGGATCGGATCGGCCACGACGACGGTTCATGGTGCAACTCCGATGTGACGTATGGATGTCGGCAAACTCCGAGGCCCGGAATCCCATTCCCAGTCGGGAAAAGCGCCGGTCATCCTTGAAAAGTTGAGGAAGCCACAGGGGAAGGGACGGGGGAAACCACAGGGGAAAACCCGAAATCGGGCCGAGCCGGGGCAAATTGAGGAGTCGGCGAGCATCCGATCACCTCCCGGCCGTCTGGACGCTGGACCGCATCGCTTCGCGAAGCACATGCCGAGCGACCGGCGGACAGACGGAGTTTCCGATCTGACGGAATCTGTCGTTGCGTGAGCCCTGCCACGGATAGTCCG
>Ga0182792_1000777_pt1 | contig 28440 bp, 23 predicted proteins | sample Passage237B_FD_130497 | JGI IMG/M metagenome (GOLD analysis project Ga0182792, IMG submission 130497) | Cellulose adapted compost microbial communities from Newby Island Compost Facility, Milpitas, CA, USA - Passage2 37B (version 2) (version 2) ...
CCCGTCCGAGGCCTTCGCATTGATCGTCAGGGCGGCCGGAAGGCTTGCCCGCCCGACGACGAGCGAGTGATAGCGCGCCGCCATGAATGGCGTGGGGAGGCCGGCGAACAGGCCCTGTCCATCGTGATGGATGGCGGATGACTTGCCGTGCATCGGCACCGGCGCATGTTCGATCCGTCCGCCGAACGCCGCGGCAATCGCCTGAAGACCAAGGCAGATGCCGAGCAAGGGCCGCCGTGCCGTGGCGCAGGCATGGACGAGTTCGATGGAAATGCCGGCCGCATCCGGCGCGCCGGGCCCGGGGGAGATCAGGATGCCGTCGTCGCCGGCCTCGAGCGCCTCCGCAGGGGTCAGGGAGTCATTGCGCACGACGCGCACTTCGGCCCCGATCTCCTTCAGATAATGGACGATGTTCCAGGTAAAGCTGTCGTAATTGTCGATGACGAGGATCGATCGGGTCACTCCGTCGCGCTGCCGATCAGCCGCGCCTTCACCGCCGCGATCTCCTGGTCGTTGCGGTTGATCCGGCTCTGCATCTGGATGGCCCGGGCGAACTGGTCGGCGAGCTCCTCGGACGCGCTCCGCGAGAATTCGGCGCGCGTCGCGGTGATCATCTCGGGATGGCCGCTTGCGTCGCCAGGCGTGCGCTGCTGGTGATAGACGACGTACCAGCCGGCATTGTTCGGCGCCGGGACCAGCTGGGCGCGGCGCTCGGGGAGACTGAACAAAGCAAGGAGCGGCGGGGCGATCTGCTGGCCGCCGCGTGACAGATCGGCGCGGCGCATGTCGATCGGCCGGGGCGCCGGCATCGCCGGCTGCGCCTGGGCGAAGGCCTGGGCCGGGGCGGTGCCGCGGTTGATCGCGTCGGCAATCTGCTGGGCGATCTGACGCGAGCGCTGGAGCGCCATGTCCTGGGCCGCGGCGTCTCGAACGCGATCGTGGATCTGGGCGAGCGGCGGTGGCGCGGCGGGGATCGCACGCTCGATGCCGAGCAGCGCATAACGTTCATTCTCGGTGATCGGCTGGATCACCGGCTCCGGATGCTCGGCGTCGATCTCGAAGGCGGGCTGGAGCAGCGGCTGGAGCTCGGCCGGCGCGGTGAACGGCTGGTCCGGCGACTGGCCCGCCTGGGTCAGCGGCGGGGTCGTCACGAGTTGCAGATGCTCGGCCTGAGCGATCTCGTTCAGATTGGCTCCGTCCGAAATCCGGTCCTGGATCCGGTTGATGATCGCGGTGAAGGCGTCGTTCGCCTTCTGCTGGGCGATGGCGGATGCGATCTCGGCGCGGACGCTCTCGATGGGCCGCGCGGCGGAGCGCTGGATCGAGTCGACGCGAACGACATGGAATCCGAACGGGCTGCGGATCGGCCCGACGACGCCGCCCTGAGCCGCGGCGAACGCGGCCTGGGAGACCTGAGCGGACGTCGCGGTCGCGAACTGCTGCGCGGTCTGGCCGTTGAAGGTGATGTCGCTGGCGGCGAAGCCCGCGCCGCGGGCCGCCTCGGCGAAGCTGGTGCCGCCGCGGACGCGCTGCGCGAAGGCCTGGGCCGCCGCCTGGGTCGGGAGCACGACCGACTGGAGGTTGCGCGTCTCGTGCGCCGCATAAGTGGCGGCATGGCTGCGATAATAGGCCTGGATTTCGGCGTCGGTGGCCTGGGTCTGCGCGGCGATCTGGTCACGACCGATCACGGCATATTGGATGACCCGCCGTTCGGGAATGACGAAGCGGTCGCGATGCCCCCGGTAAAAGGCCTGGATCTGGGCTTCGGTCGGATGGATTCCGGCGACGAGCAGCTGCGCCGGGACCACGCCGATCGAGCCGACCCGCCGTTCGAGCAGGAGATTGGCATATTCGCGAGCGACGCCCTCGGGCACCCGCGCGGTGAGCGCGATCGGGCCGAGCAGCTGCCGCTGCATCAGCTGCTGGGCGATATCCTCGCGCAGCTCGGCCTCGGTCACGTTCTGGCTCGCAAGCGCGGCGCGCATCGCATTTTCGTCGAACTGCCCGGTCACGCCGCGGAAGGCGGGAATATTGACGATCTCGCGGTCGACCATGCGCTGCGACACCGTCAGCCCCTGCGCCGTCCCGAACGACTGCACCGCCATGCCGACAATCAGCTGGTTGATGAGCTGCTCATAGGTGCCGTTGCCGAGGAAGGCGGCGAGAGTCAGCCCCGGCTGCTGCTGGCGGGCCATGTTATATTGCCGGTTGATCGTGTCGGTGAGCTTCTGTTCCGCCAGCTTGCGCCCGTCGACGGTCGCGATCGTGGTGCCCGTCGCCTGTCCGCCGCCGGCGATCAGCGAATCGATGCTCCCGAACCCGCCCGTGCCGAAGCCGGTGATGACGATCGCCAGCAGCGAGATGAACAGGATGATGCCGGTGAGGATCGCGCGGGTGCGGCGCTTGGCGGAGGAAACCATAAGGAAATGTCGTCCTGACGAGACCGAGTTTCGCGGGGTCATAAAGGGGCCGCCACTCTCCCGCAAGCTTGGCAGGGGAGAGCGCGCCTGCTAGGCGGCGCGGCCGCAAAGGAGCTGATCCACCATGCATCTGCGCCGCAAGCTCATCGCCGGCAACTGGAAGATGAACGGCAATCTCGCCGCCCTGGCGGAGATCGCCGCGACAGCCGATGCGGCGCGCGAGATCGCCGGGGTCGATGTCGCGATCTGTCCGCCATTCACCCTGATCGCGCCGGCGGTGACGCGATCGGGCGGTCTCGTCATCGGCGCGCAGGATTGCCATGCGGCCGAAAGCGGCGCCCATACCGGCTGCGTCTCCGCGTCGATGGCGAAGGAAGCGGGCGCCCGCCTCGTCATCGTCGGCCATTCCGAGCGGCGCGCGGACCAGCATGAATCCGACGCCGATGTCCGCGCCAAGGCGGAAACGGCGCTTCGCCACGGCCTCACGGCCGTCGTCTGCGTGGGCGAGAGCGAGGGCGATCGCGCAGCGCGCGGCCATGTCGCTGTCGTCGAACGCCAGCTCGCCGGCTCCCTTCCCGATTCGTGGGAGGAGGGTGAGCTTGTCGTCGCCTATGAACCGATCTGGGCGATCGGCACCGGCAAGGTCGCCACGCCCGCCGACATCGGCGAGATGCACGGGGCGATCCGCGCCGCCCTGGTCCAGCGTTTCGGCGATCTCGGGGACCGCATCCGCATCCTCTATGGGGGATCGGTGAAGGCCGACAATGCGGCGGCGATCTTCGCGGTCGCCGATGTCGATGGCGCGCTGGTCGGTGGCGCGAGCCTCACGGCGGCGCAGTTCGTGCCGATCATCGAGGCCGCCGCGGCGAGTTGAATCCCTGAAGGCGATCGACTAGATCGCCGGCGACCCGTTTTTCCGAAAGAGCTCGATGTCCGGCCTGTTCACCTTCATTCTCGTCATCCAGGCGCTGGTCGCCCTCGTGATGATCACCGTCATCCTGATGCAGCGCAGCGAAGGTGGCGGCCTCACCGGCGGAAGCCCCTCGGGCCTGATGACGGCGCGCGGCGCCGCCGACTTCCTGACCCGCACGACATCGATCAGCGCGACGATCTTCGTCATCCTATCGATCCTTCTCGCGGCGCTGGCCGCCAATACCAATCGCGGCAGCCGGATCGACGCCTCGCTCGCCCAGCCCAATCCGTCGGCGCCCTCGCGGTCGATCAATCTCGGCCCGACGCCGGGCGCGCCGGCTCCGGGGGCGACGGCGCCCGCCACCGCGCCGACGCCGGCGCCCGTCACGACCGGCAACCAGTCCGGCGGGGTCCCGCTGGCGCAATAAGCGGACGATCGGTGATCGCGGCGGCGATGCGGGGAAAATAAATCCCGCATCGGCGCTTGCCCGAATCCGTCGCGTCCTCTTAAGGCTCGACTCCCATGACGCGGTTCATCTTCATCACCGGCGGCGTGGTCTCATCGCTTGGCAAGGGCCTGATGGCGGCATCGCTCGCCGCCTTGCTCCAGGCGCGCGGCTACAAGGTGCGCCTTCGCAAGCTCGATCCCTATCTCAACGTCGATCCGGGCACGATGTCGCCCTATCAGCACGGCGAGGTCTATGTAACCGACGACGGCGCCGAGGCCGATCTCGATCTCGGTCATTACGAGCGGTTCACCGGCGTTCCGGCGCGACAGAGCGACAACGCCACGTCGGGCCGCATCTATCAGGGCATCATCAGCCGCGAGCGGCGCGGCGACTATCTCGGCGCGACCGTCCAGGTGATTCCGCACGTCACCAATGCGATCAAGGATTTCATCCGGGCCGATCTGGACCCCGATCTCGATTTCCTGATCTGCGAGGTCGGCGGCACCGTGGGCGACATCGAATCGCTCCCCTTCATCGAGGCGATCCGTCAGTTCCGCAACGAGGAGGGCAGGGATCGAACGCTCTCGATCCACACGACGCTGGTGCCCTTCATCGCCGCGGCCGGCGAGCTCAAGACCAAGCCGACGCAGCACAGCGTGCGCGAGCTGACCAGCCTCGGCATACAGCCCGAGATCATCGTGTGCCGGACCGAACATCCGCTGCCCGACAGCGACCGCGCGAAGATCGCGCTGTTCTGCAATGTCCGCACGGAAGCCGTCATTCCCGCGCTCGATGCGAAGAGCATCTACGCGGTCCCGCAGCAATATCACGAGGCGGGGCTGGACACCGAAGTGCTCCATGCGCTCGGCCTCGCCGCCCCAGCGCCCGACATGCGCCGGTGGGACGACGTGCTCGATCGCCTGTTCAACCCGGAAGGCGAGGTCACGATCGGGGTGGTCGGCAAATATGTCGGCCTGCCGGATGCCTATAAGAGCCTGACCGAAGCGCTGATCCACGGCGGCCTCGCCAATCGGGTGAAGGTCAACATCCAGTGGCTCGATGCGGAACTGTTCGAACATCCGGGATCGGAGATCGCGGGCGCGCTTGAACCGATGCACGGTATCCTCGTCCCCGGCGGCTTCGGCGAACGTGGATCGGAGGGCAAGATCGCCTCCGTCCGCTTTGCGCGGGAACGCAAGGTGCCATTCTTCGGCATCTGCCTGGGCATGCAGATGGCCTGTATCGAAGGGGCGCGGAACACGGCCGGGATCGCCGGCGCCGGCTCCTCCGAATTCGGCGCCCAGGCGGAACCCGTGATCGGCCTGATCACCGAATGGATGAGCGACGAGGGACTTCAGAAGCGGGCCGAGGGCGGCGATCTCGGCGGGACGATGCGTCTCGGCGCCTATGAGGCGACGCTGGCCGGGAACAGCGCGGTGCGGTCCATCTACGGCAGCGACCGGATCTTCGAGCGTCACCGGCACCGTTATGAGGTCAATATCCACTATCGTGACGCGCTCGAGAAAGGCGGCCTGATCTTCTCGGGGATGAGCCCCGATGGCGAGCTGCCGGAGATCGTCGAGCGTGCGGACCATCCCTGGTTCATCGGTGTCCAGTTCCACCCTGAGCTGAAGTCCAAGCCGTTCGCGCCGCACCCGCTCTTTGCGAGCTTCATCGAAGCGGCGGTAAAACAGTCGCGGCTCGTCTGAACCCGCGCCGGGTCTCCATCGTTGCGCCACCATCCTCCGAGGAGAATCGCCGCCTGTGTTCATGTCGCTCGTCGCCCTGCTGCTGCTGCAAGCGATGTCGCCGGCGAGCGGACCGGAGTCTTTCTTCATCGGCCGGACCGAGGGCGAGGGGACGGTGCGGATCATCCTCTCCGGTCACCATGGCGTGCGGGTACGCAGCCGCGGGCGGCTTGAGGCGGACGGCGCGTTGCGGCTCGATCAGACCGTCGACGAGGAGGGCAAGGCGCCACGCCATCGGACCTGGCGAATCGTCCGTGACGGCCCCGGCCGAATCGGCGGGACGATCAGCGACGCCCGCGGCCCCATCCAGGGCGAGATCCGCGGAAACCGGCTCGACATCCGCTATCGGAGCATCGAGGGGCCCACGGTCGAGCAGCAGGTGACGATCCAGCCGGGCGGGCGGATCGCGCACAACCGCATGATCTTCCGCCGCTTTGGCATCGTCGTCGCGACGATGGAGGAAACGATCCGCCGCGTCGATTGAACGCGGCCTTCTTTATCCGCTGGATCGCGCCATTGTTTGCGCTAACATCGCGCAAATCCACCGGGGCGGCACGATGACAGATTGGGTGCAAGCTTGAGATCCGCCGCCACCTTCGCGGATCGTCGCGGCGTCTGGGCGTTCGCCCTTGGCGTCGCCGCGGTGACCGTCGGCGTCCTGCTCCACCTGCCCATGTTCTGGATGGGGCGGATGAACCACTTCATGCTGGCCGGGATGCCGATGGGCGGCGACATGCTGGCCGGCATGGGACTGATCATCGGCGGTTGCTTCGTCGCCGCCTACGGCCTGCTCCCCCGCGATATTTCGAGATCGGTGGAGACGGCGCGCGCCATCGAGATCACGGCGCCGGAGGATGCGCCGCTTTCCTCCGCCCATTGGGGCCTGATGGCGGTACTGGTCGTCGCGCTGATCATCGACGTGATGAAGCCGGCCTCCCTCGGCTTCACCATTCCGGGCATGGTCCACGAATATGGCGTGCCGCGAGAGCGGGCGGCGCTCGTGCCCTTCTTCGCGCTGGTCGGCACCGTCTGTGGCTCGGTGATCTGGGGCGTGATCGCCGACATTTACGGGCGCAAGGCGTCGATCCTTCTTTCGGCGGTGATGTTCGTCGGCACCTCGATCTGCGGCGCGATGCCGAGCCTCGCCTGGAATATCGGCATGTGCTTCATGATGGGGGCCGCTGCCGGCGGGATGCTCCCCGTCACCTATGCCCTTCTCGCTGAAATGATGCCGAACCGTCACCGCGGCTGGAGCCTCGTTCTCGTCGGCGGACTCGGCGCGGTCGGCGGCTATTTCGCGGCGAGCGGCCTTTCGGCGCTGCTCCAGCCCTTTTTCGGCTGGCGGATCCTGTGGCTGCTCAATCTCCCGACCGGGCTCTCGCTGGTCCTGCTCGGCCGGTTCATCCCGGAATCGGCAAAATTCCTGATCGCGCACGGCCGGGATGGCGAGGCGCGCGCGGTGATGGCGCGCTTCGGCGCACGGATGCGCGCGGCCGGGCCGGCAAGGACCGAGAGCCAGACCGCGAGGAAGGCGCCCCTGACCGGCTTCGGCCTGCTTGCCAAGCTCGCCGCCCTCAGCCTCGCGGCTCTGTGCTGGGGCCTGGTCAACTTCGGCCTGCTGCTCTGGCTCCCCGCCGATCTCGTTGCGAAGGGTTATTCCATGGAGGTGTCGAGCCGCCTGCTCGCCGAATCCTCGCTCATCGCCTTTCCGACCGTCTTCCTCGCGGCCTGGCTCTACAGCCAGTGGAGCACGAAGCGCGCGGTGCTCGGATCGGTCGCTGTCACCATCGTCGGACTGGCCTGGGTGATCGCGCTGGACGTCCGGGGGCATGGCAATCCGGTGCTTCCGATCGCCTTGCTGATCGTCGGCACCAACGGCCTTGTCGCGATGCTCCTTCCCTATGCCGCCGAAAGCTTTCCGCTGCGGGTTCGCGGCCGTGCGACGGGCTGGGTCGCGGCCTGCACCAAGGCGGGTGGCGTCCTGGCGCAGTTCCTCGCCATTCTCGGCCTCGTCCCAGCGCTCGGCGTCAGCGCCGCGCTGATCGCCGCGCCGACCCTGCTGGCACTCATCCTCATCCTTCGTTTCGGCCAGGAAACACGCGGGCGGGATCTGCGCGATCTCGACGAGGCCATGCTCGGTTCCGGCGCCGCGCTTTAGCCGCGCCCGAGCGATGCCTAGGGCATGTTCATGGTCAAAAGGTCGTAGGTCGCGGCGAGCTCGTCCTTCTGATTGAACACCTGCACGGCCCAGCGAACCTCGCCCATCTCCTCGTTGCGAACGCTCTTGGACTTCACGGTCAGCTCCACCCGCATCGAATCGCCGGGATAGAGGGGGGTCAGGAAGCGCAGATTCTCGAGCCCGTAATTGGCGAGCACCGGGCCCGGCGCCGGATCGACGAACAGGCCGGCGGCGAAGGAGAGGATCAGATAGCCGTGGGCGACCCGGCCGTCGAAGATCGGGTTCGCCTTCGCCGCCGCCTCGTCCATATGGGCGTAGAACGTGTCGCCGGTGAAATGGGCGAAATGCTCGATCTCCTCGAGGCTGACCGTCCGGCTCGCGGTCTTGAGCGTATAGCCGATCTCCAGCTCCGAGATCCGCAGGCGGAAGGGGTGGACGTCGCCGGTCTTCTTCTCCGCCCCCGGCAGCCATTGCCCGATCACCGCCGAGAGCATGTCCGGCGATCCCTGGAGCGCGGTGCGCTGCATATAATGCTTCACGCCGCGCACCCCGCCCATCTCCTCGCCGCCGCCGGCCCGGCCGGGCCCGCCATGGACGAGGACGGGAAGGGGGGAGCCGTGGCCGGTCGATTCCTTCGCGCTCGTTCGATCGAGGATCACCATCCGGCCGTGATAGGCGCCGGCGCCGAGGACGAACTCGCGCGCCACCGCGCGATCGAAGGTGAAGAGCGAGAGCGCGAGGCTTCCCATGCCACGATTGGCGAGCGCGATCGCGTCACCGAGATCGCGATAGGGCATGATCGTGGAGACCGGCCCGAACGCTTCGACATCGTGCACCGCCGCCGATCCCCACGGATCGTCGGCGCGGAGCAGGATCGGCGAAATGAAGGCGCCGCCGCCGGGCACGGGCGTGGCGCCGGGATCGCCGGCGACGATCCGCGCCGATTTCGCGAGCTCCGCCACCGCCGCACGCACCGCATCGCGCTGGGCGAGGCTGGCGAGCGCGCCCATCTGCACGCCTTCGTCGCGAGGATTGCCGATGCGGACCTTCGCCAGCCGTTCGGCCAGTGCCGCCTCGAGCGCATCGAGATGCTCGGCCGGCGCCATCGCGCGGCGGATGGCGGTGCATTTCTGCCCCGCCTTGGCGGTCATCTCGCGCGCCACTTCCTTGACGAACAGGTCGAATTCCGGCGTGCCGGGCCCGGCGTCCGGCCCGAGGATCGAGGCGTTGAGGCTGTCGCGCTCGGCGACGAAGCGGACGCTCTCGCGGCCGATGACCGGGGGGGATTGCAGCTTCATCGCCGTCGCCGCCGATCCGGTGAAGCTCACCACGTCCTGGCAGGTCAGCGGATCGAGCAGATCGCCCGGAATGCCGACGAGCAGCTGCACCGCGCCGGGCGGGAGCACGCCCGCATCGATCATGATCCGGAATGCCGCTTCGGTCAGATAGGCAGTCTGGCTCGCCGGCTTCACGATCGCCGGCACGCCCGCGAGCAGGGTGGGGGCGAGCTTTTCGAGCATTCCCCAGACCGGGAAATTGAACGCGTTGATATGGATCGCGACGCCCTGGAGCGGGGTGAAGACGTGCTGGCCGACGAAGGTGCCGCCCTTCGACAATGGCTCCATCGCCCCGTCGATCAGCACCCGGCCGTTGGGCAGCTCGCGCCGGCCCTTGGAGGAGAAGGAGAAAAGGGTTCCGGCGCCGCCCTCGATGTCGATCCAGCTGTCGCTGCGCGTCGCGCCGCTTTCGTAGCTGAGCTCGTACAGCTCCTCCTTGCGCGCCATGATCGCATTGCCGAGCGCCTTCAGCATCAGCGCGCGCTCATGGAAGGTGAGCTTGCGAAGCGCCGGGCCGCCGACCTTGCGGGCGTGATCGAGCATCGCCGCATAATCGAGCCCGCTTGCGCCCGTCTCGGCGACGACCGCACCGGTCACCGCGCTGCGCACCTCTTCAAGGTCGCCCGTGCCTGGGACCCACTGGTCGGCGGCATAATTGAGCAGCTTCAGCGTCTTCATCGTGCAGTTCCTGGAAGAGCGAAATAAGGGAAGCGAAGCATTATCGACCTCTGAAATTCGGCGTTCTCTTCTCCATGAACGCGGCCACGCCCTCGCGATAATCGTCGCTGAACCCCAGCTCGCGCATCGCATCGCGCTGGCGATCGAGCTCGGCATCGAGGCTCTGGCCCCAGCTCGCCCGGATCATCGCCTTGATCTTCGCGAGCCCGCGCGTCGGGCCGGCGGCGAAGCGCGCGGCGAGCGAATCCACCTCGGCATCGAGCGCCTCGTCCGCCACCGCCTTCCAGATCAGGCCCCAGGCCGCGGCGCGATCGGCCTCGATCGGCTCGCCGGTCAGCGCCAGGCCGAGCGCCCGCGCCTGGCCGACAAGGCGCGGGAGGACCCAGGTGCCGCCGCTGTCCGGGATGAGGCCGATCGCCGCGAAGCTCTGGATGAACTTCGCGCTCTTCGCCGCGATCACGATGTCGCAGGCCAGCGCGATGTTCGCCCCGGCACCGGCCGCGACCCCGTTCACGCGCGCGATCACCGGCATCGGCAGCGACACGAGCCGGCGGATCAGCGGATTGTAATAGGTCTCCACCGAATGGCCGAGATCGACCGCCTCGCCGGGGGCGACGGCGCGGTCGCCCAGATCCTGCCCCGCGCAGAAGCCGCGCCCCGCGCCCGTGAGGATCAGGCAGCGCGCCTCATCGAGGCTCTCCAGCGCCGCGGCGACCTCCTCGTGCATCCGCACGGTGAAGCTGTTGAGCCGATCCGGCCGGTTCAGCGTCAGGCGCGCGACGCCAGCCTCCACCTTGAAGTCGATGGTCTCAAAGGTCATGGCTTCCTCCTAACCCGCCATCGTCCCATTACAAACCTCTTCGTCCCGAGCGGATGGGTTGGAGACTGCTGATGACCCAAGCCTATATCTGCGACGCGATCCGGACCCCGATCGGACGCTATGGCGGCAGCCTCTCGTCGGTCCGCGCCGACGATCTCGCCGCGCACCCGATCAGGGCGCTGATCGAACGCAATCCAGGCGTCGATTGGGGTGCGCTCGAGGATGTGATCTACGGCTGCGCCAACCAGGCGGGCGAGGACAATCGCAACGTCGCGCGCATGGCGGGGCTGCTCGCGGGCCTTCCGCAGACGGCGGGCGGCGTGACGCTGAACCGGCTCTGCGGCTCCGGCCTCGATGCGGTCGCGATGGCGGCGCGGACGATCCGCAGCGGGGAGGGCGGCCTGATCGTCGCCGGCGGCGTCGAGAGCATGAGCCGCGCCCCCTTCGTCGTCGCCAAGGCGACCAGCGCCTTCGATCGCAAGGCCGAGATGTACGACACGACGATCGGCTGGCGCTTCGTCAACAAGCTGATGAAGGCGCAGTTCGGCGTCGATTCGATGCCCGAGACGGCCGAGAATGTGGCCGAGGAATTCGGTATAAGCCGCGAGGATCAGGACGCTTTCGCAGCCGAGAGCCAGCGCCGCGCCGCCGCCGCGCAGGCCAATGGCCGCCTCGCCGCGGAGATCGCGCCGGTTTCGATCCCCCAGCGCAAGGGCGACCCCATCATCGTCGACCGCGACGAGCATCCGCGCGAGACCAGCGTCGACGCGCTGGCGAAGCTGAAGCCGATCGTGAAGGAAGGCGGCACCGTCACCGCCGGCAACGCCTCGGGAGTCAATGACGGCGCCGCGGCCTTGCTCATCGCCTCGGAGGAGGCCGCCAAGGCCAACAACCTCACCCCGCGCGCACGCATCCTCGGCGCCGCCGTCGCCGGCGTGCCGCCCCGCATCATGGGCATCGGCCCCGCACCGGCGAGCGAGAAGCTGCTCGCCCGCCTCGGCCTGAGCGTCGACCAGATGGACGTGATCGAGCTCAACGAAGCCTTCGCCGCCCAGGGCCTCGCCGTGATGCGCCGCCTCGGCCTTCGCGACGACGCGCCGCACGTCAACCCGAACGGCGGCGCCATCGCCCTCGGCCACCCCCTCGGCATGTCCGGCGCCCGCCTCGCGCTGACCGCGACCGAGGAATTGCACCGCAAGGGCGGCCGCTATGCGCTCTGCACCATGTGCATCGGCGTGGGGCAGGGCATCGCGATGGCGATCGAGCGGGTCTGATATAATTTGCGCGATGAGGGGGGAAGAGACATGAATTTTATCGGAATTAGATCCATCTTGCTCATCTTGGGTACGAGTTTAGCCGTTACGCTCGTGCCGTCGTCGGGTCTCGCTCAGCGTATATCGACACAGGAAGCTCGGGCCCGCGTCGCGTCGGTTCGAGCCGATGAGGCCCGTATCATCGAACGTTATCCTGCCCTGTCGAGAATAGACCAGGCCGTTAGGAGCGATTGTGCGGCAAAGAATGAGGGAACATCCGCCGACAGCGACTTTTGCGGTTGCGCGGCCGCTGTCACGATGAGCCTCTGGCGGAGCGGCATCGATCCGCAGATGATCACGCGGCTTCAGGACTATCTCAGCCATCCGGAGACGGTCGCGCCGGATAGCTTCCTGGCCTATCAGGGACCGGAACTCTATCGGCCGTTATGCGCGCTCGCCCTGAGGCGGTAGGAGGCGTCCCGGAGCGCCTATTCTTTGACCGATCGGTCGATTAATGCTATGAAGGCGTCCAAGGAGCTGGCGCATGTACACCACCGAGATGCAGAAGACGGCGCAAATCGCCTCCACCGAGGATCCCGACAAGCTTGCAGCCTTCGAGGCGCGGGTCGCGGCGGACGAGTTTATCGAGCCGAAGGACTGGATGCCCGAGGCCTATCGCCGGACGCTCACCCGGCAGATCAGCCAGCACGCGCATAGCGAGATCGTCGGGATGCTGCCGGAGGGGAACTGGATCACGCGCGCGCCTTCGCTGCGGCGCAAGGCGATCCTGCTCGCCAAGGTGCAGGACGAGGCGGGGCACGGCCTCTATCTCTATTCGGCCGCCGAGACATTGGGCACGAGCCGCGAGGAGATGATCGAGGCGCTCCATTCGGGCAAGGCCAAGTACAGCACCATCTTCAACTATCCGACGCTCACCTGGGCGGATATCGGCGCGATCGGCTGGCTGGTCGATGGCGCTGCGATCATGAACCAGGTGCCGCTGCAGCGCACGTCATACGGCCCCTATGCGCGGGCGATGGTCCGCGTGTGCAAGGAGGAGAGCTTCCACCAGCGCCAGGGCTATGAGATCATGATGCACCTTGCCGGCGGAACGCCGGAACAGAAACGGATGGCGCAGGACGCGCTCGATCGCTGGTGGTGGCCCTCCTTGATGATGTTCGGGCCGACCGACGACAACAGCCCGAACACGGCCCAGTCGATGCGCTGGCGGATCAAGCGCGACACCAATGACGAGCTTCGCCAGAAATTCGTCGACATCACCGTGCCGCAGGCGGACGCGATCGGCCTTTCCGTGCCGGACCCCGAGCTCAGGTGGAACGAGGACAAGGGCGGCTATGATTTCGGGCCGGTCGACTGGGAGGAATTCTACGCGGTCGTGCGCGGCGAGGGGCCGGTCGCGAAGGAGCGGATGAAGGCCCGCCGCGAGGCATGGGAAGAGGGCGCCTGGGTTCGCGAGGCCGCCGCCGCTTATGCGGAGAAGCATGCGGCAAGGCGGGCGGCGTGACAGCCGTTCTTCGTCATTGCGAGCGTAGCGAAGCAATCCAACGCGGCGGCTGGTGCCTGTTCGGATTGCCGCGTCGCTTCGCTCCTCGCAATGACGGCTTCAGGGAGCAGGCGGCATGAGCAAGGATTGGCCGCTCTGGGAAGTGTTCGTCCGCGCCAAAGGCGGGATGTCGCACCGCCATGTCGGATCGGTCCACGCGCCCGATGCGGAGATCGCGCTTCGGCACGCGCGCGACACCTATACGCGGCGCCAGGAGGGGGTCAGCCTGTGGGTCGTCCCCTCGGCCGAAATCACCGCCTCCGATCCGTCGGATGATGCCGCCATGTTCGATCCGGCGGAGGACAAGATCTATCGCCACCCGACCTTCTACAACATCCCCGACGACGTGAAGCATATATGAAGGACGAGACCCGCACCCAAAATCCTCCCCGTGCCGGGGAGAATTTGGTGCTGTTCGATACGCTCCTCCGCCTCGGGGACGACTCGCTGATCCTCGGCCAGCGTCTCTCTGAATGGTGCGGACATGCGCCGTCGGTGGAGGTCGATCTCAGCCTCGCGAACATGGGGCTCGACCTGATCGGCCAGGCGACGCATTTCCTGGGCGCCGCCGGTGCTGCCGAGGGTAGGGGGCGCGACGGCGATGCGCTCGCCTTCCGGCGCGACGTGCTCGATTTCCGCAATTGCTGGCTGGTCGAGCAGCCCAATGGCGATTTCGCGCAGACGATGGCGCGCCAGTTCCTTTTCTCGACCTGGCAGCAGATGCTGTTCGATCGGCTCACGGCCTCGACCGACGCGACCATCGCCGCCATTGCCGCCAAGGCGGTGAAGGAAGTCACCTATCATGCCGAGCTTGCGGCGGAATGGGTGGTCCGGCTCGGCGACGGCACCGAGGAGAGCCGGCGGCGGATGGCGGCCGGGCTCGACTGGATGTGGCGCTTCATCCCCGAATTGTTCGAGATGGACGAGATCGCGACCAAGGCCGCCGAGCGCGGCATCGGCACCGACGTGACGCTGTTTCGCGCCGATTATGACGCGCGCATCGCCGCGGTGCTCGCCGAGGCGACGCTGGAGGCGCCCAAGGACCAGCGGCCGATCGTCGGCGGCCGGCGCGGCCACCATAGCGAGCATCTCGGCCACATCCTCGCGCCGATGCAGTTCCTCCAGCGCACCTATCCGGACGCGACATGGTAGCCGCCGATCACGCTGGCTTGCGGTCGCTCGGGAAGAACGAGGTCGTGGGTCGCATCCGGGCGGTTCTGGAGCAGGTCCCCGATCCCGAGATACCGGCGCTTTCGATCGTCGATCTCGGCATCGTTCGTGACGTGACGCCGGCACGCGTGCTGCTGACGCCGACCTATACCGGCTGTCCCGCGACCCTCGCGATCGAGGCGATGGTGCGCATCGCGCTCGATCAGTCGGGCTTCGGGGACGTCGGGATCGAAACCACCTTGTCGCCGCCCTGGACGACCGACTGGATCAGCGCGGAGGGCCGCGCGAAGCTCAAGGCCTATGGAATCGCCCCGCCAGTCCCGGCCGGCACACGCGCCGTCGAATGCCCGCAATGCGGATCGACGGCGACCGAGGAGGTGAGCCGCTTCGGTTCGACCCCGTGCAAGGCGCAATGGCGCTGCCGCGACTGCCTCGAGCCGTTCGACCTGTTCAAGTGCCACTGAGATGAGCGCCGGTTTCCACACCCTCACCATCGCCGAAGTGATCGACGAGACCGCCGAGGCCCGCTCGATCCGCTTCGCCGTGCCGGATGATCTGCGGGAGACCTTCAAATTCAAGCCAGGCCAGCATTTGACGCTCAAGGCTGAGATCGAAAATGAAGATGTCCGCCGCAATTATTCGCTCTGCGTCGCGCCGCAGGACGGGATGCTCACCGTCACCGTCAAAAGGATTGCCGGCGGGCTCTTCTCCAATTGGGCGAACGACAGGCTGAAGCCCGGCGACGCGATCGAGGTGATGCCGCCGCACGGCAGCTTCACGCGCGATTTCGACGCGGCCGCCGCCAATCATTATGTCGCCTTTGCCGGCGGCTCGGGCATCACGCCGGTCATGTCGCTCCTGAAATCGGCCATGCTCGACGAGCCGAAGAGCCGGTTCACGCTCTTCTACGGCAATCGCGACAGCAGCTCGATCATCTTCCTCGACGCGCTGGCGCAGCTCAAGAATCGTTTCATGGATCGGCTGGAAGTCCATCATTTCCTTGCGGAAGAGGCCGAGGATATTGCCTTGTTCAACGGGATGCTCGATCGCGCGAAGTGCGAGGAGATCCTGGAAATGCTGGTCGACCCCGCCGAGGTCGCGGCCTTCTTCATCTGCGGGCCTGGGCCGATGATGGACGCGGCGGAGGAAGCGCTGCTCGCGCGCGGCGTCGATCGCGACCGCATCCATATCGAACGGTTCACCGCCGGCCGCGCCTCGGCGATGGCCCAGGCGCAGATGCAGGCGCTGAGCCGCGAGGCATCCGGGGCCGCGATGACGGTGACCCTCGACGGACGCACGCGTCGCGTCGCCTTCGATGCCGCGGCGGGGAACATCCTCGATTCCGCGCGCGCCGCCGGCCTGCCCGCGCCCTTCGCCTGCAAGGCGGGCGTCTGCGCGACCTGCCGGGCGAAGGTCGTCTCCGGCGAGGTCGAAATGGCGGCGCGCTATGGGCTGACGGACGAAGAGGTGGCGGCAGGCTATGTGCTGACCTGCCAGTCGGTGCCCAAAAGCGGGGACGTCGTCGTCGATTACGACGCCTGAATTCCGCCGAGCATGATCTCCACGGCGAGATCGGCGAGTGCGTCGGCGGTGAGCGCGCCGTCCGGACGAAACCAGCTGTGCGTCCAGTTGATCATGCCGAAGAAGAGCATCGCGATGGGCATCGCCGGCGCGTCGGGACGCAACGCCTCGATCGGGCCGACGACCGCCGCGATGATCCGCCGCTGGCGGGCCACCACCTCCGCCCGCCGCGCCGGCGGCAGGTTGTCGAGCTCGTTCAGCAGCACCTTGTGGCGATCCTCCGCGCCGACATAGAGCCGCATGAAAGCGCGTGTCAGCGCGTGGAGCCGCGCCTTTGCATCCCCGCTTTGCGCCGCCCCCTCCGCGGCCGCGACCAGATCGTCGAGATGTGACGTCATGACGGCGTAAAGCACGTCATCCTTTGACGGAAAATAGTGATAGACCAGAGACTTGGACGTGCCGCACGATTTCGCGAGATCGGCCATGGAGGCGCCTGAGAAACCGCGCGCGGCAAACAGGCGCGCGGCGGCATCGAGGATCGCCTCGCGCCGCTTGTCGTAATCGGGCGATTGGGGCCGCGCCATGCCCTCACCCTAGGGCTGCGGCGCGCCTGCTGCCAAGGCCGCGGATCAGCGCAGGCGCGCCGCGCCGCCGAAGCCGGTCGCGTCGTGATAGGCGATGACGGCGCGGGTGACGTTCTGCATCAGCGCCATGCGCGTCGGCAGCGGCGTCGCGGTGCGGCCGATCATCACCGCAACCGCATAATGATGGCCATCGGGCGCGGTGAGGATGCCGATATCGTTATAGCCGGCCTGCTCGGCGCCCAGCACCTGGCCGGTGCCGGTCTTGTGCGCGATCTGCCAGCCCGGCGCGAGGCCGCCGCGCAACCGCTGCGGACCGGTGCGGACCGCGGCGAGGATCGAAAGCAGCCGCGCGGTCGAGCGCTGCGACAGCAATTCGCCGCGCTGCAGCCGGGCCAGTCCGTCGACGATCCCCTCCGGCATCGCGCCGTCCACCGGATCCTCGACATAATGGTTGAAGGCCGCGCGCCGCCGATCGGCCGGCACGTTGGCGCGCGCGGTATAGAAGGCGTTGCCGTGCGAAAAGGCGGGCTGCCACTGCATGCCGGCGATCTGGCTCTGCATGATCCGCTCGCCAGGGCCGAAGCGGATCCCCTCGATATGGTTGCGCTCGAGCATCGCGCGCACCGCGGCCGGGCCGCCGGCGTGGCGGAGCACCATGTCGTTGCAGGTATTGTCGCTGGTGGTCAGCGCCCGGAACATGAAATTGTCGAGGCTGGTCGTATAGCCGTTGGGGCCGATATCGGCGGCGACCGGCTGGTGGAACAGCGTGAGATCGGCGCGCGTCAAAGTCGCGTTCTGGCTCAGGTCGAGCCGTCCCTGGTCCGCCGCCTGAAGCGCGGTGATCGCCACCCAGAACTTGCTGACGCTCTGTTGCGGGAAATAGCGCCGGCCGTTCCAGCTCGTCGTCCAGCCGCTCTCGACGTCGCGCACCGCGATGCCGACAATGCCGTTGAAGCCGCGCCCGAGCTCGGTGATGCGCTGCTCGAGCGCGCTTTGCGCCTCGACATTGGGCGCGAGCCGGATCGGGTCCGGCTGCGCGCTCCACGCGGACTGCGCCTGGGGCAGGATTCCCGCCGCAAGCAGCACCCCAAGTCCGGCCAGCCGCGCGCGCCCGATAAAGGTCCCCGCCATGATGTCCCCAAAGCTCCTTTTACCCGTATTTCCACCATACGGAATCTGGGGGGGCTGTCAGCTTGGCATCGCCGATGCAGGGACAAAGCGTGGCAGGCGCGCGCCGGATCGAATCCGGAACAGCCTGAAAACACGTGGTGAATCAGAAGTTGAAGCGAAGCGTCGCCCGAAGGTCCCGCCCCGCGAGCGGCGCGAAATCCTTGAGGAAGCTCGCCGCGCGCCGGGCATCGACATCGAAGATGTTATTCGCCGAAAGGACCAGGCTGGTGCCGTTGTCCACGCCCCAGGGGTGGAGCGTGACCGACGCATTGACCTGGGTGAAGCCATCGGTCGGCGTCTCGAACGGCGCCACCCGCTTCTGATCGTTCACCCACTCCACCTCGACGCGGCCGTCCACATAACGTGATTGCGCCTCGATCCCGCCGAGGATGCGCAGCGGCGGGATACGCGGCACCGGGCTGACGCTGACGATGGTCGCGCGGACATAATCGGCGACCGCGTCCGCCTTTACCTTGACCCCGCCGATGCGAAGAAGGTCCGCCGAGCCTTCGAACTCGACGCCGAAATAGCGCGCGTCGTCCTGCCGGAACTGAAAGACCGGGAGATCGTCGCGTATCGCCCCCGTCGGCTGCTCGTAGATATAATTGGAGAACCAGCTCTGGAAGATCGAGGCGCCGAAGCTGTAGCCGCGGCCGGAGCCGCGCAAAGTCGCCTCGAAGCCCCAGCTGCGCTCCTTGCTGAAATCGGGGTTGCCGATCTCGAACGCCTGGGTGCCGCCATGCGGCCCGTTGGCGAACAGCTCCTCGGCCGAAGGCGCGCGCTCGGTATAGGAGCCGCTGAGGCCGATGCGGAGATTGCCGATCACCGCATAGCTCGCGCCGATCGATCCGGTGAACGCGTCGAAATCGCGATGGATGGCGGGGTTGCCGATCTGGGCGTCGGCGTCCGCCTCCTGCACGCTATGCTCGTATCGTGCCCCGGCCTCGGCCTTGAACCGGCCGCGATCGAGCGTCTGGAGCGTGAAGAAGCCGACCTGGCTTCCCTGGCTCGGCGGCAGGAATTTCTCGTCGCCTTCCACATCGAAATTGCGGCTGGAATATTGGACGCCGAAGCCGCCGCCCCAGCCGCCTCGATTCGATTGGACCGCCTCGAGCCGGCCTTCCCAGCCCTGGTTGCGGAAGGTGGTGCCGATCGATCCGTCCTCTTCGAGCTCGAAATGGCGATACTGAGCGTGGCCGGCCCGGAAGCGCACGCTGTCGATGAGGCCCGATCCCGTGTCCAATTCGGCGCGGAAATCCTCGCGCGTCTGCCGGAGATCGAGCGTCGGCGCCTCCGCCTCGACATCGGGATCGAGTGAATAGCGGATCGGTACGCCGTAACGACTGTCGTAGCGGCTCACCGAAAAGCCGATATTGTTTTCACCGTCGATCCAGGCGACGCCGCCGGCCAGTTCGGTCGTCTTGGAGGCCGTGTTGGGCAAGGTGCCGTGCAGATCGGCAAGCGCCCGGATGGCCGGATCGTCGCTCGCCAGCGCCTGCGCCCGCTGGTCCGGCGCAAGGACATAGCCGCCGATATGGAGATCGCCGGTCTTGGTAAAATTGCCGTCGAGATGGACGACGAAATGGCCGCCGATGGGCGCGTCCACCTCACCATTCGCCGACCGCTCGTCGGCCGCCGAGCCGTAGGTCAGGATGCCTTCGGCATGGATCGGCTCGTCCGGGATGCGGCGCGGGATGCGGCTGTCGATGACGTTGACGCCCCCGCCGATCGCGGAGGAACCGAAGAGCAGCGCTGCCGGACCGCGAAGCACCTCGATCCTGTCGGCGGTCAGAGGGTTGATCGCGACCGCATGATCGACGCTGGTATTGGAGACATCGAGGCTCCCGAGGCCGTCGGTGAGGATGCTGATGCGCTCGCCTTCGAAACCGCGGAGCACCGGACGCGAGGCGCTCGGCCCGAAGGATGTGGCGGAGACGCCGGGCTCGTGCGCAAGCGTGTCGCCGATCGAGGGACGGAGGCTCTGGGCCAGGGTCTCGCCGCTCAACACCGAGGTGCCGGCGAGGATGTCGTTGCGGTTGCGGGTGAAGCCGGTGACGACGATTTCCTGCTGCTCCGGTTCATGAAAGCCGCCGCGATCGCCCTGTCCGTCATGGGCGCCAGGAGACGATTGATTTTCCGCGCCGCCGCCCGCGTCGGTCGGCACGCCGGTCGAATCGACCGCGGCGACCGCTGCGTCGTCCGCAGGCTGGGCTTGAGTGAGGGACGGAGTCGGCACAGCGATCGCGGCGCCGGCAAGCAGAAAAGGATGAAACAAGCAGGCCTCCCTGGAGTGGAGGCGGTGCGAATAACAGCACGATATATTATATCAAGTGCCTGATTGCTCCATGACACGAAATTCATCTTTACGCGCTTGTCGGCATGTCCAGGCGTCGCATGGTGACAGGGGTACGCGACGACAAACCGGGACAAATTTTGCCGCCCTTGGACATAGTTGCGCGACAGCGGGAGGGGAAAAGGGCGTCATTCCATGTTCCAAAGGGCAAAGGACCCGCAAATGAAGAACAAGCTCATCATCCTGGCCGGCTCCGCGCTTGCAGTGTTCGGCGGCGTCGCGGTCGCGCAAACCGGCACGTCGGTGCCGACGATGCATCGCGACCATAACGCCCCCGAGACGCGTCAACAGGTCATCGAGCGCGTCCAGCAGCGTTTCGAACGGCTCGACGCCAACCGTGACGGCCGCGTCACCCCGGACGAAGCCCGGCAGGCCCGCGCGCAGATGCGCCAGCATATGCAGGACCGGATGTTCGACCGGATGGATCTCAACCATGACGGGAGCATCACGCGCGATGAGATGGCGCAGGCGCATGCGCAGATGCGCGAGCGGATGCAGCAGCGTCGCGCCGACCGTGGCGGTTCCGGGATGCGCCGGGGCCCGATGGGCGGACACGGCATGGGCATGCGCGGCCCGCGCGGCATGGGCCGTTTTGGCCCGCAGGGCGAATTGACCCTTGAACAGATGCGGGACCGGGCGCTCCAGCGCTTCGACCGGATGGACCTCAACCATGACGGCACCGTGACCGCCGCCGAGCGCCAGCAGGCGCGCGCGCAGATGCGCGAACAGATGCAGCAAAGGCGGGCTCAGTTCCGCGAGCGGATGCAGCAGCGCCGCCAGGGCCAGGCCGATCCCGGCGGCGACGCCGACGCCCAGCCGCAATAAGCGCAAAAGCGGGGCCGGGCCTCCAGCCGCCCGGCCCCCTCCTTTCCCTGCAACGGGTCAGGCGGCGCCGGCGGCCCTCGGGATCGCCAGCCGCACCCGCAGGCCGCCTTCGGGGCGGTTCTCCAGCTCCAGCTGCCCGCAATGGGCCTGCGCGGCGGCACGGGCGAGCGTGAGGCCCAGCCCGGATCCGCCGGTCTCCCGGCTGCGCGAGGGCTCGATCCGGTAGAAGGCCTCCTGGACCTTTTCGATCTCGCTCTCCGGAATACCGGGGCCGTCGTCGACGATCTCGATCGCGAGTTCGTCCGGGCCGAGATCGCGCACCGCGACGCGCGCGGCGCCGGCATATTTGACGGCATTTTCGACGAGGTTGCGGACCGCGCGGCGCAGCAGGCGCGGTCGGATGAGGCCAGTCTGCCGCGTTCCGGCCTCCATCTCGACCTCGGCGCCGAGCGCCCGGAACTCCTCGACCACCGCATCGGCGAGCGCGGTCACGTCGACCGAGCGCAGCGGCTCGACCGCGCGGCCGGAGCGGGCGAGCGCGAGCGTATCGTCGAGCATCGCCGTCATCTCCTCGATCGTCGCGATCATGTGCGCGCGCTCGTCGGCCGGCTCGACGCTCTCGGCGCGGATTCGCAGCGAGGCGAGGGGAGTCCGAAGGTCATGGCCGATCGCGCCGAGCATCCGGTCCTTCTCGTCGATCATCGTGCTCACCCGCATGCCCATCGCGTTGAAGGCCTCGATCGCACGGCTCACGTCCGCCGGGCCGCGCGGCGCGACCCTGGGCGCCTCGCCATTGCCCTTGAATCCCTGCGCGGCGAGCGTGAGATCGCGCAGCGGCCGCGCGATCCGGATCGCGACGAACAGCATCGCGGCCAGCACGATCAGATAGGTGAGCAAAGTCGCGAGCGCCGGTCGCAGCGCCAGCCATGGATTGGCGCGCGGGGTCAACGCACGGCCGTTCACCCAGCGGCCGTCGGCAAGCTGGACGGAGAGAATGAGCCGCTGGAGCCGGATTTCGCTCCGGCCCCGCAGCGCACTCCCGCGCCCGGACGGCGCATCGTGGTCCATCGACGGGCGCCGGAAGGCGATCTCCTCGGCGAAGGCGCGCGCATCGCGCAACGCAAGGCCGTTGGAGGATGCGTCGGCGCGCAGTCGCTCGACGAGCCAGGGGTCGTTGCGCGCCGCCGGCACCGAGCTCGCGTCGTCGATCGTCACGCGCCGGCGCCGCTCAATCGGTGATCCGGAAAAGGGACCATCGCGAGCACGCGCCGGCAGCCCGTTCGCGATGCGCTGCGCGGAGAGCACGAACCGCGCGACCGCCGGGCCCTCGATCTGGGCGCGGCTCACCCGCTGCCGCTCGGTGAAGATGAGGCTGAAGTTGATCGCCTGGGCGAGCAGCAGCGCGATCGCCATGACGAGCGCGATCTGGCCGATCAGGCTTTTCGGCACGACGCGCTGGACGATCGCCTTCAAAGCTTCCGCACCTCCGCTGCCAGCATATATCCGCCACCCCATACCGTCTTGATGAGCTTGGGATCGGACGGGTTCTCCTCGATCTTCTTCCTGAGGCGGCTGATGTGATTGTCGATGCTTCGCTCGAACGCGGCGAGCTCCCGGCCCTGGCTCAGATCGAGCAGCTGGTCGCGACTGAGCACCCTGCGGGGACGGGTCACCAATGCGTGCAGCAGGTTATATTCCCCCGTTGAGAGCGGGATCGCCACCCCGTCCTGGTCGACCAGCTCCCGCTCGCCCGATTTGAGGATCCACGGCCCGAAGGCATAGCTGTCGGTATCGGGCCCGCGGACCCGGCCGCCGCCTTCGCCGGCCCGTCGGAGCACGGCCTTGATCCGCGCGAGCAGTTCGCGCGGGGAGAAGGGCTTGGTCACGTAATCGTCGGCGCCCATTTCGAGACCGACGATCCGGTCGGTCTCCTCGCTCCTGGCGGTGAGGAGGATGATCGGCACCGGCTGGGTCGCGCGCAGCCACGAGGTGAAGGCGAGCCCGTCCTCGCCCGGCATCATGATGTCGAGCAGGACGAGATCGATCGCATAAGCGGAGACGATCTGGCGCGCGGTCGCGGCATTCTCCGCCTTGGAGACGCGCAGGCCGCTGCGCCCGAGATAGGCGGCGAGCGGCTCGCGGATGTCCCGCTCGTCGTCGACGAGAAGGATATGAGGTTCGTCAGCCATCCGGGCATGTAAGGCGACAATGTGCGGCGGCGCCAGCCTCACAATGTCTCATAATGTCGTCGATTGTCACACCCTGTCGTCGGCGGCATAACCGAAGGCGATGAGCGGGGCCGCCGATCTTGCGAAGCGCGCATTGTCGCGCGGGGACCTGATCGCCGCCTACGACATCACCGTCCTCGCGATCGCGGACGGCGACCAATCCAACGAGATCCGCCACCAGCAGATCCTCGCACTCGCGCGGATGGGGGACACGGATCGTGCGATGGAGCTCTTCTCCGCCTATCGCCTCGATCGCTCCGACGATCCGCACGAGCGGGCGATCGGCGCGCGATTGATGAAGGATCGCGCGCTCGGCCTTGCCGAGGGGGAGGCGCGCAAGGCGGCGCTGGAGCAGGCCTTCGCCGCCTATCACGCCATTTATCTCGACAGCGGCGATCCCTTTCCCGGGATCAACGCGGCGACGCTCGCGCTGCTTGCCGGAGACGCGGAGCGCGCCAACGCCCTCGCGCGCGCATTGCTGGAGGATCCGGCGGTCGCGGGCGCCGGCGACTATTACATGGCGGCGACGCGGGCCGAGGCGCTGCTCATTCTCGGCCGGATGGACGAGGTCGCGGCCGTGCTCGCGACACCCGCCGTTCACGCTTCGGCCGATCATGGCGCGCGGGCGGGGACGGCGCGACAGCTCGCCCGGATCGCCGCACATATGGGCGTGACGGCGGAGGGCCTCCTTGCCGGGCTTGCACCTCCGCGCGTCGCGCATTTCTGCGGCCACATGTTCGCCGGCGACGATGCGGCCGAAGCGCGGATTCGCGGCGAAATCGATCGCGTGCTCGACGCCGCAGGGATCGGCTTTGCCTATGGCGCGCTCGCCTGCGGCGCCGATATCCTGTTCGCCGAGGCGGCGCTGGCGCGAGGGGTGGAGCTTCACGTCGTCCTCCCCTTCGACGAGGCGGATTTCCTTGCCCAGTCGGTTCTTCCAGGTGGGGGAGACTGGCTGGCGCGCTATCATGCCTGCCTTGCGGGCGCCGCGGGCAGCGTCACCGCCAGCCCGATGGATTATTTCGGCGGGCCGGAGCAATTCGCCTATGGTAGCGGGATGGCGATGGGGCTTGCGCGGTTACGCGCGCGCCACCTTGATGCCGAGCCGGTGCAGGTCGCGATCTGGGATGGCGTCGCGGCGTCCGGCCCTGCGGGAACCGGCGCCGATGTCGCCACCTGGCAGGCGCGGGGCGGCCGCACGATCGTCATCGATCCCGGCCCCGTCGATCGCGCGCTCGAACGTCCGCCGCCGCGCGTGCGGAGCGACTATGAGCGGATGCTTGCGGCGATCCTGTTCACCGACTTCGCCGGCTTCTCGACGCTCAGGGAAACCGCGCTACCGGCCTTCTGGGACGGCGTGATGCGCCGTGTCGCCGAGGTGCTGGCGGCGCATGAGGGCGAGGTCGAATGTCGCAACAGCTGGGGCGACGCGCTTTACGCGGTGATGCCGAGCGCGTCCGCGGCGGCGACCATCGCGCTCGAGCTTCAGGACGCGCTCGCGGGGTTCGACTTCGCGACGCTCGGCCTCGACGGGAAGGGAGGAATGCGCATCGGCGTCCATTACGGCCCCGCCTATCGCACCACCGATCACATCACCGGCCGCACCACCTTCTACGGCACCGAAGTCTCGAAGGCCGCGCGGATCGAGCCGGTGACTCCGCCCGGCGCGGTGTTCGTCACCGAACCGTTCGCCGCGATCCTCGCGCTCGAGGCGGCCGACCGCTTCGCCTGCCGCTATGTCGGCCGCATCGCGCTCGCCAAGAATTACGGGCAATTTCCGATGTACCGCCTGACCCGTGCCTAGCCGGCGAACAGCCCGGCGACCGTCTCGTAGGATCTGAGCCGCGCCGAATGATCGAAAATCTGCGCGGTGATCATCAGCTCGTCCGCGCCGGTGCGGGCGACGAATTCCTCGATCGCGGCCTTCACCGTCGCCGGTGATCCGATCGCCGAGCAGGTGAGGAAATTGTCGACGATCGCGCGCGCACCGGGCGGCAGTGTCTCGGCATAATCCTTCACCGGCGGCGGCAATCTGGTCGGCCGGCCGGTGCGCAGGCTCACCACCGCCTGCTGGACGGAGGTCGCGAGCAGCTGCGCCTCCTCGTCCGTGTCGGCGGCAAAGGCGTTGAAGCCGAGCATCACATAGGGCCGGTCGAGCTGCGCCGAAGGCTGGAACCGCTCGCGATAGACCCGGATCGCATCCATCATGGCGGCCGGCGCGAAATGCGAGGCGAAGGCATAAGGAAGGCCAAGCATCGCGGCGAGCTGCGCGCCGAACAGGCTCGATCCGAGGATCCACACCGGAATGTCGAGCCCCTCGCCGGGAAAGGCGCGCACCCGCTTGTCCTCGCCGCCTTTGAAATAGTCCATCAGCTCGACGACATCGCGCGGGAACTGGTGCTCGTCGGAGGCGAGGTTGCGGCGCATCGCATAGGCCGCGGCCTGGTCCGTGCCCGGCGCGCGGCCGAGGCCGAGGTCGATCCGGCCGGGGAAGAGCGATTCGAGCGTCCCGAACTGCTCGGCGATGATCAGCGGCGCGTGGTTGGGCAGCATGATTCCGCCTGCCCCGATCCGGATCGTCGACGTGCCCTCACCGACGAAGGCAAGCGCGACCGCGGTCGCGGCGCTGGCGATCCCCGGCATCGAATGATGCTCGGCCATCCAGAAGCGCCGGTAGCCCCAGCGCTCGGCATGGCGGGCAAGGTCGCGCGAATTGAGCAGCGCCTGGCGGGCATCGCCGCCTTCGACGATCGGCGCGAGATCGAGGATGGAGAAGGGGATCATCGCCCGGACATAGGAGCGCGCGGACCGAGGTTCCAGCTTGCCCGGACGACGCCGGGGTCGAACGGCGCACGAGACCTGTTTCGCCGCGCCGTCCGGGCGGCTAGGCTCGCGGCGTGACACCCACCGTCTTCACCATTCCCCCGCACCGGGCCTTTGCCGACGCGCTCGCGGCCGGCCTGATGGACCGATATGGTCGGACCGACACCGGCCTTGCCCAGGGCGTCGTTCTGGTCCCGAACAATCGTGCACAGCGGGCCATCCAGGATGCGTTCGTCCGGCAGGCGCAGCGCGGGCTGCTGCTTCCCCGGCTGGTGCCGATCGGCGATCCGGAACTCGACGAGCGGATCGGCGGCGCGCTCGATCCACTCGACGATGCGGCGACGGCGATTCCCCCCGCGATCGCGCCCATGGAGCGGCTGATGCTGCTCGGCCGACTGGTCGCCCGGCATCATAAGGGCGGGGCGGGGGAGGCGTTGCGGCTGGCCGAGGATCTGGCGCGCACGCTCGATCAACTGATCGTCGAGGAAGTTTCGCTCGATCGCGTCGCGCGCTTCGGCGATGCCTTGACGCCAGAACTGTCCGCGCACTGGCAGGCGTCGCTCGATCAGTTACGCCTGATCCTTGTCGAATGGCCGGAAATCCTGCGCGCGCGGGGCCGGATCGATCTTGCCGAACGGCGCGGACGATTGCTCGACGCGCTGGCCCGGCGTTGGCGCGACACGCCGCCGCCCGGCTTCGTCTGCGCCGCCGGCATCACCACCGGTGCGCCGGCGGTCGCGCGGCTGCTGCGCGTCATAGCGCGGATGCCCGAAGGGATGGTGGTGCTGCCGGCGCTCGACCTGGACATGCCGGCGGACCAATGGGCGGCGCTCGGCCCGCACGATCAGGAGGCGAAGGAGGGCGGTCCCGCCCTGCGGTCGATCGAAACCCATCCGCAATTCCACCTGAAACTCCTGCTCGATCGCATGGGCGTCGCGCGCGCCGAGGTTGTGCGTTGGCGACGCGCGGGCGGCCCCAGCGGACCGCCGGCGCGGGGCAGGGCGGTCGCTCACGCAATGGCCCCGCCCGCCTTCACCGAGACCTGGCAGCGGCTGAAGCCGCGCGAACGGCGCCTCACCGGCGTTCGGGCGCTCGAGTTGGCCGATCCGGCGGCCGAGGCGCAGGCGATCGCGCTTGCGCTGCGCGCTGCGCTGGAGGAGCCTGGGCGCACGGCGGCGTTGGTGACACCGGATCGGGCCCTGGCCCGGCGGGGTTCGGCGCACCTCAGGCGCTGGGGGATCGAAGCCGACGACAGCGCCGGCCGCCCGCTCTCGCAGACCCCCCCGGGCACGTTGCTGCTCGCCTTGGCGTCCGCGGCGGCCGAGCGGTTCGCACCGGTCCCGCTGCTGGCCCTCCTCAAGCATCCGCTGGTTCGCGCAGGGGAGGGGCGGACCGCCTGGCTCGACGGGGCCCGCCAGGTCGATCTGGCGCTTCGCGGCCCGCGCCCTGCCGCCGGGCTCGACGGCCTGGCAGATCATCTCGACGGCTCCGCCGCCAAATGGTGGCATGAGGTCGCCCCCTTGCTGGCGCCGCTCGAGGCCGCGTTTGAAGGGACGGACTTCGCGGCGCTGCTCGCAGCGCTGCGCGAGGTGGCGAGCGAATTGTGCGGCGACGAGCTGTGGTCCGGGCCCGCGGGCCGCGCCGCGGCGGATCTCTGGGCCGAGTTGGAGGACGCGGCGCCGCACGGCCCGGAACGTATCGAGCCGGTGGAGCTCCCGGACCTGCTCGACCGCCTGATGGCCGCCGTCGCGGTGCGCCCGCCCTACGGCCAGCATCCGCGCTTGTTCATCTGGGGGCTCATCGAAGCGCGGCTCCAGCGGACCGATCTGGTGATCCTGGGCGGCCTCAACGAGGGGGTGTGGCCGGCCTTGCCAGCGCCCGATCCATGGCTCGCGCCACGGCTTCGCTCGGAGCTGGGCTTGCCGTCGCTGGAGCGGCGCATCGGGCTCGCGGCGCATGATTTCGCCGCCGCCCTCGGCGCCCCCCAGGTGCTTGTCACGCGTGCCCGGCGCGATGCGCGGTCGCCCGCCATCGCGTCACGTCTCTGGTTGAGGCTTGAGGCGATGACCGGCGGCATGACGCGCGCGCCGCTGCTCGCCAAATGGGCCGCCGAGATCGACCGTCCCGCCGTCTACCAGCCAGCGGGCCAGCCCAAACCGGCGCCCGCCGAGCGTCCGAAACGCATCTCCGTCACCGAGGTCGATCGCCTGAAGGCTGATCCGTTCGCTTTCTACGCCCGCCGCGTGCTCGGCCTTTCCGCGCTCGACGCGGTGGACGCCGACCCGACGGCCGCCTGGCGCGGCAGCGAGGTCCACAAGGTGCTCGAAGCCTGGATGAAGGAGGATGATTGCGATCCCGCCAAGCTCCACCGGCGGGCCCTGGCTCTGCTCTCCGATGCCCGCGTCC
>Ga0182792_1000781_pt1 | contig 28305 bp, 27 predicted proteins | sample Passage237B_FD_130497 | JGI IMG/M metagenome (GOLD analysis project Ga0182792, IMG submission 130497) | Cellulose adapted compost microbial communities from Newby Island Compost Facility, Milpitas, CA, USA - Passage2 37B (version 2) (version 2) ...
CGACGGGCGCGCGATCACGCTCACCGAAGTCCGCACCCCATCAGGTCAGCGGCTTGAGCTCCAGCTCAAAGGGGCGGGGCGGACGCCCTACTCTCGGCGGGGCCGCCGGGGGCCCCCAGGAGCCGCATCGCATCGCGTTCTACCTCTATGAACTTGCGAGCGAATTCCATGCGCTCTGGAGCAAGGGGAACCATGCGCCTCATTTACGCTTCATTATCAATAATGATGCAGTAATCACGACTGCGCGACTGGCCTTGGTGCAGGGCGTCGTCTCGGTTCTGGCCTCTGGCCTCGGCGTGCTCGGGGTGCATGCCCCGGACGAGATGCGATAGTCGGGATTGGCCGTTTCACACCGGGGCATGTGGCGGCGATGGTGGCGGCCGCTGCGCTTGTAAGCTGACGGCGGTTGTCCCGTAAGGGGACACACACGATGGCCGATCGATTTTTGACGCGACATGGTGCAGCCGGTCACGACGACGTGGCGCCTGCCGGTCATGGCTACGCCGAAGGCGATCCGCTCGCCGAACTGGCGCGGCTGATCGGCCAGAGCGATCCGATGGCGGATTTTCCCCGTGACGACCGCGCACCGCTGTCGCCGCGCTATGCGGCCGAGCCGCAGCCTGAATACGAACCGCAGCCGTCGCCGCGCGACGACCTGCCGCCCGGACCGCCGCGCTGGGTGCAGCACCGCGCCGGCTGGCGCAAGACCACGCCCGTTGCGCCCGAGCCTGTGATGCCGCCCGAAGCAGGCGGCTATCGCGATAGCGCCTACGATGAGGGTGCCGAGCCGGCTCCCGACCGCTACGACGAGGCGCTCTATGGCCGCGCCGACCCGGCGCTGGTCGAGGATGCGCCCTATCTCGCCGAAGGCGCTTATGGCGACGATGCCTATGGTGCCTATGGTTATGACGACGGTTATGACGCCGCGGAGCAGGATGATGAACCGCGCCGCGGCAAGAAGCTGGCCGTGCTGGCCATTCTTGCGCTCGCCGTGGTCGGCACCGGCGGCGCGTATGCCTACCGCTCGTTCAGCGTCGCCTCAAGCCCGGCCGAGCCGCCGGTGATCAAAGCCGATACCGCGCCGGTCAAGGTGGTGCCGCCGACGCAAGCCGCCGAACGCAAGCTGGTGCAGGACCGGCTGGCATCCGCGGGTGGCGCCGAGCGGCTGGTGCCGCGCGAGGAAGCCCCTGTCGATGTCACCAGCAAGACGCAAGGCGAGCCGCGCATCGTCTTCCCGCCGCTGACCAAAAATGCCGCCCCGGCGACCGTGGCCGCGGCGTCGAGCGGCGCTGAGCCGCAGCCTGCGGCGACCCCCGGACCCGAGCCACGCAAGATCCGCACCATTCCCGTGCGACCGGATCAGCCCGCCGCAGCCGCGGCGCCTGCTGCACCGCCGCCAGCGGCCGCACCGCGCGGCACCCATGCGCCGGTGGCGCTGGCGCCCGACGCCCAGACCCGGACTGCCTCGATCAATCCGAATGCCGACGTTCCGATGACCAGCGGCGGTTATCTGGTGCAGGTGTCGTCGCAGCGCAGCGAAGCCGATGCGCGGGCGTCCTACCGCGTGCTGCAGGGCAAGTTCCCCTCGGTGCTCGGCAACCATGCCCCGGTGATCAAGCGCGCCGATCTCGGCACCAAGGGCGTGCACTACCGCGCCATGGTCGGGCCATTCGGCAACCATGACCAGGCGGCGCAGTTCTGCGGCAACCTGAAAGCCGCCGGCGGCCAGTGCTTCGTCCAAAGAAATTAGCGGCCGTTTCCTTGACCGTGACCGTGGCCGGGGGCTAATCGCCCCTGATGGGCGCACGCGCATTCCTCACCGGCATTTCCGGCCTGACCCTCACCTCCGAGGAGCGGGGGTTTTTGCGCGAGGCACGACCGTGGGGGTTTATTCTTTTCAAGAGAAATATCGATAATCCCGAACAAATAACTGATCTCGTAAAAGAATTTAGGGATACAATAGAATTTGCTGAAGCTCCGGTCCTGATCGATCAGGAGGGGGGCCGGGTGCAGCGCCTCGCGCCACCGCACTGGCCGGCCTATCCCGCCGGAGCCGTGTTCGGCGCTCTCTACGATGGCGATACTCGCGCAGGCCTGCGTGCGGCGTGGCTCAGCGCCCGCCTGATCGCCGCCGACCTTGCGGCCTTGGGCATCACCGTCGATTGCCTGCCGCTGGCCGACGTGCCGGTCGCCGGGGCCGACGCGGTGATCGGCGATCGCGCCTACGGAACGACGCCCGACAAGGTCGCGGCCATCGCCCGCGCTGTTGCCGAGGGGCTGGCGGCCGGCGGCGTGCTGCCGGTCGTCAAGCACATCCCCGGTCATGGCCGGGCGACGGCCGACAGCCATCACCGCCTGCCGGTGGTCGAAACAGTGGCGGCGGACCTGGAACAAACCGATTTCGCCGCCTTCCGGCCGCTCGCCGACCTGCCGATGGCGATGACTGCGCATGTTGTGTTCAGCGCCATCGATGCTGCCCAACCGGTGACGACTTCTGCGACAATGATTCAGCAGGTGATTCGCAACGGAATCGGGTTCCAGGGCCTGTTGATGAGCGACGATGTTTCGATGAATGCACTGTCCGGTTCGATCGCCGATCGCTCGCGTGCGGCGATTGCCGCCGGCTGCGACGTCGTCCTGCATTGCAACGGCAAGCTCGACGAGATGCGCGCGGTGGCGGATGCCGTGCCGGACCTCGCCGGCCCCGCGCTCGCCCGCGCCGAACGCGCGCTCGCCGCCCGCCGCCCAGCGCAGCCGTTCGATGCCGTGGCCGGCCGGGCCGAACTCGATGGCCTGATTGCGGGGGTGCGTCTCGCATGAGCGCCGAAATCCTTCCCTTCGAGGCGCCCGAGCCGGAGCGCGCCAGCAACGAGCCGACGCTGGTGGTCGATGTCGAGGGCTACGAGGGTCCGCTCGACCTGCTGCTGGCGCTGGCGCGGCAGCAAAAGGTCGATCTGGCGAAAATTTCCATTCTGGCGCTGGCCGACCAGTATCTGGTGTTCATCGAGGAGGCGCGAAAGCTGCGCCTCGAACTTGCCGCCGACTATCTGGTGATGGCGGCATGGCTCGCCTATCTCAAGTCGCGGCTGTTGCTGCCGGAGCCGCCGGAGGCGGAAGGCCCCAGCGCCGAGGCGCTCGCCACCGCGCTCGCCAACCGGCTGCGCCGGCTCGAGGCGATCCGCGAGGCGGCGGGCCGGCTGATGACCCGGCCGCAGCTCATGCGCGACGTGTTTCCGCGCGGCCAGCCCGAGGCGATCGCGGAAATCCGCCACCCGCGCTGGACGGCGACGCTGTACGATCTGCTGACGGCCTACGCCACCCAGCGCCAGCAGCGCGTGCTGGCCACCGTATCGTTCGCCAAGCGCACGGTGTGGTCGCTCGCGGAGGCGCGTGCCTCGCTGGAGCGGCTGGTCGGCATGGCCGACGACTGGAGCCGGCTGGACGAATACCTGATCCGTTACGTCGTCGATCCGGCGCAGGCAGCGACCGTGTTTGCGTCGAGCTTTGCGGCGGCGCTGGAACTGGTGCGCGAAGGCTCGGCCGATGTGCACCAGCCGGAGGCGTTCGGACCGATCTACCTGCGCAAGCGGGCGGCGGAGCCTGCGCTTACGGATGCCGAGGCCGGGCCGGACACGCCGGCCCTGTGATGAGTTGAAGTTGGAAGGAGACCAAGCCATGGCATTGCCGGCGGAAAAACAGGCCGATTGCGACATCGAGGCGGTTTCCGAAGCGACCGGCGCGCGGCCGGAGGAGCTGCGGCTTCTGGAGGCGCTGCTGTTCGCCTCCGCCGAGCCGCTCGACCAGACCGTGCTGGCCAGGAAAATGCCGGACGGGGTCGATATCAAGGAGGCGCTGGCGCAGTTGCAGGCCGACTATGCGCTGCGCGGCGTCAATCTCGTCCGCGTCGGCAGCAAGTGGACGTTCCGCACCGCGACCGACCTGTCGTGGCTGATGACGCGCGAGACCACCGAGACGCGGCGGCTGTCGCGTGCCGCCATCGAGGTGCTGGCGATCATCGCCTATCACCAGCCTGTGACGCGTGCCGAGATCGAGGAAATTCGCGGCGTCGTTACCTCCAAGGGCACGCTCGACGTGCTGTTGGAGACCGGATGGATTCGTCCGCGCGGTCGCCGCAAGACGCCGGGCCGGCCGCTCACCTTCGGCACCACCGAGGGCTTTCTGGCGCAATTCAGCCTCGAGGCGCTGAGCGACCTGCCGGGTCTCGACGAATTGAAAGGCACGGGGCTCCTTGATCCGCGGCTGCCGTCCGGCTTCAACGTGCCGGCGCCGTCCGACGACCCGGCGCTGCGCGAGGACGAGGAGGCACTGGAGGAGGGCGACGAGTTGCAACTCGTCCTTACACCGGCCATCGAGCCTGAGCCCGAGGCGGGCGAGGCCGGGCCGGAGGCCGAACCGGAAACCGCGGCCGCCGAGGCTGCGGACGACGCCGAATAATCGTGAGACGGCCCGGGGCGGAACCGGCGCTTGTGATGCGACCATTGGACGTGCATGGCAGCAGGTTCCAAGTGCTTGTTTTTGCCGCGTCTTGCGCCTAGCTTCAGAACAATCTAGGGACAACAGCGGCGGCTGAGGCTGCCTGGCGTGGAGGTAGCAGCATGGGTTCGATGAGCATTTGGCACTGGATCGTGGTGATCGCTGTGGTCCTCCTGCTGTTTGGACGCGGCAAGATTTCCGACCTGATGGGCGACGTTGCCCAGGGCATCAAGGCCTTCAAGAAGGGTATGTCGGACGACGACAAGACCGCGGAGAAATCCGAGCCGGTCAAGACCATCGACCACAACGCCCAGACACCGACCCCCACCTCGCATAGCGACGCCGGCAGCAAGGTCGTCTGATTGCCACCGCACGGCGTTGCCGTCATGACAAGGCGCCCGTCCCGCTGAAGGGGCGTGGCGCTATGGCGTTTTCGAGCGGAGTGGGCACCGGTTCGCGCGAAGGAAACGCGTCAAAACAAAACTTAGGGCCTTTCACCGTTTCCGAAAAAGTGGTGAAAGGCTCTAGGCTGCTGCGGACGGATTGACGGATGTTTGATGTCGGGTGGAGCGAGCTGATCATCATCGCCGTCGTGGCGCTGATCGCGATCGGCCCCAAGGAGTTGCCCGGCGTGCTGCGCATGGTCGGGCAGTGGATGGCCAAGATTCGCCGGATGGCTGCCGATTTTCAGGGACAGTTCAACGAGGCCATGCGCGAAGCCGAGATGGCCGACATCAAGAAGCAGTTCGACGACATCAAGGACACGGCGAAAAGCTTTACCGGCGCCAACCTGCTGAGCGACGTGCAGAAGGATTTTGACGACGCGCTGAAACTTGAGGACAAGCCCGAAGAAAAAAAGCCCGATGACAAGCCCGGCGAGGGCACGTCTGCCGCAGCAGAGCCGGCTGCGTCCGGTGGGACCGAGGTCAAACCGGACCAGCCGCAAACGGCCTCGCCCGACGCGGACGCTGGATCGACCTCCGAGCCTGCGCCGGAGCCCGCCGCGCCGGCAGAAGTGTCGCGGGAGCCTGCCGCCAGCGAGCACGCCGCTGCCGCGCCGAGTGAGCCCGAGCCTGCTGCACCGCCGCAGGCCGAGACCGGGGCTGCGAAGGCGTCATGAGCCAGGAAGACATCGAAGCCTCCCGCGCGCCGCTGATGGAGCATCTGATCGAGCTGCGTTCGCGGCTGATCAAGGCGCTGCTCGCGTTTGCGGTCGCCTTCATCGTCAGCTTTGCTTTCGCCAAGCAGATTTATAACGTGCTGGTGTGGCCGTTCGTCTGGGTCGCGGGACCCGAGAACACAAAATTCATCTACACCGCGCTGCTCGAATACTTCATCACCCAGTTGAAGCTCGGCCTGTTCGGCGCCGCCTTTCTGTCATTTCCGGTGGTTGCCGGGCAGATCTACATGTTCGTTGCGCCGGGACTCTATCGCAACGAGCGCCGCGCCTTTCTGCCGTATCTGGTGGCGACGCCGTTCTTCTTCGTGCTCGGCTCGATCGTGGTCTATTTCCTGGTCATGCCGCTCTTGATCCGCTTTTCGCTTGGCATGCAGCAGGTCGGCGGCGACGACATGGCGCAGATTGCGCTGTTGCCGAAGGTCGGCGAGTACCTGTCGCTGATGATGTCGCTGGTGTTCGCCTTCGGCGTCGCCTTCCAGCTTCCGGTGATCCTGACGCTGCTCGGTCGCATCGGCATTTTGACCTCGCAGCAGTTGCGCGACAAGCGCCGCTACTTCATCGTGGCGGCGTTCGTGCTGGCGGCGGTGCTGACGCCGCCGGACATCATCAGCCAGTTGTCGCTGGCGGTGCCGCTGCTCGCTCTCTATGAATGCTCGGTGTGGTCGGTGCGGCTGGTGGAAAAGAAGGCAGCGCAGCAGGCCAATGACACTGGCGCCGCGTCGACCGCCGACAGTTCGTCGCCGTCCTCGGCCACGCCGACCGAATAGGCTGCGACAACTTTCCTTCGCGGTGCATTCGCGATAGGGAAGGGCGCCCGTCAGCCGCGCCCCCCGCCGCGGTCGAAAAGTTCGGCGGTCTCGATAACTGAAGCCCGGTCCTTCCCATGCACGATATCAAGGCCATTCGCGACAATCCTGAAGCCTTTGACGCCGCGTTGGCCCGGCGGGGGCTGGCGCCGGCCGCGGCCGATCTGCTCGCGGTCGATGCGCGCCGGCGTGCGGCGATCCATGCCGCCGAACAGGCGCAGGCGCGGCGCAAGGCGGTGTCGGGCGAGGTTGGCGCCGCCAAGAAGGCACGGGACGAGGCGCGCGCCGCGGCACTCATGGCGGAAGTGGCCGATCTCAAGGTGAAGCTGCCGGAACTGGAGGCAGCCGCCAAGGCGGCTGAGGAGGAGTTGCGCGAGACGCTTCTCGCCATCCCCAACCTGCCGCTCGCCGATGTGCCGGACGGGCGCGATGAGCGCGACAACGTCGAGCATCATCGTTTCGGTGCCAAGTTCGACTACGCCTTTGTGCCGAAGCCGCACTACGAGGTTGGCGAAGCCTTGTGCCAGATGGATTTCGAGGCGGCGGCAAAACTCTCCGGCGCGCGCTTCGTGGTGCTGAAGAAGGGGCTGGCGCGACTGGAACGCGCGCTCGGCCAGTTCATGCTCGACCTGCACACCACCGAGCATGGCTACACGGAAGTGAACCCGCCGCTGCTGGTGAAGGATGACGCGATGGTCGGCACCGCGCAACTGCCGAAATTCCGCGACGACCAGTTCGCAGCCGCCGCAGCGCTCGACGACGGTGCCATCTACCAGCGCATTCGCGCGCAGGCGGTCGATCTCGCGGTCAAGGAGTTGAACAAGCCGGCGGCCGAGCTTCAGCTCGACGACCTTCTGGTGTTCGAGCTGCGCGTGCTCGACGACGCGGTGCCGCCTTCGAATTTCTGGCTGATCCCGACCGCCGAGGTGCCGCTGACCAACCTGGTGCGCGAGCAGATTCTCGACGAGAAGGAATTGCCGCTGCGCTTCACGGCGCTGACCCATTGCTTCCGTGCCGAAGCCGGTGCGGCCGGACGCGACACCCGCGGCATGATCCGCCAGCACCAGTTCTCCAAGGTCGAACTCGTCTCCGTCACCACGCCGGAGGACAGCCGCGACGAGCACGAGCGCATGCTGGCCTGCGCCGAGGAGGTGCTGCGCCGGCTCGGCCTGCATTACCGCGTGGTCACGCTGTGCACCGGCGACATGGGTTTTGCGTCACAAAAGACCTACGACATCGAGGTATGGATGCCGGGGCAAGGCGAGGGCGGCGCCTATCGCGAGATTTCGTCGTGCTCGGTGTGCGGCGACTTCCAGGCCCGCCGCATGGACGCGCGCTATCGCGCAGCCGACGGCAAGCCGCGTTTCGTCCATACCCTCAACGGCTCGGGCGTCGCGGTCGGCCGCGCGCTGATTGCGATCGTCGAGAATTATCAGCAGGCCGATGGCTCGATCGCGGTGCCGGAGGCGCTGCAACCCTACATGGGCGGGCGCAAAACGATCGGAAAGGACGAGTGAGCGGGATGCGCATTCTTTGCACCAACGACGATGGCATTCACGCGCCCGGCCTCAAGGTCGTCGAACAGATTGCGCGCGAACTGTCCGACGACGTCTGGGTGGTGGCGCCCGAGCTCGACCAGTCCGGCGTCTCGCACTCGCTGTCGCTCAACGATCCGCTGCGGCTGCGCGAAGTCGGGCCGCGCCACTTCGCCGTGCGTGGCACGCCGACCGACTGCGTGATCATGGGCGCGCGCCACATCGTCGGCGACAAGCAGCCGGACCTCGTGCTGTCGGGCGTCAACAAGGGGCGCAACGTCGCCGAGGACGTGGTCTATTCCGGCACCATCGCCGGCGCGCTGGAAGGCACCATCCTCGGCTTTCCGTCGTTCGCGCTGTCGCAGGAGTTCGGCGGGCGCAGCAACAAGACGCCGCCATGGGACGTGGCGCTGAAATATGCTCCCGAGGTGGTGCGCAACGTGCTCAAGCTCGGTGTGCCGCGCGACACCGTCATCAACGTCAACTTCCCATCGTGCCAGCCCGATGACGTGCAGGGCGTGGTGGTGGCGCGTCAGGGCAAGCGCAACCAGAATTTTTTGCGCATCGACGGCCGTCGCGACGGGCGCGGCAACCCGTATTACTGGATCGGATTCGAATCGATCGCCCATGTCGATCCGCCGAGCGAGGGCACTGATCTCGCGGCGCTTGCCGCCAACTATGTCTCGGTGACGCCGCTGCGGCTCAATCGCACCGACGACGTCTTCGCCAAGAACCTGATCGAGGTGCTCGAGCGGCGCGGCTAGAGCATGGGCCGTTCGTCTACCCGCGCAGCAGGTGGTCCGATCCATGGCCGCGCAGCACGCTTTCGAGGATGTTCGCGAGCGTTTCCATCTGGAACGGCTTCTGGAGTACAGGCCGGTTGCGGTAGTTCTGCGGCAGCCCTTGCATGCCGTAGCCGGTGACGAACACGAACGGGCGCGGGCGGGCGGCGATGATATCGGCAACCGGCGAAATCAGCTTGCCGTTGACATTGACGTCGAGGATGGCGACGTCGAAGGCGGCGGTTCGCGCCAGCGTCATGGCGTCGTCGATGTCGCCGGTTTCGGCTGCGATCGGATAGCCGAGGTCGCCGAGCATGTCGGCCACCATCATCCTGATCATCGCTTCGTCTTCGACGATGAGAACCGCGCCACGTCGTGGTGCCGGCGTCGTCATGACCATCGCCCTTTCCCCAATTGAACTCACCATGGCAAACTCCGGGTTTCGGTGCAACGTCCTGCTGTCAATGGCAATTTGAATGGTTCCGCCATTGTCGCCGGAGGTCGCCGGCAGCCGACGTCTGATGACGCCAACATGGCGTGGGGGTGTGCGGCGCATGTCTGCACTTTCCCGTAAGCGGGGCTGCCCGCGCCTGTGAAGTTTGCAACTTGGTTACGATAAACCATTAAAATTCGAGCGATCGTTGTAAGGTCGCAACGCTTGCTGAAAGACGGCTGCTGCCGTGCGATGACGCGAGACCGAAACGAACACCCGCATTCGTGCCGAGAGCCATGCCGCCAGCCGCCCCCCCGCCCGATCCGAAGCTGATGTTTCTGTTCAACCTGCGCAAGCGCGGCATCAGCGATCGCAATGTGTTGCGGGCGATGGAGGAGGTGCCGCGCGAGCGTTTCGTCGAGACCGGCGGGGCGGTGGAGGCCTATCGCGACGCCGCCTTGCCGATCGCCTGCGGCCAGACAATCAGCCAGCCGTTCGTGGTCGCCTTCATGACCGAGCAGCTCGACGTGCGTCCCGAGCATCAGGTGCTCGAAGTCGGCACCGGCTCCGGCTACCAGGCGGCGGTGCTGTCGCGGCTGTGCGCCTCGGTGGTGAGCCTCGAACGGTTCCGCACGCTGGCGGAGCGGGCGCGCAAGCGGCTGTCCGACCTCGGCTATACCAATGTCGAGATCGAGGTGGCCGACGGCCTCGACGTGCCCGCGCGGCTTGGGGCGTTCGACCGCATCATCGTCACGGCGGCGATGCGCGAGGTGCCGCAAAGCCTGATCGACGCCTTGGCCGAGGGCGGCGTCCTGGTCGGCCCGGTCGGCGAGCACAATGCCGCGCAGGTGCTGGTGCGCATCCGCAAGACGCCCGAGGGGATCGAGCGCAAGGACCTGCTCGACGTCCGCTTCGTGCCGGCACTGCCGGGGCTGGCGCGGGAACTCTGAGCGCGCCACACGGCCGCCATCGAATTTGCCGGATGCTTAAACGGTTATTTACTGAAGCCGTGATTACTTCACGAGAAGTTGGTCATTGTTGCGTACGAGTGAGTAACCATGTTCGGTGTCGTCGATTGGCTTGGCCCGCGCCGCATTCCGCAGCTTGCAACGGCGACTCTGCTCGCCATCGGGGTGAGCGGCTGCAGCGCCGACATGTCCACGCGCTTCGCGCAGGACCCCTTTCAATCAAACCCTTATGCGTCACGACCTGAGGCAACCGGAAGCGTTGCGCCGCAGCCGGCCGCGCCGTATGGCCGGGTCGAGAGCCGGCCGCTGCCGCAGTACAGTTCAGCCCCGTCGGCGCCGGCAATCTCTGCGCCGCGCTCCTATCCGTCGGCAACCGCCGAGAGCTCGGGCGGCGGGCGGGGCGTCGCCGCCTACACGCCGCCTCCGGCGCCGCGCCTCGAGCCGGCGCGCCCGGCCGCGGCATCGCACGCGGCTGTTGCCAGTGCCCGGCCGGCGAACGGCCATGGCGGCACCACCATCATCGTCGGCACCGGCGACACTCTTGAAGGTCTCGCGCGCCGCTACAATGTGTCGTCGTCGGCGATTCTTGCCGCCAACGGCTATCGCGGGCCGCGTGTGCTGCAGCCCGGCCAGCAGCTCGTCATTCCGCGCCAGAGTGCGAGTGCCGCGCCGGCAGCGCCGCGGGTGGCCGCAACCGGCGGCACCACCCATTATGTCAATCACGGCGATACCCTCTACAACATCGCCCGCCGTCACCAGATTCCGGTGAGCCAGCTTGCCGCCGCCAATGGTCTGGCACCCGATGCCCGCCTCAAGGTCGGCAGCCGCTTGACCGTTCCGGCCGGCAGCGGCACGCAACTCGCCGCGCAGCCGCAGCAGCCGGCCGCGGCGCCTGCCGCCGCTCCGGCGGCGCAGCTCAAGCCCGTCGCCGTCGCCTCGGCGCAGCCGGCCGTATCCCGGCCCGCCATCGCCGCTCCCGTGCAAAAGGCTAACCTCGCCAGCGCCACCACCACCCCGAGCGAGGCGGAAACCGTCTCGCCGGTGAAATCGGCCGAGGCGGCCGGCGCGTTGCCGACCTTCCGCTGGCCGGTGCGCGGCCGGGTCATCGCCGGCTACGGCGCCAAGACCAACGGCAAGCAGAACGACGGCATCAACGTTGCGGTGCCTGAGGGCACGCCGGTCAAGGCGGCCGAGGACGGCGTCGTCGCCTATGCCGGCAACGAACTGAAGGGGTACGGCAACCTGGTGCTGATCCGGCACGACAACGGTTTCGTCACCGCGTATGCCCACGCGAGTGAACTCAAGGTGAAGCGCGGCGACAAGATCACCCGCGGGCAGGTGATCGGCAAGGCCGGGCAGACCGGCGACGTGGCCTCGCCGCAGCTTCACTTCGAGATTCGCAAAGGTTCCTCACCGGTCGATCCGATGCAGTTCCTCAACGGCGCGTGAGGCGGCTTCTTTCGTAAAGATGGATGCGCGGATCAAGTCCGCGCATGACGATGGTGAAGCAGGCGCTACGTCGCCGTGGTCAGCCGCACGCCACTGCGCCCGGCAAGGTCCTGGATGAACTGCCAGGCCACCCGGCCGGAGCGTGAGCCGCGCGTCGTCGCCCACTCCAGTGCCTCGCGCTCGAGGCCGTCCTCGGGCACCTTGATGCCGAAGTGGCGCGCGTAGCCCTGCACCATGGCGAGATATTCGTCCTGGCTGCACCGGTGGAAGCCGAGCCACAGCCCGAAGCGGTCGGACAGCGACACCTTTTCCTCGACGGCCTCGCCGGGATTGATCGCGGTCGAGCGCTCGTTCTCGACCATCTCGCGCGCGAGCAAATGGCGCCGGTTCGAGGTGGCGTAGAGGATGACATTGTCGGGCCGGCCCTCGATGCCGCCTTCCAGCACCGCCTTCAGCGACTTGTAGGACGCATCGTTGCCGTCGAACGACAGGTCGTCGCAGAAGATGATGAAGCGGAAGTCGGAATTGCGCAGCCGCGCCATCAGAAGCGGCAGGCTTTCGATGTCCTCGCGATGGATCTCGATCAGCTTGAGCGTGCCGTTGACCTCGGGATCGGCATTGACGGCCGCGTGCGCGGCCTTGACCAGCGAGGATTTGCCCATGCCACGCGCGCCCCACAACAGCGCGTTGTTGGCGGGCAGCCCCTTGGCGAAGCGCTCGGTGTTCTCGATCAGGATGTCGCGCATGCGGTCGATGCCCTTCAAAAGGCCGAGATCGACGCGGTTGACGCGTGGCACGGCGATCAGGCGTCCGTTCGGCTGCCAGATGAAGGCATCCGCCGAGCCAAGCGAATCGGCACTGTCGGGCTTTTGAGCCGTTGCGGCGAGGTGGGCGGCGATCGCCTCGAGCGCCACGGCGATGCGCGCCGTGGTGTCCGCCGTCCCGCCCGATCCGGCCGGCCTGGTCGCGGGCGCCTTTTTGGCTGCCTTTGTCAATGCCTTGGTCGATGCCCTGGTCGATGCTTTGGCGGCGGCGCGACCGGCCGGCTTGCGGGGAAGCGATTTTTTGGCGGCTTTTTTCGGCATTTTCTGGTTCCGGGGTGGCTCCGGTTCGGGCGAACAGGGCAGGGGAGAGTGCGGGCGGGCGCGGAGGCGTTTTTGCCTCCGGTTGCGCACCCTTATCGGGCGCGACGGGACGCCGCAAGCGCTGCAAACGGCGCCGGATGCGGCGTTGCAATTGGGCCATTGGCCGCTATAGTCCGCCCGAAATTTCCCCCACCCGGGCCCAACCCCTTGATATGTTGGCGGCCTCCGCGCGACCGATGAGGATATGGATTGATGCTGATTACCCCTGCCTTCGCTCAGGCGGCCCCCGGCGGCGATGCGAACAGCATGCTGATGTCGCTTCTGCCGTTCGTCCTCATCTTCGTCATTATGTATTTCCTGATCCTGCGTCCGCAGCAGAAGAAGGTGAAGGAGCATGCCGAGCTGGTGAAGAACGTTCGCCGCGGCGATACCGTCATCACCAACGGCGGGCTGATCGGCAAGGTCACCAAGGTCGTCGATGACGAGCAGATCGAGGTCGAGGTCGGCGAGGGCGTGCGCGTCCGCCAGATGCGGCAGATGATCTCCGGCGTGCGCGCCAAGGGCGAGCCGGCCAAGGACAAGGGCAAGGGCGACACCGCCAAGGACGGCGCTTCCGCGACCTGACGCGGATGCGGCGCCCGCCCCTTAACCAGCAATCGCACGGGCCGGCCTGATGTTGTATTTTTCGCGGTGGAAGGCACTCGGGGTCGTTCTGACGGCGCTCGTTATTTGCGCGTTCGCCATCCCGAACTTCTTCTCCGAAGATACGGTCAAGACCTGGCCGGCATGGGCGCAGCGCCACCTCGTGCTCGGCCTCGATCTGCAGGGCGGCTCGCATATGCTGCTCGAGGTCGATGCCAATTCGGTGCGCAAGGACAAGCTCGAGCAGATCCGCGACGACGTGCGCCGTACGCTGCGCGACGCCAAGATCGGCTACACCGGGCTCGCCACCCGCAACGGCGCCGTCGAGGTGCGGGTCAAGCCGGAGGACCTCGACAAGGCGCTGCCCAAGCTGCGCGAACTGTCGCAGCCGCTCGGCGGCATCCTCGGCACCAGCGGCCAGCGCACCATGGAGATCGAGGACGCCGGCAGCGGGCTGATCCGCCTGACCGTGCCGCCCGCGGCGATCAACGATCGCATCCGCCAGTCGGTCGAGCAGTCGATCCAGATCGTCGAGCGGCGCGTCAACGAACTTGGCACCGTCGAGCCGCTGATCCAGCGTCAGGGCCTCGACCGCATCCTCGTTCAGGTGCCGGGCCTGCAGGATCCGACGCGGCTCAAGGAACTGCTCGGCAAGACCGCCAAGCTCGACTTCCGCATGGTCGACAACTCGATCTCGCCGGAGCAGGCGCGGCAGGGCCGGGTGCCGCCGGATGCCGAGTTGCTGTACGGCTCGGAGTCTGAAGGCCGCCAGCCTTACGTCATCAAGAAGCAGGTGCTGGTGTCGGGCGCCGACCTCACCGACGCGCAGCCCGGCTTCGATCAGCGCACCAGCGAGCCGATCGTCTCGTTCAAGTTCAACACCGCCGGCGCCCGCAAGTTCGCCCGCGCCACCACCGAGAACGTCGGCCTGCCGTTTGCCATCGTGCTCGACAACGAGGTGATCTCGGCGCCGGTCATCCGCGAGCCGATCACCGGCGGCTCTGGCCAGATTTCCGGCAATTTTACCGTGCAGCAGGCCAACGACCTTGCCATCCTGCTGCGCGCCGGTGCGCTGCCGGCGCCGCTCACGGTGATCGAGGAACGCACCGTCGGCCCCGGCCTCGGCCAGGACTCGATCCTTGCCGGCGAGCGCGCCTCCTATATCGGCGCGATCTTGGTGTTCGTGTTCATGCTGCTGACCTACCGGCTGTTCGGCGTCATCGCCAACGTCGCGGTGGCGATCAACGTGGCGATGATTTTCGGCATCCTGTCGCTGCTCAACGCCACGCTGACGCTGCCGGGCATCGCCGGCATCGTGCTGACCGTCGGCATCGCGGTGGATTCCAACGTGCTGATCTATGAGCGCATCCGCGAGGAACTGCATGGTGGCCGCACCGCGATCTCGGCGATCGACGCCGGCTTCGCGCGGGCGCTGGCGACCATCGTCGATTCCAACCTCACGACGTTCATCGCCGCCGTGGTGCTGTTCTTCGTCGGCACCGGGCCGGTGCGCGGCTTTGCCGTGACCTTCGGCATCGGCATTTTGACGACGCTGTTCACGGCATTCACGGTCACGCGCCTGATCGTCGCCACCTGGGTGCGCTGGAAGCGGCCGCAGCAATACGTCCCGATCTGAAGCGCTTCGATATGTTCAAGCAATCGCCGTGTGTTCAGCTTGCTCCCTCGCCCCTCCGGGGAGAGGGTTGGGGTGAGGGGGTGCATGATTGCCGGTTGGTTTATAACCCCTCACCCGGATCGCCTGAGGCGATCCGACCTCTCCCCATAGAAGAGGTGAGCGGTGTGTGCGGCGGCGCCGCGATCCAATCCGAAAAACAGATAATCGAGATGCGGAGCCCGCGTTGACAAACTGGATCATTCTCGGGCTCGCCGGTGTCGTCCTCGTGCTGACGATCATGAGCATCTTCGACCTCCTGCCGCCGCTGCGCATCGTGCCGGACGACACCACGTTCGACTTCACGCGCTTCCGCCGCATCAGCTTTCCCTTGTCGGCGTTTTTCACGATCGTCGCGATCACGTTCTTTTTCACGCACGGCCTCAACTTCGGCATCGACTTCAAAGGTGGCCTGTTGCTCGAAGTGCAGCAGAAGTCCGGCCCTGCCGATATCGCCGCGATGCGCGAGACGCTTGGCAGGCTCGAGCTCGGCGAGGTCCAGCTTCAGCAGTTCGGCGGCCCGGAGAACGTGCTGATCCGCGTGGCGCAGCAGCCCGGCGGCGACGAGGCGCAGCAGGCCGCGATCAACAAGGTGCGCCAGGCGCTCGGCGATGCCGTCGATTACCGCCGCGTCGAGGTGGTCGGCCCGCGCGTGTCCAACGAACTGCTCGCCTACGGCATGCTCGGCTTCGTGATCGCGACGTTCGGCATCCTGATTTATCTCTGGTTCCGCTTTGAGTGGCAGTTCGCGCTCGGCGCCATGATCGCCAACATTCACGATATCGTGCTGACCGTCGGCTTCATGTCGTATGCGCAGATTGATTTCGACCTGACCAGCATGGCGGCGCTGCTGACCATTCTCGGCTATTCGCTCAACGACACCGTGGTGATCTACGACCGTATTCGCGAGATCCTGCGGCGCTACAAGAAGATGTCGATGCCGCAGCTGCTCAACCGCTCGATCAATTCGACGCTGTCGCGCTCGGTCATCACCCACGTCACGGTGACGCTGGCCTTGCTGGCGCTATTGTTCTTCGGCGGCACCGCAATCCATTCCTTCGCCGCGACGATGACCTTCGGCGTCGTGCTGGTCGGCACCTATACCTCGATCTTCATCGCGGCTCCCATCCTGATCTATCTTGGCGTCGGCGAGAACCGCATGCGCGACGACGACGACCACGACGCCAAGGCGGCGTAAGGAATGGGCGCGGCGCGGCCGGATACGCCGCACCTGCCGCAGGTCGCGCCGATCGAGGCGTACGGCAACGGCGGCTTTCGCTTCGCCGGCATGTCGCATCGTGGCTCGCTGTTGTGCCTGCCCGATGGCATATGGGGCTGGCCGGTCGAGCAGCCGCAGGACATCGACGAGACGGCGCTCGCGCAGGTGTTCGCCCAGGCCGACCTGATCGACAGTTTTCTGATCGGCACCGGCGCCGCCCTGTGGCCGTTGCCGCAGCGGTTCAGCGAGGCGTTGCGCGCCGCCGGCATCGGCAGCGACGTGATGCCGACCGGGCCGGCCATTCGCACCTACAACATCATGCTGGGCGAGCATCGCCGTGTGGCGGCGGCGCTGATCGCAGTGCCATGAGCGAGGCGACGGCTGCGGCGGCGGTGTGTGCGGGCGAGGTGCGGGCCCACGATTTCGCCCGCTACGCCACCACGTTGTTCGTTGCGCCCGAGCGCCGCCGGCCGCTGCTCGCGCTTTATGCCTTCGCCATCGAGATCGCGCGCGTGCGCGATCACATCAGCCAGCCGTTGCCAGGCGAGATCCGGCTGCAATGGTGGAGCGACGCGCTGGCCGGTCGCGCCGAGGGCGAGGCGGGCGGTAACCCGGTTGCAAGCGAACTGTTCGAGGCGATCGCCGCCTGCGGTCTGCCGGTCGGGCGGCTGGAAGCGCTGATCGAGGCGCACCGCTTCGACCTTTACGACGATCCGATGCCGTCGATCCTTGCGCTTGAGGACTATTGCAGCACGAGTGCCGGCACGCTGTACGACCTGGCCGCCGGCATTCTCGGCCATCGCTCCGAGACGATCGCCCATCTCGCCCATCACGCCGGCGTCGCCCACGGCATCGCAACGGTGCTGACGCGGCTTCCCGTGCATGCGGCGCGGCGACAGCTCTATCTGCCCGAGGACGTGCTGCACGAGCACGGCGCGCGGCCCGACCATATTTTCGCAGGCCAAACGACGCCGGCGCTGTTTGCCGTGATCGACCATCTGGCCGGCGAAGCGCGCGGGCACCTGGCTTCGGCGGCGCGGCTTCTGGCTGACGTGCCGCGCGATGTGCGCCCGGCGTTCCTGCACCTGCCGTTGCTGCGCCGCGCGCTCGATCGGGTGGGGCGGCGCGGCTACGATCCGTTCCAGCCGGTGCCGCCGTCGCGCCTGTCGGTGTTGTGGCAGGTCTGGCGCGCGGCGCGCACGGCGTAAGCCATGGTGCTTATGCCGCTTCGGGCATCGGCACGCCGTCGGCGATCCAGCGATCGAGGTCGGCGAGCGCGCGGGCGGACAATGCCTGCTTGCGCGCCACCGACTTTTCCGGACCGCGCAGGCGGCTGCCGTCGGCCTTGCGCGTCGGCGCTTTGGCAAGCGGCGGAAACAGCCCGAAATTGATGTTCATCGGCTGGAACGAGCGCGGGCCGGCATCGATGCTTTCGATATGGCCGCCGGTGATGTGGTTGATGAGCGCGCCGTGCGCCGTGGTGGCGGGTGGCGCGGCGAGCCGTATCCCTTGTGCCTCGGCCGCTGCGAACAGCCCGGCGATCAGGCCGATGGCGGGGGATTCGACATAGCCCTCGCAGCCGGTGATCTGGCCGGCGAAGCGCAGCCGCGGCGCCGCGCGGAGCCGCAGTTCGGCGTCCAGCAGCTTTGGCGAGTTGAGGAAGGTGTTGCGGTGCAGGCCGCCGAGCCGGGCGAACTCGGCATTTCCCAGTCCTGGAATGGTGCGGAAGATGCGCACCTGCTCGCCGTGCTTGAGCTTGGTCTGGAAGCCGACCATGTTGTAGAGCGTGCCGAGCCGGTTGTCCTGGCGCAGCTGCACCACGGCGTAGGGCTTTTGCGTCGGGTTGTGCGGGTTGGTGAGGCCGACCGGCTTGAGCGGGCCGTGGCGCAGCGTCTCCGGCCCGCGCGCCGCCATCACCTCGATCGGCAGGCAGCCGTCGAAATAGGGTGTGGATTGCTCAAAATCCTTGAAATCGACGGTGGCGCCGGTTGTCAGCGCCGCGACGAAGGCGGCGTACTGGTCGCGCGTCAGCGGGCAGTTGAGATAGTCGGCGCCGCTGCCGCCGGGGCCGGCCTTGTCGTAGCGCGACTGGAACCAGGCGACCTGCATGTCGATGCTGTCGCGGTGGACGATCGGCGCGATAGCGTCGAAGAAGGCCAGCGCCCCTTCGCCGGTAAGCCCGGTCACGGCGTTGGCCAGCGCCGGCGAGGTGAGGGGACCGGTCGCGATAATGACGCTGGCCCAGTCCTCGGGCGGCAGCCCGGCGACTTCCTCGCGGCGAATTTCGATTAGCGGATGAGACGCCAGCGCCGCGCCGACGGCGGCGGAAAACCCGTCGCGATCGACGGCGAGCGCGCCGCCGGCCGGCACCTGATGGCGGTCGGCCGCCTGCATCACCAGCGAGCCGAGCCGGCGCAGTTCGGCGTGCAGCAGACCGACGGCATTGTTGGCGGCGTCGTCGGAGCGGAAGGAATTGGAGCAGACCAGTTCGGCGAGGCCGTCGGTGCGGTGGGCATCCGTCATCCGCTTGGGCCGCATCTCGTGCAGCACCACGCGGATACCGCGACGCGCGATCTGCCAGGCGGCTTCAGAGCCGGCAAGGCCGCCGCCGACGATGTGGATAGGGTGGGGCGTGGGGAGAGAGGCTGTCATGACGGGTGACGTAAAGCGCCACCGCGGCGGGCGCAACCGCCAAGTCCCACCTCACGAGTCATGCTTCACGTCACGCCTCACACGTTACCAAGGAGCTGCGCAAGGCAAACGGTGTAACGCGGGCGGAAACGCAAAAACGCCCGCGGATCCCGCGGGCGTTTGCGTCATCGGTGAGGTGGTCCGTCAGCCGGTGTAGGCGCCAGACGCAACGCGCGGAATGTCAGAGCGGTCGATGCCGATGTCGGCAAGTTCACGATCGCTGAGCTGGTTCAGTTCGGCGAGGTTGCGCTGATAATCACGATACGCCCGGATCGCGCGGATGATCGACAGCAACATGGTGGTTCTCCTTCAAGATCGATTCAGCTTTTCCAAGCCTCATCGTTGAAATGAATATAGCTGACTATATCGCAGTGCAGTAGTTCATTTGTTGCGGTGCAGCTATGCTAAATGCGCATGCGATTGGGCGGATCAGTCGTCATAGAGAGTTTAAGTCTCCTCCCATGCGGAGGTCGATTCGACGTCATCGCTCTGACGCAGGTTGGGGGCTCGAAATTCATATAATCCCAATATTTTTGCCATCAAGCCGCAGTTTGAGACCGCCCGTTCGCCTCGGTTCCAGGCTTATGGACATCTGGTGGCATTTTGGGGATTGATATGCGTCAAATACATGGATGAATAGATATTCACTTCAAGAAGGAGATGCTTAAGGACATTTAATTGCCCGCGCCAAAGCGCGGGCAATTATGGGAACCGGCGGTTCGGAACAGCCACTCTCAGTGCCGGTCGCGCCCCCACGGGAACAGCGCGGCGGGGAAATCGGCCGCATAGCGGCGGCCCTTGGCCGGCGGCGGGGGCATCTGGTAGGACCGCGCGGCCGGCTCGACCGCCCGGCGATAAAGGTGCCAGGTGGCGTGGCCGAGCAGCGGCAGCACCACGGCGAGCCCGACGAACGCCGGCAGCGAGCCGAGCACCAGCAACACCGCGACGATCAGGCCCCACTGGGCGGCGACCACCGGGTTCTTCGCGACAACGCGTAGCGAGGTCAGCATCGCGTCAGTGACGCCGGCGTGCCGATCGAGCATCAGTGGAAACGCGATCATGCTGATGCACAGCGCCACCAGCGCGAACAGGAAGCCGGCACCGCAGCCGATGGCGATCAGCCAAAAGCCCTCCCGCGTGGTCAGCACGCGGCCGAGGAAGTCCGGGATCGTCGCCGCCGGCGCGTAGCCGAAGGTGGCGACGTAAATCGCCTGCGCTGTTGCGACCCAGATCACGAACAGCGTCAACAGCAGGACGCCAAGGCCGAGCATGGCGCCGAACGACGGCGCGCGCAGTACCGACGTGGCATCCCACACCGACGGGTTTTCGCCGCGCTCACGGCGGCGGCTCAATTCGTAAAGGCCGAGCGCTGCGAACGGCCCGACCAGTGCAAAACCGGCGGCGAGCGGAAACAACAGCGGCAGCACCGAATAGCCGAGCGTGGCACGCGCCAGAGCCACGCCGAGCACGGGGTAGATGATGCACAGCACGATGGCGTGGCTCGGCATTGCCGTGAAGTCGTCCCAGCCGCGCCGCAGCGCCTCGCGCAGGTCATTCGTCGTCAGCCGCCGCACGTTGGGCGCGGTTTCGATCTGCGGCAGCGTCGCGGGGGGATGATTTTGCGTGGAGCTTGCGTGATCGGCGATCGATGCAGCCATGGCGTTCTCCCTGAGCAATCCTCAAGGCGGCGCCACGCGGGCGAGCCGCCCGGAGAAAGCGATCACGATCAGGTCGATCGGCTGGGCAACAGACCGACGCTGTCGCGAACCTTGTGGAATACTAGACCAGTTTCACCGAAACGGCGACCATTCATTGAACCTTGCGCGTGGCCGAGCCACTTATCGTGGTCGTCGTGCCGCCGCGGAACTTTTTCCCTCGCATGGGTTTGTCAACAGCCTGTCGGGGCGGAGGTTGCGCGGCCGGCAGTCATGCTGGCGTCAGTTACGGTGACAGCGGGACATGCGGGCGGTATCTTCTGCGGCGGTCGATTGTTGGCCGCCCACCTCAACGTGACGATGCCGGTCCCCGTGCGCGGGTGGGCGATGTCGTGTGTTATTCAACTGGGAGCGATTGAATGAGCATTTTCGGAAAGATCATGGGCGCGATCTTCGGCACCTCGGCCAGTGCGGAGACGGCGCCGGCCGGCGGCGCGGCACCAGCAGGCGGCACGGCACCAGCAGGCGGTGCGGCTGCGGGCACTGCGGCGGCGCCCACCGTGGACGTGACTGCGATCCTCGACAAGGCGGTGGCGGCGAAGAAGGAAAAGCTCGCCTGGCGCACCTCGATCGTCGATCTGCTCAAGGCGCTCGACATCGATTCCAGCCTGTCGGCGCGCAAGGAGCTGGCCAAGGAGTTCGGCTATACCGGCGACACCAACGACTCCGCGACCATGAACATCTGGCTGCACAAGCAGGTTATCGCCAAGCTTGCCGCCAACGGCGGCAAGGTGCCGGACGATCTCAAGTCGTAACGGCAGGCTTGCCGCGATAGTGAAAGGCCCGCAGCGATGCGGGCCTTTTCGTTTCCGGGGCGCATCATGCGCCTGTGTCAGGGCATCTCTCCGCCGTCGTGCTCCTCTCTCCTTTATCCCTCCCCCTGCAAGGGGAAGGGTAGGGTGGGGGTTAGCGTCGAGATTGGGATCGGAGATGCCGCGCAGGCGGCGCTACATGCCCGCTTCGGGATTCCTGCGCAGATAATCGGCGACGAACGAGCAGCCGGCGATCACCTTGCGGTTCTCGTTGCGGATTTTCCTGATGGCACCTTCGACCAGTCGCGTGGCGACGCCGCGCCCGCGCAAGGCCGGCGGCGTCTCGGTGTGGGTGATGATCACGGCATCCCCTGTGCGCCGGTAGTTCGCGAAGGCGACGCTGCCCTCGACGTTCAGCTCGAAACGGTTTTGTGCGGTATTGTCGCGGATGGCGTCGGGCATGGTCATCTCTCTGGCTATGCGACAGTTCGGCCAAAAAAGTAGGCTGGATCGCGGAGAGGCGATCTCCAATGCAAGGCTCGGTCCCCTAAAAACGATGCAACTTATAGTTAAGCGGTGGAGCTTCTCCGAATGAATTAATGTATGCGTTGATCGAGTGCCGTTCGATCCCCTTCGTAAATGTATGTGTGAACATCAAGGCGATCGCAAGCCGTTCTGGTGGGAATACAGGTTTTAGAATTGCCGGCAAATTACTTGCTTGATGCTTTCCAAGTCTCAGTTGATTGAGACGCATATTTAATCGACCGGCCTCTCCGATATAGAGCGTTCCTGTGATGTCCTTGCCACCAACTCGGTCTAAAATAGCTGGTCTAGATAGGTCGCCGTTTCCCGAGAGGCCAACTAGGCGGTATACGCCACAGTGGTCATGGTTGCGTTTGGAAAAATATCCGCCTGTAAGCGGATAGATTTCCCAATCCATTTCAGAGCAAATATCGACCCATTCCGGCATATGCCACTGATAAATAACATTGCTGGTTTTGCCAGCATGAAGTAGCTCCCAGTACTCCTTAAGATCGGACACGGTCATACTCATTTCACGGATCGCTCTATAGCCAGACCAATCTAATTTCCTTACTCCGCCGCTTCCGTCTTGGTCTTCTTCTCGCCCGTCTTCGCCAGCACCGGGGCGAGGAAGTGCCCGGTATGGCTGCGCGGGGCCTTGACGATATCCTCCGGCGGCCCCCACGCGACGATCTCGCCGCCGCCGTCGCCGCCTTCGGGGCCGAGATCGATCACCCAGTCGGCGGTCTTGATGACCTCGAGGTTGTGCTCGATCACCACCACCGAATTGCCCTGCGCCACCAGTTCGTGCAGCACCTCCAGCAGTTTCGCGACGTCGTGGAAGTGCAGCCCGGTGGTCGGCTCGTCGAGGATGTAGAGCGTGCGTCCTGTCGCGCGCTTCGACAATTCCTTGGCGAGCTTGACGCGCTGCGCCTCGCCGCCGGACAGCGTGGTGGCCTGCTGGCCGACCTTGATGTAGCCGAGCCCGACGCGCTGCAACGTCTTGAACGTCTCGCACACGCGCGGCACCGCCTTGAAGAACTCCGCCGCCTCGTCCACCGTCATGTCGAGCACGTCGGCGATGGTCTTGCCCTTGAACAGCACCTCAAGCGTCTCGCGGTTGTAGCGCTTGCCCTTGCAGGTGTCGCAGGTGACATAGACGTCGGGCAGGAAGTGCATTTCGATCTTGATGACGCCGTCGCCCTGGCAGGCCTCGCAGCGCCCGCCCTTGACGTTGAACGAGAAGCGCCCCGGCTCGTAGCCGCGCGCCTTGGCCTCCGGCAGCCCGGCGAACCACTCGCGGATCGGCGTGAAGGCGCCGGTATAGGTCGCGGGGTTCGAGCGCGGCGTGCGCCCGATCGGCGACTGGTCGATGTCGATGATCTTGTCGATATGCTCCAGCCCCTCGATGCGGTCGTGCGGGGCGGGGGCGTCGGAGGCGTTATTGAGCTTGCGCGCGATCGCCTTGTACAGCGTGTCGATCAACAGCGTGGATTTGCCGCCGCCGGATACGCCGGTGACGCAGGTGAACAGGCCAAGCGGAATTTCCGCCGAGACGTTCTTCAGGTTGTTGCCGCGCGCATTGACGACCTTGATGGTGCGGCGATGGTTCGGCGGCCGCCGCTCCGGCACGGCGATGAACTTCGCGCCGGTGAGATATTGCCCCGTGAGCGAGGTCGGGTTGCGCATGATGTCGCGCGGCGTGCCTTGTGCGACGATGTGGCCGCCGTGCACGCCGGCGCCGGGACCGACATCGACAACATGATCGGCATGCAGAATGGCGTCCTCGTCGTGCTCGACGACGATCACCGTGTTGCCGAGGTCGCGCAGGCGCTTCAGCGTGTCGAGCAGGCGGGCGTTATCGCGCTGGTGCAGGCCGATCGACGGCTCGTCGAGCACATAGAGAACGCCGGTCAACCCGGAGCCGATCTGCGAGGCGAGGCGAATGCGCTGGCTTTCGCCGCCCGACAGCGTGCCGGAGGCGCGCGACAGCGTGAGGTAGTTCAGGCCGACGTCGAGCAGGAACGACAGCCGTTCGCGGATTTCCTTCAGGATGCGCGCGGCGATTTCGTTCTGCTGCTTGTTGAGCCTGGCCGGGACCGCGTCGAACCACTCCATGGCGCGCCGCACCGACAGTTCGGAGATTTCGCCGATGTGTTTTTCGCCGATCTTGACGCACAGCGCCTCGGGCTTCAGCCGATAGCCGGCGCAGGCCGCGCACGGCACGTCGGAAAAATACTTGCCCAGTTCCTCGCGCGCCCACTCGCTCTCGGTCTCGCGGTAGCGCCGCTCGATGCTGGTGACGATGCCCTCGAACGGCTTCCTGGTCTCGTAGGAGCGGACGCCGTCCTCGTAGGCGAATTTGATCTCGGTGTCGCCGGAGCCGTAGAGCAGCGCGTCTTTCGTCTTCTTCGGCAGGTCCTTCCACTTGGTGTCGAGGGTGAACTTGTAGGCTTTGCCGAGCGCCTGCAGCGTCTGGATGTAATAGGGCGACGACGATTTGGCCCACGGCGCGATGGCGCCCTTGCGCAGGCTCAAGTCCTTGTCGGGGATAACGAGGTCGGCGTCGATGTGTTGCTCGACGCCAAGCCCGCCGCAGGCCGGGCAGGCACCGTAGGGGTTGTTAAACGAAAAGAGGCGGGGCTCGATCTCCGGCAGCGTGAAGCCCGACACGGGACAAGCGAACTTTTCCGAGAACAACAGCCGCTCGGGACCGCTCTTGTCGTGAATTTTCGCGACCTTCTTGTCGAATTTCCTGTCGTCGGCCGGGGCCGCAGGCGGATCGGCGAACTCCACCACCGCCAGCCCGTCGGCGAGCTTCAGCGCGGTCTCGAAACTTTCCGCGAGCCGCTGCGCGAGGTCGGGCCGCACCACGATGCGGTCCACCACCACGTCGATATCGTGCGGGAATTTTTTGTCGAGCGCCGGCGCGTCTGACAATTCGTGAAACGCGCCATCGATCTTGACGCGCTGAAACCCCTTCTTGAGATAGTCCGCCAGCTCCTTGCGGTATTCGCCCTTGCGGCCGCGCACCACCGGCGCCAGCAGGTAGAGCCGCGTGCCCTCCGGCAGCGCCAATACGCGATCGACCATCTGCGACACGGTCTGGCTCTCGATCGGCAGCCCGGTCGCCGGCGAGTAGGGCACGCCGACGCGCGCCCACAACAGCCGCATGTAGTCGTAGATTTCCGTCACCGTGCCGACGGTCGAGCGCGGATTCTTCGAGGTGGTCTTCTGCTCGATGGAGATCGCCGGCGACAACCCGTCGATCTGATCGACGTCGGGCTTCTGCATCATTTCCAGGAACTGCCGCGCATAGGCCGACAGCGACTCGACGTAGCGGCGCTGGCCCTCGGCATAGATGGTGTCGAAGGCGAGCGACGACTTGCCGGAGCCGGACAGGCCGGTCAGCACCACCAGCCGGTCGCGCGGAATCTCGACGTCGATGTTCTTGAGGTTGTGCTCGCGGGCGCCGCGGATGGTGATGGCGCGGGAGCTTGAGGCGATCTGGCGCTGGTTCGCCTTCAGGACTTCATCCATGCTGCATTTCCGGCGGACCGTGGCCCCTGCGCCAGTACGGCGGCGGCGGTCGCGGTCAAAGGCAATGGCCGCCGGGGCGGCCATGCGGACTAGAACATACTAGGAACGGTGAGCCGTTGCCAGCCCTGGACCGGGTTCGCGCCCCAAGATTTCCGTCAAGATATATTGCGGCATCGGCGAAGTGCCAGAGCGGCCGCGCAAAGGCCGGTGGGAAACGGCCGAGACGTGACGAACGGGCACAAAAAAGCCGGCGTGACGCCGGCTTTTTCAGGTTCCGACAGGAGCCGGGATCAGTACCCCGGCGCCGGTGCCACCGGTCCACCCCAGTTGAAGTGGTAGTTGACGCCGGCTTTGACCGTGTTGAGCGAGGTGCGGCCGCTGCTGGCGGCGCCATTGAAATAGTCCTGGCTCTCAAGGTCGGCATACAGGTATTCAATTTTGCCGGACCAGTTCGGCGCGAACATATATTCAAGACCGGCACCCACGGTCCAGCCGCTATGCGTGCGGCTGTCCGAGCCAGTGACGCCGAGCACATCGACGCTGAGCTTGTTGTTGGCCCATGCATAGCCGCCGGTGACATAGAGCAACGTCGAAGGTGAGGGGGTGAGGCCGACGCGGCCGCGTACGGTGCCGAAGGCGTCGATCTGCGATTTGGCCCAGAGCACGCCGGGCACGCCGGCCGAGGCGCCGATGTCCGCGCCCGCGACATCGGCTTCCAAGCCGAACACGACATTGCCGTTCTGCCAGTTGAAGCCGAGGGTACCGCCGCCGAAGCCGCCGGTCATATCAATGCCGCCAGCAGCGGAGTTACGGTCGCCGGTCCAGCCATAGCCGCCAAAGCCGCCGAGGTAGAGGCCGGACCAGGTCGTCGGCGCGATGTAAGGCACCGGCGGCGCCTTGGTGTAAGGCCGTGCAGCAAGGTCGGCTGCGCTCGCAGGCGCCATCATCGCCAGCACGGCGAGAGCGGCGGTTCCCAGCAAGAGCTTCTTCATCGATCGTCTCCACCTGTCCGGTGCCACGTCTCCAACCCATTCGCGGGTCGGAACCTTGTCCCCAGGCGAATACCGCCGTGGCACCGTCGCCCGATCACTATAGCCGTTTTCCGCCGCGGTGCCGTCACCCAACTGCAACACCCGAACGCGAACTGCGGCCGTTGCAAGCCGTTCTAACCGCCGGCTTTTCCGAAGTTTCTGGCGAGCGTCGGGGGCGGTCGCGCGCAGTCGCCGGTCACGCCGTCACCGTTCGCAGGTCCCGCGCGCGATGGGGCTTTTCATGAAAACAAAAAGTGAACATACTGCGTGAGCCGTGGATAAGGCGGTGGAGCGTTCGCCGCCGCGGCGCCCGCAGTATATAGCGGGAGCGAGCCGGCGGCGGCTTTAACTGGGTTATCGGGTGTCGAGGAGCGGAGAGAGCCAATGGCGGGAAGCGTGAACAAGGTGATTTTGATCGGCAATCTCGGCGCGGACCCGGAGATCCGCCGCACCCAGGACGGGCGCCCGATCGCCAACCTGCGCATCGCCACCTCGGAGAGCTGGCGCGACAAGGCCACCGGCGAGCGCAAGGAAAAGACCGAGTGGCATCGCGTCGTGATCTTCAACGAGGGCCTGTGCCGCGTCGCCGAGCAGTATCTGCGCAAGGGCTCCAAGGTTTACATCGAGGGCCAGTTGCAGACCCGCAAGTGGACCGACCAGAGCGGCGTCGAAAAGTATTCGACCGAGGTGGTGCTGCAGGGCTTCAACTCCAACCTGACCATGCTCGACGGCCGCAGCGGCGGTGGCGGCGGCGGTTTCGGTGACGAGCCGGGCGGCGATTTTGGCGCGGGTGGTTCAGGCGGCGGCGGCCGCCGCGTTTCGTCCGGCGGTGGCGGCGGTGGCCGCGACATGGACGACGAGATTCCGTTCTGAGGACCGGCGACAACGCCGCCGGCGGCCGTGCCTTCCGAACGCGCCGACAGGATGACGATCCGGCGTGAACGCGCCGGTGACCTCGATGCCATTGGTGACGTGGTCGCCCGCGCCTTCGGCCGGCCCGATGAGGCGCGGCTGGTCGCCCAGTTGCGACGGGACGGCGATGCGGCGATCTCTCTTGTCGCGGTGGATGGCGAGGCGGTGATCGGCCACGTCCTGCTGTCGCCGATGGTGGCGCCGTTTCGTGCCGTTGGCCTCGCGCCGCTGTCGGTCTTGCCGGACCGTCAAAAGCAGGGCATCGGCGCCGCGTTGATAAATGCGGCGATCGCCGGGGCGCGGCGGGACGGCTGGGATGCGGTGTTCGTGCTCGGCGATCCGGCCTATTGTTGTCGCTTCGGTTTCCGCGCCGATCTCGCCGCGGGCTTTGCCTCGCCTTATGCGGGGCCGCATTTCATGGTGCTGCCGCTTGCACAGGCGCTGCCCGCGACGACGGGAGCGGTCGATTACGCTCCTGCCTTTCGCGCTCTCGCCTGAGCCGGAAAACGCCAAGCCCGCGCGGTTCCCGCCGGCCGTTCAAGGCGAGCTGTCGTCGCGACCTAAGTATTTGGAGAAACGAAGGGAAAAACCCCGGATCGGGCGGTGCCGGGGGTGGTTTCGGACAGCGGCGCGCGCTATATAAAGCCCACCTCGAATCATCCGGACATCACCGTTGACCGATCCCGACAAGCCGTCCTCCGGAGAGCCGCCGGCGCCTTCGGACATCCGTCCTGTATTCATCTCCGACGAGATGAAACGCTCCTACCTCGACTACGCGATGAGCGTGATCGTGGCGCGCGCGCTGCCGGACGTCCGCGACGGCCTCAAACCCGTGCATCGGCGCATCCTCTACGCAATGCACGAGAACGGTTTTGAG
>Ga0182792_1000782_pt1 | contig 28270 bp, 22 predicted proteins | sample Passage237B_FD_130497 | JGI IMG/M metagenome (GOLD analysis project Ga0182792, IMG submission 130497) | Cellulose adapted compost microbial communities from Newby Island Compost Facility, Milpitas, CA, USA - Passage2 37B (version 2) (version 2) ...
ATGTACAACAACGATGTGCTGCCCGTGGTGTACGAACGCGGATCGCTGGGCGCCAGCGGCGACCTGGCCCCGCTGGCCCATCTCGCGCTGCCCTTGCTGGGGCTGGGCGAAGTGGTGGTCGAAGGCAGGCGCATGAAGAGCGCCGCCGCCCTGAAGAAATTCGGTTGGAAGCCGTTGGAGCTGGGCCCAAAGGAAGGGCTGGCGCTGCTCAACGGCACGCAGTTCATGAACGCGTACGCGGCGCTGCTGGTGCTGAAGGCCGATCGGCTCGCGCGGCTCGCGGACATCATCGGGGCGCTGAGCTTGGAGGCGTTCGACGGGCGCACCGAGCCGTTCCATCCCTCGGTGCATGCGGTACGTCCGCATCCCGGACAGGCCGTGGTGGCGGCCAACCTGCGCGAGCTGCTGCGCGGCAGTACGATCGCCCGGCGACCCAAGGCGCATGTGCAGGACCCGTATTCCTTCCGCTGCATGCCCCAGGTGCACGGTGCCAGCCGCGATGCGTTGGCCTACGTGCAACGGGTGGTGGAGCGCGAGCTGGAGAGCGTGACCGACAATCCCACCGTGTTCGACGACGAGGACCTGATCGTGAGCGCGGGCAACTTCCACGGACAGCCGCTGGCCCTGGCGCTCGATCTCCTGGCCATCGCCCTGGCCGAACTGGGCAGCATCAGTGAACGCCGCACCTACAAGTTGATCTCGGGTCAGCGCGGCCTGCCGCCCTACCTGGTGGCCGAGCCCGGCGTGAACAGCGGCTTCATGATCCCGCAGTACACCGCCGCATCGCTGGTGAGCGCCAACAAGCAGCGGTGCATGCCCAACAGCGTGGACACCATCGACAGCAGCAACGGACAGGAGGACCATGTGAGCATGGGCGCGGCCGCCGCACTGAAGTCCTGGGCCGTGGTGCACGATGTGGAGCGGATCCTGGCCATCGAGCTGCTCAATGCCGCCCAGGCGCTCGACTTCCGCATGGCGGGCGGCAAGCTGCGTACCTCGGCCTACCTGACCTCCCTGCATGCCGCCTTCCGCGAACGTGTGCCTTTTGTGCAGCGTGATGTGGTGATGCACGAGTTGATGGAGGAGGCACTGGATCTCCTGCGGGAACTGCCGTTGGACCGATAGCGAAGCAGGTCGGGAGCGGCAGTCCGAAATTCGCGGCATGACCGTGTACCTGCTTCCCGGCGTGGGGTGCGATCATCGGCTGTACGACCGCATCAGGCTGCCCTCGCATCATCGCGTGGTGAAGTTGACCTGGCCGGTGTTCGAGGAGGACGACACCCTGCCCGCGATCGCCGCACGCATGCGGCCGCTGGTCGACGACCGTGAGCGGCACGTGCTGGTGGGCGTGAGCATGGGCGGCATGGTGGCCCAGGAACTCGCCGTACTTACCAACCCGGAGAAGGTGGTCCTCATCTCGTCGTGGACCGGTCCGCACGAGTGGACGGCCTTCGTGCGGATCAGCGCACGGCTCGGCCTGAACAGGTTGATCCGCGACTGGAGCATGCGTGCCGCCTGGCCGGTGAAGCGCATCATCGACAGGCGGGAGTCGAGCGTGGACCGCTTGCTGTGGGACATGGCCCGCCGACAGACAGCCCGCCAATTGCGCAACGGCACAGGGGCCGTCCTGCGGTGGAAGGGATCCCCATGGAAAGGGCCGCTGGTGCGTATCCACGGCGATAAGGACATCGTGACGCCACTGCGTTTCCAGGTGGACCACTTGGTGAAAGGTGGTCAGCACGTCATGGTCCTCACCCGGCCGTTGGAAGTGTCCGAGCTGTTGGCCCAGGTCATCGACACCCGATCGTAGCGGCACCTATCGTAGGGTGAACTTGATGGGGATGCTGTACCGCGTGTTCACGGGTCGGCCTTGGAAGGTCCCGGGTTTCCAGCGCTTCAACCGCTTGAACACCCGCACGGCCTCGGCATCGATCGTCGGGCTCACGCCGCGCACCACCTGCACGTCGGACACCCGGCCATCGGCGCTCACCACGAACACGAGCTTCACCTCGCCCTGACGACCAAGGTTCCGGTCGGTCTCGGGGTAGTGTATCATGTCGCCGATGTCGCGGTACAGGGCCGACATGCCGCCGGGGTATTCCGGGGCCACATCGGCAAAGGTGGGCAGGCTGTCGATTTCCGTCATTGTGCTTCCACCTCCGCTGCCTGAAGCGGGGAGGCCGGTGCCGACGGGATCCACGGGAGCGGTCGGTGCGGGATCGGCGGACACGCTGGTGGCCGTGGTATCGATCTCGGTGGTGGTCGTGTCCACCGCCTTATACCCGCTCGTGACGGCGGGCAGTGTACTCCTCGGTCGTGGCGATGGCCGCACCGGCAACGGATCCGGAGGCGTGACTATGCAAATGAGCACATCGTCCGTAGCCTGGGGAGGGGGGAGCGGCGACAGGCTGGGTGTCCCAGCCAACAAAGCCGGAACGATCAAGAGCCCGACGAACCCGCCAAGCCCGAGAGCCACGGAGATGAAAAGGACCCGATGATGTTCCCGACGCAGCACATACGCACCATAGGCCCTGTTGCGGTCGGTGAAGACCAATTCGTTCCGAGCGGAGGAGAGCACATCGCTCCAGCCGGATGGCGCCAGCAGGAACGCAACGAGCAGAAGGATGGAGCAAACAGCGATGGTGATCATGGCGATGCGGTTTTCACGGGCAACGACGTGTTCCCAACGTCCTGTACAAGGACCCGCACCATTCGTTCATCATTCTCTACATCTCCAACACGATGGCTCGATCAGGGATATCGCTCAGTGGATGGGCTTGGGCATGCAGCCCAAGATCTTGACCATCAATGGGGATGCGGGTACATTTGCCGCCGTTCGGTCCGGCGATGGACCAAGTGTCCCAACGAATTCCCTGCATGGAATTGCCCTATTGTACCCACCCGGACAACCAGGGACATACCCCCTGCGTCAAGGGCCGGATGGGGCTTTCGGGAGCAGGAACGACCATTACGGTGAATACCGTACCCTGTTCGGATAGTTTGGTCCCGACCCGAGGACCGATGAGGATGACGAGCCGCCTGCGCGCACTTTTCGTGGCCATGTGCGCACTGATGGCCTTGGCCGCCACCGCACAACCGTGCAGTGTGAACGCAGGCCCGGCAAGCATCACCCTGTGCGAAGGGGCCACCCAGCAGCTGAACGGCTCGGCCAGCGGACCCAACGGACCTTACACCTACAGCTGGTCGCCGGCGACGGGCCTGAGCGCGACCAACATCGCGAACCCCACCGTTACCGCCACCACGACCACCAACTACACCCTGACGGTGACCGACCCGGATGGCAATGTCTGTGGATCGGACGACATAACGGTGAACGTGACAGCGGCACCGCCCGCACAGCTCACCAGCGCAGGCCCCGAGCAGATCTCCACTTTCAACGGGCTCACCACCTTCAGCATCTGTGACCCCTCGGGCTCGTGGAACTTCAGCTTCACGGACCAAAGCCAGGACGTGGCCGGTGCCACCCGGACCATCAACTGGGGTGATGGCAGCCCGACCGTGAACCCTGCGCACGGGTGGAGCCTGAGCCATACCTATCCGCAAGGCCTCTGGACGATGACCTACACCATCGCCTATGCCAACGGCTGCACCCGCACGCAGCAATACCAGGTCTTCCTGGGCACGAACCCTGGGGGCGGTATCAGCACCGACCCGAACACGAACATCTGCACGGGGGGCACTCTGCCCTTCTACATCAACAGTGTGGGTGGTAACTCGCCCGGAACCACCTACGTGATCGACTTCGGCGATGGCACGCAGATCACGTTGGACCACCCGCCGCCCGCCGTGGTGAACCACACCTATACCACGAGTACCTGCGGAATGTCCGGTGGCCAGCTCAACGTCACGTTCGTGGCGCAGAACCCGTGCGACCAGACACAGGGGCAGATCGGCCCCATCCGCGTGAGCCAGACGCCCGAGGCGGTGTTCACGGCATCGCACGACACCGCCTGTGTGAACACCACGGTGACCTTCACCGATCAGAGCATCGGCCTGCAGGCACCGGCATGCAACACGGCCCCGCGCAATATCTGGAGCATCACGCCCGCCACGGGCTGGACCGTGGTGAGCGGGACGATGGGCAACGACAACGGCAACCCGGCCAACCCCGGTCTATGGACCGATGGTGCCACGAACCTGGGCGTGCAGTTCACCGAGCCGGGCACGTACACCATCACCGATCGCACGGGCAACAGTTGCGGCATGCACACGCTCGAGCGCACCATCTGTGTGGAAGCACCGCCCGTTCCGGCCTTCACGCTCACGCCCACGGTGGGTTGCGTGCCGCTGAACGTCACCTCCACCAACACGAGCACCAGTGAGAACAGCTGCAACACCACGTGGCAGTGGACGGTGACCGGCAGCTTGTCGTCTTGCGCCACGGGCAGCTACACCACGCAGACGAGCACGTCCTTCCAGCCTTCATGGACCTTCGACCAACCGGGCACCTACACCGTGCAGTTCCGGGCGATCAACAGCTGCAACGTGCCGCCCGTGCAGCAGACGGTCACCGTGAACGCGCCGCCACAGGTCGACATCGCACCGCTGAGCGGTATCTGCGCCACCGAATGCGTTTCCCCCACGGCCTCGGTGGTTGATTGCGGTGCGCCGATCACCAGCTACGCATGGTCGTTCAGCGGTGGCACGCCCGTGAGCGCGAACACTGCCGTGCCTGGTCAGGTGTGCTACGCGAACCCGACCAGTTCGACCATCCAACTTTCGGTGACCAATGCCTGCGGCTCGGCGTCGGACGCGATCACCCTGCCGGTGGGTACCCTGCCCGATGCACCTGTGGTCGCAAGCAACAGCCCGGTATGCGCTGGGCAAACGCTTTCGCTCTCTGCTGCGCCGCAGCCCGGGGTGATCTTCCATTGGACGGGACCGAACGGCTACACGACCACATCGCCCACGGTGACGATCTTCAACGCGAGCAGCATTTACGCCGGCACCTGGACGGTAGTGGCCGAGAGCGGCGGATGCCTCGGGCTTCCCTCGTCGGTGGAAGTGGTCGTTGTGGCCGCCCCCTCGGTCACGGTCACTCCGGCGGCACCATCGGTATGCATCGGCGACGCCATCACGCTCACCGCAGCGGGTGCGGGGAACTACCAGTGGTTCATCGGGGCCACCCAAGTGGGGGCGGGCCCCACCTTCAATGCCCAGCCAGCGGTCACCACCACGTACACGGTTTCGGGCTCCATCGGTGGCTGTCCCGGCACCGCCTCGGTGATCGTGACGGTGGATCCCTTGCCCTCGGTCTCGGCCATGGCCGACCAGGTACTGTGCGACCAAGCCATTCCGGTGCAGTTGACAGCATCGCCCGCGGGTGGACAATGGAGCGGCACCGGGGTGACGACCGATGGCGTCTTCACACCCACACCCGGCGATCACGGTACGTTCACCTTGACCTATACCTACACCAACGCGACCGGCTGCACGAACACCGACCAGACCGATGTGACCGTGGGGCCGGTGACGGAGTTCGCGACGCTGCCTCCCGACACGGCCGTCTGCATGGGTGCGGTGCCGGTGATCCTGCAGGCACAGCCGCCCGGTGGCACATGGTCAGGAGCAGGACCTGGCGGTTCATTCGTTCCCAACACGGTCGGGTCCCATACCGTGACCTACAGCTATGGCAGCGGTACCTGTGCGACCTCGGACGAGATGATCGTGGAGGTGCTGGAGGCTCCGGTGCTGGACGTGATCGGCGACTTCGCGCGATGTGCGGACGCGGCACCCGTGGACTTGACCGCCACACCCGCCGGTGGCACATGGACCGGGCCCGGCGTGAGCGGACCTCCCTATGCCTTCGATCCCGGTGCCGTGCCCACGGGCATGCACGTGCTCACCTATACCTACGCGGATGGTAGCGGCTGCCAAGCCACCGCCACCACCCAGGTCACCGTGGATCCCCTTCCCGTGGCCGATGCCGGTCCCGACATGCAGTTGTGCGACCAGCCGATCGCGGTACAACTGGGAGGAACACCGGGAGGAGGTACGTGGACGAGCAGTTGGATGAACGTGGAACCCGCCGGTGAATTGATCCCCGATGGCGTGGGCACCGACACCTTGGTGTACACGGTGACCACCTTGGCCGGATGCACCGACAGCGACACCATGGTGGTGGAAGTGATCTCCATCGACGAGCCGGCCTTCGCCGGCAATGACACCCTGGTGTGCGTGTTCAGTGGTCCTTTGCAATTGACGGCCACACCCCTCGGCGGCACGTGGAGCGGTCCGCAGGTGGACGCCTCCGGACTGTTCACCACCAACGTGCCCGGCACCTACACGCTGACTTACTCGGTCGGTTCCTCCACCTGTCTGCTGGTCGATCAGATCGAAGTGACCGTGGAGGCACTGCCCGTGGTCGACGCCGGTGACGACATCGGTATATGCCTTGACGGCGGGCCGCAACAGCTCACGGCCGATCCACCGGGAGGCATTTGGAGCGGGGTGGGAGTGGAGCCGCTCACCGGTCTGTTCGATCCCCTGCAGGCTCTGCCCGGTGGAAACCCCGTGACCTACACCTGGGCCGATCCCGTGACGGGCTGCAGCAACAGCGACAACGCCACGGTGACGGTGCATCCGCTGCCGGAGGCCGCCTTCACGAACGCCCCCATCGCCTGTGTGGGCGTGCCCTTCCAGTTCACCAACACCAGCACCGGAGCGGCCGGTGCCGAGTGGGACTTCGGCGACGGTGGAACAAGCACCGCCAGTTCACCGCAGCACACCTACACCGCTCCCGGCACCTATGATGTGATGCTCGTGGCAGGCACCGGAGCGGGTTGCCGCGATACGACCTACGCCACGGTCTCGGTGTGGGATGTGCCCCAGCCCGCGATCGTTCCGAGCACCTTGGAGGGGTGCGGTCCGCTGGAGGTATCCTTCACGAACAACACGACCGGCCAGGGCGTGAGCTATGCGTGGTCGTTCGGCGGACTCGGCACCTCGACGGATGAGGTCCCAGCTCCGTTCACCTTCCCCGCCGATGCCCTTGATGTGGCCACCTACACCGTGGTGCTCACGGCCACCAACACCTGTGGCGCGGCCAGCACCCAGGCGGTGGTCACCGTATCGCCTTCGCCCACGGCCGTGTTCGGACCGAACCTGAACGCCTATTGCGCGAACGATCCCGTGGAGTTCGGCAACGCCAGCTACGGCCTGCCCACCAGCTTCGAGTGGTGGTTCGGCGATGGCGCCACCAGCACCCTCCCGGGCCCGGTCGTTACACATGCCTACGGGCCCGATGACGAGGCGGTGGATTACACCGTGACCCTGATCGCCTCGAACGCCTGCGGCAGCGATACGGCGCAGCAGGTGGTCACCATCGTGCCGAACGAGGTGCATGCTTTCTTCAACACCGACCCCACCACGGGCTGCGCACCGCTGACCGTGGGCTTCACGCAATACTCCTTGGGCGATACCGCCTGGCATTGGGACTTCGGCGATGGCAACTTCAGCATCCTCGAGCATCCGACGCACACCTTCACACAGCCCGGCACGTACGAGGTGGAGCTTTCGGCATTCGGCTGTGGGTTCGATACCTATGGCGTTTCCGTCGTTGTGCTGCCCCAGCCGGAGGTGGCCTTCTCCTTCGCGCCGCAGACCGTTTGTGTGGGTGAGCCCTTCACCTTCGTGAACGAGACGCCCGGAGCAATGGGGGCCTTCTGGGACCTGGGCGATGGCACCACGTCCACGCTCAGCACGTTCGAGCATGCGTATGCGGCGAGCGGCACCTACCAGGTAAGCCTTACGGTGACCTCCGCCGTGAACGGTTGTACGTCCACCCTGGTCCAGCCGGTCACCGTGGCAGCCACGCCCATCGCGGATTTCACGCCGCTGCCCGCCGATGGCTGCATCGACCTGGCGGTGACCTTCCAGAACAACAGCCAGTTCGGTACCTACTACAGCTGGGACTTCGGTGATGGCAACACCTCGGCTGCGGCCAACCCCATGCATACCTACACGTCGGCGGGCACCTACACGGTCACGCTGATCGCCCAAGGCGGAGGAAGCTGCACGCACACGGCCACCCATCAAGTGATCGCACACCCGCTGCCCACCGCCATGTTCACCCTCCCGACCTACGAGAGCTGCGTGGCACCCTTCACCGTCCAGACGATCAATGCCTCCTCGGGAGCGGTGGGCTACGAATGGGACTTCGGGGACGGCTCCACCTCGCAGCTGAACCAGCCCCAGGTCACCTACACCACGCCGGGCGCGTACACGATCACCCTCCAGGCCGTGAACCAGTTCGGCTGTACGGACCAACACTCGGTCAACGTGGTGTTGCATCCAGCGCCGGAGGCCGCCTTCACCGCGAACCCGCAACCCGCCTGTTCCGGTACGCCCATCACCTTCACCAACTCCTCCTCCAATGCCTTCGGTTACCAATGGTGGTTCGGTGATGGGGGCACATCGACCGCCGGCTCGCCGCTGCACAGCTATGATGGCCCCGGCACCTATACCGTGACCCTGGTGGCCACCGGGGGCGGCGGTTGCGCCGACACACTGCTGGTGACCGATGCCATCGTGGTGTACAACACACCCATCGCAGACTTCACCGCCGACACGCTCGGCACGGTGCGCAACGCCCGTCAGTTCTACAACCAGAGCGTAGGCGCCAGCACCTATCACTGGGACTTCGGCGATGGCATGCACAGCGAACTGGTGCACCCCGTCCATCTCTTCCCGGCGGATGGAGGAAGCTTCACGGTGTGTCTGGCGGCCATCAGTGCGGAGCAATGCGCCGACACCATGTGCAAGGTGATCACCGCCGGGGCCGATCCGCTCGTGTTCACGCCCAACAGCTTCACGCCCAATGGTGACGGGTTGAACGACGGCTTTCTACCGGTTCTGAGCGGCTACGACCATCCCGAATGGGACTACCGCTTCATGATCTTCGACCGGTGGGGCCTGCTGTTGTTCGAGACCACCCAGCGGCCCGAGGCATGGGATGGCCGGTACAACGGCGTTGATTCACCGATCGATGTGTACCTCTGGCGCGTGGTGCTGGGACGTAGTGTCGCTGGTGACCGCGAGGTACGCCAGTTCGATGGGCATGTGACGCTCCTGCGCTGAGCGCGGTCGCTGGCGGATGAAGCGTCCCGCGGGGCACACCCTTGTCGGTGGCGACTATCGAGCATTGCCGACGCGTCGGGAGCGGCCACCCGTGGCATTGCCCCACGTTCCATGCAAAGGCACGGAACGGGAGCGTTCAGAGGGCAGGCGGCAGGTACGGGCGGATGGCAGCGTGGATGGTCGGGAGTCGCTGGAAAACGCGATGATCTCCACCGGGATTCGGGGAAGGGCATCGGGAGGTTATCGGTCGGGAGGAGGGAGACTACGGACCCGTGGAGCGTTCCGGGGGGGCGCATCAATGCTCCTTCAGATCGTTCAGCCGCTTCTCCAAGTCGGCGATGCGGGCGCGCTGCTCCTCGATCAGCCGCTGCTGTTCCTGGATGGCTTTGGTCATGATCGGGATCAACTCGATGTAGTTCACCATGTGATAGCCCTCCACGTTGTTGGCATCATTGCGTGCGCTGGCCGCATGCGTGGGATTCGGGATCGCCTTGGTGGCCACCAGTTCGGGCACCACCGCCTTCAGCTCTTGAGCAAAGAAGCCATAGGCCTTGCGGTCGGGGTTGAATCCCATCCCGGGGTATCCCTTCGCATCGTATTTGTAAGTGCGGGGTGTGAGGGCCATCACTTTGGCAAGGGCCTCGTTACCGTCCAGTTCAGTGGCATCACGCTTGAACCGTTCGTCCGATGCATAATACAGACCGGTGCACCCGACATCCCCTTGGAAGTAGCCCGCCCAAGCGGCGATCGTGGAATTGGTGGTCCCGCGAACACCATAGCCATTGCCAGTGGCCGGGCTATGCCACCCCCAGACACCCGAGTTGTTCCCCGTGGTCACCCCCTCCACCGCATTGAATCCTTGACCTGCGGAGTTCATGAAGAAGCCGGCCCCTGCGTTCGCCGTGGCGTTGTAGCCATTGATCGTCCAGTAGGTACCCGCGTTGACCCGGGCTTCGAACAGGTTGGGGTCGGTGGAGGCAAGTGTACCAATCAGCACCTGGCCTGTGGCGTTCGCGCGCATCCGTTCCGTGCCGTTCGTACTGAAGGCCAGGATGTCGGCCCCGGCAGTGAACAGGCCGGTATTGGGGTCGCCCGACCAGCTGTAGATCGGGGCGGCGGCGGAGCCGTTGGCGAAGGCGAGCAGCTGCCCTGCGGTGGAGAACTCGAACCGCGCGACGTTGTTGGTGCGGATGCGCAACGCCACGTTGTCGGTGGTGCCCAGGAAGTTGGTGGCGGCCACCGTGCCCGCATTGCCCGTGGTGCGCCAGGCGTCGCCATCGGCCGCGAAACGGATCCAGCGGTTGGCCGGGGCGCCCGACCAGTAGTAATAGCCCGGGGTCACGGCATTGGTACCGGCACCTGCCGTGGCCGTATTGTACACCAGCAACGAGGCCACCGGCGTCGTCACCGGCGCCGCCACGTTGGCAGCAGTGAGCGCCACCCGTGGAATGAGCACCCCTCTGTCGGTGGCGCTCACATCGAGCATGGCCGATGCGTCGGGTGCGGCCCCGGTGGGGTTCACCCCCACGTTTTGGGCTTGAGCCACGCATGCGACCAACAAGGGAATGGCAACGACATACCTCATGGCAGGGGGGGTTTAGGTTATGACGTGGAAGAGCGGCACAGGTTGCATGGTCAACATGCAACCCAAATATAAGGCACCACGTGCCGGACGCAAGGCCCCTGAAAATAAGAGGGCAAGGCCCCCATCGTGCCTCAGGCCGCCATGGAAGAAGGAAAAAGCCGGATATCTGCGCACACGCGGCGCGCGGAAGCGATCAGCCCTTGTTCCAGTTCGGGTGCTTCTTCACGAAGGCCCGGTACTTCCTGCCGCTCAGCATGGTGCCCCGGCACTTCTTCGAACCGCAACGACAGGCCCAGGTACGCAGCAGCGCCTTGGTGTACGGCACGTCGAACTCGAAGCCGTAATCGTAGGTGATCTCCTCGCCGGGTTCTATGTCGCGCAGCGCCTCGATGATCACACGGTCCTTCTTCGGATCGGGGTTCTTCTTGTCCTCGCTGTGGATGAATGCGACCGCGTTGGGTTCGCAGCTGGTGTTGATCCAGCGCGCCACGTTGCCGCGCACGTTGGCATCGAGGATCCACTCGTCGTTCAGCGTGAACAGGAAGGTATGGCCCGAGTTGATGTCGCCCCCATAGGTCTCATCGGCCTCGGCATGGGTGATCAAGCGCCCTTTGTACTCGACGATGGGTTCGCCCTTGCGGATGCGGGCCGTGGCGATCACGCCGTTGCCATGGATGGGGGAGCGCCTCTTGGCGATCTTGAGCTTCTTCGGAGGTTGGATCATGATGGCTGCGGTGCCGGGTACCGGGCCGCAAAGAAAGGAGATCGGCGATGCCCGACGGTTCAGAAGTACAGCTTGCACACGAACACCGCGGTGATCACGCACACCAGGTCGACCAGGAGCATGATACCGAGGGTGTAACGGCTGTCCTTCACGTTCACGCTGCCGAAGTACAGCGCAACCACATAGAAGGTGGTCTCGGCCGCACCTTGGAACAGGCAGGCCAGCTGGCCGGTGAGGCTGTCGGCGCCATAGGTCTTCATGGCATCGAGCATGAAGCCGCGTGAACCCCCGGCGCTGAAAGGGCGCATGAGGGCCACGGGGATGGCGTCGATCACCTGCTTGTCCACACCCACCAAGGCCAGGGTCCACGAAATGCCCTGCATCACGATGTCCATGAGGCCGCTGTTGCGGAAGATGCTGAGCGCGGCGAGCATGGCCAGCATGTAGGGCAGCACGCGCAGACCGGTGGTGAAGCCGTCCTTGGCGCCGTGCACGAACGAATCGAACATGTTGGTGCCGGCCTGCGTGAAGTACTTCTCCACCAGGAAGGCGTAGCCCACGATCAGACCGATGATCGCGAGCAGCATGCCATTGCTCAGGTTGTCGGTGAAGTGGAACTTCTCCACACCGGCCAGGCCGCTGATGAAGGCCATGAGCCCACCGATCACGGCGCTGACACCGAGGACGAAGGCCATTACGGGCAGGTTGAAGAGGTTGATCCGCTGTCGGAACGCCACGAAGAACAAGGCTGCCAGCGTGCCGATGAACGAGGTGATGATGCAGGGGATCATGATATCGGCCGGGTTGGCCGCTCCCTGCGCCGCGCGGTAGCCGATGATGCTGGTGGGCAGCAGGGTGAGCCCCGCCGCGTGCAGGCACAGGAACATGATCTGGCTGTCGGTGGCGCGCTCCTTGTCGGGATTGTCGGCCTGCATGCTTTCCATGGCCTTCAGCCCGAAGGGCGTGGCGGCACTGTCCAAGCCGAGGAAGTTTGCAGCGAAGTTCAAGGTCATCAGGCCATAGGCCGGGTGGTCCTTGCGCAGGCCTGGGAAGATGCGGTGGAAGATGGGGGAGAGGAAGCGGGCGAACCGTTCCATGGCCTTGGCGTCCACCAGCAGGTTCATGAGGCCGCAGAAGAAGGTGAGGTAGCCGATCAGCGGAAGCCACAGGTCCATGATCGTGTTGCGGCAGGTGGCGAAAAGGCCATCGGCCTGTTGGCGCCCCACGCTGGCGCTCACCACACCGGTCTTGTGCAACTGGTACAGCGTGTCGTTGCGGTGCAGGCCTTCGGGTCCCGCCGCGCGGATGGCGGCCAGCAGGGTGCCGCCCCGCAGGTCGGCGGTGTCGGTCTCCATCACCACCAGCGGGTCGCCCTGTTTGCCGTTCACGATGCTGCCGAGCGAGTAACGCTGGCCGGTGCCGAGCATCACCAGCACGTAGCCGATGCTGAGCACGATGATGAAGGTCCAGAAACGGCTGAGCGCCATGCGTCGAAGGGTGCGGACCAAGGTAGAAGGGCCTTCCACCGTGATACCGACCGACGATCACCGATGCATGAACGATCGGTTGTGGAAGGGGCACCGCTTGGCGGGCTGGTCTACCCTTCGGCCTTCACGAACCGGAACGTTCGTCCGCTGTTCGTGCGCAACCAATAGCTCCCGTTGGGCAGGCCGTTCAGTTCGATCTCGAGCCGGTCGTCGACGTTGGGGAACACACGTACCTGGCGACCGGTGGCATCGAGCAGGCGTACCACACCGAGCGGCGTTCCCTCCGTGCCGGTCAACACCACCATGCGATCGGCAGGGTTGGGGGCGAGCATGAACGCGGGCTCCGTCACGCTCGCGACCGATGTGGTGATGTCCAGCGGTGTGCGGATGATCACCGTACCGTTGGACAACAGGTTGCCCAGTGGCACCAGCGCGTTGCTCCTCCGGTACCAGGTGATGCTCACCGTGGTGCTGCCGGTGATGATGCGGCGCTGCACCAGCACCGCGTCGGGGATGGTCCTGTCGGCCAGTTGGATCGTGCCTTCGGCCAGGATGGTGATCTCCCACTGCATGGTGGTGGCCCCGTTCACCACTTGGTCCGTCCATACATCACCCACCGCCGCGGGGAACTGCACCACCCGGGCCGGATCGGTGTACACCGTGGAGGGGCTGCCCGCGCTCAGCCGCATGCCCAGGTCCAGCACCTCGTTCTCTGTCGCGCGGTAGTAGCCGAACTGGTCCACCAGACGCACGGCGATGTTGGCATCGGGGAAGTCGGCGGCGTAGGGCGTGGCGGCGGGGTCAAGGATCGAATCGGTGGTGGACCCGACAATGGTGTAGCCCTGCGCGCTCAGGTCCCATACCACACCGGTGCCTGAAGTGGCGATACCGGGCACCACGCCGAAGTTGCGGGTCTCCACGGGGTGACCACCCATGGCTGGGAGGGCATCCGGATGAACGAACACGGGTTGGGCGGCCAGGAGACCGGCCCACAGCTGAAGGAGAAGGGTCCACGTACGTCGCATGGGGCGCAAAGAAAAGCGTCGAACGGCGAGCGGGCCGTGCCGACACCCAAGGCGGATGCGGCACGACCCGCTGCATCATGCACGTTCGCGCACCAGGTCATCGGCAACGGGCCCGATGTTCAGCTCCACCGGTCGGTCCGATGCACGGTGGCGCTCCACATCACGGAAGAGCAGCATATCGCCCAAGCGCTCCGAGGCCCCGAGGCCGAGGCCGGTCTCCGGCGCGAAGTCGCGCGGGTTGCGGAAGGTGCCGAAGAGCATGTCGAAGAGCGGCAGATCGGCGAAGTTGCCGGTGTGCACCCCGCGCGCATGGTGGATCGAATGGTTCTCGGGCCGTTGAACGATGTAGCCCAGCCACTGTGGCGTGCGGATGTTGCTGTGCTGGAACACGGCCAGGAAGGTGGTGATGTAGACCACGTACACCACGGCCTGCGGATCGAGGCCGGCGATGAAGGAGCAGGACAGCGAGAACAGCACCGTCCAGCCGATGATGTCCAGCGGGCTGAACCGGAAGGCGCTGAACGTGTCGAGGCGCTCGGCGCTGTGGTGCATCTGGTGGAAGGTGCGCCACAGCAGGTCGGAGGCATGCATGGTGCGGTGCCACCAGTACACGCCGAGTTCGTAGGACAACAGCCCGACCACGGAGCCCGCGGCAATGCCCAGGCCGCTCAGGTCGATCAGCTGTCGGCCCTCCAGCAGATCGGCCCAGAGGAAGGGCAGGAGGGACGACATCACGAAATAGACGAGGAAGGCGACGATGCCCTTGAGCCACCAGCCCTTGATGGGAGGAAGCTGTCGTGCGGGCGCCAATGCTTCCCAGAGCATCAGCGCGCCGTAGATGATGAACACGGTGATCGACACCGGGTCGGTGAAGAGGTCGATGATGGTTTGGATGATGGGTGCCATGGTCATGTGTCGTTCGATCGTTCGTGTGGGAAGAGGATGGTGGTCCGGTCATCGGTCGTGCGCGGACGCGGAGTACATGTGCAGCAGGGCGAGGACATCGACACCTCCCGTGCGCGAAGCGCGGTGGGGAACGATCACACGCACCCGCGTCGGGGGCGTGTCGGGCGCGATGGACAGGAACTGGTCCATCGTCACCGGCACCCCTTGCAGCTGGCCCGTGTGCACGGCGTGCAGCCATGTGCCGTCCACAGTGTCAGGAGCGGCCACCGGTAGCAGCCGCGTGCTGCCGGGGGCCACGATGGGGTGATGCAGGGCGCGCCGGTCGTCGGGAGCAGCGGAGCCCCCGCGGTGTACGACCACCAAGGCGATGTCGCCATGGGCGGACAGCTCGGCCTCCTCGTCGGCCAGGTCCAGCACCCACATCGCTGGCGCACCAGGGCCCAGCACTTTCCGTACGGCAGCCAGCCAGTCTACCGCGTCCGGATATGCGAAGGCCACATGGACGAGCAGTGGCGGCAACAGATGGTAAAGGGAGCGGGAAAGATGCGTTCTCATCGTCGGTTGGTAAATGCGGACTTTTGCGCTGCAAAGCTCCCGGCACCCATCGTCCCGGATCAAAGCCTATCCGGCAATGGACCGGCCTTTTCGGCCATGGCGAACAAGACCCGACCGATCGAAGTGGCCATCATGGCCTTCCCGGCGTCCACCGCATCGGTGATCTACGGACTTTACGACCTGTTCCGATCGGCGGGCCGCGACTACGAACATGTCACTGGTAGGCCGCCACGGCCCCACCTGATCCGTCCGCGCGTGGTGGCCGCTTCGGGATTGCAGGTGTACAACGGCGTGCATCTGACCCCCGATGCCCGCCTGGAAGAGGTCGGAGTGCCCGATGTGTTGTGCATCCCCGAGGTGATCGCCCACCCCGAAGAGCGTGTTGAGGACCACTTCGGAGCGGAGTGTGCCTGGGTGAAGCACTGCTATGAGCGCGGTTCGATCATCGCCACGGTGTGCACGGGCACCTACCTCCTGGCGGCATGCGGCATCCTGCACGGCGAGGAGGCGACCACCCACTGGGCCTTTTGCGATGCCATGCAAGAGCGCTACCCCGACCTGCGGGTGCGGCCCGACAGCGCCCTGGTGCTCGCCGGTGTGGGCCTGCGCCTGGTGATGGCCGGCGGCGGCACCTCGTGGCTCGACCTGGGCCTTTACCTCATTGCGCGCACCACCGACATCGACACGGCGATGAACGTGGCCCGGGTGAACCTGGTGCAATGGCATGGCGAGGGCCAGCAACCCTTCACCATCGTGAGCGCCACGCGCGCCAGCACCGATGCCGTGGTGAAGCGGTGCCAGGACTGGGCTGCCGAGCACTTCCATGAGCCCGCACCCGTGGCCGCCATGGTGGCCTTGAGCAGACTGCCCGAGCGCACCTTCACACGGCGCTTCAAGGCCGCCACCGGCATGCGACCGATCGAATACGTCCACGCCCTGCGCTTGGAGCACGCCAAACACCTGCTCGAGACCACTACCGAACCCGTGGAGGGCATCGCCGTGGACGTGGGCTACGAGGACGCCGCCTTCTTCACCCGCCTTTTCAGGCGGAAGGTGCTGCTCACGCCGGGACAGTACCGCCGCCGCTTCGGTGGCATGCGCGACGCCCTGACGCAGCGCCTGGGGTGACCATGCTCCTGTCCCTTGCCCTCTGAATGCCGTCAAGCGGATCGGTGGATCCATGGCCGATCGAAAATCCACTGGTTTGTTGAATTAACATCGTTAACTACATTTGCCCCCATCATGGGCATCGCTGCACGCAAGGCCAAGGAGAAGGAGGACCTGAAACGCGCCATCCTCGACGCGGCCCGGGAGCTTTTCCTGGAACACGGGTATGACCGCACGAGCATGCGGATGATCGCGCAGCGCATCGCGTACAGCCCCACCACGATCTACCTCTACTTCAAGGACAAGGACGCCATCTTCCACGCCCTGCACCAGGAGGCCTTCCAATTGCTGGGCATGCACTTCGCCCCGCTGGCGCATGTGAGCGACCCCATGGAACGGCTCACCGCGATGGGGCGGGTCTACCTGGAGTTCGCTCAGGCCAATCCGGGGCTGTACGACCTCATGTTCATCATGAAGGCCCCGGTGCAGTCGGTGGAGGAGAACAAGCACATGTGGGAGGAGGGCGACCGTGTGTTCAAGGTGCTGGTGGCCACCGTGGAGGAGGCCATGCGGAAGAAGCTGCTGAGCCAGAGCGATCCCGAGATCACCAGCTTCCTGATCTGGAGTACCGTGCACGGCATGGCGGCCCTCTTCGTGCGCGACCGCTGCTTCAAGGTGATCAGCGAGGCGAAGCAGGCCAGCCTCCTGGATGAAAGCCTGGAACAATTCACCCAATGGCTCCGCGGCCATCAACCATGACCACCACCTCTATTTTGCCGCTTGACTTAACATTGTTAAGAACGTGAACAATGTTCAGTGAACACCTCAGGACCCTCCCGGTCGGTATCCGCGCGATCGTCCCCGTCATCCCGGCCCGAACCCGCGCGGGTCGACATGACCGGACGCCCCTTCGGTCATTCTCGACGCTGGTCGGTTGGACGATCACCCTGGTCGCCCTGGCGCAGCAGCCGCTCGATGGGTACATCGCCCAGGGCCTGGCCAACAACGTGGTGCTGCAGCAGAAGCACATCGCGCTGGACCGCGCCCTGGCCGACCTCAAGGAGGCGAGGTCGCTCTTCCTGCCCGCGCTCAACCTCAACGCCAGCTACCTCTCCGGCGAGGGCGGCCGCTACTTCGACTTCCCCGTGGGCGACCTGGTGAACCCGGTGTACCGCACGCTGAACCAGTTCATCGGTCAGGATCGCTTCCCCATGGTGGACAACGTGCAGGCCTACCTGAACCCGAAGAACTACTACGACGCCCATGTGCGGGCCAGCATGCCGCTGCTCAACACCGACATCATCCACCACCAGCGGGTCCAGCAGCACGCGGTACAGCTCCAAGAGTATGAGGTGGCCATCTTCCGGCGCGAACTGGTGAAGGACATCAAGGTGGCCTATTACCAAGTGCTGATGGCCAGCGAGGCGGTGCGCAGCTACACCAGCGCACTGCAGTTGCTCGACCGCAACGTGGAGGTGACGCGTTCGCTGAAACGCCATGGCGCGGGTGTGTCGGCGCAGGTGCTGCGCGCCCAGGCCGAGCGCGAGCAGATCACCGCCCAGCTGGCGCAGGCCACCAACCAGCTGGCCAATGCCCGGCGCTATTTCAACTTCCTGCTGAACGTGGACCTCGAAGCCCCGGTGGACCTGGGCCTGGACGTGCACGCTGCCTTGCGCGACACCATCACCGCCGGGGCCCCCGACATCGGTCGGCGCGAGGAGCTGATGGCCCTGCGCACCGCCGTGGGCCTGCGTGACGCACAGACCAAGCTCACCACCACCTACTGGGTGCCGAAGCTCAGCACCTTCATCGACCTCGGGTACCAAGGCATGGACTGGACCGTGGACGAGTACGCCGACTACTACCTCTTTGGCGTGCAGCTCGATGTACCGCTCTTCAACGGCGGCCGCCACCGCTTGAAGGTCCAGCGCGCCCGGCTGGAGCGCGAGATCGCCGCGTTGACCGAACGCCACTCCACGCAACAGCTGCTGCTGGGGGCCACACAGGCGCGCACCGAGCTGGCCACGGCCCAGGCGGTGCTCCGCAGCGCGCAGGCACGCCACGCCGCCGCCGCCAGCTACTTCACGCTGATCGAGAAAGGCTTCAACGAGGGCGTGAACACGCAGATCGAATACCTCGACGCCCGCAACCAACTGACCGGCGCCGAGGTGCAACTCGCCGTGGCCCGCACCACCGTGCTGCAGAAGCTCGCCGAGCTGGAACGTCAGACCGCCACATACCCGCTGCAATGAACCGCCACCTGCCACTCTTCCCCCTGCTGCTGTTCATCCTGACGAGCCTGCCCGCGTGCGGCCCGGCCGACGCGTCGTCCACCGCCGTGGACGCGCCCGCCGTGCCCGTCACCGTGATGCACGTGCGTCCCACCCACGCCACCCTCACCGTAAACGTGCCGGGCCTTTTCACCACCGACGATGAAACGGCGCTCTCCTTTCTGAGCCCCGGGATCGTGCGCGCGGTGCGGGTGAAGGAAGGTGAGGCGGTGAAGGCCGGACAGCTGCTGGCCACGCTGGAGCCCACCACGATCGATGCGCAACTGCAGCAGGCCCAGCTGGCCTTCGAGAAGGCCCAACGCGACCTGCAACGCGCCGAGGCGCTGCACGCCGACAGCGTGATCAGCCTGGAGATGTTGCAGAACGCGCGCACCGCGTACGGGGTGGCGCAGGAGCAGCTCACGGCCGCCCGCTATGCGCGGCGCCATGCGGAGATCCGTGCCACGGGCGATGGCTATGTGCTGCGGAAGTTCGTGAACGAAGGTCAACTGGTGGCGGCCGGCACACCGGTGCTGATGGTGAACGGTGCTGCACGCGGCGATTGGGTGCTGAAGGCCGGGCTCAGCGACAAGGACTGGGCGCAGGTGCAGGTGGGCGACAGCGCCACGGTGCGCGCCGACGCTTTCCCCGGTCGCGACATGCGGGCCGTGGTGACCAGCAGGAGCATGGGCGCCGATCCGCGCTCGGGCGCGTTCGTGGTGGAGCTGCGGATCATCGATCCCGTGGAAGGACTGGCCAGCGGGCTGTACGGCAAGGCGACGATCCACACGCGTGGTAGTACCGATGCGTTCGCGATCCCCTACGAGGCGCTGCTGGACGGCGACGAGGACCGCGGCTACGTGTTCCTGGCGATGGACGGCCGTGCGCACAAACGACCGGTGCGCGTGCATGACATCACCAACACCCATGCGCTCGTGAGCGGCATCGACAGCACGGACGCGCTGATCGTGAAAGGTGGGCCGTATTTGACGGAGGGGAGCGCAGTGGTGGTACGGTAGTTTACCACAGAGGCACCGAGGACACGGAGAAATACAGAGATCCTTGGGTGAATGGTGACTGGTCATTGGTGAATGGGAATATACCGTGGCGGGCACCCGTAGCGTCGACCCTGTCGTCCCGGCCTTGAGCCGGGAGAGTCGACCGGGACATGGAGCAATGGAAACGCAAGAACGAACCAACACAACGCACATGAAGATCCTCATCATCGTCACCAGTGTGGCCGCGTACGAAAGCGGAAAGCACGAGACCGGCCTATGGCTCAGCGAACTGACCCACCTCTACCACATTGCGAAGGAGCAGGGGTACGCGGTCACGCTTGCAAGTTCCAAGGGTGGGGATACGCCCATGGACCCGGAGAGCCTGAAACCCATGGTGCTGGACAAGATCTCCAAGGCGTATTGGGCGGATACTTCTTTCAGACAACTGCTGGCGCACACGAAGAGCCTGCAGGAAGTGGCGGAGGAACGGTTCGATCTGGTCTATCTGGCCGGTGGACATGGAACGATGTACGACTTCCCCGACGATACCACGTTGCAGCGCATCATCCGGGAGCACTACGAGGGCAACAAGATCGTGGCCGCTATCTGTCACGGCGTGGGCGGGCTGCTCAACGTGCGCCTGTCCAATGGAAAACACCTGATCAAGGGGCGCACGATCACCGGCTTCAACTGGTTCGAGGAAAATCTGGCCCGGCGCAAGAAGGAAGTGCCGTTCAACTTGGAGGCATCCCTCAAAGCGCGCGGCTCCGACTACCGGAAAGCGTTCATCCCCATGACCTCGAAGGTGGTGGTGGACGGGAACTTGATCACCGGGCAGAACCCGTTCAGCTCAAAGGAAATGGCGAAGGTGGTGATGGGGCAGTTGAAGGCGATGTGATCGGATGTTCACCACATGGGATATAGGGGGTACAGAGAAATGCGGAACCAAGCCACACCTTGTATGGATAATCGACATAGATCACTTACCTCTGTTCCGTTGTTGGGTTGAGGCGGCGGCGGTGAAAAACCGAAATGCCAAGAAGATCCAGAGATCGAAGCCTTCCATTCGCGGCGAAGGCGGAAGAATGCGACAGCAGGGTGCAAGATGCTGTTGCATGTTGCACATTCCGCTCCCTTGTACCGACGGCTTTTCCCCCGCACATCACGAGCACAATTGACAGCCATGCGCCATTGCTCCATTGCCATCTCCCTGCTTGCACTGATCACCGCAGGTGCCACGCAAGCCCAGACCCTTTCTGTCAGCCTTGCCGCATCGGAGTACAACGGGTACAACATCAGTTGCTTCGGTCTCAAGGACGGCGGTATCGATGCCACCGTAACGGGTGGCACCCCGCCGTACACCTACGATTGGTCGAACCGCGCCACTACCGAGGACCTTGCGGACGTGCCTGCCGGTTACTACAAGCTAACGGTGATGGATGCCGACAGTTCCATTGCAACGGCGGACATCACCTTGACCGAACCCATGGCGCTGAAGGTGGTCGCCGATCCGTACAGGTACCCGAACAAGCACAACATCAGTTGCCATGACTGCTTCAACGGCAGCATTGATGTCACGGTGTATCATGGCGTGCCTCCGTACAGCTACATGTGGAACGATAGTGCGACCACCGAGGATCGCAGCGGCCTTGGCGCGTTGAAGTACGTTGTGGTGGTGACCGACGCCAATGGATGCCAGACGAAGTCGGAGACGGTGTACATGACCCAGCCCGAACGGGAGAGTTGGGACATGGGAGGCAATGCGGGCACCGACCCCGATACCCACTACATGGGAACCTCCGACAGCGCGGACTTTGTGCTCAAGAGCAATGGGCTGCCCATGTTGCGGTTCAAGAGCAATGGCGATATCAGCCTGCTGGGATCCCTACAGGGAGCAGGGTCATTGTACCGGGGCAGCGATGGTGCGCTTCGCCTGCTTCACTTCGATCCCGTTCCTGTCTCACCCTGCGCCTTGGAACCGCTTCCCGTATGGAGTACCAGCGGGAACAACCTGAACACCTGTTCAGGATGTGCGGGCGTATTCGGGAGCATGGACCAATGTCCGGTGCATTTCGTTTCGAATGCCACTCTCCGCATGCGCCTGACAAGCGGTGGGCAGCTTCAACTCGGGCAGGACCTTGAGCAACAGCCCATCAGCGGTACGCCGGCCCGGCTGTCCATCCGGCAGGGGTGGGGCAATTGGCTGGGCTTCCACCGCAATGCGGATGCGGGCTATTGGGGCCTGCATGATCCACAGGCTGAAGATCGCTTGATGTTCTTCTTCAGCCCGGCCACCGGAGACCCGATCTTCAATGTGCTTACGCTGCACAACAATGGGAAGGTGAGCATCGGTGATGTGAACATCGATACGGATGCGACCTACGAATACGGCATGTATCTGCACAAGGGGCTGCTCACTGAAAAGTTGAAGGTGGCCATCAAGACCACCTCCGAGTGGAGCGACCATGTGTTCCAACCGGGTTACCGTCTGATGCCATTGAAGGATGTGGCGGCCTTCATCAAGAAGCACGGCCACCTGCCCAATGTGCCCTCCGCCGATCAAATGGTGGAACAGGGGCTGGACGTGGTAAGGACCGATGCGATGCTGTTGGAGAAGATCGAGGAGATCATGTTGCACCTGATCAGGATGGAGGAGCGGGTAGCGGAGCTGGAAAAGGAGAATGCCGTACTGCGGCGCACCCTGTCTCAGGTCCAGAACACCTCCGGCCGATGAAACGCTTGGCGATCCTCGTATCCTGTTTGCTGCCCATCTGGAGCATGGCGCAGGACAGCACATGGGTGCCGGTGTACCACCCGGCGGCGGGCTGTTCGTGGCTCATGCCCGGCCAGCCCAGCATGATCGACACCCTGCAAGTACGGATGTACAGCTTGGAGATGGACTCCACCTTGGGCATCGCCGTTCACTTCGTTCTCGGTGTTTCACCCGACACCGCTGCGGCCGGTATTTTCAAGGCCGCATGGGAGGTGGAGCAGGACACGCTTCGCGCCATGGCGCAAGTGATGCTGTTCGTATCCGGGGCCGAACTGCTGGCGATCGCCGATACTACAGTGGGTGCCGTACCCGCATTGGACCTGACCATGGAAACATCCACCGAGGGCGAACCGGAGGATCAGGTGACCCGGCTTCGGCTCATCTACCATGATCGGAGGTTCATGACCTTCGGTGTGACCGCGCCCAAGGACAGAAGCCTCGATGTCATCGCACTCGGCAACGCACTGCACGGTACGATCCAGATCGACCAGCCATGAGGGGCCGTATCCAACGTTGGATCCTATGGATGGCCGTGGCCGTCGGCCTGCTCTTCCTCTCCGCGTGCGGCAAGCGGTGCAAGGAGTGGGTGAGGTTACCTTATCCGGAACAGTTGCATGCTTACATGAAGGCATACAAGCCGGGCAGTTGGTGGGTGTATGAGAACACCATGGGGCAGCGGGACAGTGTCTATCTCACGGAGTACAGGGAGACCATGGAGGCGGTCAGGGAGGGTGACCGCCCCTGCTTCGGGATGCCTACCACCGAGTTCGCCCTGCGGACCACCGGGATGGACACGACCGGAAAGGTGTATGTTACGTACAGATTGGGGCTGAAGGGGAGGAGTGTAGAGACGAGGATGAGGGTGAACGGGTTCCATGGGCCTGAACTGATGACGTTTGTGCATAATGCCGATCAAGGATACTACGCGGCTCTGGTCGTCGATACCAGTATGGCCTCATCCTCCTATACGGATGCCTTGCTGGTGCGTCGACATCAGGGTCTCGTTGGACGAGACTTGGATGCGATCCTTTTGGCCAAGGGCATCGGCATTGTCGGCTATACCACCCTGACGGACACGTTCACCTTGACAACATACCATATCCCATGAAGCGGTTCATCCTGTACGCGTCAGTTGTGGGTTGCTGTGTGGCAGCGGCCCCGGATGCCCTCGGCCAAAGCTGGAACGCCTCTCAGAACTGCCACATCAATGCGCGGACGGACGACAGCCGGTTCGGTGGAAGGGCGGACGTGATCGATGCCACGTTCAAATGGCGCATCACGAGGCTTGATGGAACTGCCGTGACTTGTACCGGCGTGTTGATGAACCGAAGGGTGGATCAGGACGATCTCGGATACTACTTCTCCACGGCCCGGCATTGTCTGCACTATAGTGACTTCGACCTTGGCGCACCCGACATCGATTTGAATGCGGATCATTACTTCATGTTCCACTATGAAAGTCCATCGGCAACGACCGGGCAAACCCCTCCCTCCAATCAAGGGCAGAGTTTGCACTCAAGTAACTCACTTACTCCTTCGTTACCGCAAAACATGGGGTACGAATACCTGCACGTTTCCAAAGTCCAGTTGATAAAAGAATCGATTACGGGCGATTATGCCTTGTTGCGCATTGTGACCCCGCCGCCTCCGCATTTCAACCTCTACTTTGCCGGTTGGCATCCATCAAGCTCCGGGATACCCGCGAACGGGACGTTGATAAATCCTTGTGGCCAATGGCATGCATACGTACTGCCCAATCATCCTCGAGGTGATATCAAGAAGATCAATGGGGCGGCGGCCCTGCAAAGTATCACGACGCCTACTTATGTGGTCTGTAATTGGGTCACCACGGTCATCGACTTCCTGTTCGGATGGATCTGGGGGAACACAACGTCCACACAGTTGATCTGCAGCTACGTTGATGTTCCTTGGTATACGGTGGAGTGGTGCGATCATGGCATCGAATCCGGCTCGTCCGGGGCCCCACTCTTCAGCCCTTCGGGTCAGTATGCCGGGCCACTGAGCGGTATGGGAAACCCATGCTCGGGCTGGGTGCCAACGTCCATCGGCAAATTCAAGAACGTGTACCCCTTCTCGGCGATCAAGAACACCCTGAATCCGTCGCATGATCTTGGTACGGACTGGTATGGGATCGGTGGCCGTCGCATCAGCTGTTACACGAACCTCTCTCTTCCCGGAGGTCACTTACAACAGCAGGGACAAACAACGTACTACTTCCCCGCCAGCCATTACCAACCCGAGAACCGCATCACACTGCGCGCACAGCAGCACATCAACGTAGTGGCGCCGATCACCATTCTGGAGGGCGCGCACTACGAGTTCAAGGCGGGCAATTCCATAACCTTGGACGGATTGGTGGAGGTGCATCCCGGCGCCACTTTCGTGGCGGAAATAGAAGGGTGCTCCAAATCGGCTGGCCCGAGTGGTGGTGGCATGGCCCTGCCGCAGTTCACCAAGCTGCCAAAGAGCATGTCGTTGGTAAAGGACCTGCCGGTGCAGAGCCGCGAAGGGCAGGAGACCGACCCCTACGTCACGGCGCACCCCAACCCCGGTTCCGGCACCATCGCCCTGCGCAGTGATATGGGTCTCCCATGGCATGCGGAACTGATCACCACCGATGGCCGGATGATGTTCAATGGCCCGGTGACGGACATGCAGTTGGATCTTTCGGGGATCGCCAACGGCATGTATCTGCTGCGCCTCCATGGAAGCAGGGGCGATATACGCATGACCCGGATCGTGGTCCAATGAAAAGGAACAGGTACTTCATCCATGCCACGGCCGCATGCACCTTGGCCGCATTCGGATCCGCAGGCCATGCCCAACCAGTGCTTACGGCCGCCAACGGCCCGGTGCCCGGCGGCACCATCCCGATGGCGGAGTTGGCCGGTGTGCCTTCGCTTTGCAATGGCCCCGGATGTGTGTGGGACTTCACAGCGGTAGCGACACCGAACATCCATCAGGTGCAATTGGTGGCCCCGGCCACCGCTCCCGGAGGCGGTTCATTCCCCATGGCCACCGTTGCTGCGCTGGCCACTGGCAACCCGAACGTGAATTTCATGCGATTGGAGACGGGGTATCTGCGCACCGTGGGGGTGTACAATGGGCAGGTGGTGCAATACACCGATCCATTGGACGTGCTGGTGTATCCCTGCACATACCAGACCACTTGGACGGACAGCTATGCGTATCCGGGAACCCAAGGCACACGCACGTACACCGCCGACGGGTATGGCACCCTCATAGGGCCTGCGGGCACCCTTGATAATGTGCTGAAGATCCATAGCGGATATGCCACGCTGGACACAGTGGCAGGAGGAACCCATTTCACGGCCACCATGGACGAGAACGCCTTCTGGCATCCCGACATTCCTTGGCCGGTGGCGACCACTTACTGGAGCCGTGTATACACCAATGGACAGTTGACACAGGAGCAGCGCGTGGGTTCCGTGATCGATCAGTTCCCCATCGGCGTGGAGGAGCCTGCAGGTACCGGCAGCGGCGCACTGGTGTACCCCAATCCTGCGGGCGACCTTGCGTGGGTCCTTCTTGAAGGAGCATGGCAGGGACCCGTCACCGTATCCATCCACGACGCCACCGGACGCCTTGTGCGCACACAACAATTATTCGTGGAAGAGGGTCGCGCACCGCTGCATCTGACCGGCCTCAATACGGGAATGTACCACGCGGAGCTACGCAGCGGGACGCGATCGGCGGTACTGCGCTTTAAGTACGGCCACCGATGAGGTCCACAGTACGATGAGGAGCTATCTGATAGCATTTGCCTTGGGCGTATGGGCCTGCCCGCAGGCATACGGACAAAGACTGGAAACCTCGCTCGCTGTGGATGTCGCAGGGGTGCGGCCATAAATGGCTGCGACCATTCAATCAACTCACAATCACCTGATCCGCAGTTGGCTATCGGTCCTTTCAATATGCTCATCGAGAACGCCATAGGCATTGATTTTCGGGTGTTTGCAGATTGGCAGTTCAATGCGCCAATTTGGGAGCAGTATGCCTTTGACCCGAATGGTCTAAAGGACGCTGGATGGCCTGATTATCAACTTTATTGGATAGGTGAGGACGCCAATGGGAATGTTTTTCCACAAAGCGGCTCATATTGGTACTATCTGAAGATGTGGAATTGCTTGCCAGCCAACATGATCGTATACCAACAACAGTCACTCACTTACTTGGTGGGGAGTGGCAATTTTGAGCAGCCACCGGACATTGTGAACTATGAACTGGACGATTGCTGCGATGATCACGCCTATTTTCAGAACACCACATTCACTGGGAATTTTCGGAAGGACGTGCATGATTTCATCACTGCTGGTGAGAACGTGACGGCAGGTACCCAAGGCCCGGTGGTCGTTTCCTCAAGCGCGAATGTGCTCTTCCACGCAGGCAATGCGATCAATCTGGAGCCGGGGTTCAGCGTGGCGTCCGGGGGAGTGTTCACTGCGGTCATTTCGGACTGCATCTATGGCGAGGTCAAGAGCATGGGCCCCGCCCGGCGCCCCCGCCCGGAGCTGCTGCCCGATGGGGATCTTGCGTATGAGCATGTGGCGGAAGGTATCATGGCATGGCCGAACCCCTCCGTGGATGGGCGGGTCCACGTAATGGTACGGCCGCAGGCCACTGCGGAGAAGGCCGGGCCGGTCAGGCTGATCGCGATCTCCATGAACGGCCGGATCGTTACCGAGGTGGCCGCACGACAGGGACAGGTGGAGGATCTGGTGTTCCCGGAAAGCGGCGTGTACATGGTACGTGCGGTGGACGCCGCCCAGCGCACGCTGGGCGTGGTGAAGGTGGTGGTGCTTTAGTTGTCTGGCCATGTGTCTCCTCCGGTGGACCCTTCTGCTACTGTTCCTCCTCCCAGCCACGGGCCATGCTCAACGGCGGGGTGAGAAGGAGCGTAACTGGGAGTTCCATGCTGACGCTTGGCTACTGTGGAACACCGTTCACGGCGATCGATATGTGCCGTACGTGCCGCCCCCTCCTACCATTCCTTTGAGGGACTTGGACTTCACTCGAACGAGGAGCTTTGCAAGAAATTCTTGTTCTTCAGCATTTGGCATAATGGTTGAAAGGCACCTATACAGTGGTCTTTGGATTGCAACCGGAATTGAATTCATTGAGCGAAAATCGAAGTATGTTTTTCATCAAGATACACTCGCTATTTATCCCCCGTTCGCACCTCCACCAGATGGGTTGCACTTTCAGCGCATTGCTGATAGGACATTCTGGCTGGCAATCCCCATTCTTTTCAAGTATCGTTTTGGTAATTGGTCCCTTGCCGCAGGCATGAATTTCACTAAGGAGAGCTTGCGGTCCAAAGGAGTTGGCATGCTACTGGATGGATCGCGCGTAACATTGTATGACAATGGACCGAGGAACAGCAGTTTGCTCGGCTCTGCGATTCCCAGAGCTGTGTTTGGTTGGAATGGCCTTGGGAAACAACAACGCTTCCAATTCATGTTGGGAGGAGATATACGAAAGACCTATGGAGCCAATAGACGTTGGGTGGATGTTCGCTTCGGCGGCAGTGTACGGATCGGCAAACTGTAACGTTGCTCATGCCTTCCCCCCGATGGCTCCTCCTTCTACCATTCCTTCTGCCCGCCATGGGGCACGCCCAACGGCAGGCTGCGAAAGAGCGCAACTGGGAGTTCCATGCGGGTGCTTGGCTGCTGTGGAACACTGTGCATGGCGATCGG
>Ga0182792_1000784_pt1 | contig 28222 bp, 15 predicted proteins | sample Passage237B_FD_130497 | JGI IMG/M metagenome (GOLD analysis project Ga0182792, IMG submission 130497) | Cellulose adapted compost microbial communities from Newby Island Compost Facility, Milpitas, CA, USA - Passage2 37B (version 2) (version 2) ...
CCAGCCACCCAGCTGGGACATACAATCCACTTCGGCCACGGCCGGCCCCGTTTTGTTGCTTCGAGAACAACAATTCTGCCGGGTCGGCCGTGCGCCTCTCTCCCCTCAGTTGGGAGAAGAACCTATTTTTTGGGCGCCATCCGGAGCCCAGGATCAGTGGTGGAACGCCACCAACGCGACTGCTCCTCGCATCATCGCGGAGGCATTCAAAGTGCAATCGAACTGCAGGCCAATGCGGCGATGCCCGGGGTGTGCGATGTGCCATGGCAGGGAATCCGTTTCCAACGCTCGACGAGCGTTCGTCTATGGTTGGGCTTGTATCTTCTTTGCCCTCAGCAGATGCGCGACGGAAAGAGCACAGCTTGGCTTCGCTCTTTCCGTTTGCACGGGAGTCAGATCCCGAAGGCCTCGAACAGCAGCGCCTGGCGGGCCGGTGCTGCGTGTGTCTTCAATGCCGAAGAAGGAGCTTGGATGCTTTCACCAAGAGCAAGCGCATCGTGCCGGATCGACCTCGTGATGTTGCGACTTGGAAGTGCCCGGGGCACAACGGTTCCGCGGCATCGTCGTTCTTCGAATCGCCAGCAATGCGTGATTTCGCCTTGTTGCCGGCGTCGTCTTGAGTCCCTTCCGGAGATGTTGTATTAGCTCGCCGGTTTCCTTTCCGGAGAGTAGTCGTATGACGTTTGTGAAACGTTGCGTTGTATCGAGTGCGATTGCGGGAAGTTTGCTTGCCAGCAGCCTTTCCTGAGCAGAGTCATTGCACGGGGGCGCGGAGAGCCGGTCCGGAACCGATCTCGCGTTGCCGGCCGGGTTGCCATCGCCGGATGAGCCTGTGGCTGCGAGACTGCCGGCCAAGGAGAACTTGGGCGCAGTCACGCTCTATACCGACCGTTCGATGTTCGTTTCCGATTTTCCCTACCTGACGTACCAGAGCTTCGCCAGCCCCACCTGCACCGAAATCACGAGCCTTACGGCGCCACTCACTGAAACAAGCGGCAATCAATGTTACATGCCGGGCGCCATCCTTCCCGGCGTTTCCTTCGAGTTCGACCCGTTCATCCCGATGGCGGGAGGATTGACTTATGTCCCGGCTGGCCGGTTTGGTTTGACGACGCCTTTCATGGGCAGCAACAGCTACCCGGACCATTTCGTCATCCGTTTCGATGAGCCGAAAACCAAGGTCGGGATGGATCTGCTGGTCCTTATGAGCAACAGGCCGCTGAGGGTCCAAACATTCGGCTCCGACAACGAGCTCTTATTCCAGTACACGCTGCCTGGCGTCGGGCCATCGGGTGCGTTCTTCGTATCCATGCGCCGACCGGGATCTCCAAGATCGACCTCTTTGCCAACAATGGCAATCCCGACGACGGTGCCGAAGGTCTTTCGGGGCTGCTGTTCGACGACATGGCGTGCTATTCGGGCCTGCTGCCGATTCCGGACAACACCTCGGAAGGTGTGAATTCCACGATCACCATTCCCGATTCCCTGACCATCACCGACGTGAACGTGAAACTGACGGTGTCGCATCAATGGGTCGGCGATCTGAAGTTCACCTTGTCGCATGGACCGCTCAGCGTGGCTTTTTATGACCGCCCCGGCTATCCGGAGACAATCTACGGCTGCGAAGCCGTCAACATACCGGGCGCCTGGTCCGACGACGAAGGCACCAGCGGTGCCTGGGAAACCAGTTGCAGGTCGCTCTCGACACCGGCGTACCTGACCAATGGCAGGTATACCAGTGGGCCGCTTTCCTATTTCGATGGCATGGATGCCGCGGGAACCTGGACACTGAATGCATCCGACCACATGGATGGCATCTCCGGGTTGCTCCAAAGCTGGTGCCTTGAATTCAACACCCCAGATTTGCCCTCCATCTTCAAGGATGGATTCGAAGACCGTTAGGGCAGGCGATTGCTCATGATGCACGACGGAAAGAGCGAAGCCAGGCTTCGCTCTTTCCGTTTGTACGGGAGTCAGATCCCGAAGGCTTCGAACAGCAGGTCTTGGCTGGCCTGGGCCTCGTGTTGCGCCGGCGGAGCGATGTAAGGCTTGCCCAGCGCGATGGCGATGGCGGTGTAGTTGTCGTGGTTTTCCGGCGCCACGCTTTCCACTTGGCGGGCGAGAGTTTCCAGCCAGTCCTGCGCCGAATGGGCTTTTGCCGCGGTTTCGGCCAGGTATTCATTCGGCAGGTAGTCCCAGAATCCATCGCTGCAGAGGAACAGCCAGTCGCCTTGTCTCAGGGCGAAGCCATCGCGCGGGACGTGGAATTCGACGGTTTCATCCGAACCGAGCGCCGCGAACAGGGCGTTGCGCTGCGGATGACGCTGCGCATCTTCCGGCTGCAGCATGCCGTGGTCGATCAGTTTCTGGACCAGGCTGTGGTCGCGCGTGATCGGCAGGGCGCGGCCTTCACGCAGCAGGTACAAACGGCTGTCGCCGCAATTGCCGAAAACCGCTTCGCGGCGCTCGCGGTCGATGCCGAGCAGGACCGCGGTCGAGCACATTTTCGCGCAGACACCGCCGCGCTCCTGGCCTTCGCGCACGGCTTCGTTGGCGCTGGCCAGAAGGCGCGTGAGCACCGAACTGGGCAGCGATTCGTGTGGTCCGGCCGCGAGCCAGCGACGGAAATCCTTGGCGATGTTGTCCACCACGATCTGCGCCGCCACGTCGCCGCCGCCTTGTCCGCCCGCGCCATCGGCGACCACCGCCAACACGAATCGCCCGGATTCGATCAGCATGTAACGGTCCTCGTTGTACTTGCGACCGCCTTGGCCGGTGAACTGGCCGATGTCGAGCGGCGGCCAGTTCGGAGAAGACATCGGGATCGACTTCATCCATTGGCCCCCGGCTTGCGCGCGTTGGGCTTGAAGCGTGCGATCTGCTCCTCGTAGGCGCGCAGGAATTCGCGCCCGAACAGTTTGTGGAAATCGTCCTCGGCTTCGCGCGAGATTTCTTCGTGCAGCGCCAGGTAGGCTTCCCACAACTGGGACCTGCGCGCCATCGGCAGCAACGCGGCGAGCTTGCTGCCGCGCGACAGGCGCTGTTCCAGCTGTTCGGGCGTGAAGCGCTTGAGCAGGCCTTCCAGCGCATTGCGCATGCCGGCCATCACGCCGAACTGGTGCGCGCGCAGATCGCTGTAGGCATCGCGCATGGCTTCCACCGCCGGCATGAAGCCGGGAATGTCGCCTTGCAGGAGATGCGCCAGCGCGGCATCGGCGGTGGGCGAGAACTTCAGCGGATTGTTTTCGCGTTGCATGATCATCGTCGAAGCGGCGCGGATCTCGCGCTTGGTCGCGCTGCGCGCCACCAGCAGATCGACCGTGCCTTGCGTTGCCTCGCGCAGCAAGACGCCGACGCGGTGCATCAGTTCCGGCGTCAGCGTCTCGACCTTCGGCCCCTGATAGCCCAGGCCTTGCAGCAAGGCGGCGAGCAGGGCATCCGGCGGCGCGGATGGCGCGCCGGCTTGCGGCTGCGGTGCCGGAGTCGTGGATGGCGGCGGAGTGTCGCGCGACGCAGGCGGTGGCGTCTGGAACGGCGTGGCCTTGGCGACAGCGATGGCATCGGCCGCAGCGGCTGGCGGTGGCGCGGCAAGGCTGGGCGAAGCTTCCTCGATGTCCGGAGCAAGCGTCGGAGTGGCTGGCGGCGCATGCGGCGGCGGGTCAATCGGCGGCGCCGGAATCGCAGCTTGCGGCGCGCTCACGGCGGCGTTGCCCGGCTTCGGCGCATCGTCCTTGGCCGCAGGCGGCTCCTCATCGACCAGATTCGTCGGAGGTTCGAACAAGCCTGCGAAGGCATCGTCCAGATCGTTCGAATCGCTCGATGCATCCTCCAGAAAGCCTGCCAAGTCGTCGCTTGCCGGCTGGGAAAGACTGGGCGCCGGAGCGGGCGGCGCATCCACGGGTGGCAGCGTGGTCTCATCGGATGGTGCAGCCGAAACCGCAGGCGACGGTCCGCTGGTCCTCGGTGGCACGGCATTCGGCGTGTCGGGCACCGCAGGCACGATGCCGGTCAGCAGCGAATCGATGTCGTCGCGCTTGGCGGGCCCAGGCGCGGGCAGGAAAGCGTCGAGCGCATCGTCCGGCAACGCGAACTGCGGCGGCGGCGGCGGCGTGGAAGAGGATTTGGGCGGCGTGAACGGCGTGTTCAATTCCGGGACGTGATCCGGAATCGGCATCGGCGCGGCTTTCGGCGGGGCTTCGCCGAGCAGCGATGCGAGCGGATCATCTTTCGGCGTATTGGCCTGCGCCGCGCCGAAAAGGCGGTCGAGCGGATCGCCCGATGCCGGGGCGCCCAAACCAATCGCTTCGGCGGAAGGCGTGGAACTGCCGAGCAGGTTGTCGAGGCCGCCGCCCAGACCGCCGAGCGGATCGAAAGACGGCGACGCTTTCGCCGCACCCGCGCCTTTCGCGCCGATGCCGAACAACTCGTCGACACCGCCAGGCGCAGCGCGTTCGATCGGCAATCCAAGCGCATCGAAGGCAGGCGCATTGCCTTGCTGGATGCCGCCGAGCAAGCCGTCGGATGGAGTATTTGAAGGCGGCGGCGCGAGCAGATCTTCCAGGTCGGCGTCCGAACGCTCGGGCGGCGCGACGGGAAGCAGGTCGGCGATTTCGTCGCGCAGCCTGTCCTGCTGCGGCGTGTAAACCGACGGCACCTGCAGCGAAGGCGGCAGGACAGGCGCTGCCGACATCGGTTCGGCGAAGCTGGCTTGCACCAGGTAGGCGCCGATCTGGATGCGGTCGCCATCGGAGATCAGACGCTCCTTGCCCGGCTCCATCTGTTCGCCGTTGAAGCGCGCCGGATTGCTGCCCCGATCCAGCAGGAAGAACTTGCCGTCGCGATGCAGGATCTCGGCATGGACGCGCGACACCATGCGGGTCGGGTCCGGCAGGATCATGCGGTTACCGGGCGCGCGGCCAATGCTGCCACCGGATTCGTCGAACAGCGCCGAGATCTTCTGCGGCGGAACCTTGCCGCTGAGCGAGACGACGGTGATCTTGAGCATGGGCGAATCCGTATCAGGGAGCCAGGATCAGAAGAATAGTCTGGCTCGGCACGATGCGTGCGCCAGGGCAGTTGGTGCTGTTCTGGATCGACATGCTGGTGAGCCGCGAGGCGGGCATGCCGTTCAACAGCGTGGTGAACGAACCGATCACGTGGCGGCTCGGTCCCATCACCGTGCCGGAGGCCACGCCGAGCGCAATGCCGACGTTGTCGCCGTTGGTCATCGGGATCGTGGTGCCGAGGTTGTGCGTGGGCATCATCATCGTGAGGATGGTCGGGCAATTGGGAATCGCCATCGGTCCCATCGCGATGTTCGGATACGGAATCGGCACCGGCGCGGGCGCGGGCGGCGCAGGCGTGAGGCAGACATCGGGGAATCCCATGTCCATGCCCATCATCTGGCAATTCGCGAACATCGCTTTCTCCTTCGACCGGCGCGCCGTCAACCGAAATGGATCTGCGAACCGCGCGTCTTGACGAGGTTCTCGCCTTCGACCAGCAGCTGTTCGCCGTGCAGTTGCAGGATCTGCTTGGCCTCGACCTGCACCTGCGCCGCGCTGACCCGATCCAGCGCTTCGGTATGACGCAGGTACTGGCGTGAGAACTGCTGGATGCGATCCATCGCCGAGGACAGCACGGAGCCGACCAGCTTCATCGTGCCGGCGAACAGGTGCAGCTCGCGACCGGCCACGTGCGCGGTGTCGAGCGCGGCCTCGAAGTTTGGCGTCCGCAACGTCGTGGATTCCGTCGCATGCAGGTTCAACGACTCGCCTTGCAAGGTGAGCGGGCCATTTGCCGCGAGCGTCGCCGCACCCGGCGTTTCCAGCGTGCAGCTTTCCGTGGATTCGCGCACCAGCACGGCGAGGATCCAGCAGGAAAACAGGCCGGTGCGAGCGCACAGCACGAAATCGCCGATCTCCGGTCGCAACAGGCAGCTCGCGGCGCGCTGCGCCGTCATGCCGTTGGAGAGCAGGAAGCCGTTGCCATCGATGGCAGCGACATGGGTCGTGAACGAAGTCGCTTCGGAACCGATCTGCCGGCTGGCGGCCACGGCGCCATCGGCATTCGAAACGGAAGGTTCGGCGAGTTTGGCGTTCATCGCATTGCTCCTGGAAAGTCTCAAGGCACGGCCTGCCACTGTTCGGCGCGGGCGAGGGATTCATCGGTTTCCAGCGCCACCGCGCGGCCGCTGATCCGGGCGTTCTCGGTATTGGCACGATGCAGGCGGGCGCGGAACAGCTTGGCTTCGTCCATGTCCACAACCGAGAGGTTGGCATGGCTGAAGTCGGCGTAGGTCAACTCCGCCGCGACGAAATTCGCGCCGGTGAGGTCGGCCTTCGCGAAATGGCACTGGTAGAGATTGGCGCCGGCGAACACCGCGGCCGCCAGCTTCGCGCCGCTGAACAGCGATTGCTGCAGGTTGGCGTCGAGGAAGCTCGCACCTTGCGCGTCGGCTTCACAGAAGATCGCGTTCTGGCCGATGGCGCGGTCGAACACGGCGGCGGTGAGCTTGGCGCCCTGGAAATTGCATTGCGCGATGTGCGCGCCGGCGAAATCCGCGCCGGAAAGATCGACGTTCGCGAACTGGCAACCGCGCAGGGATTGGCCCGGCACGGAGAAGCCGGGCAGGGCGGATTTGTAGAACAGGACGCGTTCGAACACCGCCTGTTTCCAGCACACGCCGCTCAATGCGGTTTCCACGAACGAGGCCATGTTCAACGAGGCGCCATCGAGCACCGCGTCGGAGAAGTCGCAGCGGGACACGATGGTCGAGTGCATCCGCGCCTGCTTCAACGTCGCGGCCTGCAGCTTGCAGCCGTTGAAACTGGTCATCGCCAGGTCGGCTTCGTCGAAGGACGCACGCGCCGCGACGGATTCGTTGATCACGGCAGCGTGCATGTGCGCCTTCGCGAAACGGGTTCCGGCCAGCGAGCAACGGTTGAAGGTGGCGCGGCTCAGGAACGCGCCGGAAAAGTTCGCGCCGTCGAAGTTGCACTGGTCGAACACGGATTCGCGCAGGTCGCTGCCGGAAAAATCCGTGCCGCGGAAATCCACGCGCGAGAACACGCCGCCGGGAATCGCCAGTCCGGGATAGCGCCGTGCGGACAAGTCGCGGTCTTCGAGCGCCTCGCCCAGGACAACCGCCATTTGCAGCAATTCCGGACTCACGGCGTGGCTTCCTGTTCGGCCGCCGATAGGCGCGGATAGGTGCGGGCTCGCTCCAGCAGCGAGCCATCGAGCTGCACGTTGGCATCGAGCCGGATGCGCGACAGATCCGCGCCGAACAGGTTGCTGCGTCGCAGGTCGGCACCGCGCAGGTCGGCGTGTTGCAGGATCGCATCCATGAAGTCGATGCCGCCGAGCTTGGCGTCGCGCAGCGTTGCACGCCGCACCAGCGCGCCCTTGGCGCTGGCGAGCGTGCCATCGATGTTGTCCAGGGTGGTCCCGGAAAGATTCGCGCCATCGAGCTTGGCCTGATGCAGGCGTGCGCCGCTGGCGTCGATCCCGCCGAGGTTCGCGTGGCTCAAGTCGGCGCCGGCGAAATCCGCGCCGCGCAGCGTGGTTTCCTTCGCGAACACCACGTTCGCCGCCTGGGCGCCGATCAGGATCGTGCCTTCGAGCTTGCACTGGACGAAGTTCGCGCCCGACAGGTTCGCGCGGCGCAGTTCGCAGCCGGAAAGATCGCATTCGACGAAAACCGTGCCGGAAAGATCGGCATCGGAGAGATCGAGTCCTTTCAGGTCGCGCTTCAGCAGATTGATGCCGGGCGCGGACACGCCTTGCCAGTTCGCCGGACCGAAGGTGGTTTCGAGCAGGGTCGCGCCCGCCAGCTTGGCGCCGGGAAACCGCGTTTGCGCGAAATCGCAGTAGGACAGCGTCGCGCCGGTGAGATCCGCGTTGTCGAACGCGGCCTGCGCCAGCTTTGCTCGGCCCAGGTTGGCGGCGATGAAACTGGCGCCGATCGCATTCGCGCCGGTGAAATCGACCCGCGCCAGCACCGCGCCGGAGAAGTTCGCGCCAGCGAGGTTGGCGCCGGCGAGGTTGGCGCTTTCCAACATCGCGCCGCTGAAATCGAAGCCGCTCAGGTCCAGGCCGGAAAAATCCGCGCCGGTGAAATCGAGGCCGCCAAAGAAGCGCAGTCCAAGTTCCCGGGCCCGCCGCATTTCTTCCTTCAACGGTGCGGCCTTTTCCGGCGGCATCGGACGCGCTGCAGGCTGCATGTGCGCGCCTTGCAGATAACCGAGCCGCTCGGCGCCTTCCATCTGTGCCAGTTGTCCGCGCAGCTTCTGCTGCGCCTCGGGCGTGGGCGGCAGCAGCTGGCGGCTCTCCAGTTCGGCGAACTTCGCCTTGGCGGAAAAGGCCGGCGGGCCGCGATGCTGGAGCTCGGCGAGGTTGAGGTTGTTCTGCTTGGCAAAGCGCATCGCGCGGATCAGGTGATCCAGCGCATCTTCCAGACCCTTGATCTGCTGGCGCTCGGATTCCTGCATCTGCGCTTCGAGGAAATCGGCCAGCTTGTCGCCGCTGGGCGGTGTCGCCTGCGGCGGCAGTTTCATGCCGAGCTTGTCGGGATCCAGTCCCATGGCGCTGGCCTTGCTGCGCGCGACGGACATGTCGACCTCGGCGCGTCGGCGTTGCGCCTGGGCCTGGAAGCCTTCGAGCTTGAACGCGGATTCGGCAGCGATCTGTTCCGGGTCGGCGAGGTCGAGCTTGTCCGGCAGGAGATCGCCATCGCGCAGGCTGCGGATGCCGCCAAAGCGCGGATCGTCGCGGTCGGCGACGGCCTTGGCGTAGTGCTCGTCGGGCTTTTCCTCGCCGATGCGTTCGATCGCGCCCATCAGCAATCCAACGTCGGAAGCGTCATCGGTCGCGATCGGCGTGAGGCCATGGAAGACCAGGATGCAGCGCTCGTCGTTCGGGAAGAACCACGCGGTCGTGAGCCGCAGCGGCACTTCGCGCAAACCGGATTTTTCGCCGTCGCGCAGCAGCTCGATGAAGCTGCGCACCTTCAGGCCGGGCAGGCGGCCTTCGAGGCGTGGTTTCTCGCTGTGCAGGTGATCGAAGGCGAAGGTTTCGTCGCCCTGCAGCGGCGCATCGAACCATTGGTCGGCAGGCGCGAGGTTGAAATGCTTCCAGTCGATGTCCGGCGCGAAACCCGGCGCGTGCTGCTTGAGGTAGTCTTCGTCGTAGGTGCCGCGATATTGGGCGCGTTGCGGATGCAACACGTCGTTGATCGGCCCGAAACCGGCGGGTGGAACGGCTTGGCCGGGACGCACGATCGGATGGTCCGGCAGTTCGATGTTCGGCAGCGGAAGCATGCCCTGATCCGCCACGCGGCCTTTCCCGATTGGATTGGCGGGGAAATCCGGGCCGCCATAGGCGCGATCCCAGGTGATCGGCATGCCGTCGTCGAAGGGCAGGGGATCGGTGGCGGTGCTGCCGTTCCAGAAACGCTCGCCGAACACCAGCAAAGTCTTCTCGCGATCGCCGACGCGAGCGCGCACCGCGCATCGTCCTGGCGAATGCGGTGGCGCGAAGGCGCGGCCATGCACGAGGTATTCGGCCGTGGTCTTCGCGACGCCTTCGTCCAGCAGCATCAGCCCTTGCGTGGCGAAGAAGTTCCACATCGACTGCTCGCCCCAAAGCGAACCGCCTTCGGCTTGCGCGAAGGGCACGTGCAGGTAGCCGGTCACGCACAGTCCAATGCGCCGCTGGATCTCGATGGTGCGGAAGGAAAGGCTGAGCTGGCGAGGCTTGATGATGCGCATGGGAACAGGATCAGCTTCCCGCGCCGGACAGGTCGGGACTGGACGGTTCTCCAGGGGCGTCTGGGGAGATGACGGCCGGACCTATCGTGACCGGTCCGGCCGCGGAATTTTCGCCTGCCGATTTGCCAAGCGCATCCGCCTGTGAACCGACGCTTCCGGGGCCGGCAGCATCGACCATCAAGCCAGCACCGGCTACCGTGGCAGCGGTGTTTACGAGTGGCACAGCTGCCAATACCCCTCCGGCCGCAATCAGACCCACGCCCGCGGCCATTTGCGCGGCTTGGGTGGGGCGTGCCTCAGCCAAGGCCGCGGCTGCTTCCAGGCGGTCGGCCAGTCCGTCCAAGCCATTATCCCGCGCTTCGTCGGCGGCTTTTTTGAGGCTTTCAACCGCTTCGTTGTAGGACTCGACTGTGGAAGCCGTGTCGACAGCGCCCATGACGATTCCAGCCAGCGCCGCAATGCCGCTGAGCCTCCCGTTCACGACGGCCGCCGCTGCAGCGGCTGAACCGGGCGCTCCCGGTGAAATGGTTTTCAAGGCGGCAAGATCGAACTTGATGCCGTCCTGTTGGGTGTTCAACGCGGTGAAGCCGAGCGACAGCGTTGCGTTGCTGATGGCCATGGTCAGATTGTTGGAAATCTGCATGCCGAGCGCGTTGCTCATCGCAAGTCCCATGAAGGTGTCGCGATTCATGCCCATCTTCGCGGCGCTGGCCATTCCGATGTAGCCGTCGGAATTGGAGCCCAGCACGGTGGTATTCCCGCCGACCGAGGTCTGGTCGATGTTGGCGGTGCTCATCAGCGAGATGCCGCCCGCGGTCACGACTTCGAGGCTCGTGGCCATCACCTGATGCTTGCCGATCGAGACATCCTTGCGATCGGCGAAGCTGTTGAATTCGATGCCGGAAAGTGCCGACAGCTTCGCCTTGCCATGCATCGAGGTGGTCTGGTCGCCAGTCAGGTTGATTTCCTGGCTGCCTTGCACGTAGGTGTCGTGCGAGCCGGTGACATGGGTTTCCATGCCTTCGCCCACGATGGTCTTGAATTTCTTCGAGACCGACACCGTGCTGGTATTGCCGAGGACGATCGACTGCGGGCCGACGACCTGGATGGACTGGCCTTCGTCGCCGATGTTGAGGATCTGCTTCTTGCCGATGTTGATCGTCTGCCAGCGGACGACGGTTTCCTTGTCGTCGTGCTTGACCGCGATGGTGCGGTCGTTGTCGATCGTGGTGGTCTGGTCGTGCTTGACGCGCACGCTGCGGTCGTGGCCGACCGTGTCGCTCTGGTCGTGGCCGACGCTGGTCGAATCGTCGTTCTCGACCACCGTGGACATGTTTTTCTCGGCGTGGATGCCGACCAGTTCCTCGCCCTTCTTGTCCTCGAACACGAGCTCGTTGTACTGCGAGGTCGATCCGTTGGGGCTGGAGCGCGTGCGGATCCAGGTCTTGGTCTTGTTCTCCGGCAGCGCCATCGCCGGCGGCGGCATCTGGTCCGGGTTGTAGACGCGGCCGGTGATGATCGGGCGATCAAGGTTGCCGCCGATGAATTCGACGATCACTTCGTTGCCGATGCGCGGAATGAACATCGCACCCCAACCATCGCCGGCCCACGGCTGCGACACGCGCAGCCAGGCGCTGCTCTTTCTCCCGAAGCCCTTGTGCGCGTCTCCCGTGGCTTCTTCGCCGTCACGCCGATCCCATTTGAACAACACCTTCACGCGGCCGTACTCGTCCGTGTAGATGTCCTCGCTGTCCGGCTCGATGTTGTTCTTCTCGCCGACGACGACGGCGCACTGCGGGCCGGGAGCGATCGGCTTGGGCGTGGTGCGCTCGCTGGCGTAGGTCACGTTGTCCTTGATCGCGACGAAGCGGCATTCGTAGCGTGTCGGCAGCGTCGCGCCGCCCTGGCTTTCCATTCCGGAGAAGTCGAGGTCGTACTCGGCCTCGATGATCACGTACTTGCCGTTCTGGTCCTTGCGCGGGTGATCGGTGATCTGCAGCAGCGAACCGAGGCGCAGGTTGCGGGCATTGGTCTTGGCCGCAAAACGCTGCCACTTGGCATGCTCCAGGTCGGTGATGGCCTGTGCGCGCAGCGGTCCATTGCCCGGGGCGCTGTCGTCGTAGTATTCGTCCGGATAGTCGTAGTACTCCAGCGTTTCCAGATCCTTGAGGCCGGTGCTGGGCCCGACTTCGGTGACTTCCAGCTTGTCGGCCGGCTGCAATCGCCAGTTGTGGTCGCGCAGCACCACGTTCTGGGTCGGAACCGCGACGAAGGGCTTCCAGTCCCAGACGTGCTCGTGCGAGATCGCCACGCCGCTGTGCTCCTCGTAGGGCAGGCTGGCGGTGCCGGGCGAAGGCTTGTGCGCCGTGGTGTTGTCGGCGAGGTTGAAGACGACCTGCGAGCCGTTGGTGTCGAACCAGTAGTAGATGCCTTCCTCTTCCATCAGGCGGCTGACGAAGTCGAAGTCGCTTTCACGGAACTGGACGCAATACGAGCGCTGATCGTGGGTGCGGGTCAGGTTCTGGACTTCGCTGTCGTGGAAGCGCTTCTGGTAAACGCCGTGCTCGAACACCTTGCCGAGGATTTCGTCGACTTTCAGATCCTGGAAGATGCGGGTGTTGCGCTGCTTGGTCGCGAACCACAGCCACGGCCGGAGCGACAGCGTGTACTTGTGCAGGCGGCCGCGCGTTCCGGTTTGCGCGACGCGCACGGCATAACCGGTGAAATAGCGCTTGGTTTCGTCGTTGCAGATGAGGACGACCGACACCTTGGTGCCGAGGATGTCCTTCAGCTCGATGTCGTCCAGTGGAGAGAGCGCCGTGACTTCGTACTCGAACAGGCGTCCGAGCTTTTCCCTCGCGCGCAGTTGCGAGAACTCCAGCTGCCAGCCGGGGTTCTCGGTTTCAAGCTGCATGATCGGTTCGGCCATGGCGTCCTCTGTTGGCGCGCGATCGCGCCGGGTTGTTGCACTCGTACGGTGGAATCAGGTCAGTCGAAGCTGTAGGTGAACTGTCCGTCCGCCACCGACAGCGCCACGCGCCCGAGCGCGCGGCCTTCGGAGAGGCGGGTCAGGTATTCGCTGGAAATCCGCGGCAGCACCGTGTTGGTGAGCAGGGCGTCGATCACGCGACCGCCGGATTCGGATTCGGTGCAGCGCGACACCACCAGCTTCACCACGGCGTCGTCGTACTCGAACGGAACCTTGTGGTTTTCCTCGACGCGACGCTTGATGCGGTTCAGTTGCAGCCTGACGATGTCGCCCATGACCGCATCCGACAGCGGGTAGTACGGAATCACCACGATGCGGCCCAGCAGCGCTGCCGGGAACACTTTCAGCAGCGGCTCCCGCATGGCGTTGGCGAGTGACTCGGGATCCGGCAGCAGGTCCGGGTCCTTGCACATGTTCATCAGCAGATCCGAACCGACGTTCGAGGTCAGCAGGATGATGGTGTTGCGGAAGTCGATGCCGCGGCCTTCGCCGTCTTCCATCCAGCCCTTGTCGAAGACCTGGAAGAAGATTTCGTGCACGTCGGGATGGGCTTTCTCGACTTCGTCCAGCAATACGACGCTGTACGGACGGCGACGGACGGCCTCGGTCAGGATGCCGCCTTCGCCGTAGCCGACGTAGCCCGGCGGCGCGCCCTTGAGCGTGGAAACGGTGTGCGCTTCCTGGAACTCGCTCATGTTGATCGTGATGACGTTCTGCTCGCCGCCGTACAGGGCTTCGGCCAGCGCCAGCGCGGTTTCGGTCTTGCCGACGCCGGAGGTGCCGACCAGCATGAAGACGCCGATCGGCTTGTTGGGATTGTCCAGGCGGGCGCGCGAGGTCTGGATGCGGCGGGCGATCATGTCCAGGCCGTGGCGCTGGCCGATGACGCGCTTGTTGAGGGTTTCGCCCAGCTGCAGGATCGCGGCGATTTCGTTCTTGACCATGCGGCCGACCGGAATGCCGGTCCAATCCGCAACGACCGCCGCGACGGCGGTTTCATCGACCGAGGGCAGGATCAGCGGCTGGTCGCCCTGCAGTTCGGAAAGCTGCTTCTGCAGATCCTGCAGATCGTCCAGCAGTTCGGCACGGATCGCGGCGGGATCGCTGGCGGTTTGTTCCGGTGAGGGATCGGGTGGCGTGGAATCCGACGCGGGGACGGATTCGGCATCGATGGCGACATCCACCGCCGCACCTTGCTCGCGCAGCTTGGCGCGCAACGCGAGCAGCTGGTCCACCAGCGATTTTTCCCGCTGCCAGCGTTCCGACAGTTCCGCCAATCGACTCTTTTCCTCGGACAGCTTTTCCGAAACGGCGGCCTTGCGCTCGGTCACGACGAGGCCGATCTTTTCCTCGCGTTCGATCACGCCCAGCTCGATTTCCAGCGCCTCGATCCGTCGCGTGCAGTCTTCGACCTGTGCGGGCGTCGCATGCTGGCTGACGGCGACGCGGGCGCAGGCCGTGTCGAGCAGGCTGACGGCCTTGTCCGGCAGCTGGCGCGCCGGGATGTAACGGTGCGACAGTCGCACGGCGGCTTCGATGGCTTCGTCCAGCAGCTGCACGCGGTGGTGCTTTTCCAGCACCGACGCCACACCACGCAGCATGATCACGGCTTTCTTTTCGTCGGGCTCGTCGACTTGCACGACCTGGAAGCGACGCGTGAGCGCCGGATCTTTTTCGATGTACTTCTTGTACTCGGCGAAAGTGGTCGCGCCGATGGTGCGCAGGTTGCCGCGCGCCAGAGCCGGCTTCAGCAGGTTCGCCGCGTCGCCGGTTCCGGCCGCGCCGCCGGCGCCCACGAGCGTATGGATTTCGTCGATGAAGAGGATGATCGGCTTTTCGCTGCCTTGCACTTCGTCGATGACCGACCGAAGGCGTTGCTCGAATTCGCCCTTCATGCTGGCGCCGGCCTGCAGCAGGCCGATGTCGAGCGTCAGCAGCGAAACGTCCTTCAACTGCGGCGGCACGTCGCCGCGCACCAGGCGCTGTGCGAAGCCTTCTACCACGGCGGTCTTGCCGACGCCCGCTTCGCCGGCCAGCAGCGGGTTGTTCTGGCGACGGCGCATCAGAATGTCGACGATCTGGCGGATTTCGTCGTCGCGTCCGGAAACCGGATCCAGTTCGCCCTTGCGCGCCTTTTCGGTGAGGTCCACCGCGTATTTCTTCAACGCGTCCTGCTTGCCCATCGCGGCCGGCGCGATCGCGTCGCTGCTCTGGCCGGGAACCGCGCCGGAACCGTCGCTCGCGCCTTGGGCGGTTTCAGGCGAGCCCTTGACGATGCTGTCGAAATCGTCGCCCAGCACGCCTTCCTTGATCAGCGCGAATTGCTTGGAGATCGACAGCAGGCGTTGCGTGCGCGGGCTGGTCTTGAACAGCGCCAGCAGCACGTGGCCGCTGCGGATGCGGGTTTCGCCGTATTTCAGCGAGGCGTAGATCCAGGCGGCCTGGATGGTTTCCTCGATGATCGAGCCGAAATCGGAAATCGCGGTCGCGCCGCGCGGCAGCCGGTCGAGCGCGGCGGTGAAGTCGGCCGCCAGCTTGGCGCCATCGATCCCGAAATGCCGCACGATGTGGTGCAGGTCGGAATCGGGCAGGTTAAGGATCTGGAACAGCCAATGTTCCAGTTCCACGTACGGGTTGCCCCGCAGCTTGCAGAAGACCGTGGCGCTTTCCATCGCCTGGTAGGCGAGGGGAGAGAGCTTGCCGAACAGCGCTACGCGACTGATTTCCGCCATTGGGGCGATCTCCTGCGATGGTTGGACGCAGGAAGGACGAAGCGGACAGGGCGATTTTTAAGTTGGCCCGGCGTGATCCGGGGCCTGCGGACGGCTATTCGCCGCCGCCCGCGAAGCTCTCGGACAAGCGCGTCGCAAGCCAGGCCATCGGCAGGTAGGCCACCCCCAGATCCAGCACCACGAACCACAGCGGGGCGGGGATCATCTGCACCGCCGCGATGCCGCCCGCGAGGAAGGCGAACCCGACGATCCAGGCCAGTGTCCAGCGAATCCGGCGGCCGAGGATGAAGGCGACCGAGGCGCCGACCAGCGTTCCCAGCGCATGCGCCAGGAACGGGATCAGGAGCTGGTGGTATTGGTATTCATGGATGTGCGCGGCGATGCTTTGCGCATCGCTCGGATTCACGCCCGGCGGTGGCGGGACCCAGTGCCCACCCAGAGCGATGATGGCCATGTTGACGCTGCCGCCGATCAGAAGGCCGGCGACGAGCGCGATCAGGTTCCAGACCAGTGTTTTCATCGGTGGTCGATACGTCAGGTGAGGCGACGATCTTCTGGGAAGACGTCGCGACTCACAAGACCTCGACCGCGACGCGCATCACATCGGGGTGTTGAACTTGGGCGGGTCGAACGCCGCGGCGTAGCCGGTTTCGACCAGGCGCTTCTGCAGTGCCTCGGAGATCGACAGGTTGCCCGCGACGATCTGGCTGTTGCGCAGGCTGCCGTTTCCGCCACGGAAGTCGCAGGTGCGTCCGCCGGCTTCGCGGACGAGCAGCATGCCGGCCGCGATGTCCCACGGCTTCACGCCGGCTTCGAAATAAGCGTCGGCGCGACCACAGGCCACGTAGGCCAGGTCGAGCGCGGCCGAGCCGGTGCGGCGGATGTCTTCGGCGTTCTGCAGCAGCGACTCGACGGCATCCAGATGCGGCTTGATGCGCGAGCGCTCGCGCGGCGGGAAGCCGGTGATCAGCATCGCGCCTTCCAGTTCCAGCCGGTTCCCGACACGGATGCGGCGTTCGTTGAGGTAGGCGCCACCGCCCTTGGTGGCGGTGAAGATGTCGTTGCGCAGCGGATCGTAGACCACGCCGTGCAGCGGTTCCTCGCCGTCGAGCAGGGCGATCGAGACGCTGTAGTGCGGAATGCCGCGCAGGTAATTGCTCGTGCCATCGAGGGGATCGATGACGAAGGTGAAGCGGGCTTGACCCATCGCGCCGGATTCCTCGCAGAGGAAGGCGTGGTCGGGGAAGGCGCGCTTCAACTCGCGTATGATTTCCTTCTCGGCCAGCGCATCGACTTCGCTGGCGTAATCCTGCCTGGCTTTCTCGACGATGCTGAGGCCGTCCAGCTTGGAGACGTGGCGAAGGATGACGTTTCCGGCCGCGCGTGCGGCCTTGACCATGATGTTGACCGCGGGCTTGAGCATGCGGATTCCCGTCCTTTGAAGGCGTGTCGTCGAGTTGTGAAGTGAAAAGAGCAGGCCGACGCGCCGTGCGCGTGGCAAGATCGCGAAGTTTAGCAAAGCGAGCTTTGTGCGCGCTGAAGCAGGAGTTGGAATGGGATTGCAAAACAGCTTGCGCATCGTGTTGGTGGAGCCGCAGCATCCGGGCAACATCGGCTCGGCTGCGCGCGCGATGCGCACGATGGGGTTGTCGGAACTGGTGCTGGTCGCGCCGGCGAAATTCCCGCATGCCGATGCGACCGCGATGGCAGCCGGCGCGGACGATGTGCTGGAAAGCGCCCGCGTGTTCCCGACGCTGCGCGAGGCCATCGCCGATTGCCGCTGGGTGATGGGCTGCACCGCGCGCCGCCGCCATGTCGTGATGGACGAGTTCGCGCCGGAAGCCGCCGCGAAGAAGCTGCGCGAACAAAGCCGCCTCGGCCCGGTGGCGCTGGTGTTCGGACGCGAGCGCACCGGCTTGTTCAACGAGGAACTGGAGCTGTGCCACGCCGCCGTGCACATCCCGACCGATCCGGATTTTTCCTCGCTCAACCTGGCTGCGGCGGTACAGGTGATGGCCTGGGAATGGCGCCGGGTCCTGTTGGCCGAAGGCGAGACGCAGGCCGAACCGGCGCGCGATCTCGACCTTCCGGCCACGGCCGAACAGATGGAGCATTTCTTCACCCATCTCGACCAGCTGCTGCACGACATCGATTTCCACAAAGGGCGCGAGCCGGCCACGGTGATGCGCCGCTTGCGGCAGCTGTTCCTGCGCGCCCAGCCGGACGAGCGCGAACTGCGCGTGCTGCGCGGCATCTTTTCCGATGCGCAGCGCATGGCGCGGCTGGCAGGCGAAGCAGGGAAGGGCGGCAACGGATAACGCGCCGGTTCGTCGGGCAATGACAAGAATTCCCCGGCGTCGGCTACGCTTGGCGCCGGATGTGGGCTTTTTACAGGCAACAGGGAACATGAAACGACGAGCCGGCCGGGCCATCGCCTGTTTCTTGGCATGCGTGGCAACGCTTGGAATGGCGCTGGCGCTGGCGCAGGTCGCTGTCGCCGAACCGGGCGTGGCCCGCGAACGGACGCTGGTCCTGGGCCGTCTCAGCGACGATCCGAAACGCCATTACGAAGCCTTGCAGCCGCTACTGGAATACGTCGTGGCGCGCATGGGCGACGTCGGCATCGTCGAAGGCCGCATCCTGATGGCGCGCGATGCCGCGCAGATGGTCGGCTTCCTGCGCCATCGGCGGGTGGATTGGGTCACGGACACGGCGGCGGTCGCGGCCGAATTCCGCAAGCGCGCCGGCGCCGAAATCGTGCTGGCAGCCGACCGCGACGGGGAAGTGAGTTATCACAGCGTGGTGTTCGCCCGACGCGACAGCGGCATCGGGACGCTGGCCGACCTCAAGGGCCGCAGCATTGCTTTCCAGAACCCGGTTTCGACCAGCAGCTTCATGTTGCCGGCCGCGCGGATGCTGCGCAGCGGACTCGACCTGGAAAAGCTGATTTCCCCGTACGACCGCCCCGATGCACGGCACGTCGGCTATTCCTTCGCCGATACCGGGAACAACATCGCGATGTGGGTGCACAAGCGCATCATCGATGCGGGCGCCTTGTCCAATCTGGAATGGGAGGCGCTGGAACACATGCCCGGCGGTTTCCGCAACGACTTGGCCATCATCGACCAGACCGCGAGCGCGCCGCGCGGACTGGAGCTGGTCGCGGCCGGGCTCGATCCCAGGATCAAAGCTCGCCTCCTGCAGGTCCTGATCGGAGCGGCGAATGATCCGCAGGCGCAGGACGCGCTGCACAGCTATTTCGGCGTCACGCGTTTCGTGCCGTTGAACGAGACGCTGCAGCGCGAACTGGATCGCATCCAGGCCGATGTGGAACTGGTGCGCAGGGAGCTGGAATGATCCGTCTCGGCCTGTCCGCGAAATTCTGGCTGGTGGGGTTGGGGACGCTGGTTCTGTGCGCGGCGCTGGGCGCATTCGCCTGGAGGAAGCGCGCGGAGGAACTGAGCGGCCTTTCGCAAATCATCCGCGCCTCGATCCATGACGCCAGCGTGCAGAGCGAAAGGCGCCGTGGCGAGGCGCTGGCGCACATGGTAGCTGATGCGGCGGTCAATCCGATGTACTGGTTCGATCTGGCCGTGCTCGGTGAAATCGCGCGATCGGCCTTGCAGCAACCGGACATCGACTACGTGCTGATCTACGACGCGGCCGGGCGCATCGTGCACGACGGCTCCGCCGATGTGGCGCGATTCGGGCAGCCGATGGACGACCAGTTTGCGGCGCAGTCCATCGCCGCACGCGCGCCGCTGGTACAGGAATCGGAGATGGTGATCGATGCCACCGTGCCGATGGCGCTGGGTTCCGAGCCACTCGGCGGTGTTCGCGTCGGCGTGTCGCTGCGCGAGCCGGCGCAATTCGAGCGCCATGCCGGCGAAGCCGTCGCCGAACAGATGAGCAACATCCAGCGCAGCGGCCTGGCGCTGCTGTCCGGACTCGGCGCATTGCTGGCGACGATGGCCTTGCTCGGCACCTGGCTGTTGACGCGCCATGTGCTGCGTCCGGTGAAAAACCTCGCAATGCAGGTCTTGCGGCTGGAGCGCGGCGACTACAGCCAGCCGATCGAAGTCACCGGACGCCGCGACGAAATCGGCGATCTGGAGCTTTCCTTCGCGCGCATGCACCAGAGCGTTTCGCGTCAGGATCGCGAGATCCGCCGCATCGCCTTCGTCGACAACCTGACCGGTTTCCACAACCGCGCCGGCTTCCGCGACCTGCTCGATACCCGCGTGGTGAGCGCCGCCAGCGCACGCATGCAGATGGCGCTGCTGTTCTTCGACCTCGACGACTTCAAGCGGATCAACGATACCCAAGGCCACGACGCCGGCGACCTGGCACTGCGCGCCTTCGGCGAACGGGTCCGCGAAGCGGCCAACGTCATCGGGCGGGGGCGCATCGAAGTGGGGCGTTTCGGCGGAGACGAATTCGTCGCGCTGGTGTCGGGCGTGAACCCGCGCGCGGCAGCGGAACGTTTCGCGCAGGCCGTGCTGGATCGACTCGCCGAACCGATCCGGCTGCCGCAGCGCGAGATCATGCTGAAGGTATCGATCGGCATCACGCTGTTCCCGGACGACGCCGCAACGCATGCCGCGCTGCTCAAGAACGCCGACATCGCGATGTACCAGGCCAAGCTCGACGGCAAGAACTGCTACCGCTTCTATACCCGCGAGATGGATTCGGCGGTGGAGCGGCGCGTCGATACCGAGCACGAATTGCGCTTCGCGATCGAACGCGAGGAGTTCCATGTCCTGTACCAGCCGATCCATCGCCTTTCCGATGGCAGCATCGCGGGCGCCGAGGCGCTGGTGCGCTGGGAACACCCGCAGCGTGGCATGATCCCGCCGGATCTGTTCATCGGCGTGGCCGAGCAGAGCGAGCAGATCAATGCGCTCGGCCGCCTCGTGTTGCGCAAGGCCTGCCGCGAGGCGCAACGCTGGAGCAAACTGCCGAATCCACCGTTCGTCTCCGTGAACGTCTCGGCGCGCCAGTTGCGGCTGGGCAATCTGCCCGACATCGTCGCCGCGGAACTGTCGGAGAGCGGTCTGGCGCCGCATCGCCTGCACCTGGAACTGACCGAAACGGCCATGTTCGGCAACGAAGGCGAGGCCGTCGCGATCCTCGCCCGCCTGCGTGCGCTCGGCGTGAAACTGCTGCTTGACGACTTCGGCACCGGTTTTTCGGGTCTCTCGCACCTGCGCCGAGTCGCGGTGGACGGCGTCAAGATCGACAAGAGCTTCGTCTCCGGCATGCTGGAAGACCAGGGCGATCTGGCGCTCACCTCGGCGGTGATCGTGCTGGCCCGATCGCTCGGCATCGCCTCGATCGCCGAAGGCGTGGAAACCGAATCGCAGAGGGACGCACTGCGCGAGCGCGGCTGCGATTACGCGCAGGGCTACCTGTTCGGTCGCCCGATGCGCGGCGCGGACTTCGCCGCAAGGCTGGCGGCACAGCCCTGAAGCCGACCATTCGCAGGCGCATGGTGCACCTGCGGATGATTTTTATCGTGTCCATATAAAACAACGAGTTGAAGTGTGTTCCCAGATTCCACTTCAACTCCGTTTCGCGATACCTGCAACATTTCTTCCATAGCGGCGGAAGAACCTTGAAACCTTGCTCTGGTTCACGGCATGATCCGGAACTGAACGTCTTGTTCAGCCTGCGCTAATTGCGCTTTGTTTCACCGTGTCAACACACCATTCCGATCGTCGATTCTGGGAGTACCCGTAATGAATCAGCCAACCACAGTCGCAGCTCCGCCTGCGGCAGCCAACATGGAAGGCACCGCGCCCACGCGCGCGTCGTCTTCGCCGAATCCGTCTAGGGGGCGGATGAACCTTCGCAGACTCGGGCTCGCGCTCGGTCTTGCGGCAGTCACCGGGTTTTCGGCCTTCACGCTGCCTGCGTTCGCGCAAGAAGGGAAGCCGCAACCGGAAGGTCTTACGGGCAAACTGACCAAGCTGGTGGATCCGGCCCAGTCGGCCCAATCGCCGGTCAACCCGGACGACATCAACCCGTACTGCGTCAACACCTATGCCAGCGGCGTCGAGCCGATCACGTTGGTGAAGATCGGCGTACTCGAAAATGCTTCGGACGCAGGATCCATCGTAGCGCATGAGGACTTCACCTCCATTGTTGGCGCGCTGCGCCCGGGAGAGACCTACACGGTCACGATGAAGTCCTTCACCGGTGGCGCATACGACCACGGACACGTGCTTTATGTGGACTGGAACCAGGACGGCGACTTCACCGATGCCGGTGAGGGCTACTGGGTCGGCATCATCAACAACTCCACTGGTACGGACAGCAAGTCGGTTACCGCCAACATCGCCGTTCCGCCCGATGCCGTGCTGGGCAATACGCGCATGCGCGCGATGACGGCCTATAACGTGACCACGCTGGCTGGCTTGCCGCCTTGCCGTACCGGCACTGGCTACGGACAGTCCGAGGACTACGTCGTCAACGTCGACATGAATGCGCCGTTGCCGCCACCGCCGCCGTTGACGCTTGCGGCGAGCCTCTCGTCGACCAATGGCATTGTTCCGGCGAGCACCACGCTGACGCTGACGATCGGTGATGGTGGCAATGTCGATCCGCAGCCGCTCACGGCCGATTTCACCACGGCACTGCCGTCCGGCATCACGCTCGCGACCAATGCTTCGACGACCTGCCCCGGCACCTTCACCGGTACGGCGGGCGGATCCTCGATCACGCTTGCCAACGGTTCTGCCATTCCCGTTGGCGGTTGCACCATCACGGCTGACCTTGCAGTGGCGGCAGGTGGTAATCACACCATCCCTGTCGGCCCGCTCAGCACTCTTGGTGGCAATGTTGTGGCCGAGGTGAATTTCAACGCCTTCGACACGAATCCCTCCACTTCGTATAACACCGGCTTCGAAGCACCGGAATACGTCACGGGTGGACTCAACAACCAGGCTGGCTGGGCGGCGCGTTCCAGCAACGTCGCGAACACCACGCCGGCCAATGGTGCGCAGCATTTAAGCCAGACGAGCACGACGAGCCCGACCTCGAGCACCAATGCGCTCGCGATCTCGCCGGCATTCCTGCTTGGCACCACGCGCTATGCGGCGGTATCGGCCAACCTGCGCGTCTCGGGGAACGGGGCGAACTGGTACTTCCAGCCCCAGGATCCGGATGCAGGCGTGCTGACGACCTATGTCCGCCTCACCCGAGCCACCAACGCGATCTCGGTGTGCCTCTGGTCGGGATCGAGCTGCTCGTTCGTGTCCACGGGAACGAACTATCCGGTAGGCGAGTACTTCAACCTCAAACTGCTGGTTGACCGCGCCACCAACAACATTCGTCTCTGCCTGAACAATTCGCAGATTTACGAAACCTCGGCGGGCGACGGCACCACTGGTGGCAACAACGTCACCAACATGGTGTTCCAGCAGGTCGCGGGTAGTGGCCAGACGGCCGGCAATACCTTCTTTGTCGACGACTTGGACATCAGCTACGTCACCTCCTACGCCTGCGATACGAGCATTCCCGAACACACCGTGACTTCGGAAGTCAACGGCACCGGCGGCACGATCAACCCGCTGGGCGACGTGCTGGTGTCCGAAGGCAACACAATTAGCTATACCCTGGTTCCGGACGCTGGCTACATGGTCGATCAGGTCGTCGGTTGCGGTGGCTCCTTCGATGCCGGCAACAACACCTACACGACCGCGCCCATCACGGCGGCCTGCACGGTCACGGCAACGTTTGCTCCGCTCCCGGCGGGCGATTACGAGGTTCTGACCGTCGACCTGTCGATCGAGAACCAGATCACCGTCTCTGCCGGTGCCGGCGTGTCGATGGCGACCATCAGCAGCGCCAATGCCAATGACATCGGCTTCCTGTTCGCGGATTTCTTCCCCACTACCGTGCAGTCGCTCGGCTCCTCCCTCGTTAGTGGAGCCACGCTGTCGGCCGCCTCGTCCACGTCGGATGGGTCTCCGGTGCTTTATCGCGCCAGCAGCAGCGACACCGGCCTGAATATCTACAGCTACTCCACTGACATGGCCCATGGCTTCACGGTGCTGCAGACGGCATTCACCGGCACGGCAACCTGGAACATCTCGGCTGGAGCGTACAACCTCATGCTGAGCTCGGCTCCGGCAACGGGCGATGTCTACTTCCCGACCGATGAGGCGGCTGGTATCCCGACGGCCACCAAGATCGGTACCTACCGCGTCATCCGTCCGGTCGCGCAACACACCGTGACCTCGGAAGTCAATGGCACTGGCGGCACGATCGATCCGTTGGGCGCCGTGCTGGTCGATGAAGGCGATACGGCCGTATTCGACGTGATCCCGGATGCCGGCTACGAAGTCGATTCGGTCACCGGTTGCGATGGCACCTTCGATGCGGGTACGTCCAGCTACGAAACCGGTCCGATTACTGCCGACTGCACGGTCACGGCCAGCTTCGTGGAAATGCCTGTGGGTCCGGTTCTGGTGTGCAACACCACCCAGATCCCGATCACCGACAATCTCCCGTCGGGCGTGAGCCAGACGGTCACTGTGAGCGCCCCTGGCGTGATCAACGACCTGAACGTCAAGATCGATGCCACCCATTCCTGGGTGGGCGACCTGATCTTCAAGCTGTCGAACGGTACGACCGAGGTCACGTTCTATGACCGCCCCGGCGTTCCGACGACGACCTTCGGCTGCTCTGGCGACAACATCCCCGGCGTCTGGGCCGACGATGATCAAGTCAACGGCACCTTCGAAAACAACTGCGGTACCGGTAACCCCGCCTTCGTGCCCGATGGCCGCTATGCTCCGAACAACCCGCTGTCGGCCTTCAACGGCCAGAACGCGGCGGGCACTTGGACGCTGACCGTTTCCGACAACGCCCAAGGCGATACCGGCGTGCTCAATTCGTGGTGCGTGGAAATCTACGCCGGCACGCCGCCGCCGACCTACTCGGTCGGAGGCACGATTTCCGGCCTCACGGCGGATGGCCTGCAGCTGACCCTCAACAGCGGCACGCCGCTGGTGGTGTCGTCGGGTGCCACGTCCTTCGTGTTCCCGGATGAACTGCTGGATGGCGCGTCCTACACCGTGGCGGTTTCGGCCCAGCCGATCGGTTTGACCTGCACGGCGTCGAACAACACCGGCACCATCGCGGGCGCGGACGTGAGCGACGTCGCGATCGACTGCGGCCCGGCCACGGAACCTGTTGCCTCGATCACGCCGAACCCGGTCTCGGTGACGGCTGAAGCCGGCAGCACCGGCAGCAGCCCGCTGACCATCGCCAACGTCGGTGGCGGTACGCTGACCTGGTCGATCCAGGAGGCGCCGAGCGCCCGCAAGCCGGTGGCAATGAGCCAGCTGGTGCTGGATACGGTCGCCGATCCGAATGCTTCGTTCGGTGGCAGTGGTTTGTCGCCCTCGCTGCTCGGCATGCCGATCGCCACGCCGCTCGTGGACATCCCGCTGCTGCAGAACATGAGCACCACGCCGGTCGCCAACGCCTCCGTTGCATGCGGTAACAACACTGCCGGTTACACCACGCAGAACAGCTACTGGCGCCGTTTCTACTTCAGCGAGCATCCGGGCTTGGAGAAGGGCGCGAACATCACCAGCGTTGACGTTTCGGTCGAAGCGGCAATGGGGGCTTCGTTGTCGCTCACGGTCAATCTGTATTCGATCCCGCACAGCGTCGCGGTCGATACGATCCCGGTCGGCAGCCTGGCGCTGATCGGTACGACCACCGTTTCGATCCCTGACGGCACCACCTTGTCCTCGATCAACGTGCCCGTGACGGGCATGATCGCGGATACGGCGAACAACGACCTGGTGGTCGAAGTGAACTCTCCGGACTATTCGAGCAGCAGTCCGGCCATGGCCTTCTATATCGGATCGAATGCGGCGGGTCAGTCGCATCCGGGCTTCCTCAGCGCGCCGATCTGCGGCATCAGCGCACCGACCACCACGGCCGGGATTGGCTTCCCGAACATGCACATGATCATCGTGCCGAATGCGGAAACGCTCGGCGGCGGTGCTGAAGTGTGCGACAACCCGTCCGACGTCTCGTGGCTGGTTCCGACGCCGACCTCCGGCTCGGTTGGTGGCGGCGATTCCTCGACCGTCGACGTGAACGTGGATGCCAGCGCGCTGGCTCCGGGCAACTACACGGCCAATCTGTGCGTCACCACCAACGATGCGGATCAGCCGCTGGTCGTGGTGCCGGTCAACCTGACCGTGGAAAGCGCCCTGGGCGTGATGATCAGCGTCGATCCGACCTCGCTGTCCGCAACGCAGGATGCGGGCACGACGACCACGCAGGTGTTGACCATCAGCAACGACGGCGATATCGCCGGCACGTGGACGCTGGTCGAATCGGCGGCTGCGACCGGCGGTACGAACGGCGGCAGCGGCGAATTGTTCGACAACGGTCCGCTCATCACCCATGTGGGTGAGGGTCCGGCCGGAACGGATGTCAGCCTGCTGCAAAACGCCACGCTGGGTCTGAACACCCTGGGCGCCGGTGCCGGCAATGTGAACGGCGTTTTCGACGCCGACGACTTCACCGTGACCGCTCCGGAAGGCTGGGACATCGACACGCTGACGTTCTATACCTACCAGACCGGTTCCACCACGACCCCGACCATCACCGGCATGTACCTGCAGATCTGGAACGGCAGGCCGGGCGATGTGGGTAGCACGGTGATCTTCGGCAACCGCACCACCAACCGTCTGGGTTCGTCCAGCTTCCTGGGCGCCTACCGTTGGTCCGAGACCAGTGCGGGTGACACCACCCGTCCGATCATGGAAGTGACCTCGCAGCCGCTCGGCCTGCATCTGGCTCCGGGTACTTACTGGGTTGAAGTCAGCTTGGCTGGTTCGCTTGCGTCCGGTCCGTGGCTGCCGCCGGTCACCATCATGGGTCAGACCGGAACCGGTAACGCGGTTCAGAGCACCGATGCCGGCGCCTCTTGGAGCGATCTGCTCGATAGCGGCACGAACACGGGCATGGGCATTCCGTTCAAGATCCACGGTTCGGTCACGGGCGGCTCCGGTTGCTCCGTCAGCGATATCCCGTGGCTGTCGGTGTCCGCGACCAGCGGCACGGTCGCGGCTGGCGGCAGCGCTTCCGTCAACGTCAGCTTCAACTCTGCTGGTATGACGCCGGGCTCGTACGACGCCAAGCTGTGCGTGCTGAGCAACGACGACCATGGCAACGAGCTGATCGAAGTGCCGGTGAACCTCACCGTCACCGGTCCGAGCGAAATCGCCGACCTGTCCGTGACCATCACGGCCAGCAGCGGTGACGTGTCGATCGGCGACGAAGTGGAGTACACCATCGTCGCGAGCAACGCGGGTCCGGACGCTGAACCGGCTGCGCTGCTCACCGATATCCCGCCGGCCCGCCTGGGCAACGTGGATTGGATGTGCGTCTCGGCCACGGGCACGACCTGCCCGACGCCGAATTCGGGTACGGGTTCGATCAACGGCCTGTCCCTGAACCTGCCGGCCGGCGCGTCGATCCAGTTCAGCCTGATCGGCACGGTGCTTCCTGGCTCGAGCCCGGCGGAAGATGGCGCTCCGATCGTCAACACGGTGACCATCGCTTCGTCGACCACGGGCGATTCGAACACGGCCAACAACACCGCTTCGGCCACGGTGCTCATCACCGAGCTGTTCGGCGATGGCTTCGAGGGCGAACCGGCTCCGGCTCCGCACTTCTTCGACCGTTTCGACTCCTATACCCCGGGCAGCTCGCAGGGTCAGGGCGGTTGGAAGGGCTGGGAGAACGACCCGAGCGCGGCCGGCCAGATCAGCAACGCCCAGTCGTACAGCCCGTCGAACTCGTTTGCCGTGACCATGAACTCGGACAACATCCGTGAGCTCAGCGGCATCGACAGCGGCAAGTGGAAGCTGACCGCCAAGCAGTTCATCCCGTCGGGCTTCACCGGCGACACGTACTTCATCCTGCTGAGCCAATACAGCGATGCGGCCTGCGGTGGTGACTACGAATGCGGCTGGGCGGTGGAAGTGAGCTTCAGCGGCGGCTACGTCACCAACGACGGTAACGATGGCGGCCAGATGAACTACGTCACCAACCAGTGGGTCGATATCGAAGTCGAGTTCGACCTCGATGCCGACACGCAGACGTTCAAGTACAACGGCACGACCCTGTACACCGGGTCGTGGTCGGGCCAGATGAGCGGCGGTGCATCGATGCTCCTCAACGCGATCGACCTGTTCTCCGACGGCGGCTCGACGGTCTATTACGACGACATCAAGATCGTCAAAATCGAAGACTGAGCCGTTGCCGGCTCCCGCTTCCCCGCACCGACGGGGAAGCCGGGAATCAGCAGGTTTCCAAACGCAAAACCCGCGTCTTCGGACGCGGGTTTTTTTATTGGCCGTCGTCCTTGGCGCACGGCGCCAAGGCCATCGCAGGCGCAAGGAAAGTGCGCTGCCACGGATGCGAGCCCAGGCCCGCGGGCATTCCAAGGATCAGTCCGGCAAGAGCCGCGCCTCAACCAACGACGCGGCGAAGGTTCACGCCGCCGGCAACAGCGTGCGAAAGCCGTCTTCGCTCTGCACGACGCGCAGCGGCATCTCGTACAGCGCCGAGAATTTTTGGTTCTTCACCCAAGTCCGGGGAAGGCCGCCCGGATCTTCAGGAAGAAGTAGGCGTCGTCCCGGTAGCCGTAGGCCACCCGCTTGATGACCTTGATCTTGTTGTTGATGCCTTCGACC
>Ga0182792_1000787_pt1 | contig 28198 bp, 26 predicted proteins | sample Passage237B_FD_130497 | JGI IMG/M metagenome (GOLD analysis project Ga0182792, IMG submission 130497) | Cellulose adapted compost microbial communities from Newby Island Compost Facility, Milpitas, CA, USA - Passage2 37B (version 2) (version 2) ...
CATGGCTTCAAGGACGCCGACAACCGTTTCCAGATCCACATCAACATCGGGCCCGACCTTTGAGCGAAGCATCCGCCAACGCGAATCCGTCGAAGCTGCGCCCGTGGCTCGCGCGCGCCGCGGTCGCTTTTGCGGTGTTGTCGTTGTTGATCGCGCTCGCCGGCTTCTGGCTGCTGCGCACGCCTTCGGGCCGCGATTTCGCGCTGGAGCGCGTGAAGGCGGTGTTGCCTCCGGGCGCATTGAGCTGGGAACGGGCCGAAGGCACGTTCGGCGCCGGCCTGGCGTTCGATGGCTTGCGCTACGCCGCCGATGGCGTGGACGCGCAGCTGCAGCGCGCCGAAGTCCGGATCGAACCCCGGGCGCTGTGGACGCGCGAGTTGCACGTCTGGCAGTTGATGCTGGCGAACGGAAAAGTCGTGTTGCCGCCGCCGGCGCCTTCCGGACCGCTGGTGCGGATCGAATTGCCTGCGGCGCTGCCGACGCTGGAATTGCCGCTGGCGGTGCAACTGGATTCGCTGCAACTGCACGATGTGCAGGTGCTGCGCGAAATCACCGGTCGCGCCGACGACGAGCCGCTGGAGTCGTTGATCGAGCTGCGCTCGCTCGATGCCATCGCGTCCTTGCGCGATGGCCGCCTCGCCGTGACAAAGCTTGTGCTCGACAGCGACAGGCTCGCGCTCGATGCCAAGGCACGGATCGACAGTGCGGCGAACTGGAAAACGACGCTCGATGCCGAAGCCAAGCTTGCGCTCGGCGAAGACCTCGATTCCTTGCCGATGCAGCTGCAAGTGCGTGGCGATCTTTCCGATCTCCGGCTGCAACTCGATACCGACACCGGCGAGCCGGCATCGCTGTCGCTGCAGCTGGTCGGCGGTTTGCCGGATCCGCGCTGGACACTGGATCTGGCCGCGCCCAAGCTCCTGCCCGAACGCTTCGGCGCGTCGGGCGAAGCGCTCGCGCTGCAACTGCAGGGCAGCGGCGATCGGCTCAGCGCGAACCTGAGCGGTGTGGTGGAGCAGGGCAAGTCGCGGTTCGAGCTCGCGCCTTCGAGTCTGCGCTACGACGACGCCACGCTGGAACTGGCGCCGTTGGCGCTGAAGCTTGATCGCGGCGCGATGCAAGCCTCCGGTCGAATCGCGCTCGACGGCGCGGAACCGCGGCTGGCGCTCGATCTTTCGTGGAACGACGTGACCTTGCCGGCGCAGACGCCGGAAATGACGGTTGCAAGCCAAGGGCGTGCGCGCATCGAGGGGCCGTTGTCCGATTACGCGTTGACGCTGCAGGGCCAGCTTGTGCGTGGCGGAGACCGCGCGACGCTGGCGTTGCAGGGGCGCGGTTCCACGGAAGCGCTGACGGTCGCGAGGCTGGAATCGGAACTGCCGCGCGGTCGCCTCGATGCGAGCGGTCGCTTCGTCTGGTCGCCGGCACTGACATGGAAGCTCGACGCCACGCTGCGCGAATTCGATCCGTCGTGGTTCGCGCCGGACTATCCCGGCGCGGTCGATGCCGCGTTCGCCAGCGAAGGCGGCATCGGCGACAAGGGGCCGTTCGGCACGCTGGCGTTGCGCGATCTTTCCGGCCAATTGCGCGGACGCGCGCTCGATGGCCGCGTCGATGCCGCGATGGACCGCACGGGCAAGGGTCGCGGCCATGTGGCCATGCAGATCGGCGGGTCGAAAATCGACGCGCAGGGCACCTTCGGCGATGCGCTCGATCTTCGCGCCGGATTCTCGCCGCTGGACCTGGCCGACGTGTTGCCTGGCGTCGAAGGTCGTTTGCGCGGCTCGGTCGTCGCGAAAGGCAAGCCGGACAAGCCGGATTTGCGCGTGCGCATGGCCGGTCGCGGCATCGCGCAGGGGGATACGAAGCTCACGTCGCTGCGCATCGATGCCGACATCAGCGCGCTGGATCGCGGTCGCGCCGAGGTCGAAGCCAAAGGTTTGATCGTCGGCGGTGGACGCGTCGATATCGTTTCCGTTTCCGCCGATGGCAGTCGCGCCAAGCATCGCGCGATCCTGACGCTGCGCGGCGAGCCGGGCGAGCTGGGATTGGAGCTTTCCGGCGGGCAGGCCGCGAACGGTGATTGGCGTGGTCTCCTGTCGGCGTTCGATATCGGCAGTCCGCAGGAGCGTGCATGGAAATTGCGCGAACCTGCGGCGGTGTCGTATGCGCCATCCCGCGGCGCCTATGTGCTGGCATCGGCATGCATCGCCTCGGGCGAAGCCGCGCTCTGCGTCGACGCCAAGGGCCAAGGTTCGGAAACCGATGGCCGGTTCGCGTTGGAAAAACTCGATCTCGCGCCGTTCGGCCCATGGATCGCGGAGGCGCTCGGTCAGACCGTTGCGATCCGTGGCTTGCTTGATGCGGAGGGCGAATTCACGCACCGTGCCGATGGCCGCATCCAGGCGCGTTTCAATGCCACATCATCCGAGGTCGATCTGCGCCGGCATGCGAAATCGCCGCGCCGTTTGCTGGCCTTGTCGGACCTGAAGCTCGCCGCCACGCTCGATCCGCAACGCGCCCATCTGGATCTGCATTCGATCGTCGATGGCGACGGCCGCATCGAAGCGGATGTGGCGCTTGCCACTCCCATGGAGGCCGATGGCGCGCTGTCCGGAACCCTGGATCTGGATCTGCCGAACCTGGGCGCGCTGGTGCTGTTCACCGATCAGCTCGCCGATCCCAAGGGCCGCATCGAAGGCCGCATTGTGTTGTCCGGCACGCGCGATACGCCAGGTTTCGAAGGCGGTGCGAAGCTCCATGACTTCTCTGCCGACGTGCCGGAACTGGGCATTGCGCTGGAGCAGGGCGAAATCGCGTTGTCCGGGCGATCGGGCGGAACCTTCGACCTGGAAGGCACGGTCAAGCTTGGTGAAGGCATTGCACGGCTTTCCGGCACGTTCGATCCGATGGCGCAGGACGGCATGCATGCGCAGCTCGGGATCGTGGGAACCGATCTTGCCGTGATGGGCACGCCGGACATCCATCTGGTCGCATCGCCCGACCTGCGCCTTGAACTGGTGAAAGGCCGGCTCAAGGTGCGCGGCAATGTCGAAGTGCCGTCCGCGCGCATCGACCTCGAGCAGTTGCAAAGCGCGGTCGCGCCGTCGAGCGATGTGGTGATCGTCGATGCCGAGACGGCTTCCGAATCGATCCTGCTCGATCTTGATGTCGGCGTGAAACTCGGTTCGCGGGTGCGGATGCGCGGCTATGGCCTGAATGGCCGGCTCGGCGGACAGCTGCAGCTGCGGCAGACGCCGGGCAAGGTCATGACCGCGCGCGGCGGCATCGACGTGGGCGGTTCGTACAAGGCTTACGGACAGGATCTGTCGATCGTGCGCGGCAATGTTTCCTTTGCTTCGTCGCCCCTGGACAACCCGGCGCTGGACATCCGCGCACAACGCAAGATCGACGACGTCACCGTCGGGATCCAGGTGCGCGGCACGGCCTTGTCGCCGAGCTTGGAACTCTGGTCGCAACCGGCGATGGAGCAGGCCGAGCAGCTTTCCTATCTCGTGCTCGGCAAGCCGCTGCGCTCGGCTTCGCAGGCCGACGGCGGCCAGCTCACGCAAGCCGCGGCCGCGTTCGGCGGAAACCTGCTGGCGAAGAAACTCGGCGCGCGCATGGGCTTGGACGACGTTGAAGTCGCCGACAACCGCGCGCTCGGCGGCGCGGCGCTCACCGTGGGCAAGCACATCTCGCCGCGCATGTACGTGGCCTATGGCGTGGCGCTGTTCGGAACCGGGCAGGTGGTGACGTTCAAGTACCTGCTGAACCGGATGTGGAACGTGCAGATCGACTCGGGCAGCGAGAACCGCGCGGCATTGAATTACCGGATCGAGCGCTGAGTGTGCATGGGATGGCGAAGGCGGCGATCGTTTCCGATTACGTTTGATGTCGAAAATCCTTTGGACAGCAGCGCCCGTAACGGTGCATGAACGGCGCCCGTACGTGTACATTTTTTGACGCTTCTGCCCAGTGATGGACACGCCGGCGCTATGGCGATGGTCTATGCTTGGCAGTTACGCCGCTGGCCAAGATGTTGGCCGTGCGCCGTTTCCCCAGTCGAGAACTGGATACTCCCGTCACGCCGAAACGGGCTTTGTGGCCGGGAGTCGCAGCCGTCGCGTCGAAACCGCGGCGTGCCGTGAATGATCCGGTATCCCGTTGCCCTTTGGCTTCAAGAGAAATCCTACGATGCGCAAACTCCTTTTCCTGTCCGTGGCTGCTGCTCTGGCGCTTTCCGCTTGTGGCGGCGACAAGTCCGGCTCCGCTTCCGGCGAACAGTCTTCCGCTGCGCAGGCGGCCCAGTCGGCCGCGACCGTCGACGGCCCGGCGATCACCGGCTCGATCGACGTGGATCAGCTGCCGACGTTGCCGGCCGGCATCACGCTGGTGCTGAAGCTGCTGGACACCACGGACGCCGCGTCGCTGCCGACGGTGGTGGCCGAAACGGCCTCGCCGTCGCCGAATGCGCTGCCGTTCAATTTCGCGCTGCCGTACGACGCGGCCAAGATCGATGCCGCGCGCAGCTACGCGCTGGCCGTCACGCTGCAGGCCGAAACCCTGGTGCTGTACGGCACCTCCGCCCCGGTGCCGGTGCTGACCAATGGCGAGCCGTCTTCGGGCCTGAAGTTGGCGCTGGTGCGCGGCGGCCAGCCGTCCGCCAACATCCCGCCGGATGAGCTGGCGAAGAAGGATTTCGCCGCGCTGGAATCCCAGATCGGCGCGTTCCGCCGCATCCAGGGCGAGCGCCTGGAAGACGACATCGCAGTGGGCTGGGACGCTTTCGTCGAAAGCAACGGCCAGATCCGCATGGCGCGTGAACAGGTCGATTTCGTCGATGCCGGCTCGGCCGCGTTCCGTTACGCGTATCGCGGCGGCAAGCCGTGGATCGTCGAGCGCGTGCAGGGCGGCAAGAAGGTGCTGGCCGGCTGGAACGAGGAAGGCGTGGTCATCCTCAATGAAACCGATTCCGGCAAGGCCGAGGACGCCACGTTGGAAGCGCTGTATCGCCGCGCCGAACAACTTTATCGGGAAGCCGCAGCCAAGCGCTGATCGCGCAACGGCGGCTTGCGCGGGCGCCGCGAAGGTTCGTCGCGGCGCTTCGCCTTGCCCCTACAGTGGCTGAATCGTTATCATTTCCAAGATAGCCCTGCTTCGGCGCATGGTGGCCTCGTGCCGCTGTCCGCCGGAGCGTTAAAGGGAAGCGCATGGGCGCGGGGATCGCGTGCGCCCCGGTGAAATTCGCAACAGGAAGAGCATCCGGGGATGAACTCCCCTGAGGACAACATGACCCACGCAGCAGTTCGCACGCTACGCATCGGAATCGGCCTTCTCGCGCTGACTTTCGCCGCCACGGCCGTGGCCAATCCCGAGCCCTGGCAGCTCAACATGGCGCCAGGCGTCACCGAGGTCTCGCGAGAGGTCTGGTGGTTGCACAACCTGATCCTTGGCATCTGCGTCACCATCGGCGTCCTCGTGTTCGGCGCGATGGGCTACGCGATGTTCGCGTTCCGCAAGTCCAAGGGCGCGGTGGCGGCCCAGTTCTCGCACAACACCAAGGCGGAAATCATCTGGACGGTGATCCCGATCCTGATACTCGTCGCCATGGCGGTTCCCGCGACCGGCACGCTGCTCAAGATCTACGACACCTCCGAATCGGAGATGACGGTCAAGGTCACCGCGTACCAGTGGATGTGGAAGTACGAGGTGTTGAACTACCGCGGCGAAACCACCGGCGTCGGCTTCACCAGCCGTCTGGATCCGCAGAGCAACGCCGCGCGCCGCCCCGGTTCGGGCATTGATCCGAAAAGCGTCAAGGATGGCGACTTCAACAGCTACCTGTTGAACGTCGACAACCCGCTGGTGATCCCGACCGACACCAAGATCCGCTTCGTCATCACCGCCGACGACGTGATCCACTCGTGGTGGGTTCCGGCGCTCGGCTGGAAGCAGGACGCGATCCCGGGCATCGTCAATTCCGCCTGGACCAAGATTCCCGCCGACAAGGCCGGCGTCTATCGCGGTCAGTGCGCGGAGCTCTGCGGCAAGGACCACGGCTTCATGCCGATCGTCGTGAAGGCGCTGCCGCGCGACGAATTCGAAGCTTGGCTCGCGGCCCAGCCCGGTTCGACCTTTGGCCAGCAGGCTGCGGCGCCGGTTGCCGCTTCGAGCGAACCGGCCGCGCTGCCGCAAGAAGAAGCCCCCGCCCACGGCCAGGATCAGGGCTGAGCCCGCAGGCACGCACGTCTTTCAGGAGCCACACCATGGCAAGTACCCACGCCGTCCACGACACCGCGCACCAGCCTGCGCACGACACGCATCACGACGACCACGCGCACCAGCAGTCGTTCTTCCAACGTTGGTTCCTGTCGACCAACCACAAGGACATCGGAACGCTGTACTTGGTGTTCTCGTTCGTGATGTTCCTGATCGGCGGCTACATGTCCGGCGTGATCCGCGCCGAGCTGGCCGTGCCGGGCTTGCAATTCGTCGATCCGGCTTTCTTCAACCAGATGACGTCGATGCACGCGCTGGTGATGATCTTCGGCGGCGTGATGCCGGCGTTCGTCGGTTTGGCGAACTGGATGATCCCGCTGCAGGTCGGCGCGCCGGACATGGCGCTGCCGCGCATGAACAACTGGTCCTTCTGGATCATGCCGTTCGCGTTCACCGTCCTGCTGCTGACGCTGTTCCTGCCGGGCGGCGCTCCGGCCGGTGGCTGGACGCTGTATCCGCCGCTGTCGCTGCAGGGTGGTAGCAACGTCGCGTTCGCGATCTTCGCGATCCACCTGATGGGCATCAGCTCGATCATGGGCGCGATCAACATCATCGCGACCGTCCTGAACATGCGCGCGCCGGGCATGGACCTGCTCAAGATGCCGGTGTTCTGCTGGACCTGGCTGATCACGGCGTTCCTGCTGATCGCGGTGATGCCGGTGCTGGCCGGCGCGGTGACGATGCTGCTCACCGACAAGTACTTCGGCACCACCTTCTTCTCGGCCACGGGCGGCGGCGATCCGGTGATGTTCCAGCACATCTTCTGGTTCTTCGGCCACCCCGAGGTCTACATCATGATCCTGCCGGCCTTCGGCGTGGTCAGCGAAATCATTCCGACCTTCAGCCGCAAGCCGCTGTTCGGCTACCAGGCGATGGTCTATGCGACGGCCTCGATCGCGTTCCTGTCGTTCATCGTCTGGGCGCACCACATGTTCACCGTGGGACTTCCGATCGGCGGCGAACTGTTCTTCATGTACGCCACGATGCTGATCGCCATTCCGACCGGCGTGAAGGTGTTCAACTGGGTGTCGACGATGTGGAAGGGGTCGATCACCTTCGAAACGCCGATGCTGTGGGCCGTGGCCTTCGTGATCCTGTTCACGATCGGTGGCTTCTCCGGTCTGATGCTCGCCATCGTGCCGGCCGACTTCCAGTACCACGACACCTACTTCGTGGTCGCGCACTTCCACTACGTGCTGGTGACCGGCGCGGTGTTCTCGATCATCGCGGCCACGTATTACTGGTGGCCGAAGTGGACCGGCAAGATGATCAACGAGACCTACGGCAAGTTCCATTTCTGGTGGAGCGTGGTGTTCGTCAACCTGCTGTTCTTCCCGCAGCACTTCCTTGGCCTGGCCGGCATGCCGCGCCGCATTCCGGACTACAACGTGGCGTTCGCCGACTGGAACTTGATCAGCTCGATCGGCGCCTTCGGCATGCTGCTGTCGCCCTTCATCATGCTGTTCGTGCTGTGGAATTCGCTCAAGCACGGCCCGAAGGCCGAGGCGCGCGCATGGGAAGCCGCCAAGGGACTGGAATGGACGGTGCCGTCGCCTGCGCCACACCACACCTTCACGCGTCCGCCGGTGATCAAGCCGGGCGATCTGGCGCACGAAGACGTGTCGCATTGATGTCATGCGTCGGGCGGGCTTCCCGCTCGACGCTCCGGAGTACGACGTGAGCCTGCCCTTGAATCAATCCGCGCACTCTGCGACCCCGGCCGACGACGCACGCCGCCGTGCCGTGCGGCGCACGGTGGTGGTCGTCACGCTGTTGGCGGTGTTGGTCTACGTGGGCTTCTTCCTGATCACGGTGGCGGGACAGTGAGCGAACATTCCGCCAGCAGCGAGACCGTCGGCAAAGAGGCCGCGGGCGAATCCAGCCGGAGCATCGTGCGCCTGGCGCTGATCGTTGCCGGCGGGGCCTTCCTGTTCTGCTTCTCGCTGGTGCCGCTGTACCGCATCGCGTGCGAACAGCTGTTCGGCATCAAGCTGGGCGGCGCAGCGACGGAAGTGCGGGCTGCGGCGATGGACACTTCGCGTACGGTGATCGTCGAGTTCGACGCCGGCGTCCATTCCGGATTGCCGTGGAGTTTCCGTCCGGAGAAGGCACAAGTGGCCGTGCATCCGGGCGAAGTCGTCGATGCGCTGTACTTTGCCCGCAACGACGGCGATCTCGCCATCGTCGGACAGGCCGTGCCTTCGGTGGCGCCGAACGATGCCTCGCAGTACTTCAACAAGACCGAATGTTTCTGCTTCACCGAACAAACGCTGGAGGCGGGCGAGGAACGCCCGATGCCGGTGCGCTTCGTCGTCGATCCGGATTTGCCGGCCGAGGTGACGCGCCTGACGCTCTCCTATACTTTTTACAAGAATGATCTGGCGACGCAGCGACTGGTTTCGGGCCAGCTCGCCGCAGCCCACTGATCGAATACTCGACGAACCGCCCAGGAAGCCGACGCCATGGCCCACAGCACCCATCACGACGCCGATGTCTATTTCGTCCCGCACCACAGCCCCTGGCCGATCGTCGGCTCGGTAGGCCTGTTCATCACGGCGATCGGCGTCGCCAACTGGTTCAACGGACACCTCTGGGGCAAGCCGGTGTTCTTCGCCGGCCTCGCGGTCATGTTGTTCATGCTGTTCGGCTGGTTCGGCAGCGTGATCCGCGAATCGGTCGCCGGCAACTACAACAAGCAGGTCGATACCAGCTTCCGCATGGGGATGATCTGGTTCATCTTCTCGGAAGTGATGTTCTTCGCGGCCTTCTTCGGCGCGCTGTTCTATGCCCGCAGCCTGTCGGTGCCGTGGCTCGGCGGTGAAGGCCATGGTGTGATGACGAACAGCCTGTTGTGGAGCGGCTACGACGCGGTGTGGCCGACCAACGGTCCGGAGAACGTCGGCGGTGCGTTCGAACTGGTGTCCGCTTGGGGCTTGCCGCTGATCAACACGCTGCTGCTGCTCGCTTCCGGCGTCACCCTGACGATCGCGCACCATGCGCTGAAGGCCGGCGAACGCGGCAAGATCCTGCTTTGGCTCGGCCTCACCATCGTGCTCGGCGCGATCTTCCTGTACTGCCAGGCGATGGAGTACATCCACGCCTATCACGAGCTGAACCTGACCCTCGGTTCGGGCATCTACGGTTCGACCTTCTACATGCTGACCGGCTTCCACGGCATGCACGTCACGCTCGGAGCGATCATGCTGACGGTGATCTGGTTCCGCGTGCTGAAGGGCCACTTCACGGCCGACAACCACTTCGCGTTCGAAGCGGTGGCGTGGTACTGGCACTTCGTCGACGTGGTCTGGCTCGGCCTGTTCCTGTTCGTCTACGTGCTGTAAGCATGGATCCGAACGATGGAGCCGGACGCATGTCCCGGTTCCATCGCTACTGCGATTCCGGCGCCGCGCGATCGCGCGGCGCCGTTTCCTCAGCGGTTGACGCCGTGAGGCTGGAGCACGCCGCTCCAGATTCCCAGGATCACCAGAAGGATCAGCGCCACCGACAGCCCAATGCGCCAGGTCAGCGCATTGACGGTTCGTTTGGTCTTGCCCTTGTCGGCAATCATGTAAAACAGCCCCGCGCCGAGGTTGTACAGGATCAACAGCAGCATCAGGACGATGAGGACTTTCGGCCACATGGTGGTGTTCTTCTTGGAATCGGCGCAGGTGGCCGGGACGTGAATTATCGCAGTGCGCAGGGAACGCGCCAGTGAACAAGATGCGATGGTTATGGGCCGTTCCGGCTTTGGCCTTGGCCAGTGGCTTTGCGACCCTTGGTTTCTGGCAACAGGGACGCGGCGACCAGAAGCAGCAATGGCTGGAAGCGTGGGAAAGCGCTTTGGTCGCCGAGCCGGCTCCGTTCGCGCAGGCCGCCGATCGTTCGGACGACGCGCCGCCGCTGCGGGTTTCCGGTGAGTTGCGATTCCGCGAACGACCGCGCCTGTTGCTGGACAACCAACAGCGCGACGGCCGCGTCGGCGTACGTGCCTATGCGTTGGCCGATGCGGAAGGCTTGGCGCAGCCGTTGCTGGTGGAACTGGGTTGGCTGCCGATGCCCGCGGATCGTGCGCTGCCACTGGTCGAGATTCCGGAAGATGCGCAGCCGATCGCCGGCGTGTTGACGCCTTTGCCCGGACAAGCGCTGAAACTGGCGGAAAATCCGTGGCCGGGCCGCGGCGACGATGGCGCGCCGATCCTGTTGAACTTCCTCTCCGCCGCGGAAATCGAGGCCGCCGTCGGGGAAAAACTGCTGCATGGCGTGTTGCGCCCCGATCCGGAGCTTCCCATCGGTTACGCTCGCGATGCGGTGCTCCTGCCCAACACGCTGCCGCCGGAACGGCATTACGGCTACGCCGTGCAGTGGTGGGGATTGTCGGCCACGGTGATCGTGGTCTATCTCGTGCTGGCCTTGCGCCGGAGCAAACGATGAACGAACCGAATCCAACCATCGATCCGAAACGCCGCAATCGCAACCGCATCATGTTGCTTGCGCTGTTCGCGATCTTCCTGGTTCCGCCGATCGCGGCCGCGCTGCTGCACGCCAGCGGCTGGCGTCCGGCGCACACGCGCAATGCCGGCGAATTGCTGCCGCAGCCGATCGCATTGGCCGATCTGGACCTGCGGCGCGCCGATGGCGCTGCCTTCGAATGGAATCGTGCGGATCGTCGCTGGCAGGCAGCCGTGGTCGCCACGCCCGATTGCGGCGCGGCCTGCACGGAGCTGGTCGCAGGGCTGGACAAGGTCTGGCGCCTGCAGGGGCGCAAGGCGGATCGTTTCTGGGTGCTGTGGTTCGGCGACGTGCCGGAAGGCATCGAAACCTTCCGCGCCTTCGTGCCGATGCAGCCCGATGCGCAGCTGGCCGAGCGCCTGCCGGATCTGCCGCGGGAAGGCCAGCCCGCCGTGTATCTCATCGACCCGGCCGGATTCGTCGCGTTGCGCTATGCCCCGGGCTTCGATCTCGCCGGGCTGCGCAAGGACGTGGCGCAGATGCTGAAATGACGGACATGAACGCTACTTCTTCCACGCCGCACCACTTCTACCACCGCATCGCCTGGATCGCGGTGCTGTTCGCGCTCGTCGTGATCGTCTTCGGCGCCTTCGTGCGATTGTCGAACGCCGGCCTTTCCTGCCCGGATTGGCCGACCTGCTACGGCAAGGTGACCTGGCCGGTGCATGACCACGAAATCGCAACGGCCAACGACGCTTTCGATCGTCCGGTCGAATCGCACAAAGCCTGGCGTGAGCAGGTGCACCGGCATCTGGCCGGGACCCTGGGCTTGCTGGTGTTCGCGCTGGCGTATCTCGGTTCGCGCAAGGTGAAAGGTGGGAAGGCCGTGGTGATCGGTGCCAGCGCGCTGGTCGCGATCGCGATCCCGCTCTACATGAAAGGCCAGTACGGCATTTCTTCCGCGCTGGCGGTGGCGGGCGAAGCCTTGTTGCTCGGCTGGGCCTTGCGTCCGGATGGCTGGTTGTCGCCGCGCGGGGATTTCTCGCGGCTTTCCGCCGCCTTGCTCGCGATCATCGTCTTCCAGGCGTTGCTCGGCATGTGGACGGTGACCTGGCTGCTCAAGCCGGTGGTCGTGATGGGCCATCTGCTCGGCGGATTGACCACGCTGTCGTTCCTGACCTGGCTCGCCTGCCGCGCCTCACCGCTGGCGGCGCTGCATTCGGCGGGCGCGTGGAAACTGCGCGGCGCGATGATCGTCGTGCTCGTGCTGGTCTCGATCCAGATCGCGCTCGGTGGCTGGGTTTCGGCGAATTACGCGGCGCTGGCCTGTGGCACGGATTTCCCGACCTGCCTCGGGAAGTGGTGGCCCGACACCGATTTCTCCGAAGCGTTCGTGTTGTGGCGCGGCATCGGGGCGGATTACGAGGGCGGCGTGCTCGATGGTCCGGCGCGCGCGGCGATCCAGATCAGCCATCGCCTGTTTGCCATCGTCGCGGCCGTCGGCGTGATCTGGCTGGCGCTGAAGATCCGCCGCGTGCCGGAGATTTCCGGCTGGGGCACGACGCTGCTGACGCTGCTCGGGCTGCAAGTACTGCTCGGCGTGCTGAACGTGATGACTGGCTTGCCGCTGAAGATCGCGGTCGCGCACAACGCGGTCGCGGCGCTGCTGCTGTTCACGCTGGTGTTGTTGCTGGCGCGGTTGCGCAAGGCCTGATGCGATGAGTCTCGCGCTTGCCCGCCAGTACTGGGCCTTGACCAAGCCGCGCGTGGTCGCGCTGCTCGTGTTCACCGCGATCATCGGCATGTTGCTCGCGGTGCCCGGCGTTCCTCCGCTGGACAAGGCGATCTTCGGCGCGATCGGCATCTGGCTCGCCTCGGCCTCGGCCGCGGCGATCAACCACCTGATCGACCAGCGCATCGATGCAGTGATGGCGCGCACCGCCAACCGGCCCTTGCCGACCGGTGCGCTCAAGCCATGGCAGGTGCTGCTGTTCGCCATCGCGCTCGGCCTTGTGTCGATGCTGATCCTGGTCGTGTTCGTCAACGGGCTGACGGCGGCGCTGACCTTCGCTTCGCTGATCGGCTACGCCGTCATCTATACCGCATGGTTGAAGCGCGCCACGCCGCAGAACATCGTGATCGGCGGCGTGGCCGGGGCCGCGCCGCCGGTGCTCGGCTGGACTTCGGTGACCGGCGAAGTGCATCCGCACGCGCTGTTGCTGTTCCTGATCATCTACATCTGGACGCCGCCGCATTTCTGGGCGCTCGCCATCTACCGCCGCGACGACTACGCCCGCGCGATGATCCCGATGCTGCCGGTCACACATGGCGTCGTCTATACGCGCTGGCACGTGCTGTTCTACACCGCGCTGCTGGTCGCGATCACGATGCTGCCGTGGCTCACGCATCTTTCCGGCCTGTTCTATCTGGGGGGCGCGCTGGTTCTGGACGGTGTTTTCCTCTACTACGCCGTGCGCCTGCTCAAGCCGCCGTCGGAGCGCTTCGCGATGGAGGTGTTCCATTACTCCATCGTCTATCTGATGGTTCTATTCGGATTTCTGTTGATCGATCACTGGTTGCCGTCCGTGCCGGTCTGAGCGGTTATCGCCTCGCCATCGCTTCAAGGGAAACGCCATGGGCTCCTCTTCCAGTTCGATCAACCAGGAAACCCGCCAGCGCTACGACAGCATGCCGTACGGCAACTTGGCGCATACCTTCAGCGCGCCGGAAAACACGGCCGCGGTGGCGGCGCTGTTCGGGGTTCCAGGCGCGGGCATGACCGGTGCGCGGGTGCTGGAACTGGGCTGCGCGGCGGGCTTCAACCTGATCCCGTTCGCCTTGCGCCAACCGGGCGCGCATTGCGTCGGCCTCGATCTTTCCGGCGTGCAGATCGCCACGGGACAGGCCGTCGTGGAAAAGCTCGGCCTGACGAACGTGACGCTGCGCGAAGCGGACCTGCTGGAAGTCGATCCGGAAACGCTCGGCCAGTTCGACTACATCGTCGCCCATGGCCTGTATTCGTGGGTGCCGCCTGCCGTGCAGCAGGCGATGTTCGACATCATCGCCCGCTGCCTTGCGCCCGAAGGCGTGGCCTACGTGAGCTACAACGTCTACCCGGGCTGGAAGGCGAGGGAAGTCCTGCGTGACGCGATGTTGTTGTACGCGGGCCACGAGTCCGACGTGCCCAGACAGGTCGCCGGCGCGCGTTCGATGGTCGAATTCCTGCTGCGCGCCGGTAGCGGCAATCCCAACCATCCGCTGGCGCCACTGCGCGAGCACCTGGAGAAGGCGCACGCCGCGAGTTTCGAATACGTCGCGCACGAATACCTGGAGCCGTACAACCTGCCGTGCTACTTCCGCGAGTTCGTGGAACGGGCCGGCCAGCACGGCTTGTCGTACCTGGCCGAGGCGCAGGTGTCGATGATGTTCCCGATGAACTACGGCGAGGACGTCGCGAGCTGGATGCGCGGGGTGGCGGGCAACGATCCGGTCCTGCTCGGCCAGTACATGGACTTCGTCGTGAACCGCACTTTCCGGCAGACGCTGCTGGTGCATTCCGATCGCGCCCGCGGCCTGACGTGGAAGCCGGATCGCAAGGCGCTCGCGGGACTGCATGTCGGCGCGCGGTTGCGCTGTGTGGATGGCGCGTTGCGCATGGATGGCTCGGTGCAGCAGTTCGAAACGCCCGCGAACCAGCGCATGGGCGTGGCGCTTTCCGCGCTCAAGCACGCGATGCTGCGTCTGGCGCAGGTTTTCCCGGGAACGCAGTCGCGCGAGGAACTGATCGATTTCGCCTTGCAGGCGCAGTCCGGCGCGAAGGATGCCGTGGCCCGCGAAGTGTTGGAGCAGGCCATCGACGAACTGCTCGAACAGCTCGTGGTGCGCGGCATGGGCCGTGCCTGGCAGGTTCGGGTGGATGCGGGCCGGGGCGATTCCGATCGACCCGTCGTCGATCCGGTCGTGCGCAAACTCGTCGCGGTGACGCCCGAAACGCCTTGCCTCATGTCCAATGCGTGGAACGACACGGTCGAAATGACGCCGCTGGAGCGCGAGCTGATCCTGAAGCTCGATGGCAGCATGGATCGCGCCGCCATCGTGGCCTTCGTCGGCGAACTGATCGCCACCGGCAAGATCGGCCTGCGCGCCGGCATGGCCGGAGGCCCGAAGGAGCAGGCGGAAGCCGCCGCGAACGCGGTGCTGAACCGGATGGCGTACAAAGGATTTCTTGCGGGATAAGCGCCCTGGGCCGAACCATGGCGTGCGGTTCGGCTAAAATCGTCCGTCCCGCAATCACCGAATTCTGGACGAAACCTATGGGTCGTGGTCCTTCCATTGAAGCGCGCAAGAACGCGTCCGACGCGCAGCGCGGCAAGATTTTCACCAAGATCATCCGCGAGATTTCCGTCGCGGCACGGCGCGGCGGCGCCGATCCGAACAACAATCCGGCCTTGCGCAGCGCCATCGACAAGGGGCTGTCGGCCAACATGACCAAGGACACCATCGAGCGCGCCCTCAAGAAAGCCTCGGGCGAGCTTGAGGGCGTGGAATACGAGGAAGTCCGCTACGAAGGTTATGCGCCCGGCGGCGTCGCGGTGATCGTGGACTGCCTCACCGATAACCGCGTGCGCACCGTCGCCGACGTGCGCCATGCCTTCGGCAAGCACGGCGGCAACCTCGGCACCGAAGGCTCGGTGTCCTTCATGTTCAAGAAGCTCGGTGTGCTTTCGTTCGCCGCCGGCGTGGACGAGGACAAGCTCACCGAAGCCGCGATCGAGGCCGGCGCGGACGATGTGGTCGTGTATCCGGACGATGGTTCGATCGAAGTGATCACGGCGCCCGAATCCTTCGCGGAAGTGAAGGCCGCGATCGAGAAGGCCGGCTTCAAGCCCGACCTGGCCGAAGTCACCTTCCGCGCCGACAACGACGTCGCGGTGAGCGGCGAAAACGCGCAGCAGGTCCTGAAGCTGCTGCGCTGGCTGGAAGACATGGACGACGTGCAGAACGTCTATTCCAACGCCGATCTGCCGGCGGATGCATATGGCTGATCACGGCGCGCGCCGGCGGCTCCCCTCGCGCGAGGCGGGAGGAGCTTGAGCACGATCCGTATCCTCGGCATCGACCCGGGCTCGCAGCGGACCGGCGTCGGTGTTATCGACGTGGACGACGCGGGCCGCATCGTCCACGTCCACCACACAATGCTGAACCTGCTGCTCGCGGAGGATTTCCCGCGGCGGTTGAAGCTGCTGCTGGATGGCCTGGGCGAGGTGCTGGAAACCTTCAAGCCGGACGAAGTCGCGCTGGAAAAGGTCTTCATGGCGCGCAATCCCGATTCCGCGCTGAAGCTCGGTCAGGCGCGCGGCGCCGCGATGTGCGCCGCCGTGATGCGCGATCTTCCGGTGCATGAATATGCCGCGAAGGAAATCAAGCTCGCGGTGGTGGGAACCGGCGGTGCGGACAAGGCGCAGATCCAGCACATGATCGGGATAATGCTCAACCTGCGCGGCAAGTTGCAGGCCGATGCGGCCGACGCGTTGGCGGTCGCGGTCACGCACGCGCACGTGCGCGCGACCGCGAGCCGCATCGGCGTGGACGTGCGCCGCGCATGGCGCAAATAACGGGAAACCCGAAATGATCGGTCGCTTGAAAGGCACCCTGGTCCACAAACAGCCGCCGTGGTTGATCGTTGATGTGCACGGCGTCGGCTATGAACTCGAAGCGCCGATGAGCACGATCTACGACCTGCCCGAGCTCGGCCAGGAAGTGATCCTGTTCACGCACTACGCGCAGAAGGAAGACAGCGTGTCGCTGTACGGCTTCCTGCGCGAGAACGAACGGCGGCTGTTCCGCGAAGTGCAGAAGGTGACCGGCATCGGCGCCAAGATCGCGCTCGCCATCCTTTCCGGCAGTTCCGTCGCCGATTTCCTGCGGCAGGTGCAGGCCGGCGATACCGCCGCGCTCTCGCGCATTCCCGGCATCGGCAAGAAAACGGCGGAGCGCATCGTGCTGGAACTGCGCGACAAGGCGGCGGAATTCCCGCTGGGCGCCGGCGCTGTGACGGCGAAAAGCGCCGCCGGCGCGATGGCTTTCGATCCGATGTCCGAAGCCGTCATCGCGCTCCAACAACTCGGCTACAAGCCGGCCGAAGCCTCGAAGATGGCGCGCGATGCGGCGGACGATGGCGACAGCGCCGAGGCCATCATCCGCAAGGCGCTGAAGGCCGCGCTGCGCTGACGCAAGGCGCGCCAGCGCAGCGGCGTTGGAGGCTTCAGTCCAGCACCTCGAAACCATCCGCGAAGATTTCCGGTTCCAGCGTGACTTCACACTGGCCCGGCACCTGCGTGTGGGTGAGTTCGATGTCGTCGATGAACCAGCCTTCGCCGACCACGCCGGCGTCGGTCCCGAACAGCCAGCGCAGTTGCACGGTCTGGCCGGCATAGGCCGCCAGGTTCACCTGGTACTTGGTCCAGTTCATGTGGTTGTAGCTGGAGAAGGCCGGTGCATTGTCGGGAATGCCGTTGCCGCCGCTGTGGCAGCGCGGACCGTTGTTGAGCACGTCCGGATAACCGCCGTCCGGCGTGAGGATCGACCACGTGGCGCCGCCGTCGGTGGAAATCTGGATCACGCCGCCGTCGTAGTTCGGCTCGATGTCCCACATGGTCCAGAACGACAGGATGGAGGTCTCGCCGGCGGTGAGCTGCAGCGGCGGCATTTCCAGCGTGATGCAGACGTTGTTGGCGTCGATCGACCAGAAGCTCTGCGTGCCGCTGTGGTGCTCGGTATCGATGATGTGCCAGCCGGCGTGGTGCGGTTCCTGCGGCGCGAAGTCGGCGGCGCCGTCGGTGTCGAGCGGCGGATCGAGTGGTTCGGCGCCGGTCGTGAACGAACCGTCGGTGATCGGTCCGGTGGCCACCGCCGACAGCCGCACGAGATTGCCGTCTTCGCTGCCGCTGGCGGCATCGACCGAGCGCACGATGTAGTACTGGCGCTCGAGGCTGGGCGCGGTGAGGTCGGAGAACTGCGTGTCGAGCCAGCCCGAATGGATCAGGTGGCTGGCGTCCGGCACGAAGTCGGCGTTGCCGGAGCGGTAGATCGAATAGCTCGCGTCAGGGCCGCAGGCCGCGTTGGCCGGTTGCCAGCCGAGGTCGATCCGGCACTGCGTCGTGCCCGCGCTGGTTGCGCTCGCGATGCCACCGAACAGCGGCGCGGCGGTGCAGGCGCCGGTGGTGATGGTTTCGGCGCATTGCGAGGCCACGGAAGCGCAAAGTCCGGATCCATCGACCGCCGAGACGCGATAGCCGAACGTGACTTGGCCCGAGACGCCGGCGTCCGAATACGTCGGTTCGACGAGACCATCTGCGATCGTGGCGAAGGTTCCGCCGCAACCGCCCTGCGCGCGTTCGACGCGGTATTGCGTGCCCGTCGCGCCCGCATCCCAGGACAGTTCGATCAGGTTGTCGTCCGTGCCCGCGATGGAAAGGCCCAGCGGCGCGGCCGGCGCTTCGCACAGCGTCGGCTGCAACACGAAGAAGCCTTCGTCGATGCTGGTCACCACCACCACGCCGCTCGGGAACAGGAAGTTGTTCCAGCTGCCGTTGAAGGCGCGCGCGTTGCTGTTCGGATAGAGGTCGAAATAGGCGACTTCAGTGAACGCGGCGGCGGAGAGGTTGTCGATCTTGAGGATGCGCAGGCCGGCCTCGTAGTTCGACTGGTACACGTACTGGCCGTGCACGTACAGGTTGTGGTCGATGACGTTGAGCGGGCTGTCGTGGTAGCCGACCAGCACCGGATGGTCGAGATCGGCCGCATCGAACACGAAGGTGCGCGCCGCATGGCCGAAGTCGCCTTCGTCGAGCTCGTCGTTCATCAGGATGTAGCGGTGATCCTCGTCGAACCACGCCTGGTGCGTGTAGGAGCTGTTCGGGTACGAGGTGTGCGACAGCGTGACCGGAGCGGCCGGGTTCGTGACATCGACCAGCGCGACGATGCCGCTGGAGCCGTTCGAGTTGATGCAGATGTCCTTGCCGGTGTGCTCGGTATCCGGGCCGTGGTAGGTGAAGCACTGCGATTCGTGCGTGTAGCCGGCATCGCTGACATAACCCAGGCGCACCGGCGCGAGCGGATTGGTGTGGATGTCGAGCAGTTGCAGGCCGCCGGCCATGTAGTTGCCGCCGGAAACGCCGAGGATGCCGGTGTCTTCGTTGATGCCGAGCGTATGGCTGCTGCCGAAGCCGCTGTAATGGCCGTCCTCGGTGTAGGTCTGCGGCGTGCTCACGCCGCGCAGGCGGTGCAGGTCGAAGATCTGCAGGCCGTGGCCGTTGTTGTTGTCGCTGCCGACATAGGCATAGTGCTGGTACACCCGCACGTCGCGCCAGAGCGAATTGCTGGCGTGCGTGGGCAGCTTGCCGAGGTAGACCGGATGCGTCGGATCCGGCGTGATCCGATAGAACGCGACGCCGTCGTCGGCGCCGATCAGCGCGTATTCGTCGTTGTTGTCGGGATCGACCCAGCCCCACAGGCTGTTGGTCGAACTGGACGAGAACGACGATACCGGCACGAAGGCGAGCAGGTCGACGTTGTCGCAGGGATACTCGCCGGCCATGCCATCGACGCAGGGCGTCGCATGCCGCGGCTCCATCGGCGCGAGCGAGCCCGGCGCGGGACGCGCGGCGAGCTGTTTTCGCATCAGCGGCGTGAGGCCGTCGGGGTCGGAGGAAGCGGCGGAGACGGACAGTGAGGCGGCCAAGCCGCAGATCGCGGCCAGGCGCAGGAAGACGCGCAGAGACATCGGTGGATCCCCATAGGCAACGCGAAAGTGCCGCGATTCTATCAGTCGGCCCGGATTTCGCCGGGCAGGGCGGATTTTGACGTTCCATGCGGGCGTAACGTGCCACCAATACCGTTAAGCTAACGGGATGACAGAAGACCGCATCATCGCCGCCGCCGCCACGCGCGAGGACGAAGCCGCCGAGGCGTCGATCCGGCCGAAACTGCTCGCCGATTACCTTGGACAGCAGGCGGTGCGCGAGCAGCTTTCGATCTACATCGAGGCCGCGAAGCATCGCAAGGAAGCGCTTGACCACGTGCTGATCTTCGGGCCGCCAGGCCTGGGCAAGACCACGCTGTCGCACGTGATCGCGAACGAGCTCGGCGTGAACCTGCGCCAGACTTCGGGGCCGGTGATCGAGCGCGCCGGCGACCTGGCGGCCTTGCTGACGAACCTGCAGCCGCACGACGTGCTGTTCATCGACGAAATCCACCGCATGTCGCCGGTGGTCGAGGAAGTGCTGTATCCGGCGATGGAGGATTTCCAGATCGACATCATGATCGGCGAGGGCCCGGCGGCGCGTTCGATCAAGCTCGATCTGCCGCCGTTCACGCTGATCGGCGCGACCACGCGCGCCGGTTTGCTGACCGCGCCGCTGCGCGACCGCTTCGGCATCGTGCAGCGCCTGGAGTTCTACACGCCGGAAGAACTCACGCGCATCGTGCGCCGTTCGGCAGGCATCCTGGGCATCGCCTGCGAACCGGACGGCGCGGCCGAGATCGCGCGCCGCTCGCGTGGCACGCCGCGCATCGCGAACCGCCTGCTGCGCCGCGCGCGCGATTTCGCACAGGTCCGTGGCGACGGCGTGATCACGCGTCAGATCGCGGATGCGGCGATGGCGATGCTGAAGGTCGATCCGGAAGGCTTCGACGCGCTCGATCGGCGCATGCTGGCCACGATCATCGACAGCTTCGACGGCGGCCCGGTCGGCGTCGAATCGCTCGCGGCGGCACTCTCCGAGGAGCGCGGTACGCTGGAAGACGTGATCGAGCCGTACCTGATCCAGCAGGGCTTCCTGATCCGCACCGCGCGTGGCCGCATGGCAAGCGCGAAGGCGTACCGGCACCTCGGCTTGACGCCGAAGGCGCAGACGGGCGATTCGGGGGAATTGTTTTGAGCGTTCCGTTCAGTTGGCCGCTACGCGTGTATTGGGAAGATACCGATGCGGGCGGCGTGGTTTACCACGCGCAGTACGTGGCCTTCCTCGAACGGGCGCGGACCGAATGGTTGCGTTCGCGCGGCATCGGCCAGCGCGCCTTGGCCGACGCGCACGACGTCGTGTTCGCGGTGCGTTCGATGCAACTGGATTTCCTCGCGCCCGCCCGGCTGGACGATGCGCTGGAAGCCAAGGTCGAAGTGGCCGACGTGGGCCGGGCGAGCCTGGTCATCGACCAGCGCATCGAACGGCCTGCGGATGGCAAGTTGCTGCTGAAGGCGCAGGTGAAGCTGGCCTGTCTGGCGGCGGGAACTTTCCGGCCGCGCGCGATTCCCGATTTCCTGCTGCCGGTGCTGCATCCGGCGGCCGACAAATGACAACAGAGGTTCCCCGACGATGATTTCCCTTGCGCCGACTATCCTTGCGCTGTCGCAGGCCGCCGCTCCCGCCGTGGCGGAAACCCTGCCCGATGCCGCGATTCCCGGTTTGCCGGACAAGGTGGCGGAAGCCGCCGCCAGCGACAGTGGCTTGAACCTGCTGCAGCTGGCCTTGCACGCGAGCCTGCCGGTGCAGGCGGTGATGCTGCTGTTGCTGGTCGCGTCGATTGCGTCCTGGGCGATCATCTTCCGCAAGCGCCGGACGCTCGGCCAGGCGATGCGCGCCGCCGACGATTTCGAGGACAAGTTCTGGTCGGGCGGCGATCTGGCATCGCTGTACCGCGACGTGTCCGCCGCCGAAAAGCGCCCCACGGGCCTGGAAGCGATCTTCGAAGCCGGTTTCCGCGAATACGCGCGCCTGCGGCAAAAGCGCGGCATGGACGGCCGCACCCAGCTCGAAGGCGCGCAGCGCGCGATGCGCGCGAGTCTGTCGCGCGAGGTCGATCATCTGGAAAGCAATCTGGAGCTGCTTGCGAACGTGGGCTCGATCAGCCCGTACGTCGGCCTGTTCGGCACGGTGTGGGGCATCATGATTTCGTTCCAGGGCCTGGCGAAGATGAAGGAGGCGACCATCGCCACGGTCGCGCCGGGCATCTCCGAGGCCCTGATCGCGACCGCGATGGGCCTGTTCGCCGCGATTCCGGCGGTCTGGGCCTACAACCGCTTCGCAACGCGCGTGGATCGCATCAACGTGCGCTACGAAGCTTTCGTCGACGAGTTCTCCTCGATCCTGCAGCGCCAGTCCGGGCAGGAAGACTGATGATCGACCCTGTTGTCCGCGATTCGGCGTTGCAACCCTGCGCCGAACGCTTCGTGATCGCATGAAAGGCCTGCCATGACCGCCCGCAGCACCCGCAAGAAACGCAAGCTGAAAGCCGAGATCAACGTCGTTCCCTACATCGACGTGATGTTGGTGCTTTTGATCATCTTCATGGTCACGGCGCCGCTGCTGAACCTTGGCGTGGACATCGAACTGCCGCAATCCAACGCCGCGCCGATGGAGCAGAAGAAAGACCCGGTGATCGTCGAGGTCACGCAGGACGGGCGCTACTACCTGACCATCGAAGGCCAGTCTTCGCAGGAAATCGAGGCGGTCGCGCTGCAGGAAAAGGTCGCCGCCTTCGTGCGCCAGAACCCGAAGACGCCGGTGCTGATCGCCGGCGACAGGCGCGTGGACTACGGCACGATCTACGCCGGGATGACCTTGCTGCAGCAGGCAGGCGTGGAACGCGTGGGCCTGATGAGCCAGCCCGAGCAGGGCAAATAAGCGGTGATGGAAGAACGTCGCGAAACCTTGCGCAGCGTGCTGTGGGCCATCGGCCTGCACGTGTTCCTGTTCGCGCTGTTCTTCGTCGGCGGACTGTTCCATCGCCAGCCGGAAACGTTGTCGGTCGCGGGTGGAACCATCGAGGCGGTGCTGGTCGATATGCCGATGCCCGCGTCGCAGGCCAGGCCGACCCGTCCGGCGCCGGCGAAGGTCGAGCCGAAGGAAACCGCGCCCAAGCCGCAGCCCAAGCCCGAACCGAAGCCGCAGGATTCGCCGACCCAGCCGCAGCCCGCGCCGCAGGCGCCGCTGCCCAAGCCCGATGTCGTGGACCAGCAAAAGATCGACGAGAGCGCGCTGAAGAAGGCCGAGGAACAGAAGAAGGCGCAGGAAGAACGGCGTCGCCAGGAGCAGATCCTGCTCGACGAGCAGAAGCGGCTCGAGGCCGAGCGCAAACAGCGGCTGGCGGAGCAGGAAGCCGAGCGCGAGAAGCAACTGGCCGATATCCGTCGCCAGCGCGAGGCCGCCGAACGCGAACGCAAGTTGGCCGAGGAAAAGCTCAAGCAGTTGGCCGATGTGCGCAAACAGGCCGCGACGCCGGCGCCGGTGGCCAACCAGCCGCCTTCGGATCGGCTCGGCAACCAGGGCACGGACGACGGCTTGCGCGACCGCTACCTGCTGGCCTTGCAGCAGCAGATCGACCGCAACTGGCTGCGCCCCGACAACCTGCCGGAAGGCGTGAAATGCTGGGCCTATGTCACGCAAATGGTGGGCGGGCAGGTGGTCGGCGTCGATCTCTCGCGCTGCCCCTACGACGAACTGGGCAAGCGTTCCGTTGAGGCCGCGCTCAGACGCGAACCGTTACCGTATCGTGGCTACGAAAGCGTATTCAGCCGCGAACTCAATATTCCTTTCTGCTATCCCGACGACGCCAGAGCCTGCCAACAATGATCCGACGCCCGGTTGAAAGCCGTTTCGCAAGCCGTTTGCTGCTGCTGATCTGTTCGCTTTTCGCGAGCCAGCTCCTGTTCGCGCAGGCGCTGGAGCTCAACACCATCAAGGGGAGCGCCTCGGCCCTGCCGATCGCGGTGGTGCCGTTCGAATACCTTGGAACCGTCACCGCGCCCGATACCGATCTGGCCGCCGTGGTGCGCGCGGATCTCAATCGTTCCGGTTCGTTCCGCACGCTCGGCGAAGCCGATCTGGTCGAGCGTCCGTTGCGTCAGTCGGACGTGAACTTCGGCACGTGGCGCCTGCTGAAGCAGGACTTCCTGCTGGTCGGTCGCGTTCTCGACGACCAGTCCGGCGGCTATCGCACCGAGTTCGAACTGTTCGACGTGGCCAAGCAGGAACGCCTGCTGGGCCTCGCGCTGAACGGTCGTCCCGGCAACATGCGCGACATCGCGCACCAGGTTGCCGACATCGTCTACGAAAAGATCCTCGGCGTACGCGGCGCGTTCTGGACCCGCATCGCCTACATCACCGCCACGGGCGCGGGCCGCGACATCCAGTATTCGCTGATGGTCGCCGATGCCGATGGCTACAACCCGCAGACCGTGGTGCGTTCGCGCGAACCGCTGCTGTCGCCGACCTGGAGTCCGGATGGCCGGAAGCTGGCCTATGTCAGCTTCGAGCGCGGCAACTCCTCGATCTACATCCAAGAAATCGCGACCGGTGCGCGCGAGGTGGTCGCGAGCTTCAAGGGCATCAACGGTGCGCCGTCGTTCTCGCCGGACGGCACGCGCCTTGCGCTGACGCTGTCGCGCACCGGCAATCCGGAAATCTACGTGATGGATCTGGACAGCCGCCGCCTGACCCAGCTCACGAACCATTGGAGTATCGATACCGAGCCGACTTGGGCGCCGGACGGTTCGAGCATCTATTTCACCTCCGATCGCGGCGGCAAGCCGCAGATCTACGAAGTCCCGGCTACCGGCGGCGAAGCTCGCCGCGTCACTTTTCAGGGGCAGTACAACGCCCGCGCGTCGGTCGATCCGAAAGGTCGCATCGCTATGGCGCAGGGCGCTGGAAACGTGTACCGTATCGCGGTTTTGGATCGCAGCATCGGCAGTGGCGAAAACCGCTTTGTTTCGCCGGGGAACCTCGACGAATCGCCCAGCTTCGCGCCGAACGGGAGCATGATTCTCTACGCCGCACGCGAGGACGGGCGGGGTGTGTTGTATGCAGTATCGGCCGATGCGCGAGTGCGACAACGGTTGGTACTGGCCGATGGCGATGTCCGGGAGCCCGCCTGGTCGCCGTTCAGGCAGCGGTAATTTTCATGGCTGGGCTTTGTTAAAATACCATTAGATCGCCCCGATCTACCTCACGATACATCCCAAGGATCTGTTCCCGATGAACGCCACCCTCCGCGTTGCCCTCGTTTCCGTGTTCGTGCTCTCCGCTGCCGCCTGCTCCAAGAAGGTCAAGCCGGAAGCCCCCGTTGAAAACACCCCCGCCCCGATCGAGACGCCGGTTGCCGTCGATGACGGCAAGTACAGCCCCGAAGACCTCGACACCGACGCTTGCCTGCGCCAGCGCGTTGTGTACTTCGATTTCGATCAGGACACCCTGAAGCCCGAATTCACCGCGATCATCGGTTGCCACGCCAAGTACCTGCGCGACCGTCCGTCCGCCCAGATCACGCTGGAGGGCCATGCCGACGAGCGCGGCACCCGCGAATACAACCTCGGCCTTGGCGAGCGCCGCGGCAACGCGGTCTCCTCCGCGCTGCAGGCCCAGGGCGGCTCCTCGAGCCAGCTCACGGTCGTCAGCTATGGCGAAGAGCGCCCGGTGAACACCGCGTCGAACGAAGCGGCGTGGGCGCAGAACCGCCGCGTCGAGATCGTTTACACCGCCAAGTAATCTGGCGCGCGTAACCGATGTCGCGTTTGCTGCAAACTTTGTGCAAGTCCGGAGCGGTGGCCGTCTTGGCCGCCGCTTCGTCTTTGACGTGGGCGCAGTCGGGCCGTCTGAGCCTGGCCGACCGTGTCGCGGCGTTGGAGCAGCAGACGGCTTCCAACCAGGCCTCGCAGGCCAACGTCGAGTTGCTGAATCGCATCACGCAGCTTCAATCCGAAGTGCAGATGCTGCGCGGCATGATCGAGGAGCAGGGCTACGCGCTGCAGCAGGCGCAGCAGCTGCAACGCGATCAGGCGCTCGATTTCGATACCCGCATCGCGCGCCTTGAAGGCAGTGGCGGTGCTGGCGGCGCGCCTGTTTCGGCGCCTGTCGAAGGCTTCATGGATGCCCCGGTGCAGCCTGCGGTCGCGCCGGCGACGGCGGATGCCGGTCGCGGCGGGATCGTGGATACGGTGCTGAGCGCACCTTCCGAGCCGGCCCCGGGCGCGGCGTCGGCGCCCTTTGATCCGGTTGCCGAGCGTGCCGCCTACGATTCGGCGTTCGATGCGCTGAAGAATGGCCAGTACGCCGAAGCCGCACGTCGTTTCCAGAGCTTCCTTTCCCAGTACCCGGATGGCGAATATGCGCCGAATGCACAGTACTGGCTGGGCGAGTCGTACTACGTCACGCAGAACTACGGCATCGCGCTGGATTCGTTCGAACGTCTCCTTGCGCGCTTCCCGAACAGCAACAAGGCGCCCGACGCCTTGCTGAAGGTCGGTTACTGCCATTACGAACTCAAGCAGTGGGCGCAGGCCGAGGAAGTGCTGAACCGCGCGATGCGGCAGTACCCCGACACGACGGTCGCGCGTCTGGCGCAAGGACGTCTGCGCGCCTTGCAGCTCGAACATCGGCAATGAATCGGCGCCGATAATCGGCGCTGGAACCGGTGACGGCATCGTGCCGTCGCCTTGAACGCGGAAACCCGACATGCAAGCCGCGGAAACCGACGTGCTGCGGCTGCGCATCACGGAAATCTTCCTTTCGCTGCAAGGCGAAGCGCGCCAGGCCGGCTGGCCGACGGTGTTCGTCCGGCTGACGGGCTGTCCGCTGCGCTGCGGCTATTGCGATACCGAGTACGCCTTCCACGGCGGGCAATGGCATTCCATCGATTCGATCCTGGAGACCGTGCGCGGCTACGGCGTACGCCATGTCTGCGTGACCGGTGGCGAGCCGTTGGCGCAAAAGCGCTGCCTGGTCCTGCTGGAAAAGCTGTGCGACGAAGGCTTCGAGGTGTCGCTGGAAACCTCCGGCGCATTGCCGATCGAGGCGGTGGATACGCGCGTTTCGCGCGTTGTGGACATCAAGACGCCCGGTTCCGGCGAGGTTGTCCGCAATCTTTGGGCCAACCTGGAACAACTCACGCCGCACGACCAGCTCAAGTTCGTGATCTGCGACCGTGCCGACTACGATTGGGCGGTGGAGCTGTTGCGGCGCGAGAAGCTTGATGGGCGTTGCGAGGTGTGGTTCTCGCCGAGCAAGTCGCAACTCGATCCGCGGCAACTGGCGGACTGGATTGTCGAGGATCGCTTGCCGGTACGGTTTCAGCTCCAGCTGCACAAGATCCTTTGGAACGACGAGCCGGGACGCTAGGCGCGTTCGCTTCCTGCTCAAACTTTTTTGTTACGTAACCATTTGATAATCATGGAAAACGCTGTCGTTTTGCTGTCCGGTGGCATGGATTCGGCGGTCGCGCTTGCGGTCGCGCGCGAGCAGGGCTTGGCATGCCATGCGTTGTCGGTCAGCTATGGCCAGCGCCACACCTCCGAGCTGGATGCGGCTGCGCGCGTCGCCAAGGCGCTCGGCGCGGTGTCGCACAAGGTCGTCAACATCGATCTGCGCAGCATCGGCGGTTCCGCGCTGACGGCCGACATCGACGTGCCGGAAACGCCACAGGCTGGCATTCCCGTCACCTACGTTCCCGCGCGCAACACCATCATGCTGTCGATCGCGCTCGGCTTGGCCGAGGTGCTCGATGCGCGCCACATCTTCTGTGGCGTCAATGCGGTGGATTACTCCGGCTATCCGGATTGCCGTCCTGAATTCATCGCGGCTTTCCAGGCTCTCGCCAACCTCGCCACGAAGGCGGGTGTTGAAGGCCGCAAACTGGCTGTTCAGGCGCCGTTGGTGTCGATGACCAAGGCGCAGATCGTCGAAACCGGCCTTCGGCTTGGCGTGGACTTTTCGCTTACGGTTTCCTGCTACCAGGCCGATAGCAACGGCGCGGCCTGCGGCCGCTGTGACGCTTGCCGCCTGCGCGCCGAGGGGTTCCGGGCGGCTGGCGTTCCCGATCCAACTCGTTACGCATAATTCATCCAAGATGCGTTGACAGGGGCGCAAGGTCAGTACAGAATAGGCGGCTCTTTGGAGGGATACTCAAGCGGCCAACGAGGGCAGACTGTAAATCTGCTGACTAACGTCTACGGTGGTTCGAATCCACCTCCCTCCACCAACTTCTCCTCCTCGCGGCGGCGAAGATGGATGTAGCAAGGCTCCACTTTGCGGGAGTAGTTCAATGGTAGAACCTCAGCCTTCCAAGCTGATGGTGCGGGTTCGATTCCCGTCTCCCGCTCCACTGGGCTACACCGTTTGACGCAATTCGCTCATGTAGCTCAGTCGGTAGAGCACTTCCTTGGTAAGGAAGAGGTCGCTGGTTCGATTCCAGTCATGAGCACCATCCGCGCCGCGCCAGCCGCCAAGCTGACGCGGCTGTTTGTTCAATCCAAAACGCAATCGGAACTATTGACATGGCCAAGGGTAAATTCGAACGCACCAAGCCGCACGTGAACGTGGGCACGATCGGTCACGTTGACCACGGCAAGACGACGCTGACGGCGGCGCTGACGAAGATCGGCGCGGAACGCTTCGGCGGCGAATTCAAGGCC
>Ga0182792_1000788_pt1 | contig 28148 bp, 19 predicted proteins | sample Passage237B_FD_130497 | JGI IMG/M metagenome (GOLD analysis project Ga0182792, IMG submission 130497) | Cellulose adapted compost microbial communities from Newby Island Compost Facility, Milpitas, CA, USA - Passage2 37B (version 2) (version 2) ...
GAATTATCCCAGACTCTCATCACACCTTAATGGTTTTAGATTGCTTCACCCCACAGCGCCAAGCCATAGCTTCAGTTCGCAATGACGTCTATTAAAATAACAAAATTTTAATTAACTTGCCTGTATGATCAACGATAACACGAACTCCTGGAAATGCAAAGCAAAAGTCTTTTTAGGTAGCTATTGGGTATTGTTAAGTCAATTTGTAGGCTTACTACTTATCTATGCCGGACTAAGGTATGGATTTTATCTCTTTAACAGGGATATGTTTCCGGCCATCCAAACAGGGGAATTCATCACGATGATGCTAGGCGGTGTTCGGTTTGATCTCGTCGCTTTACTATACCTCAATATATTGTATATCTTGATGGTTATCCTGCCGGTACCCTTCAAATATACACCACTATACCAAAAGATGTCCAAGTATGCCTTTCTCATACCCAATAGCATAGGCATCGCCTTGAACCTGATCGACTTTGCCTATTATCCCTTCACCCTCAAAAGAACAACAAGCACGGTGTTTGGGCAGTTTGCCAATGAGGAGAACAAACTGAGACTGGCAGGGGATTTCTTGCTTGGCTACTGGTACCTGGTACTCCTATTTATCGCCCTTATTTTTATATTGATTAAGCTGTACGACACCTTCGCCGTAGAGAAACCCAGACGGTCGGGCTGGCAACTCTATCTTTTTCAGTTCGTGATGATGTTTGTCGTGGCCTTTTTCTTTATAGGAGGTGTGCGGGGCGATTGGGCGCATAGTACACGACCGATTACATTGAGCAACGCCGGAGATTATGTCAAATCTCCTGAGGAGATGAACATTGTACTCAACACGCCATTTGCCATCATGAAAACCCTGGAAGCAGTGGATCTCAAGGAGGTACATTATTATGATCCGGAAGAACTGCAAAAGATCTATCCGGTCATTCACTTGCCGAAAGACAGTCTCTCCTTTCAAAAGCTCAACGTTGTTTTTCTGATCATGGAAAGTTTTGGCAAGGAGAATATTGGTTTCTATAATAAGCATATAGCCAATGGCACGTACAAAGGCTATACACCCTTTTTAGATTCCTTGATCGGAGAAGCTTACACTTTTCATCGATCGTATGCCAATGGCCGCAAGTCCATTGATGCGCTGCCTTCCGTCATTTCGGGTATACCTTCGATCGGAGAGCCTTTTGTATTATCGGTCTATTCAGGCAATAAGACGACCAGTATAGCCAAGCTGTTAGGGGACAAAGGTTACGAGACCGCTTTCTTCCACGGGGCACCCAATGGGAGTATGGGCTTTTCGGCGTATATGCAATTGGCCGGGGTCCAACAGTATTTTGGAAAAAACGAGTACAACAACGATAAGGATTTCGATGGGATGTGGGGGATTTGGGATGAGCCATTTATGCAGTTCATGGCAGACAAACTAAACACTTTCAAAGAGCCCTTCTTTGCCAGTTTCTTTTCGCTATCTTCACACCATCCTTTCAAAGTTCCCGAAAAGTACAAGGGAAAGTTTCCAAAGGGGCCTTTACCTTTACACGAACCGACCGGATACGCTGACTACGCTTTAAGGCAGTTTTTTGTCAAAGCATCACAAAGTTCCTGGTACAAAAACACGCTCTTTGTCATCTGTGCAGATCATTCCAGTCAGAGCTATCTGTCCGAATACCAGACGCTCCCCAATCAATTTGCAATCCCGATTATCTTTTATTATCCAGGTGGCAACCTCAAAGGCTTATCGGACAAATTGGTGCAGCAAATAGACATTATGCCGACCGTACTAAATTACCTGCATTATGACGAACCTTATTTTTCATTCGGTTTTGATGCTTTGGATACGACCAAGAATAATTTTCTGGTCAACAATATCGGTGGATCATCGTTCAATTTCTTTATGGGAGATTACTTCATGACGTACAATGGCGATGCACCGACCTCTTTGTTCAATCTTCGATCGGATAGTCGGCTGGAAAAGGATTTGTTGCACAAAAATATTCCTGAACAGGACACATTGGTCAAGTACCTGCGAGCCTTTATCCAGCAATACAATTATCGCATGATACACAATGAATTGGTAGCAGAGTAGACAAGGCCTTCTACTATCCGTAGTGTTAAGCAAAGCGCACTACGGATGAAGAATAAAAGGTAGTCTGAGACTACCTATCATGAAAAAGTCCTTAGACACCCTATGAAAGTCTAAGGACAGGCTTAACTAAACAGAGCCTACTTACGTAGTTTACCTCCGATATTATACCTCAATATAAACTGCTGCTGATTATCCATTACCCCTTCGGAAAAATGGAACCCAGCCGTAAACCGACCTTCGAGATTTTTGTTCCGCAAAGGCACCCATCCGACATCCAGTCTGTTGTATTGCTTGGATGTATAAAACACATCACCGTAAGGAATGGAGAGGGATTGTCCGGTATAAAAGGTATTCCGCACAAAAAAACGGGAATGCTCTACATACAGTTCACTTATAAACCCCTTAGGCGTCTGCCAGTCGTATACATTCCGTAACCGATCGTAGTTGATGATCCCCCCTACATTGACATTGATGGAATCCAGCCAATTCTTGTCACTTAGATCTATACCCAGATGTAATGAAGCCGCTCCGTTGTCCCGGATATGGTCATCGGGATCTGGTTGATCCGCCATGACGCCGGCATTGTGCCACAGGGTGGCAAAGTGTTTCACATAAAACAAGGAACCCAAGTGTACATTCCCCGATAGACCGACCATAAACTGCTCCCTATCCACCCTGGTCTGCCGACTGTTCCAATCGATCCAAAGTTGTTGATGGAAATTCTCGTTGCTATACCTGACAAGCATACCTTCGATATTGGGTTGGTAATAACCGATCGTATCACTCAATATAGCTTTCGGGTATTCGTCGAGATATTCATGCCTGGGAAACATACCGATCTTGAAATCAAAACCTTTGTCCATGTAGTTGTAATAAGCTACCGGGCGTACAGGTTTCAAGATGTTCTTCGTACCAAACTCATGTAGATACGATACGCCCGCCCGTATACGGTGTACACCATCGACCAACAGTCCGACTTCGGGTGTGATACGGGCTCCAAAAATAGTCTGTGGATATCTATCGGAAGCACCATATTCCCGATTATCGGCAAAACCATGAAAATCCACATTTCCTTCCAATTGTTGCGCAGATACCTGCTGACACAACAAACCCAAGATGAAAAAGACAAGAATTTTAGTACATGATATTTTTTCTAACCACATAGAGACATAGTATTTAATGACCATTCTAAAGCCTGTCTGGCAGGCAGGAATGCCCAAGGGCATTGCAGTAGCTTCATGACTTGTCCGCCTACTGGCGGATAGACTATGGTTGAAAACTTGTTTTCCTACATGTGTTCTTTTTTTTGATGTTGAAGAATCTAAAATCCCTATGCTTCTATGTGGTTTCATTTTAGGATAAGTTTATTTTTGCGAGACATAGACAGGATATTTTTTACTGTTTCGGGGACCGCCAAAGGGCTCGGTACGCAAGGAGAACATCAGAAATCTATCGCCCGTTTCCTCCGGTGCGGTAATACTCAGTTTGATCAACACGCTTTGTTTTGATGGAACCCTAAGATAATGATAATCTTCCTTAAATTCAAAAAATGTGCCTGCATCCCAGATATATTGGGTATAGCCGTATTCGAAATAAAGTGGCCATTTTTGTCCCTCATTGGCAAATGCGATCTCTTCACCATACGGATTATGGATTTTTAATGTGATTGGGTACTGTTTGCCTGCGACCATTTTTTTCGGAATATCCTCACACGTAATATCAACCTTTTGGTACAATCGCACACTATCTACACGAATAGCGTACCAATCCCCTTTCAGTCGGGTATGTATGGTATCTTGATCAGGGCTTTCGAAAGAGTGTGGACGGACAAAGATTACATCCTTGTGGCGCACACTGTCTTCTATCGGCCAGTAATCGTACTGTGTCTTTCGGTATGAACGGTTATTGTAAGAAAAGGCCGTCAAGGTCTGGTTATAAAAATTATAGGAGGACGGGTCTTGAAAACCATTGTCAAAGATAATATACTTGCCATTGGTATAGGTGCGTAGTTGTTTTGCCAGATCTTTGTGACCCCAAAATGATTTTATGGCAGATATGTTTTGTATAGCCGGAATAGGGAGAATGAGCAGAAAACGTAAGATGAGGATGAGTCCGGCAGTCGTGTACAATAAGCTATAAAACCATCGCGGAACGGATTGTCTGGCAAGGGCAATATACCCGATGATAAACAGCGGTATATAAGCGAGCAATACCCACTGTGCCTGTACATAGCTCTTGAGCGAGGTACTGAAAAAGAAAAGTACAAATCCCCAAAAAATGAATTTCAAAACCCGGACAAAACGATCGGCACTCTTGTGACGGAAAAATTTGTAGTAGACATACCAACCCGTCAATGGCCCGATGACCAACAGAAGATTGCTGATATAGTCCGTGGTAAATGAAATCTGGTAAGCCCTTGCATTGCGTTCAAAGAGGTGATACTGGATTGAAGGGTAATCGTGCTGTACCTGCCAGAGTATATGTGGTAGATAGAGTACTGTACAAATAGCAACAATACACCAAAAAGAACCACGCAGGAGCAATCTCCATTCGGCCAACAATGTAAAAAACAGCAATAAGACACCATGGTATTTACTGTACAGTAGTCCGGCAATTGCAATCGAAAGCCACAGCACTGTAGAAAATCCCACCCTCTCTTCCTGGATATACTTTTTCAAAAAATAGAGATACAGTACCGCAAAAAACAAGAGCGGACTATCCGGCGAATTGATAAAACCGAATACATGAAAAATAGCAAAACTAAAGTATAAGGTGCTGAATAGCCAAATATTATCGGCATACGGTTTGACGATCTGCCAAAGGAAATACACCGCAGCGACATTGGTCAAAATAGTCACGATACGCACACCTATTTCAGCCTGAGACAACCAGCTACCAATCTTGATAAATACAGCGACCATTGGCGGATGGTCGTAATACCCCCAATCCAGAAATTTACTGTACAACCAATAATAGGATTCGTCTACGTGCAATTCCATCAAACAGCCCTGTACCAGATTGATGACAAACCAGAGGACAAGAAAATGCCAGATGGTAAAACGTTTGACAAATTTATTCATGAAAACTTAGGAAGAGGTAAATGTGTACAGATAGTTAAACGAAAAGTTCCATATCGATACGATACCGATTGCTACAAGCTTCGATAGGTAAAAGTTCCATTTCAGCTTTTCGTGAAACAGATAGAGGATGGCATTATTGATGACCAATCCAATCAAAGCGATAAAAAAGAATTTGGAAAACTCGTTGAATTTGGCCTGTGCATCGACAGTATAGAATGTCCAAAACCGATTGAGCAGGTAATTGCTGATTGTCGCAACGATGAAACCTAATGAATTGGCAATGTATTTATGGATACGGACTTTTTCCTTGAATAACCACGTAACACTAAAATCCACAACAACACCCGATGCTCCTACGATGGAGAACATAATGAATTTGGTTATCAGTTGAGGGTCTAAGTGTATATCCATTAAAAAGGCTACCTGTTTTGTAGGTAGCCTCAAAGATAAATATAAAATACTTTATAAATCTAATATTACAAAGTATAAGCAGGCTAAAACTTAGTGTTTTTTGATTTTTCTTACGTAAAACTCATATTATATTAGAGCATCTCAAAAAAAGGTCGTCCTTGTTTTAACAAAGACGACCTTTTAAGGATTAGGAATATCTAAGTGTGTTTTACACTTCCAAAAGTAGTCTTGCAGGATCTTCCAACAATTGTTTTACACGTACAAGGAAGCTGACAGACTCGCGGCCATCGATGATACGGTGATCATAAGACAGAGCAATGTACATCATCGGACGGATCACGACCTGACCATTTTCGGCTATCGGGCGCTGCACGATATTGTGCATACCCAATATAGCGGACTGTGGCGCATTGATGATAGGCGTAGACATCATGGAGCCAAATACACCTCCATTGGTAATCGTAAACGTCCCTCCGGTCATTTCTTCAATGGTCAACTTATTGTCGCGTGCTTTTCCTGCTAATTCGACGATAGCCTTTTCGATTTCATACAAAGACATGGATTCTGCATTACGGATTACCGGAACGACCAATCCCTTAGGGGCCGAAACGGCAATGGAAATATCCGCAAAGTCCGAATACACAATTTCATTTTCGTCAATACGGGCATTGACTGCAGGCCATTCTTTCAATGCTGTTGTGACAGCTTTCGTAAAGAAGGACATAAAGCCTAGTCCTACACCATGTTTCTCTTTGAAAACATCTTTGTATTTGCCACGCAAATCCATGATGGGTTGCATATTGACTTCGTTGAACGTAGTCAACATAGCCGTTTCATTCTTGACCGATACCAAACGCTTCGCAATGGTTTTACGCAGTGAGCTCATCTTCTCACGACGCTCGTTGCGTACTCCGCTCACCGCAGGTGTAGCGGCCGGAGCTGTAGTCGCTGCAGGTTTAGCCTCTGCCTTAGGAGCAGCAGCCTGTACCTGAGCCTTTTCGGCATCTTCTTTTGTGATACGGCCATCTTTTCCTGTTCCTTTGATTGTGGATGGATCGATGCCTTTTTCACGCAATATTTTTGCAGCAGCAGGCGAAGCTGTACCGGCAGCATACGATTCTGGTTTTTCGGATGCTTCCTCTTCTTTTGTTGCCGCAGGAGCCGAAGAAGGCTGATCGGCCGGAGCCTCTGCTTTTTTCTCTCCAGCAGCCGGTGCATCACCATCTTCTATAGTACATACCACCGCACCGATTTCCAATGTATCCCCCTCTTGGGCGATGATACGAAGGATACCTGCTTTTTCCGCAGGCAGCTCAAAGGTAGCTTTGTCTGATTCCAGTTCAGCGATGTTTTCATCCATTTCGACGTAGTCGCCGTCTTGTTTTAGCCATTGCGCCAATGTCACTTCTGTGATCGATTCTCCGACGGTAGGGACTTTGATTTCTAAGCTCATATGTGTTTTTCTTTTCAAACCAATGTTATACAAGTAAATATACAACGTTTGGATTTAATTCAGTGTTTTATGCAAATGATTTGTTAACGATTTCTTCTTGTTGTGCTATATGTTTTTTCATATATCCCGTTGCAGGGCTTCCACTTTCACTGCGCGTGATGACATCTGTAAACTCAATGTTCGTTTTTCTGAACTTGCGGCAGTAATATGGCCATGCACCCATATTTTCATTCTCTTCCTGTACCCAGATAAAATCGGTGGCTTTATTGTATTTTTTACGAATAGCCTCCAATTGTTGTACAGGAGCCGGATATAACTGTTCGATACGGATGATCGCTACATCTTTGCGCTTATCGGCCTGTTGTTTTTCCAATAGATCGTAATACACCTTTCCTGAACAGAACAACACGCGTTTGACCGAAGCAGCTTTGACTGTGCTGTCATCAATGATCTCCTGGAATGAAACTTTGGTAAAGTCTGCCAATGTCGAAACAACCTTCGGATGACGCAGCAAACTTTTCGGTGTGAACACAACCAATGGCTTACGAAAATCACGTACCAATTGACGACGCAACAGGTGGAAGTAATTGGCTGGTGTCGTACAGTTAGCCACGATCATATTGTCATTGGCACATAGTTCCAGAAAGCGCTCGATACGACCCGAAGAATGTTCTGGCCCCTGCCCTTCCATACCATGCGGTAGCATCATGATCAAGCCGTTAGAGCGTTTCCATTTGGTCTCTGCACTGCTGAGGTATTGATCCACAACGATCTGCGCACCATTGTAAAAATCACCAAATTGGGCTTCCCATACTGTCAGGCATTGCGGATTGGCCGACGCATAACCGTATTCGAAACCAAGTACTGCATATTCGGACAGCAAAGAGTTGTATATATTGAAGCGCTCTCCACCATTCACCTGGCTAAGCGGCACATATTTCTCTTCTGAATCTTCTAGGGTCAATACCGCATGACGGTGAGAGAAGGTCCCCCGCTGTACATCCTGACCGGATATACGGACACGTTTGCCTTCGTTCAACAAGGTCGCGTAGGCCATCAATTCGCCCATGGCCCAATCGTACGAGTCCTTATCAATCATCGCAGCCCGATCTTCAAAAAGCTTCGATATTTTGCGGAAGAACTTTTTGTCTTTTGGCAATGTGGTGATCTGCTTCGCCAGCTCCAAGAAAATATCTGCCGATACAGCCGTATCCACATCTTTGAATATTTCTATTTTTTTAGCCGGATGCAAGCCTTTCCATGCCCCGCCAAACATAGGCACTTCGTCCTCTATACTCTCTGTAGCTTTGGAAGCATCCAGTTGAGTCTGTAGATAATCGCGAAATTCCTTTTCCACCTCTTTGGCATAGGCCGTATCGATGGAACCTTCTTCAATCAGTTTCTTGGCGTAAACTTCTTTTGGATTGGCGTGCTTTTCAATCGCTTTGTATAGCAAAGGCTGTGTAAATTTCGGTTCATCAGCCTCATTGTGTCCAAATCGACGATAACATAATAAATCGATGAAAACATCGGTTTTGTATTTTTGACGGTACTCTACGGCAAGATTGATCGCATACACCACCGCCTCGGCATCATCTCCATTGACATGGAATACCGGAGAAGAGGTAATTTTGGCCACATCCGTACAATACGTACCCGAACGGGCATCTTTATAGTTGGTCGTAAAACCGACCTGGTTATTGATGACGATATGGATCGTCCCCCCTGTCTTGTAACCATCCAATTTGGACATCTGGGTCACTTCATACACGACTCCCTGTCCAGCAATAGCTGCATCACCGTGAATCAGGATCGGTGCGATCTTGGAAGAGTCGCCATCGTATTTCATGTCGATCTTCGAGCGAACCATACCTTCCACGATAGGATCTACTGTCTCCAGGTGAGAAGGGTTCGGAGCAAGGGACAAGTGTACATTCTTGCCGGAATCTGTAGTGATATCTGACGAATATCCCAAGTGATATTTGACGTCTCCACCAAACTGCAATTCAGGATCCTCTTCTTTATACATCTTACCTTCAAACTCGGACAAGATCGTCTTGTATGGTTTGCCCATGATATTGGCCAACACATTCAAACGTCCACGGTGAGCCATACCGATCATGAATTCCTGTATACCGAGTTCGGCACCCTTTTCCATGACCGAATCCAACGCCGGAATCAAGCTTTCGGCGCCTTCCAGGGAGAAACGTTTTTGACCCAGGAATTTTGTACCCAGGAAGTTTTCAAACACCACGGCACGGTTGATCTTTTGCAGGATACGTTTCTTTTGTTCGACGTTGTAGTTAGGTTTATTACGATCCGCTTCCATACGATCCTGCAACCACTTAATTTTCTCTGGATTGCGAATGTACTTAAATTCAGCACCGATAGAACGGCAGTATGTATCTTCGATCAATTGACGGATATCGCGCAATTTGGCTGGCCCCAATCCTATTTCTACACCGGCATTGAACACGGTGTCCATATCAGCTTCGGAAAGACCAAAAGTTTCGAGCTCTTTTCCGGGATAATATTTGCGACGTTCACGTACGGGGTTGGTGAGCGTAAACAAATGACCACGGTCTCTGTAGCCGTGGATCATATTCAAAACATTGATTTCTTTTAGTGCATGTTCAGGAACATTTTCGGTATCCAGGGGAGCCCCGTTGCTTTGTCCGAAATCGAATCCCTCAAAGAATTTTTGCCATCCAAAATCAACGGAGTTAGGATCGGCCTTGTACGCTTGATATAAGCCGTCGACGTAGCTCGAATCGGCGTTACTCAAATATGTCAGATTGTCCATTTAAATGTAGTGTATACTAGTATTATAAAGAGTTCGCCAAAGTTAGGAATAATAATATTGAATTTTAAATAATTATCGCTTAAAAAACCACAAAAACAAAGTTATTTAGTGAATAGTGGGCAGTGGACAGAGGACAGTTGACAGGTATCCGGCAACTCGCATCCCCAACCCCGCACCTCACAGCACTGTGGAAATCTTCCAAAATGTGCAAAACCTGTTTTTTCATTCTTTACAATAATCTATAATTTCGTCAGTTGATAATTTACGAATATCTGTATGGAGTTAACTAAACTTGAAATCAAAGGCTTCAAAAGTTTTGGCGACAAAATCACCATCAACTTCAACGAAGGTGTGACCGCCATCGTCGGGCCAAATGGTTGCGGGAAATCCAATGTTGTGGATGCAATACGTTGGGTATTGGGCGAGCAAAGTACCAAGACCCTACGTTCTGAAAAGATGGAAAACATCATTTTCAACGGCACAAAAAACCGCAAACCGGCGAACCTCGCAGAGGTATCCTTGACTTTTGACAACAACAAAAACATCCTCCCCACAGAATTCACGACAGTGACCGTGACACGCAAACTCTATCGCAATGGTGAAAGCGAGTACCGGCTCAATGATGTCAAATGTCGTCTGAAAGATATTACCGACTTGTTTTTAGACACAGGTATCGGCACAGACACCTATTCCATCATCGAGTTGAAGATGATCGACGAAATCATCGCCAATAAGGACAATTCCAGACGCAACCTCTTCGAAGAAGTCGCCGGAATTTCCAAATACAAGGTTCGTAAAAAACAGACATTAAGCAAGCTAAAAGATACCGAAAGTGATTTGGAACGTGTAGACGACCTCCTCTACGAAATCACCAAAAATCTCAAGTCCCTTGAAAACCAAGCGAAAAAAGCAGACAAGTATTTCAAACTCAAAGAAGAATACAAAGAGGCCAGTATAGGATTGGCTTACTACCGTATCGACAATTTCAGCACCGATCTGCAATCGCTTGGTGAAAAAGAAAAAGACCTGCAAGGCAAGATGTCGGAAACATTGGTACAGATCGACACTAAGGAGCAGCAACTTCGTAAGGATCGGGAAGATATTCTGGCCAAGGAGAAAAACCTCAGCGCCCAACAAAAGGCCACCAACGAATATGTCAATAAAGTTCGCACATACGAATCGGAAAAGAAAATAAAAAACGAGCGTCTTCATCATTTGCAGGAACGGCAATCGCGTATCCTTACCGAACTCAATCTGGACAAGCAACAATTGACACATGTAGATTCCACGCTCAAAAGATTGCATGAGGAACTGTATGAAGAACAGGCCAAATTGGAAATTTTTCAGACCGACATCCACAAGCAGAAAGAAGAAGTCGAGGAATTGAGAGCCCAACAGCTCAGTGCAAAAAACAAGCTGGACACTGCAAATCGGGAAAACAACGAGTACCAAAACCGTATCTACAAGACAGAAAAAGATATTGCTGTCCTAAACATCCAAAAAGAAGCCTTGGAACATGAGGCACAACGCAATATCCACGACACCTCATCCAAAGTGGAAGAGCTGACACAGTTCAACACCGTCGTTGAGGAATTGCAGGAAAAACTATCTGTCCAGGAAGAGCAATATCAACAAGCTTTGGCTGCCGAAAACGCATTGATAGCCCAGATACAGTCTACCGAAAACCGCCTGAGCCAAATCCAACAGGAATTGAACAAAGAGCTACGCCTCGTGGACGCTAAGCAAAACGAATACAACCTGACCAAATCCCTCGTGGACAACCTGGAAGGCTTCCCCGAATCCATCAAATTTCTGCGAAAGAATGCAGGTTGGCAAAAGCAGTATCCGTTGTTTTCAGACATTTTATTTTGCGAGGAAGAATATCGGATTGCCATTGAAAACTATCTGGAATCTGTCATGAATCACTATGTGGTCGACACGACGGAAGATGCGATACAGGCCATCAACCTACTCAGTGATGCCTCACGAGGACGAGCAAACTTCTTTGTCCTGGACGGGGTAAGCAAACCCAAGAATAAAGGAACTGATCCGGCACACGAGCAACTGATACCAGCCATGCAAGTCATCAAGGTAGAAGACAAGTACAAAAACCTATGCCTGCAATTGCTGCAAAACGTTTACCTTCTCCGCTCCAACGACCCGAAGTCTATAGAAACAGTCTTGCCGGACCCGAACGTGGTGATATTACATCACGAAGGGAAATTCAGCCGACATAAACTGGGATTAAGCGGTGGATCCGTAGGTCTTTTCGAAGGAAAACGTATCGGTCGTGCCAAAAACCTCGAAAATCTGGCCAAGGAAATCAAAGCCCTTAATCAGCACATAGCAGATCTGCAAGCTACGGAAAACGAGCAAGCAGGTCTCTTGGTTTCTTTGAAGTCCCAATCCCAAAAGGAAATTATCGACGAACTACGTATCCAATTGAACAGGATACAGAACGAATGGACTTCCGTCAAGACAAAGCAGGAACAATACCAGGCCTTTATCTCTTCCAGCCAAAACAGAAAGCAAGATATCGAACAAAAGCTTGCGGCTATTGATCAGGAGCTGACCAAAGCCGAGCCGGAACTGAAAATACTAAAGGCAGAAAGTGAAGAACGGCAAAAACAACTGGCCGACCTGCAAACCTCATTTCAGAATCTCAGTGATCTGCTATCCGAACGTTCGAACGCCTTCAACCAGGAAAATATCCGTCTGCATCAACAGCAGAATAAGGTATCCGGAGTACAAAAAGACCTGGAATACCGGGAGAGCCAAAAGGAAGCCCTAGAAACCCGTATAAACAAAAATGCTACCGACCTGGAACTGATCAAAACCGACATGCAGGAAGCTTTGACCTTTACCGATACCAACGACGAAGATCTCAAAGAACTGTATGCACAAAAGGAATCGTTGGAAAATGCCCTGCGGGAAATGGAGGAGGACTTCTATGCCTCGCGCAAAGCCATAAACGACCTCGAAGAAGAGATTGCTTCCCGGCGCAAGACAAAAGATCAACTCGACTTTCTGATCACCGAAATAAAGGACAAGAAAACAGCATTGCAAATAGACTTGAACAGTTTGAAAGAACGCCTATCCGTAGAGTTCAATATTGACATCAAGGAGCTGTTGGAAGGGGAAATGCCTGACATCGAACAGACCGCCGAAGAGCTGGGTTCACTATGTACGCGTTTGAAAAAACAACTGGATGACTTCGGTACAATCAACCCGATGGCCAAAGAAGCCTACGACGAGATTACGGAACGTTATAATTTCATTTCCAAAGAGAAAAACGATTTATTGGAAGCCAAATCCTCGCTGATGGCCACTATCCAGGAAATCGACGACACCGCCAACGAAAAATTCTTGAACGCCTTTACAGCTGTACGCGAAAATTTTATCAAGGTTTTCCGATCGCTATTCAATGCCGAAGACAGTTGTGACCTTGTACTGAGCAATCCTGACAACCCTCTGGAATCCGATATCGATATAATCGCCAAACCGAAAGGCAAACGACCTTTATCCATCAACCAGCTTTCGGGTGGAGAAAAGACCTTGACATCCACAGCTCTGCTCTTTTCATTATACCTGCTGAAACCTGCACCATTCTGTATATTCGACGAAGTGGACGCTCCACTAGATGACACCAATATCGACAAATTCAACAATATCATACGCGAATTCTCACAACAATCCCAGTTTATCGTCGTCTCGCACAATAAACGTACGATTGCCAGCACGGACATTATCTATGGTGTGACTATGGTCGAGCAGGGTATCTCCCGTGTCGTCCCGGTAGATTTAAGGGACGTGGCTTAGCCGCACAGAACCTAAAAAGCCTTCCGGTCCAAAAACTACCGGACGGCTTTTTTGGAATACTTTGACAAGGGAAATTTAGTGGTCTTATTTAACGGATTCCAAAAGAAAACGCAAAAAACACCGAAAAAAGAAATTAAAAGCAGAGAGGATAATGAAAGAATATTTTGAAGAACAAAAAATAAAAGTAATTATGTACTTCTTTAACCAAGTTTTGTCGTCATTTCGATGAAGAAGTACAACGAAGAGAAATATACGGATTACAAATTGATTGAACTTGGATTAGGAAGAAAAATCAGTCTGACAATCCAATAAACCTGCCACTACAAGAGGTGAGCATCAGCCTTTTACAAATACCAACACAGATGAACAATAAATCGTTAGTAAGACTTAGCAACACCATCGGAATCATTTCAATAATCCTATTGGTCTATTGGGTATTTGTTTTTATTTCGATAACCGTTTTCGGACTGAAAGTATTCAGGGAAAACATAACAGAAACATTTTATTTGAGTGTTCTTGGAATTTTGGCCTTAATGTTTGGCTCACTCATTATCAATGTGATGTTCAATCTCACAAGGATTGCCGAAAAACACAACCAAGATGACCTAAACGTCTCAAAACGAATAAGTAAAAGATCCGGGCTCATTTTTGGACTTAGCTTTCCGTTGGTATTTGCTTTCTTATTCATTGGTGATTATCTGACTTCCCAAAAGAAAGAAAAAATGTTGGTGGCCTCTGCAAAGTCAATTATTGAAAACAACGAAGAGAAATCAGACAAGCTTTTACACTATACTTTTGACGAAAATTGGATTATTGAAACTGACGACATACTTGGTATTTATTCCAAGACCGATAAGCATTTTCCTTATGTTTCGGTTATCGTAGCGGATAGCATTGACAAATCACAAGTATTTTTGGGATTTAGAGACTATTCCGGAAATCTCAATGACACGATACAGCCCATCAAAAAAGACTTTATCCAACAAACTACAAAAGAAGAGCGAGACTATCTGGATGACGTATTTTATAACAACCATGACAAAGTCAGATTTAGTGCGAGTGACGGACGATACGAATTGTTTTACCCCTACCTAAAAGACGGAAAGAAGATCGTACTCTACTTCTCAGACTATCAACGATACGGAAAATTTGGGAGTTAGAACAAAGAAATTACGCCAACTCCCTTATTTCATCTATAGTGCATTTCATACAGAAGCAACTGTTCGAGCTATGATTTTATGGAGTAATTGAATATTCAGCATTAAATGTCGGGGAGTATGGTAATTTTCTATACGAACACCTTCTTTTTGGAAAGTCATTTTTCTGTCCCCCCCAATATTCCACAATCGATAGCCATATTTTTTGAGCGGATAGGTATCGATCACATGATTGTAAGCTCTGTCAAACCATCGGTAAGCCCATTCGTCTCCCGTATGTTCGATGATAATCATCAAGCCTATCAAGACTTCTTGCTGTGCCCACAGGACTTTTTCCAATAGCCACTTATGCTCATTTACATTTTCCAGACCGTGGAAAACACCGCCATATACATCATCCCAGGCGACTTCCACATGACGTTTGAATAAGTTGCAGGACTTTTGGTATAGTTCTTCGTCTTCCCTTCTGATAGCTTCATCCATAATCATCCACAGAGATTCCATGGCATGGCCTATATAGACAAATTGCTCCAAGCCATCTTTTGGCAATGAAAGATCCTTTTCCAAAAATTCGACCATCAAACCAAACTCTGGATTGAGGTGATGGTTGAGCAATGCATCCAGGCATCTGTCTGCCAGAGCCTTTATATCCGCATCCTGCTCATGCCGGAGTATGCTTTTCGAAAGACTCAGCAAAATCATCCAATGTCCCAAAACCCGGGGTTTTCTTATCGTAGCAACATCTGGTCTGTAATCAAAGTCATACAGATAGTCTTCGCTATCATATAATTGCACACAGCTAAAAATAATATCCTTGGCTTGCTGCATATAGGAAGCGTCACCTGTTGCGACACTATATTCGATCAATCCTTCGGCGACAAACAGGTTGCCATAGATATCGGGATTACGTTCTTTCAGGTCATTTCCAAAACGATCATACGCCCATGGCCATAGGGTGTCTTGCGTTTTAGCTTTAAGAAGCAAATCGATTGTTTTTTTTGCTATTTCTAAATATCGGGGATCTTTTTCGAAATTATTGTACAAATAGGAATAAACCCAAACCCCACGACCATCAAACCATGTACGCTTATTTGTTGTAATATTATTGCCCGAACGGTCAGTATTCCATTTAAACCCACCATATTCAACATCTACGATGTATTCATCCATAAATGGCAAAAAGTCGCCAAATAAATTTTCCTGACACTGTTTCAACAGTTCATGAGGTGAAACACCTGCTATTGTTTTGTTCATAGTATACTCTTTTTTAGAACGATGGCCGGTTTACCTTAGTATTCATAACCACAGGTGTTCGGAAGATCATATCATATTTACAACTGAATGCAAACCTCATCGTCATCTCGAACGAAGAGAGATATCTATGGATAAGCAGGAAATCAACCTTATATATCCATAGATTTCTCGTCGTCCCTCCTCGAAATGACGACAGGATTCTGTTATTTATCATTTTCTCTAAGAGAAAACACTTGTAATGATTTATAAATACTTTATTGTCTTCCGAACAGTTATGATTCATGATCCTCAGCAAAAAGACCTTCGTGTTTATTTTCAGTTTTTATCCTCAATCATCCTCATTCAGTGCTTTCAGCATATTTTCAGCCTCGGGTTTTACATTCCTAAAAATCAAGCCCCATCCGACGTAAATGATCATAGAAACGATGATAGGCAAGGACACATCCACAGCCAGACTGACTGTGGCAAAGCTTTTGAGTAATATAAACGTCAATAGACCTCCAAAAATCGAAAGCAACGCCGCTTTACTATCACTATATTTGAATGCAGGCAAAAGACCTAATATCATCGGAACCGCCGTAGGGCCTACCAGAGCAGCAAACCAAGAAATAATCAAGCCGAATACCCCGCCGAAATGCTTCGATTGGAAAGCAATAATAATAGTGACCAATACAAATGCAAAAGTGGTTATCCTTGCGATAAGCAACATCTTCTTGTCATTGAACAGGCTCATTTTTTTATACAGAATAGGTAGTATATCCCGTGTGATAACAGCAGATATCGTATTTGCATCTGCCGCCGTCATGGCAAGTGTGTTGCCAAACATAGATGCCAAAAGCAGCCCCACCAGGCCATGGGGCAAAAACTCCATCGCTATCAAGGCATAAGACTGGGTCGGATCGGCTAGGTCTTTCAAGAAAATAGGAGCCGCAAACATCGGGAAAAAGAGCACCAATGGCCATATAAGGTACATCAGCATAGATAGGGTTGCCGCTTTTTTTGCTTCCGATCCCGAAGGAGAAGATATAAACCGGGTCGCAAGGTGCCAAGTTCCACCACTATAACTAAAGAAAGCAATGACCATATAGGCTATGGCAAATCCGAGTGTATAAGGAGAATTAAAAGGTTGTGCATGCGATTCGGGCAATCTATCCCACATCGTAAAAATCCCCGAGACACCGTCCCCCAACTTTAGAAGCACCATGACCAACAAGGTAATACCCGCCACAAACTGGATGATAAAAGAAGCCAGATCGTTGATGACATCCGCCCACAAACCTCCTATAGTTATATAGATCATACTTACCGTACCTGCCAATAGAATACCATGCGTAAACGAGAGTCCAGTAAACGCATTCAGAAGTATGCCTATAGCTGCCCATTTTGCACCCACATCAAAAATCTTGATAATGACCCCACTCCAGGCCATTACCTGCTGGGTAGGCAGGTTATACCTAAGTGCCAGATACTCGGTGGGTGATTGGATCTTCAGTTTGGACCTCAACCTGGCCCACCTCGGCGCAATGATAAAGGTCGTACCTACCATCGCAATCGAAATACTCAGTGCCCACCAGATATAAAGTGTAAAACCATGGGTATACGCAATGGCTGCATAAGCAACAAACACCGCTCCGCTATATCCGGAGACATGGTGCGAAATACCCGAAAGCCACCAAGGGAGCTTCCCTCCTGCTGTATAAAAATCTGCAGATGATTTGATTCTCATATATCCCCAGACGCCCATCGAAAGCAATACAAAGAAATAAGCAAACAGAATAATATAGTCTATTTGTGCCATATTAAGATATATTTAGTTTAGTTCAATTAATTCCTTGTTTTTTGCACTTCGATAGATCGCTTCGACAACCCTCACGGCTTTTGCCCCTTCGTATCCATCGATCAAAGGTTTTCGTCCTTCCTCTATTGCTGTCAGGAAATCTTCTATCTGTAACTGGTGTCCCTTAAAACCAATATCCATCGGGTTGGATACCCCACCGCCTTTGTTGGAGGAGTCTGATGCTACTTGAGTCTTCTCCTGGCTAATGTCTGCAAACTCCCACTTTGTAATGCTGACATCTTCTACCGTTGCAGAACCGCTTGTACCTGTGATTTCTATTCTTTTCAATGAGCCCGGATGTATAGCTGTCGAACATTCTATCGTTCCCAATGCGCCATTCTCAAATTTTAAAATAGCCACAACTGTATCTTCCACTTCGATATGGTGGTGCTTGAAATTGCCCATATAGGCTTGCACAGACACCACATCCCCCATAAACCATATTAAAGTATCGACGGCATGAATGGCCTGATTCATCAAAGCACCTCCTCCATCCCATTCCCATGTACCCCGCCATGCGGCCTGTTCATAATATTCTTTTGTACGGTTCCACTTTACATAAGCGCTGCCTATAGTCAGATTTCCGAATCGGCCCCTTTCAATGGCTTCTTTGATCTTCCTATTTTCCGGATAAAAACGACTTTGGAAGATGACACCCAAATAAACGTTAGCATCGTGAGCTGCCTTGATCATATCCTGACACCTGTCAAATGTAATTTCCAAAGGCTTCTCTATCAGACAATGCTTTCCTGCTTCAACAACTTTTAAAGCAATATCTCTATGTGTACCGGTAGGGGTGCAAATACATACAACATCCACTTCCGGACAATGTATCAATTCTTCGATATCACGAAACGCCCGACAATGGTAGGTGTCTGCAAACTTTTGTGCTTTGGAAAGATTCCGGTTAAATACACCTGTTAATTCTGCATTATGGATCGCTTGTATAGCTTTGATATGAATATCTGCTATAGCGCCCGTACCTATGATCCCAAATCTATACATGTCTTTTTATCATAATGGTCATCGTTTACGTTAACGATAGTCAAATGTATATTTTTTTTGACATAAAAAAAAGTTTGATGAAAACATTCTTAAATCGAGCTTTATTCTGAACATAGATAGAAACTTTGTATATTCCCCGCTCTTCCCAAACTCACAATAAAAAAGAAATGAAGAAAAAATATTTTTGGATAATTGGTATTTTGATAGTAATCATATTGCTGTCTGTTCCAACATTTCATATACTAAAAACAAAGTGGAATGAAGATAGTATATTGGACAGCCTCCCAAAAGGTTATATAGATGATGCCAGTCAACTGAATTTGACCAAAGTTGACACCATCATTCAGGTTCCCAACGACAAAAAAGAGATCGAAACCCAACTCAAAAATATCCTGCGATATGCCAAAGTAAACAATTTAAAAATTTCAATTGCAGGAGCCAGACATAGTATGGGCGGGCACACCATTTATCCGGGTGGCATCGGCTTAAACATGCTGCCTTATAAGCAGATGGAGCTCGACACAGTAGACAATATTTTGACTATTGGTTCAGGTGCATTATGGGAGGACGCTTTAAAATACCTGGATCAGTATGGCAGATCGGTGGCTATAATGCAGGCATTTAGTTCCTTTTCAGTCGGTGGATCGATAAGTGTAAACGGGCATGGTTGGCAGAAGGATTCCCCACCGATTTCTGCAAGTGTCATCTCCTTTACGCTAATGACCGGGAATGGAGAAATTGTCCATTGCAGCAGAGAAGAAAACCAAGAACTTTTCAACCTCGCCATTGGAGGATATGGACTGTTTGGGATTATCCTGGACGTGAGGCTTAAAGTCGTTGAAAATATAGCTTTACAATTCAAACATATCCGATTGAGTCCTAAAAAATATGTCAGTTACTACAAAAAGCATGTTTCGAACAATCCCAATGTCAATCTTGTATTTGGCAGACTACGCATCTCCGACAAACATTTTTTGGAGGAAGCCACATTAAACTTCTTTGAAAAAGTTGGTACACCTGCTCCAAATCTACATAATGAAAAGAGCACGGAAGCACAAAGGTTAGTATTCAGGGGAAGCGTAAACAGTGAATATGGAAAAAGACTCCGTTGGGATCTGGAAACAGGCATGAACAAAGTTTCCAAAAATGAAATTTATTCCAGAAATGAACTTTTGAATGACCATATTTCACTGATCGAAAACAAAGACCATTCTTCCACTGACCTGCTGCAAGAATATTTTATTCCCGAAAGGAATTTCAATCAATACATCGATGATATAAAACCTATTTTAAGAAACTCTAAAATAGATCTTCTCAACATCACCATACGAGCGGTACAGCAAGACAATGACAGTTACCTCGCTTATGCAAGAGAAAATGTTTTCGGATTTGTCCTCTTATTCAACCAAAAAAAAACGGATGAACAAGAGTTAGCAATGAAAGAGCTGACAAACCAACTGGTAGATGTTGCATTGAAAAATGAAGGGACATTTTACCTGCCCTATCGCTTGCATATAGATAGGCACAAAATGAGGCAATCATATCCAAAAGCAGATCGTTTTTTTCAGCTAAAACGAAAATACGACCCTAATGAATTATTCAATAACATGTTTTACGAGCACTATAAGTAGAACCTATACATAGCATAGGAAGACTTATAAAAGGTTCACTACAACATCTATGTTCGCTAAGCTGACAACCATTAATACAATCCTAAACTCAGCCAAAACTTGCTAGGTGCACGACAAAAATCCGCAAGCCCCGTTGTCGTCATTGCGCGGAGGCACGACAAAGCAATCTGACAGCGAAAAAACGCAGATTGCTTCCTCACTTCGTTCATCGCAATGACGCGTTTTTTGTACAAATCTGCATTTTGTCGTGTACCCAAACTTGCTTTTCTCAAAAAAAAGTAATTACTTTGTAATAACAAATTGAATATTTATGGAAATTCCTGTAATCAATATCGGCAATTCAAAAGGTATCCGTCTATCAAAAGCTATTTTGGAACAATACAATATCAACGATACCCTAGAACTGATTCTGGAAAAAGGGAGAATCATTCTAAAACCAAAATCTGCTCCGAGAAAAGGTTGGGAAAAATCGTTCAAACAAATGCACGCAAACGGAGATGACAAGCTGTTGATTGACGATGTTTTTGATGACGAAACCTTTGAAGAATGGAAATAAAGCAATACGACATCGTGTTGGTAAACCTTGATCCAACCATAGGAAGTGAAATGAAAAAAACTCGCCCTTGTATTGTCATTTCTCCAAATGAAATGAACAAATACCTTCAAACCATTGTCGTTGCGCCACTTACGAGCAGTTCCAAACCCTATCCTACCAGAATCGAAATCAACCAAGCCAAAGTAAACGGTTGGATAGTCTTAGATCAAATCAGAACAGTTGATAGAACCCGAATCTCCAAGAAATTGGGCTGTTTGACAACAACTGAAATCGAAACAGTCAAAGCCATAATCAAGGAAACTTACGTAGATTAACGTTACATACTGTAAATAAAGTCTGACCCCTCCCCCTCCCCAAATATCCAAGCCTCACAACAAACTCCAAAAGTCTAATGAATTCTAATTATATTTGTCCTTGAATCATTCAATACACGTTGCTAGAGCATTATGAGTACCCAAACGGAATATAATACGGTCATTCGACATTGCAAGGATCTCTTTATCAAAAAGACAAAAGACTATGGTACAGCATGGCGCATCATGCGGTTGACCTCCATTACCGATCAGCTCTATATCAAGGCACAACGTATCCGTACTTTGGAAGTCAAAAAAGTTTCCAAGGTCGGTGAGGGTATTTTGGAGGAATACATCGGGATCGTCAACTATTGCGTCATTGCCCTTATACAACTCGAATTGGGAGAAGATGGTGAAGAAAACCTAGCGTCCCAGTTTGTAGAGGAAAAATACAACGAAAAAGTCAACGAAACACGTGATCTGATGCTGGCCAAGAACCACGATTACGGGGAAGCATGGCGGGATATGCGTACATCCTCCATGACCGACCTTATCCTCATGAAGCTGCACCGTGTCAAACAGATCGAAGACAACGACGGACAAACACTGGTATCCGAAGGCCTAAAAGCCAACTATCAGGACATGCTCAATTACGCTGTATTTGCACTTATAAAACTTGGTTTAGCCGAACAATAATTTTTTTATCTATGTCAACTACCTCTTACTATACTCCTCTCTCCGACAAAAAGCAAAAGCCCGACATCATTCTTTGGATCTCCAGGATATTCGTCGGTTTGCTTTTTATTTTCTCCGGACTGATCAAAGCCAACGACCCCATGGGTTTTGGCTACAAACTGCAAGAGTATTTTCACGTGTTCCACTTGAATTTTCTCAATGATTTCAGTACCTGGATAGCCGTCCTTATCTGTGCTTTAGAGATTATTCTCGGCGCGCTGCTGCTATTGGGTATAGCGGGTCGAAAAGTGGCTTGGGGCTTATTGCTACTGATCATATTTTTCACTTTCCTGACCTTCTATTCTGCTTTTTTCGAGGTCGTGACCTCCTGCGGATGTTTCGGTGATGCTATCCCTCTGACACCCTGGCAATCGTTCATCAAGGACCTGATATTGCTTGCTTTTATCATCGTGATATTCATTAAGAGGCACAAGATCACCCCACTTGTCAAGAGCACGTTTACAAGCAACTTACTGACTTTCTTGGTGATCGTTTCCTCTTTTGCCATCGGTATCTATACAGTCAGCTATTTACCCTTTATCGATTTCCTTCCCTACAAGGAGGGCAACAATCTGCCTCAATTGATGGAAGCACCAGAAGGTGCTCCACTGGATGAATATGAAACCATTTATCATCTCAAAAACAAGGCCACAGGCGAGGAGAAAAAAATAACGGACAAGGAATATATGTCACAAAAGATATATTGGGAAGACGAAAATTGGGAGATCCTCGGTGAACCTCAAACTAAGCTGATCAAAAAAGGCTATCAGGTACCGATTTCCGATCTCATCATATCCGATGCCGAAGGAACAGAGGTCACCAAGGAGATCATTTCCAACCCGTATTACAATTTTGTCGTGGTCAGTACGGACGTGACCAAACTCAACCCTTTGGATTACCTAGCTTTGGACAAAATCAACCAGACGATCCGTGAGATATCTGCCGAGGAAAATATCCGTGCGGTACTGTTGACTTCCAGTTCTTCAGACGACACCAACTATCTGAACAACCAGTTGGATCTGGTTCTGGAGATATTTTACGCCGATGCCGTACCACTCAAAAGCATGGTCCGATCCAATCCCGGCGTCCTGTTATTGCAAAATGGAACGGTTATCAAAAAATGGTCAAAACATGCTTTTCCTTCGAAAGATGAGCTCATCAAAACATATCTGAACAAATAGTATGGCAAAACCTATTTTTTTGATTGGATTTATGGGCAGTGGAAAGAGTACCTGGGGGAAAAAAATAGCCCAAGCACTGGACTTGCCTTTTCTCGATCTTGACCAAGAAATTGTCAAGCACATAGGCATGACCATTCCCGAGTATTTTCAAAAATTCGGCGAAGAAAAGTTCAGGGCACTGGAAAGTGATTTTCTCAAACGACAAGCTGAAACCGACGCCATTATTTCGACAGGAGGTGGTACTCCCTGCTATTACGACAACATGCAGTGGATCAAGGACAATGGACTATCGCTTTACCTGTACCACACCCCCAAGTCCCTTTGGTCAAGACTAAGCCAATCCGATGTCAAAAAACGTCCGGTCTTACAGGGTCTTTCCGGCGAAAAGCTTCACGACTTCATCACGACCAAGCTCCAAGAGCGAGAGCCTTTCTATGAGCAGGCCGATATCAAATTTGAACAGATACACACAAGCTTGGAGGATATTCTTCAATTGATAGCCCAACATCGTCCATGAAAACCCTAAGTCTATGTCGATCGTTATATCCCATCTGACCAAAACATACGGCACACAGAAAGCGTTGGACAATATTAGTGTCGAAACAGGAACAAACCATATCATCGGTTTTTTGGGGCCAAATGGAGCAGGTAAATCAACAACGATGAAAATCCTGTCCGGTATTCTTCCGTTTGAGTCGGGGGTGTGCCTGATCAATGGAATAGACATCTGTCGAGATCCTTTGAAAACTAAAAAAAACATAGGCTACCTACCCGAAAACAACCCTTTATACACAGACATGTACGTTCGTGAGATACTGGCTTTCGAAGCACAGATACATCGGCTAAAAGATTCAAAAAAACGAATTGACGAAGTGATCGGGTTGACAGGACTACAACAGGAACAGCACAAAAAAGTACAGCAGTTGTCCAAAGGGTACAAACAGCGTGTGGGGCTGGCCATGGCCATGATCCATGATCCGCAGGTGCTGATCCTAGATGAACCTACTTCGGGCTTGGATCCTAACCAAATTCTCGAAATACGTGCATTGATCAAAGAACTGGGCAAAAACAAAACCGTACTATTGTCTACGCACATTATGCAGGAGGTCGAAGCCATCTGCGAAGAGATTATTGTCATCCATCAAGGCAAGATACAAGATCATTTCCTGCTATCGGAAAAAGAAAGTAAATATCCCGGTAAAAATATGGAAGAGATATTTGTGCATTTGACACATTCTTCGTGAGTAAAATTCTTAATTTACTCTCCTTAGTGTTGAGCGTAGCGGTCACTAAGGAGGCTCAATGAAAGGTAGTCTTCAGACTACCCAAAAAAATAAAATTTGTTATAACATTGTAGAACAAAATAAAAACACAGAAAAATTGTACAGTATATATACAAAAGAAGTCGCTGGTTATTTCAACTCCTTGATCGGGTATCTGGCCATAGGTCTGTTTCTGTTATTGACAGGCCTTGTCCTATGGGTATTTCCCGATACATCAATCCTTGATGCCGGTTATGCTTCCCTAGAAGGTTTCTTCGGTATAGCACCGTACCTTTTGCTGTTTTTGATTCCGGCCATTACTATGCGTAGCATTGCCGGCGAAAAAGCGGACGGCACGTATGATCTGTTGATGAGCCGCCCCCTCACCTTGCGACAGATTGTTCTCGGCAAATACTTTGGCGGACTGACTATTGCTTTCTTAGCGATTGTGCCAACCATTGTTTACGCTGTGACTACCTATTTTTTGGCTTTTCCAAAAGGGAACATCGACATCGGGGCAACCATCGGTTCTTATATAGGATTATTCCTATTAAGCAGTGCTTTTGTGAGCCTCTCCATATTTTGCTCCAGCTTGACCAAAAATGCGATAGTCGCTTTTTTATTGGCCGTATTTACATGCTTTATTGCTTTTTATGGCTTTGGTGCCATAGCCGGTATCCATACCTTCTACACCATCGAAAGCTATCTGCACAATTGGGGCATTCAGGAGCATTACGAGGCTTTAAGCCGAGGGGTGCTGACCGCTCGGGATTTCCTCTATTTCCTCAGCTTTACCACTTTCTTTTTGGTACTTTCCATTGGCCATTTGGGAAGACGGTACAGGCCTCGTAAAACAACATGGTCGAGATATGCTATCTGTCTGGGGCTTATCCTATTGGTCAATCAACCCTTTGTCTACCATCTTTTTGACCGTATTGATTTTACGGAAGATCAGCGTTTCACGCTCAGCGGCACAACCAAAGAGATCCTCAAAAAAATCGAAAAAGATGTCTATATCAGCATATTCTTAGATGGTGACGACCTTCCTACAGGCTTCAAAAGACTACGAAAGGCCGCTCTAGATATGGCCAATGACTTGAAATCGTATTCCGGAGGAAAAGTCAAGGTCAATATCATCGATCCACTTGAAGGGGATCAAAAAGAGCAAACGGAGTTTACCCAAGCCTTGATCGACAGAGGTTTGTATCCGACCAATCTCAGTGTGAAGACAAGCAGCGGATTTTCGCAGAAGTTGATCTTTCCTGCCGCCATCGTCAACAATGAAGCGCATGAGGTCAATGTCCAACTATTGCAAAACCGGACAGGACAGACCCCCGAACAGATTTTAAACAACTCTATCCAAAATCTGGAATATGCTTTTGCGTCCGCCATTACCAAAATCAATAAAAGTACCGTTCCATACATTGGTTTTACGGAAGGGCATGGCGAGCCCTCCGATCTGGAGCTGTACGATGCCATGCATACCTTGATGTCATCCAATCAAGTAGGCAGAGTACACCTCGATTCGATCGAACTCGAAGACCTGAAACAGATCAAGGTTATTTTTATTGCAAAACCTACCCAAAAATTTTCGGAAAGCGACAAATATAAATTGGATTATTATGTCCGAAACGGTGGCCATATCGTATGGGCTATTGACCAGATCGATGCTAGCTTAGACTATCTCCGGCAGACAGGTTCCCAACCGCTTATCGGCCGGGAGCTCAATTTGGACGATCAGCTCTTCCTATATGGTGTACGGCTCAATTATGATATGATAGCAGACCTCAACTGTGCACAGATCCCTCTTTCTGTCGGACATATCGGAGGTCAGGCACAGATCGAATTGGTACCTTGGTATTTTTTCCCGATTCTGATGCCCACAAGCCAAAATCCGATTGTCAAAAACCTTGACGGGATCCGCACTGAATTTATCGGGACCATCGACACGATTGCCACGCCGGGTATTACCAAAGAAGTTTTGTTACAATCTTCACCTTTTACGAGAATACTCCATACACCGAGTACTATATCCCTACAAATGGTCGAAGAACAACCTGACCCTGCCACCTTCCGTACACAGCCTGTTCCGGTAGCTGTACTCTTGCAGGGTAAATTTCCCTATATCTATGCCAATAGGCCTGTACCACAAAATATCCGTGAAGGGGTAGACCTGTCCAATGTGTCCCATCCTGCCAAAATGCTGGTCATGGCCGATGGTGATTGGCTGATCAATCAGGTCAACACCAAAGACCAGTCTCCTTTCCCTCTGGGATGGGACAGGTACACCGAACAGCAATATGCCAACAAATTGTTCCTTGAAAATGTAGTGGATTACCTTATGAACGACGAACGCTTGATCGCTTTGCGCAATAAGGAAGTCAAGCTGAGACTATTGGATCAAGCCAAAGTCAAAGAGCACAAAACCATGTGGCAAAGCGTCAATGTGGTTGCTCCGCTACTGATCCTGACATTGATCGGATTGGTACAACAGTTTTGGAGAAAAAGAAAGTATAGTGGATAAATCAATGGAAAAGTTATTTTATACAGTTCTTGTTTCGCCTCTACGCCAGCGGGGCACCCTACTTGGCAGAGGCCCAAGTAGGCAAGGCCTTTTGTCCAATCAATGTGGTCTGTCGCACAAGCCTACCCTCACGCCAGCAGATCCCGTCAAGGCTGGGAAGAATTCCGAAGCCTTAGGGTGGGGCTTCGGAAATATCCCCTAGGCCTTGTCCTTCCCACCATCCCCGGTATCTGCTATCGTCTGCCACCACTTGTGATTGGACGGAGCGCATTCTACAACGGATAGCTTATCCCTGCATATAATGTACTGATATGCAGGCAAAGTAGTCCCGTATTAGACTGCGTCCGTCCATTTCACCAGCATCGGCAGGAATAGCCCTGCAACGGGAGGCTGTGTGATGGGATGCCCCTAGCTCCGTTCAGTTTTGTTGATGGGACTGTGGGCAAAGGCCCTGAGGAGACAAAACCAAGGGCAGCAGTTGCAGGGCTATTGAGCCATGGGATTGCGCGACAGGATGCCTTGAAATGGACAAGCCTTTTGGTGACTTTTGGGCTTCAAAAGGCACGAGGCCGTCCGCCGGCGAGGACGGAAAGGTGGTGGAATGGAAGAATACGAATTAACGATTAAATAAATCCTTCATTTATTTGCACCCACATAATTTACCATGGTCTTATAGACGTAAGATCTTACGTCTATACAATTTTGCCTACCTTTGCAACAATGATAACAAAGGAACATATTTTTGGCATTCAGAACGAAGAAGACTTTAATCATTGGGCATTGGAGATTTTTCATTTTCAAGCCAAAAACAACCCCGTTTATCAACAGTATATCCATCTGCTTCGCACAGATATATTATCCGTTTCTCATTATACCCAAATCCCTTTTCTACCTATACAGTTTTTTAAGACACAGGATGTTGTGGTGTTTGGACAGAAACCACAGATCACCTTCAGCAGTTCGGGTACGACGGGTATGATCAACAGCAAGCACCACGTGCCGGATCTCACTTGGTATGCCGAAAGTTTCAGACGGGCATTCCACCATTTTTACGGCAATATTGAGGA
>Ga0182792_1000790_pt1 | contig 28114 bp, 21 predicted proteins | sample Passage237B_FD_130497 | JGI IMG/M metagenome (GOLD analysis project Ga0182792, IMG submission 130497) | Cellulose adapted compost microbial communities from Newby Island Compost Facility, Milpitas, CA, USA - Passage2 37B (version 2) (version 2) ...
ATCTTCGGCGCCAGTGCCTGCACCTGCGCCACCAGCGCCTCCCATTCGGACAGCACGCGGTTGGCCTCGCGGTCGTGGACCAGGCTCCAGGTGGACGCGTCGATCAGTTCCGGCTTGCGCCGCGCGTTGAGCCGGGTATAGCGGCTGAGGATGTCACCGATGGCCTGCGCATGCGCCGGGCCGAACTGCTCGGCCGCCCAGCGCGCCGGGGAGGTCCTGATCCATTCCAGGTCGGCCGCGTCCGGATCCCAGGCCTGGTCGAGGAAGGCGCTGATCGGCAGTTCCTGCGGCTTGATGTCGCCGACGTTGACCACCCACAGCCGCTCCACGCCGTGGGCCCAGGCCAGGCGCATCTGTTCCCAGGCGCGTTCGACCTGGGTGGTGTTGAGCCACTTGTAGTTGCGCGGGCCGCCGACGTAGTCGAAGTGGTAGTACACGCCGTAGCCGCCGGGGCGCTTGTCGGCCGGGTCGGGCAGGCGGCGGATATTGCCCCAGTTGTCGTCGGCGAACAGCAGGGTGACGTCGTCGGGCACGCGCATGCCCTTGTCGTAGTAGTCCTGCACTTCCTTGTACAGCGCCCACACCTGCGGCACCTGCTCCACCGGCTTGCCGGTGGCCTCGCCGATGATCCGGCGCTGGTCGGCCACGATCTGCTCCAGCAGCGCGGTGGCGGTCTGCTCGCTCATCGGCTCGTCACCGTCGCCGCGCATGCCCAGGGTGATGACCGCCTCGCGTCCCTGCAGGCGCTCCACGCCGCCGCGCCAGAACTCCTGCAGCACCTGCGCGTTGCGCCGGTAGTCCCACGGGCCCTTGCCGTAGCGCGACCACTCGTCGTGGGCGCGCATCATCGGCTCGTGGTGGCTGGTGCCGATCACCACGCCGTAGGCGTCGGCGACTTCCGCATTCTTCGCATCGTCGTCGTAGAAGGCGCGCGGCAGCCACATCGCCGGCCACAGGAAGTTGGCCTTGTGGCGCAGCAGCAGTTGGAACACACGCTCGTAGAAGCGGTGGTTGGTGCCGCCGAAGGTCGCCTTGCTCCAGCCGCCCAGGGCAGGGTCCTCGTCATTGATGAAGATGCCGCGGTAGCGGACCTTGGGCGCGTCGACGAAGCGGCCCGGCGCGACGTGCAGCCCGGTGCGTCGCGGCGGCGGCACGTCGGCCCACCAGGTCCACGGCGACACCCCGATCCGGCGCGACAGCTCGTACAGGCCGTAGGCGGTGCCGCGGCGGTCGGCGCCGGCCACCAGCAGGGCGCGCTCGATGCCGGGTTCGGGCCGCTCGACCACCTGCAGCAGGTAGGCCTCCCAGGTCCCGGCCACCCCGGAGGTGTCGATGCGCTTGTCGCGCACGATGCGGTCCACGCGCGGACTGCGGCCCAGGGTGCCGGCGATGATCGCCAGCTGCGGCGTGGCTGCCTCCTCCGCCGGCCGGCCCGCGACCGCCGCCAGGTCGCCGCGCAGCGCCTCGGCGGCCAGCTTCACCGCCTCGAAGTCGCCCGCGTCCACCAGCACCGGTAGCGGGGTGCCGCGCTCGATCAGCGGCAGGCTGCCGGCGCTGCGGATTTCGCACACCGCGGCCGGGGCGCGGCAATCCTGGCGCGCGGATACCGCCCCTGGAACCAGGAACACGGCGCCGAGCAGCAGGGCAAGGTGTCGCTTGGTCATCAAGGTATCCCTCGCATCGGCGGCCGCCGGCGCAGGTGGCGGCGGCCGCGGCGTCAGTGGGGCACGCGCCGGCTCAGGAGCCGGCCGCGCGCGGGAGCTGGAAGCGCGCCGGCTCCAACCGCGGCGCCAGCAGGTGCACCACCAGCAGCGCGCACACATAGGCCAGGGCGGCGATCATGAACACCGTGGCGTAGCTGCCGGTGGCCTGCAGCTGGGCGCCGGTGAACAGCGACATGGCCATGCCGCCCACCGCGCCGGCGAATCCGCCAATGCCCACCACCGAGGCCACGGTCTGCCGCGGGAACATGTCCGAGGGCAGGGTGAACACATTGGCCGACCAGCCCTGGTGGCCGGCCATGGCCAGGCCGATCAGGCCCACGGCCAGCCACAGGTTGTCGACCCGGGTCACCAGGGCCACCGGGGCCACGCACAGCGCACACACCAGCATCGCGCCCTTGCGCGCGCGGTTGATGCTCCAGCCCAGGCGCACGAAGCGGCCGGCCAGCCAGCCACCGGCGATGCTGCCGATGTCGGCCAGCAGATAGACCACGATCATCGGCGGGCCGATCTTCGCCAGGGACAGGCCGTACTCGGAGGCCAGGAACTTGCCCAGCCAGAACAGGAACAGCCACCACACCGGGTCGGTGATGAACTTGGCCGCCACGAACGCCCAGGCCTGGCGGTGGCGCAGCAGTCGCAGCCAGGGCACCTTGACCATGGGTTCGGCAGGGTCGGAGCGGATATGCGCCAGCTCCTCCGCGCTCAGCCGTGGCTGCTGTTCGGGCGGACGGTAACGGGCCAGCCACAGCGCCAGCCACGCCGCACTGAGCACGCCGGTGCACAGGAAGGCGGCCTGCCAGCCCCAGGCCACGGCCACGACCGGCACCATCAGCGGGGCCAGGATCGCGCCGATGTTGGAGCCGGCGTTGAAGATGCCCACCGCAAAGGCGCGCTCGCGCCTGGGGAACCACTCGGCCACGGTCTTGACCGCGGCCGGGAAGTTGCCGGCCTCGCCCAGGCCCAGGGCGAAGCGGGCCAGGATGAAGCCGGCCACGCTGGCGGCGAGGGCATGGCCCATCGCCGCCAGCGACCACACGGCGATGGCCAGGGCATAGCCGATCCGGGTGCCGAAGCGGTCGATCACCGCGCCGGCGCACAGCAGGCCGATGGCGTAGGCGGCCTGGAAGGCGGTGACGATGTAGCCGTACTGGATCTCGCTCCAGCCGATCTCGTCCTGCAGGAACGGGGCCAGCACGCCCAGCACCTGGCGGTCGATGTAGTTGATCGTGGTCGCGGCCAGGAGCATGGCGCAGACCCGCCAGCGGTAGCGTCCCAGGCGCTTTTGGGAACCGGTGGTCATTTCCGCAACGGTGGCAGGTGTCGGCTTCGGCATCGTGCTCCCCGGGGCAATACCAGGCCAGGCGGGACTGGTATCGCTATCAGTACCACAAGCCGATCGCCGCTGTTTTGTGCAGCGCAATGCATCCGTCGCTGACAGCGCTGTCGTCCCGATTGTTATGGAAGCTACTGGAAATCAGCGGTTTTTCGTGTTTTCGTGCCCTCGCCTGCCGCGGTGCCGGAGGGCGCGGGAGGGGCATGGACGGCGTTGCCGTCGGCGTTTATGCCACCGGTTTCCCAGGGCCGTGCCCGGAGGGCGGCCGCGACGCAGACGCACTGGAGAGAGACAGCCATCGGCCATCCCGACGTGGGGGCCACCCATCACCTGATTTCTGGAGGGGAGTACGGTGAAAAACACGCTATGCAAGAACGAACTGGCGCGCAGCCTGGGCCTGCTGTGCCTGGCCATGGCCAGCGGCGCGGCCCTGGCCCAGGAGGCGGAGCCGGCGGGTGCGGACGCAACCGAGCTGGACAGGGTGGTGGTCCGCGGTTTCCGCCAGAGCCTGCAGTACTCGACCGAGGCCAAGCGCGAGGCCACCGGGTTCACCGATTCGATCTTTTCCGAGGACATCGGCAAGTTCCCGGACCTGAACATCGCCGAGTCGCTGACCCGCATCCCGGGCATCCAGCTGGACCGTGACGTCAATGGCGAGGGCCTGAACGTCGCCATCCGTGGCCTGCCCAGCAGTTTCACCAAGACCCTGATCAACGGCGGCGACGCCTACACCGCGTCGATCGGCCTCAATCGCGGCAACCAGAACCGCGAGGTCGACCTGAACCTGTTCCCGACCGAGTTCTTCAACAAGCTCACGGTATACAAGTCGCCGCAGGCCAGCCTGCCCGAGGGCGGCATCTCCGGCGTGGTCGACATGCGCAGCGTGCGCCCGTTCGACCTGGGCACCCACCTGGGCTATTCGCTGCAGCTGGACCACAACAGCATCGGCGGGGACATCAGCCCGCGCGGTTCGCTGATTGGCAGCTGGACGAATGCCTCCGGCACCTCCGGCGCCCTGGTCGGCGTGTCCTCGGTGCGTACCAGGCTGTCGGTGCGCGGCTGGGAATCGATCGGCTGGATGAATCCCAACCTCAACTACACCCAGTGCGGACTCACCCCGCCCGATGGCGTGGACCCGCTCAACAACCGCCCGGCCCAGTGCAATCCCGGCGGCGGCGGCAGCCTGCAGATGCCCAACACCGTGCCGGACAACCCCGCCACCATCGGCGCCGGTTTGACACCGGGGGACATCATCGATGCCGAGTGGCTGCTGGCGCACAACCCGGGGCTGGACATCACCCGGATCTCCGAGGCCCTGTTCCCGCGCCTGGGCCGTCCGGTGGACATGTCCGGCGACCGTGACCGCGACGCGGTAGTGGCCTCGCTGGAGTGGCGGCCCTCGGACAACGCGCACTACTACCTGGATGCGCTGTACTCCACTGCCGAGTACACCAACAGCCGCATCGACATGAACCTGGTCGGGCGCACTTTCGGTCCCAACGGCTTCATCCCGCTGGGCATGCAGCTGGACGCCAACAACGTGGTCACCAGCGCCACCCTGACCAATGCCCAGTTCTTCCTCGAGGCCCGCCCCTACCGCGACGAAGTCCAGTACTGGAACATCAATCCCGGCGCCACCTTCTGGTTCGGCCAGGACCAGGACATCCGCCTGGACCTGCAGGGCACCTGGAGCCGCAGCTGGTTCTTCCGCGAGTCGCCCACCATCCTGGTGACCTCGCCGTACGCCACCATCGAGTACACCAACAACGGCCAGCCCACGTGGACGACCGGCGGCCTGGACCTGAACGACCCCGCCGCGGGCTGGAGCTGGAACGGGGGCCGGGTCAACCTCAACAACGAAAAGCGCGTCACCGAGGCCGGCCGGCTCAAGGCCGACCTGCAGTTTGGCGATGACCGCAACAACCTGCGCCTGGGCGTGGCCTACGACCGCTTCCGCCGCACCATCGTCGGCTTCGACAACAGCGCCGACTGGCAGGCCAATGTCCTGGCCAGGATCTCCGACGCCGACCTGGTGCAGTACCTGCGCCCGGGCCCGCACGGCTTCATCACCGCCAACTACGCGCAGTTCTTCCGCGACACCGATTACCGCCGCTACTTCGACGCCGCCCCGGAGGTGAACACCTCGGCCTCGGTGGGCGCGGCCTCCGGCGGCGTGGAAGAGAAGAACCTGGCCGCCTACCTGGAGCTCAACGGCACCAGCGACATCTGGGGCCGCGAGCTGCGCTACAACGCCGGCGTGCGCTGGATCGACACCGACCAGGCCATCAGCGGCCCGGTCACCCTCGGCGACGTGCGCGAGTGGCAGGTGCTCAAGGGCAAGTACGACGAGTGGCTGCCCTCGTTCAGCGCGGCCTGGGACGTGGCCCCGAACGTGGTCCTGCGCACTGCCGCTTCGCGCACCCTGACCCGGCCCAACCCGCGCTCGATGCTGCCGGCCACCACCTTCTCCGATCCTTCGGCCGAGATCGCCAACCAGGGCAATCCCAACCTGACCCCGTACCTGTCCACCAACTTCGACTTCGGCGCGGAGTGGTACACCGGCGGCGAGGGCCTGGTCTCGCTGAGCCTGTTCAACAAGCGGGTCCAGGGCTACACCTACGAGGGCGTGAACCGGATCCCGTTCAACCGCCTGGGCATTCCGCTCAGCGCCCTGACCGACGGCCAGCGCGCCGCGCTGGAGGCCAATGGCGGCATGGACGCGCTGATCAGCGTGCGCCAGCAGGTCAATGCCAACGCCACCCTGGACATCCGCGGCTGGGAAGCGATCTGGGTGCAGCCGCTGGGCTTCGTGTTCGACGGCCTGGGCTTCATGGCCAACTACACCCACATCGACCTCAAGCCGGTGGGCCAGGAGGCCGAGCAGCTGGAAGGCAACCTGTTCGGCATCGCCCCGGTGATGTGGAACACCACCCTGTACTGGGAGCGGGACAACGCCGCGGTGCGCCTGTCCTACAACTGGACCGAGGGCGCGGCCCAGCGTGCGGTGGGCAACAACGAGGGCGGCCTGACCTATGCCCAGTTCTTCGGCGAGGACCGCGGCCAGCTCGACCTGTCGGCCAGCTACACCTTGCAAAACCTGCCCAGCAAGCCGCAGCTGACCCTCAATGTCATCAACATCACCAACGAGGAACTGCGCAACTACCTGTCCTTCAGGAACGTCCCGGGCGAGATCTACAAGCCCGGCGTGACCGTGATGCTGGGCGTGCGCGGCAGCTTCTGAGCCCGCGGTCCCGGGGCGCCAGGCGTGCCGGGGCTTGCTGCAGCGCAGTAAAGACGGACCCGTCTGGAGCCGGCTCCAGGCGGGTCCATGCGTTGCCGGCCATGCCACGGCGACGGTTTGTGCGGTGCACGATCACTTGCCGGCCCCATGCACGTACAAACCCCGTGCCGGACGCGGTCTTTCGGGTATGCTCTGGCGGATGATAGCGGTAACCAAACGCCGGGCCGGGTTCCCGATGCCCCGTCCCGTGCGTGCTACATCCGCCGCTGGCCCGCGCGCCAGCATCCATCACAGCATCGAGCCGGGGCAGGGGCAGCATGAGCAACAGCAGCAGCGAAATCCTTTCGGTACGCGAGAAGATCGGTTACAGCCTGGGTGACCTGTCGGCGAACCTCATCTTCCAGACGTTGATGACGTTCCTGGCGTACTTCTACACCGACATCTACCGCATCCCGCCCAAGGCCGCGGCCACCATCATCTTCGTGGTCGGCCTGCTGGGCGCGTTCGTGTTCACCCCGCTGGTGGCGGTGCTGGCCGACCGCACCCATACCCGCTGGGGCAAGTTCCGGCCGTGGATCCTGTGGACGGCAGTGCCGTTCGGAGTGCTCTCGCTGCTGGCCTTCAGCACCCCGGACCTGGGACCGCAGGGCAAGGTGATCTACGCGGCGGCCACCTACACCCTGCTGGTGCTGGTGTACGCGGCCAACAACCTGCCGTATTCGGCCCTCAGCGGCGTGCTTACCGGCAACATGGGCGAGCGCAACAGCCTGTCGGCATACCGCTTCGTGGCGGTGATGGTGGCCCAGCTGGTGGTGCAGTCGCTTCTGCTGCCGCTGGTGATGATCCTGGGCGACGGTGACCGCGTGCAGGGCTTCCAGAACACCATGCTGCTGTTCGCGGTGGTCGGCACCGTGTTCTTCCTGATCACCTTCTTCACCACCCGCGAGCGGGTGGTCCCGGCCGCGGAGCAGAAGTCCAGCCTGCGCCAGGACCTGGCCGACCTGGCCGCCAACCGCCCCTGGCTGATCATGTTGCTGGTGACCATCCTGGTGTTCACCACCCTGGCGCTGAAGGGTGGCACCTACGTCTACTACTTCGAGAACTACCTGCAGGAGCCGGCGATGGCCCGCTTCCTGGAGTCGATCGGCTTCTACATCGTGCTGGGCGGGATCAACTCGGCCCTGGTCGGCATGGGCCTGGCCGGCTTCCAGCTGCCCGAGGACGCCACCACCTCGGCCTTCGGCCTGTTCAACGCCGGCGGCATCATCCTGATGGTGGTGGGCATCGGCTTCTCGCGGAAGCTGGCCGACCGCTTCGGCAAGCGCGACGTGTACGGCGTGTTCCTGGTCGCCTCGACCGTGTTCATGCTGGCCTTCTATGTCATCCCGCCGGACCGCATCGGCCTGGTGTTTGGCGCGCAGATCCTGCACGGCTTCTTCTACGGCATCACCATCCCGCTGCTGTGGGCGATGGTGGCCGACGTGGCCGACTACTCGGAGTGGAAGAACAACCGCCGCGCCACCGCCATCATCTTCTCGGCCATCCTGTGCGGCCTGAAGGTGGGCCTGAGCATCGGCGGCGCCCTGGTCGCCGGCATCCTGGACCACTACGGCTACGACGCCGACCTGCCGGCGCAGTCGGCCGAGGCGGTCAACGGCATCCGCCTGGCAGTGAGCCTGTACTGCTCGATCCCGTTCCTGGTCGCGGCGGCCCTGCTGTTCTTCTACGAGATCAACAAGAAGATGGAATCGCGCATCGAGGGTGACCTGTCCCAGCGCCGCGCCCAGGCGGCCTGAGCCCCGTCCCACGCACCTACGGAAACACGCAATGGCCGACCAGACCTTTACCCGCGCCGAAATCGAGTCCTATGTCGCCAGGGAGATCTCCAAGCCCCTGGTGACCCACATCTACACCGCCGACCCGTCGGCCCACGTGTTCGAGGGCAAGCTCTATATCTACCCCTCGCACGACATCGAGACCGGCGCGGCCTTCGACGACGACGGTGGCCACTTCCAGATGCAGGACTACCACGTCCTGCGCCAGGATTCGCCCGAGGGTCCGGCGCACGACTGCGGCCTGGTCCTGCACGTCAAGGACGTGCCCTGGGCGGATCGCCAGATGTGGGCCCCGGACGCGGCGTACAAGGACGGCAAGTACTACCTGTACTTCCCGGCCAAGCGCGCCGACGGCATCTTCCAGATCGGCGTGGCCGTGGGCGAGCGCCCCGAGGGTCCGTTCGTGCCGGAGCCGGAGCCGATCCAGGGCAGCTATTCGATCGACCCGGCGGTGTTCCGCGACGACGACGGCGAGCACTACATGTATTTCGGCGGCCTGTGGGGCGGCCAGCTGCAGAAGTACCGCGACAACCGCTACGACGCCGCCCACGAGGAGCCGGGCGACGACGAGCCGGCGCTGGGCGTGCGCGTGGCGCGCCTGTCGGCGGACATGAAGCAGTTTGCCGAGGCCCCGCGCGAAGTGCTGATCCTGGACGAGGCCGGGCAGCCGCTGAAGGCCGGCGACCATGCGCGCCGCTACTTCGAAGGCCCGTGGATGCACAAGTACAAGGGCAGGTACTACCTGTCCTATTCCACCGGCAACACCCACCAGCTGTGCTATGCCACCGCGGACAACCCGTACGGCCCGTTCACCTACGGTGGGGTGATCCTCACCCCGGTGGTGGGCTGGACCACCCACCATTCCATCGTCGAGTTCGGCGGCAAGTGGTGGCTGTACTACCACGACTCGGTGCTGTCCGGCGGCGTCACCCACCTGCGCGCGGTCAAGGTGACCGAGCTGCACTACGAGGCCGACGGCGGCATCCGCACCCTGCATCCGTATGGCCCCTGAGGCCACGCCCGGGCCGACCACGCCGCTGCCGCCCGGTCCGCTGCTGACCCTGGCGGCCGGCGCCCTGGAGGTGGACGTCGCCCCGGCCGCCGGCGGGCGCATCGCCCAGATACGGGTGGACGGGAGCGGGCAGCTGGTCGGGTATGGCGAGCATGGTTCGGAGGCGGCCATCGCCTGGGGCTGCTACCCGATGCTGCCCTGGTGCGGGCGCATCCGCGACGGCCGCTTCCGCTTCGACGGCGCGGACTACCAGCTGCCGCGCAACCTTGGTGACCATGCCATCCATGGCGTGGGCTACCTGCTGCCCTGGGCGGTCGCCGGGCAGGGCGCGGACCACGTGGAGCTGGAGCTGGAGCTGCCGCAGGACGCACGCTGGCCGTTTGGCGGCCGCGCCCGCCAGCGGATCCAACTGCGCGGGCGCGCCCTGCTGCTGGAGCTGGAGCTGCGCGCCGGCGCACGCGACCTGCCGTACTCGCTGGGCTGGCATCCCTGGTTCCGCAAGCCCGAGGTGCTGGAGTTCTTCCCCGAGGCCATGTATCCGCGCGATGCCGCCGGCATCAGCGTGTTGCCGCCCGGCCCGGTGCCGGCCGGGCCCTGGGACGACTGCTTCGTCAACCGCAGGCCGGTGGCCCTGCGCCGTGGCGGCCAGCGCCTGGTCCTGCGTTCGCAGTGCACCGACTGGGTGGTCTACGACCAGACCGCGCACGCCACCTGCGTGGAACCGCAGACGGCCATGCCTGACGTGTTCAACCTGGCCCCGGAGCGGCGCCTGAGCGCAGGCCAGGTCGCCATCGCGCGCTGCGCGATCGAGTGGGACTGAGCCGCTGCCGGCGGCTCAGTCGTCCAGCAGGGACTGGATCGCGGCAAACCCGGCGCTGGCCCGTTCCTTCTTGCGCTGGGCGTCGGCCACCGGGTCGGCGCCGTCGCGCTGCAGCTCGGCCGCCGGCAGCTCGTCGAGGAAACGGCTGGGCAGCAGCCGCACCTTCTCGCGGAAGCGCCGGGTCTCGCGGCTGTAGCTCAGCCACAGCTGGACCTTGGCCCGGGTGATGCCCACGTACATCAGCCGGCGTTCCTCCTCCAGCGAGCCTTCCTCCAGCGCCACCTCGTGCGGCAGGGTGCCGTCCTCGCAGCCGACGATGAACACGTAGGGGAATTCCAGGCCCTTGGCCGCGTGCAGGGTCATCATCCGCACCTGGTTGCCGCCGTCGTCCTTGTCGTTGCGCGACAGCAGCGCCAGCTGCGCGGCCAGGTCGCCGGCGGCCGCGCCGCGCGGGCCGCCCTCGAACCACTCCGCCAGCTCCTCCAGGTTGGCCTTGCGCCGCTCGAAGGAGGCCTCGTCCTTGCACTGGCTGCGCAGCTCGGCCAGCAGCCCGGACTTTTCCACCAGGCGCCGCACCAGGTCGGCGGCCGAAAGCTTGCCGGACTGCTCGCGCAGGTCGCTGACCACCGCGTTGAACGCGCTCAGGCCATTGGCCGCGCGAGGCGGCAGCTGCTGCAGCGCGCCCAGCGACTGGGCCGCGCGTCCCATCGGCATCTGCTTGCTGGCCGCCAGCTCGGCCAGCCGCGCCAGCGAGGTCGCGCCGACCTCGCGCTTGGGCGACTGCACCGCGCGCAGGAAGGCCGCGTCATCGTCCGGGTTGGCGATCACCCGCAGCCAGGCCAGGGTGTCCTTGACCTCCTGGCGTTCCAGGAAGGCGGTTCCGCCGGTGAGGTGGTAGGGCACGCGCAGCAGCTGCAGCGCCTTCTCCAGCGGCCGCGACTGGTGGTTGCCGCGGAACAGGATGCAGAAGTCGCTCCAGGGCACCTTGCGCGAGGTGGCGATGAAGGAGATTTCGGCGGCGACCTTCTCCGCCTCGTGCTCGTTGTCGCGGCATTCCCAGACCCGGATCCGCTCGCCATCGGCCTGCTCCGACCACAGGGTCTTGAGGTGGGTATGCGGATTGCGCGCGATCAGCGCATTGGCCGCGCGCAGCACCCGGTTGGGGCAGCGGTAGTTCTGCTCCAGCTTGATCACCTGCAGCTGCGGGTAGTCCCGGCCCATCTGGTCCAGGTTCTCGGGGTTGGCGCCACGCCAGGCGTAGATGCTCTGGTCGTCGTCGCCCACGCAGGTGAAATTGCCGCGCGGCCCTGCCAGGGCGCGCAGCAGCCTGTATTGGGCGTCGTTGGTGTCCTGGCATTCGTCCACCAGCAGGTAGCCGATGCGCTCGCGCCAGGCCGTACGCACCTCCTCGTTCTGTTCCAGGATCTGCAGCGGTAGCCGGATCAGGTCGTCGAAGTCCACCGCGTTGAAGGTGGCCAGGCGCTGCTGGTAGCGCGCGTACAGCTTGGCCGCCTCCAGCTCGCGGGTGGAGCGGGCCATGGCCATCGCCTCCTCGGGCGACAGGCCGGCGTTCTTGGCCCGCGACACCAGGTTGCGGGCATCCTCGACCGCGTCCGGCTTGGCGCCCGGCATCAGGTCCTTGAACTGGGCCGCGGCGTCGTCGGCGTCGAAGATCGAGAAGCCGCGCTTGAGCCCGGCGGCGGCATGCTCGATCTGCAGGAACTTCAGGCCCAGGGCGTGGAAGGTGCAGATGGTCAGGCCTTCGGCCGCGTCGCCCTTGATCCGCTTGGCCACGCGCTCGCGCATTTCCTTGGCCGACTTGTTGGTGAAGGTGATGGCCGCGATGCGCCGGGCCGGATAGCGGCCGGAGGCGATCAGGTGGGCGATCTTCTCCACGATCACGCGGGTCTTGCCGCTGCCGGCGCCAGCCAGGACCAGGAGGGGCCCTTCGGTGTGGAGGACGGCGGCGCGCTGGGGGGGATTGAGACCGTGCATGGCGGAGCGGCAAGGCGGGCGCAAATTCTACAACGGCCCCGGCGCCGCGGGCGGGCGCGGCGTTTAGAATCCACGCATGGCCAAGCTCTACTTCTACTATTCGGCGATGAACGCGGGGAAGACCACGACCCTGCTGCAATCGGCCCACAACTACCGCGAACGCGGCATGCGCACCCTGATCCTGACCCCGCGCCTGGACGACCGGGCCGGCAAGGGCGGGGTGGTCGCCTCGCGCATCGGCCTGCGCGCCGAGGGCATGGCCTTCGACCGTGATACCGACCTGGAACGGCGGGTCGGGGAAGACCTGCTGGCGCACGGCCCGCTCGGCTGCGTGCTGGTGGACGAGGCCCAGTTCCTGTCCCGCGCCCAGGTCTGGCAGCTGAGCGAGGTGGTGGACCGGCTGCGTATCCCGGTGCTGTGCTACGGCCTGCGCACCGACTTCCGCGGCGAGCTGTTCGAGGGCAGCCAGTACCTGCTGGCCTGGGCCGACGAGCTGCAGGAAATCAAGACCATCTGTCATAGCGGCAAGAAGGCCACCATGAACGTGCGGGTGGACGCCCAGGGCCGGGCGGTGCACGACGGCCCGCAGGTGGAGATTGGTGGCAACGAACGCTATGTCTCGGTCAGCCGCGCCGAGTTCAAGCGGGTGATGGCCGGCGAGGGGACGATCGAGCCGATGCAGGTGCCGCTGCTTTGACGCCGGCGGTGCCCGTTCAGTCCGTACGCCGCTCCGGCGCGGGTGGCGACAGGCGCCCGGTGAGCGCATAGCGGGCGAACAGCCAGGTCCCGAACAGCGCGCCCACGCCCACGGCCGCGCCGGCGGCATCCACGCCTTCCTCGAGGAAGCGCAGGATGGAATGGCCCATCGCCCATAGCCCGAGCAGGGCCAGGGCGCCGCTGCTGACGCGGGTCACGAACCGTGTGTCGACGTTTCCGTTCTCATGCTTCATGCACAAGCCTCCGCTGCCTGGTCAGTAAAGCACACGCTCGGCCGGCGGTGGCGGGTTCCACTGGTACAGCCAGGTCTCGGTCAGGGCACGGCCCTGGTGGCGCAGGTACAGGCGGATGTCGACCTGGGTGGTCGAGTCGTCCGGCGGCACCACGTCGAACATGGCGCGATAGCCCTGGAGCGCATGCAGCGGCCGCGCGGAGATGGTCTCCAGGCGGCCACGGCTGGTTTCCACCACCGCCTTGACCTCGGCGTTGGCCGCGGCCAGTGCCGCCAGCCCGCCGCCGGAAAAATCCACCGCGAAGCGCCAGGAGAAGTATTCGCGCTTCCTGCCCACCACCCCGCCCAGCCCGGTGCGGGTGGCCACGCATTCGGCCAGCGGCGGCCGCGCCGGCGGATGCTCGCCCCAGAACAGGCGGTAGCCGAACAGCAGTTCCTGGCCCGGCTGCGGCCTGGCCTCCGGGTGCCAGAACGCGACGATGTTGTCGAATGTCTCGTCCACGGTGGGGATTTCCACCAGCTGCACCCAGCCGCGGCCCCAGCCGTGCTTGGGTTCCACCCACAGGCTCGGGCGCTGCTCGTAGAACACGCCGTCGTCCTGGTAATGGTCGAAGTTGCGGTCGCGCTGGAGCAGGCCGAAGCCGCGCGGATTGGCGTCGGCGAAGGCGTTGAAGCGCAGCTGGGCGGGATTGCCCAGCGGGCGCCAGATCCATTCGCCGGCCCCGGTGTGCATGGCCAGGCCGTCGCTGTCGTGGATCTCGGCGCGCCAGTCCCAGTCCATGCGCCGGTCGTTCTCGCCGACCTGGTACATGCTGGTGGCCGGGGCGATGCCCAGGCGCTCGATCTCCCTGCGCGGGTACAGCGCCGCGTCCACGTCCATCACCAGCGGCTCGCCGCGGGTGATGGCGAAGCGGTAGGCACCGGCCACGCTGGGCGAATCCAGCAGCGCATAGACCACCAGGGTTTCCGAACCCGGGGCCGGGCGCTCCAGCCAGAACGCGGTGAAGTCGGGGAACTCCTCCGGGCGGGGCATCCCGGTGTCGATCGCCAGGCCGCGGGCGGACAGGCCGTACTGCATGCTCGAGCCGACCGCGCGGAAGTAGCTGGCGCCGAGGAAGGCAGCCCAGTCGCGCTTGCTGTCCTCGGGGGAGTTGAGGCGGAAGCCGGCAAAGCCCAGGTCCTTGGGCAGCTGTTCGCCGTCGATCCCGCTGCGGCCGTAGTCGAACATGCCCGGGTCGTAGGCCAGTTCCTGGGCCTGGCCGCCGGCGACCTCGAACATGCGCACCGGCCGCTTGAAGTACAGGCCCAGGTGGAAGAACTTCGCCTGGAAGCGCGAGCCGGGCAGGTCGCCCCACAGCGCGTGGTCCTGACGGAAGGCGATGGACTGGTACTGGTCCCAGTCCAGCGCCGCCACCTGGGCCGGCAGCGATTCGCTGCGCGCCTGGTAGGGGCGGCCGGCCAGGGCGCGGGCGTGGCCCTTGAGCCAGGCATAGTCGAAGGGATGGCGCCGGCCCAGCGGCAACGGGCTGGCCAGGACGGACAGGGGCAGGGGCAGGCCGGCGGCGGCCAGGGCGGTAACGGCGCGGGTCAGGAACTGGCGACGGTCCATGCGCTGTCGGCTTCGCGGCGGGGAAGCGGGCATCTTAAGCATCCGCGGCGCCGCCACGGCGCCCGGACGCGCGGTCCGCAGGGCCGGGATTCAGCCGGCGCTGGCCGTGCAAGCGGCAGCCAGCCGGGCCAGCTCGCGGTTGGCGCTGCCGCCCTCGGGGCGCTGCTGCCCGGCTTCCTCCCGCAGCTGGGCCAGCAGCCGCGGCGAATACTCCCCGCCGGGCGTGCCGCAGCGGGCCGCGGCGGCCTGGCCCAGGGCCCGCCAGCGCAGCGGCTGCAGGCGTGGCTGGTTGGGCAGGGACAGGGCCAGCTGTTCCAGGTGCGGGGCCGGGTTGGCGCTGGCCAGGGCCTGGGCCAGGCGTGCGGCCACGCTGCGCGGATCGTGCGGGCCGTAGCCGGAGTGGGTCAGGCGCACCGCGCGCTGCAGCCAGGGGCCGGCGGCCCCCACCTGGCCCCGGGCCAGCAGTACCTCGCCAATGCTGCGCTCCAGGTCGCCCACCGCCGGATGCGACGAACCCAGGCGCTGCATCCGCAGCCGCCAGGCCTCGCGCAGGGTGTGCTCGGCGCGCTCGTACTGGCCATCGGCCAGCAGGGCAAGCCCCAGGTCGTGCAGGCCGTAGTCCAGCAGGTGGTGGCCGTCGGGCTGGCGCCAGATCGCCACCGCCTCGCTGAAGCGGTTGATGGCCGTGGCGGTGTCGCCGCGTTCCAGCGCCAGGCGGCCGAGTGCGTCCAGGCTCAGCCCGGTCTCGCGGTGGCGATCACCCAGCAGCGCCCGGGTCAACACGTGCTGGGCCTCGAGGGCGGCGCCCGCCTCCTCCAGCCGGCCCTGCTGCAGCCAGGCCTGGCCCAGCTGGCGGCGCACCGCCAGGGTCAGCGGATGGCTGGCGCCGTGCAGGTCGCTGGCCAGGGCCAGGGCCGGGACCAGCATCTGCTCGGCCTCCTGCGCCTGGCCGCGGTCCAGGTAGAGCACGCCCAGGCTGCGCTGCACTTCCACCGCCAGCGGATGGCGTGGACCCAGGCGCTGGTACAGCTGCTGGCGGGCATGGCGGAAACGGGTGATGGCGGTGTCGGTGCGGGCTGCGTCGCTGTCCAGCGCGGCCAGGTCCAGCAGGGTCTCCACCACCCCGGTGTCGTCGCCGGGCGAGCGCTCGCGCAAGGCCAGGGCCCGCGCGTACCAGTGGCGCGCGGCTTCCGGCTGGCCCAGGGTGCGCTGGCAGCGGCCGTACTGGACGAAGGCCTCGGCCGCCGCGCGTGGAGCCGAGTCCTGCAGGGCGATGGCGCGCGGCAGCAGCGGCTGGATCCGCTCGACGCATTCGCGCGAGCGGCTGAGCAGGCGCAGGATCCTGCCGTGCTGGGCCGCCGCCTCCAGGCGCAGGGCCATGGGCGCGTCCGGGTCGGCCTCCAGCAGCTGTTGCTGGCGCTGGGCCTGGACCAGGGCCTGGGAGTAGTCGCCGATGCCGACGTAGAGCCGGGCCAGCACCCCCAGCAGTTCGGCGCGTGCGCGCGGCTGGTTGCTCAGCTCACTTTCGCCGCGGCGGGCGCCGGCGGAGAGCAGTTCGCGCAGGGCGCGGCTGTTGTGTGCCTCGCGTGCGCCGCCGGCGTGGTCGAACAGGCCGACCACGAAGCCCTGCAGGGCCTGGGCGCGGGCTGCCTCCTGGCGGGCCTCGCGCGCCTGCCACAGGGCCGTGCCCAGCGCCGCCAGCATCACCAGGCCGGTCAGGCCGACCAGGGCCACCGCCCAGCGGTGGCGCAGCAGGTACTTGCGCAGGCGGTAGCCCAGCCGCGGCGGGCGCGCCCGGATCGGCAGCCCGCGCAGGTAGCGCTTGATGTCCGAGGCCAGCGCCTCGACCGAGGAATAGCGCTGGGCCGGCTCCTTGGCCAGGGCGCGCATCAGGATGGTGTCCAGGTCGCCGCGCAAACGCCGCACCAGGCGCCGGGCCTGGGACGGTTCCATGCGCCCGGCGTCGAGCAGGCGCTGCACCGTCTGCGAGGCCTTGGGCGGCACCACCTCCAGGATCGCCCGCTCCCACTCGCCATCGCTGGCCCGGCGCAGGCGGTAGGGCTTGTCACCGCTGAGCAGCTCGTACAGGACCACGCCCAGCGAATACACGTCGGTCAGGGTGCTGACCGGCTCGCCGCGGATCTGCTCGGGCGCGGCGTAGTGCAGGGTGAAGGCGCGCACCTCGGTGCGTGCGTGCGCGGCCTCGCCCTCCTCGCGGTCCAGCAGCTTGGCGATGCCGAAGTCCAGCAGCCGCACCTCATGCCCGCCGGTGACCAGCATGTTGGAGGGCTTGAGGTCGCGGTGCACGATCAGGTTGGCGTGGGCGTGACTGACCGCGGCGCAGACCTGCAGGAACAGGCGCAGCCGCTCCTCGACCGGCAGCTGGTGGCTGGCGCAGTAGTCGGTCAGCGGCACGCCTTCCACGTACTCCAGCACCAGGTAGGGGCGGTCGCCCTCGCCGACGCCGGCATCGAGCAGGCGGGCGATATTGGGGTGCTGCAGCCGCGCCAGGATCTCGCGCTCGCGGGAAAAGCGCAGGCGCAGGTTGGGGTCGGCGTAACCGGGGCGCAGCAGCTTCAGCGCCAGCTGGCGCTGGTACAGGCCATCGGCGCGTTCGGCCAGCCAGACCTGGCCCATGCCGCCCTCGCCGAGCAGGCGCACCAGCTGGTAGGGGCCCAGGCGGCTGCCCGGCTCCAGGCTTTGCCGGGTATTGGGCAGCGGCTCGGCCAGGAAGCCGGGTTCCTCGGCGTCGAAGTTGAGCAGGGCCTCCAGTTCGGCGGCCAGGGCCGGGTCTTCCAGCCGCAGCCGGTGCAGCCGCATGGCGCGTGCGTCCTGGGCCAGCTCCAGCAGGCTGTCGAGCAGGGGCGACAGGCGATGCCAGCGTTCGGCGTCCATGGTGCCGTGGGGGGCCTATTCCTCGCGCATGGCGGCCAGCAGGAACAGCCGCGCCTTCTGCCAGTCGCGGCGCACGCTGCGCTCGGAGCGCTGCATCAGCTGGGCGATCTCCTGCTCGGACAGGCCGGCGAAGTAGCGCATCTCCACCACCTTGGCCAGGCGTGGGTCGATGGACTGCAGCTGTTCCAGCGCCGCGTCCAGGGCCAGCAGGTTCTCGTCCAGGCGCAGGCTGGACTCGGCATCCTCGGGGATCTCCGCCACCCGCTTGAGGTCGCCGCCACGCTTGCGCGCCATCCGGTTGCGGGCGTAGTCCACCACCACGCTGCGCATGGCCGAGGCGGCATAGGCGAAGAAGTGGGCACGGTCCTCGAAGCGGGCGCCATTGCCGGCGCCGATCAGCTTCAGGTAGGACTCGTGGACCAGCGAGGTCGGGTCCAGGGTATGGCCCTGCTGTCCGGCCAGCTGGCGCCGGGCCAGGGTATGCAGCTCCTCGTAGAGCGTGCCAAGTACCCGGTCCAGGGCGCTGCGGTCACCACCGCGCGCGGCATCCAGCCACACCGTGATTTCGGGGGAATCTGCCAATGTCGCCTCCCGCGACCTGAGCATGGATCGAATATAGCCCCAACTCCTTACGCCGATGTGGAGGCCGGCGCCGGGCAAGGGCCATGCCTGCGTTACGCAGGAAACGATGCGGGGAGGACAGGCCGGGCGGGCGCGTTCAGCGCTGGCAGCGCGGGCACCACACGCTGGTGCGCTGGCCGATGCTGGCCTCGCGCAGGGGGGTGCCGCAGCGCGGGCAGGGCAGGCCGCCGCGGCCATAGACCGCCAGTTCCTGCTCGAAATAGCCCGGCGCCCCGTCCGGGTTGAGGAAGTCGCGCAAGGTGGTGCCGCCGCGGGTGATGGCGTGGGCGAGGATGTCCCTGGCGGCCTGGGCCAGGGCCTGGTAGCGCTGGCGCGAGACCCTGCCGGCCGGGCGCAGTGGCGAGATCCCGGCGCGGAACAGGCTCTCGGCGGCGTAGATGTTGCCCACCCCGACCACGATCCGCTGGTCCATCAGGAAGGTCTTCACCGGGGCGCTGCGGCCGCGGCTGCGGGCGAACAGCCAGTCGCCGTCGAAGGCGTCCGACAGTGGTTCCGGGCCCAGGTCGCGCAGCAGTTCGTGGACGGTGCCGGCCGGCTGCCAGAGCAGGCAGCCGAAGCGGCGCGGGTCGGTCAAGCGCAGCACCCGGCCCGAATCCAGGGCGATGTCCACATGGTCGTGGACGCCGACCGGGGTCTGCGCCGGCAGCACCCGCAGCATCCCGGACATGCCCAGGTGCAGCAGGGCGCTGTCGCCGGCATCGGTATCCAGCAGCAGGTACTTGGCCCGGCGCCGGACCGCGGCGATGCGGCGCCCGGGCAGCTGCCGCGCGACCTCGGCCGGGATCGGCCAGCGCAGGTCGGGGCGGCGCAGGACCACCCCGGTGACCTGCCGGCCCTCCACGTGCGGGGCCAGGCCGCGACGGGTGGTCTCGACCTCGGGCAGCTCGGGCATGGTCTCAGCCGGCCGCGGCCAGGTAGTGGCGCTGCCCGGCGGCGTCGGTCTCGTGCCAGACCCGCACCGGGCCGCCAAAGGCCTCGGACAGGTGGCCGCTGTCCAGCAGCTGCGCGCGCGGGCCGTCGGCCAGCACCTTGCCGCCGCGCAGCAGGACCACCCGGTCGATCTCCGGCACGATCTCCTCGATGTGGTGGGTGACCAGCACCAGGGTCACGCCCTGCCGCGCCAGCTCGCGCATCATTGCCAGCAGCTGGCCGCGGGCGACCAGGTCCAGGCCGGTGCTGGGTTCGTCCAGCAGCAGTGCCAGCGGGCGGTTGACCAGGGCGCGGGCGATCAGCACCCGCCGCGCCTCGCCGGTGGACAGTTCGGCGTACACACGCCGGCGCAGGTGCAGGGCGTGGGCGCGTTCGAGCGCTTCCAGCGCCAGCTGGCGCTGGTCCTCGCTGATTTCCAGGAACGGCGGGATCACGAAGCTGGCGAACAGGCCGCTGAGCACCGCGTCCTCCACGCTCAGCTCGTACATGCTGGCCAGGTTGGCGCCGAAGTCGCCGGTGACGATGCCCAGTTGCGAGCGCAGCCGGTCCACCTGCCAGCGGCTCTGGCCCATCACCCGTACCGGCGGCTCGTCGCCGACCCGCGCCAGCGGGTACAGCTCGCGGGTGATCAGCTTGATCAGGGTGGACTTGCCGCAGCCGTTGGGGCCGAGGAGGGCGGTATGGCAGCCTTGCTCGATGCGCAGGCTGATCTCGTCCAGGACCCGCACCTGGCCACGGATGACGCTGGCGCGGTCCAGCTCGATCAGCGGCGGGGGGGCGGCCTCGGACAGGGGGGCGGGGGCTGACATCTGTGACGGACTTCCTGAACGCCCGGAGCCGGGCAAGGTGAAGTTTGCCGGAACAGGCGCCATGATGTCGCCAGCACCGGCCCCCTGCCGGACCGCCCGCCCGAGACCCGTACGCCATGCCCGATGTCCTGCTCCACTTCCTCACTTCCGGCGTCACCGGCCTTGGCTGGCTCGGCCTGCTGGGAGTGCTGCTGCTGTTCACCCAGCTGACCATCTTCTCGGTGACCCTGTACCTGCACCGCAGCCAGGCCCACCGCGGCGTGGATTTCCATCCCGCCATCGCCCATTTCTTCCGCTTCTGGACCTGGCTGACCACCTCGATGATCACCCGCGAGTGGGTGGCCATCCACCGCAAGCACCACGCCAAGGTGGAGACCGAGGAAGACCCGCACAGCCCGCAGACCCGCGGCATCGGCAAGGTGTTCTGGGAGGGCGTGGAGCTGTACCGCGCCGCCCGCGCCGACCGCCCCAGCATCGAGCAGTACGGCAAGGGCGCCCCGGACGACTGGATCGAGCGCCACCTGTACACGCCGCACGCCAACCTCGGCCCGGCCGCGCTGTTCGTCGTGAACCTGGTCCTGTTCGGCATCCCCGGCATCGCCCTGTGGGCGATCCAGATGGCCTGGATCCCGTTCTGGGCCGCCGGCGTGATCAACGGCCTGGGCCACTGGTGGGGCTACCGCAACTTCGAGTCGGCCGACACCTCCACCAACCTGACCCCGTGGGCGGTGTGGATCGGCGGCGAGGAGCTGCACAACAACCACCACGCCTTCCCGTCCTCGGCGCGCTTCTCCATGCGCCGCTGGGAGTTCGACATCGGCTGGGCGGTGATCAAGGGCCTGGAGAAGCTGCGCCTGGCCAAGGTGCTGAGGGTGGCGCCGAACCTGGACATCCGTCCCAACATCGCCGCGCCGGACACCGAGACCCTGCGCGCGCTGCTCTCGCACCGCTTCCAGGCCATGACCGACTACCAGCGCAAGGTGCTGGTGCCGGCCCTGCGCGAGGAGGCGGCCGCCGCCGGCGCCCGCCTGCGCCAGCTGCTGCCGCGGCCTCTGCGCCGCGGCCTGGTCGATGACGGCCGCTGGCTCAATGCCGAGGCCCGCGCCCAGCTGCAGCAGTGGGTGGCCGAGCGCCCGCGGATCCAGGCCCTGGTCGAGCACCGCGCGCGCCTGGCCGCGCTGCTGGAGGCGCGCAGCCACGATGCCGCCGAGCGCCTGCGCCAGCTCCAGGCGTGGTGCCAGGAGGCCGAGGCCAGCGGCATCCGCGCGCTGCAGGACTACTCGGCCCGGCTCAAGGGCTACGCCCTGGCGCACTGATGGCCAGCCCGCGCCTGCGCTGGTTGCAGTCCCTGCTGCTGGCCCTGGCGCCGGCGCTGGCCGCCGCCCAGGTCCAGGGCACCGCCGACTACCTGGCGCGGATGGACCGTGATGGCGATGGCCGGGTCTCGCCGGACGAGTACCTGGCCTGGATGGGCTATGCCTTCGAGCGCATGGACCGCAACGGCGACGGCGTGCTGTCGCCGGAGGAGCAGCCGGGCGGCAAGGGCCGGCCGCTCACCCTGGAGGCGCACCGGCAGCGCCTGGCCGAGCGTTTCCGCCGCCAGGACGCCAATGGCGACGGTTACCTGGATGCGCTGGAGCTGGCGGCGCCGCCGCGCTGAGCTTCGAGCGCGGTGACCGTGCCGGCCAGCCCTGCATCGACATCGGCATCGGCATCGGCGGGACAGTCGGGCGCGCGCTGTTCCTGGATGGCCTGCTGCTGCTGCAGCAGCCACAGCATGATGGTCTTCTGGCGCACGTAGTTGGCGCGCACGTAGGCGTAGATCAGGCCGTGCCAGCCGTCGAGGAAGCCCAGGCGCAGCACGTAGCCGCGCCAGAAGCGCCAGGCCGGGGCCAGGACCAGCTTGGCCAGGTTCGCACGGCGGCCGCGCGCGTAGTTGTACTCGGCCACCATCCGCGCATACATCTGGGTCTTGGCCAGCTGCTGCTCCAGCGAGCGGTAGGGGAAGTGCAGCAGGTCGCCGGCCAGGTTCTCCACCGGCCCGTCCACGCTCACCACCTCGTGGATCTCGCGCTCGCCGCGCCAGCCGCCGCGGCGGCGGTCGAACAGGCGCAGCACCCGGTCCGGGTAGGCATTGCCGTGGCGCAGGAAGCGGCCGAAGTAGCTGGACAGGCGCGGGAAGCTGTAGCCGGCGGCGGGGAAACCGGCCGCGTGCGCGGCCAGGATCGACTCGCGCAGGCGCGGGCTGATCCGCTCGTCCGCGTCCAGGCACAGCACCCAGGGGTTGCGCGCCTGCTCGACCGCGAACTGCTTCTGGCTGCGGAATCCGGCAAACGGCCGGTGCAGCACCCGCGCGCCCATCGCCCTGCAGATTTCCGTGGTCGCGTCGCTGGAGCCGGAATCGACCACGATCACTTCATCGCAGAAATCCAGCGAGGCCAGGCAGTCGCCGATGCGGTCGGCCTCGTTGCACGCGATAATGCATGCCGACACCGGGATCCTGCCGGTGGCGGCTGTGGTGGACGGCGAGGGCACGAGAACGGCGATGGCGGATTACCTGTTGTTTGCTACCGAACGTTACGGGCTGCCCATTTTGCAGCCGTTGGCCGAAACGCTCCACGCCCGCGGCGCGCGCGTTCACGCCCTGTTGGCCGGAGGGGCATCCGGATTGTCCCTGCCCCCGCCTGTTGAACCCGTGAACGCCGCCCAGGCCGCGCGGTTGCGGCCGCGGGCGGTGTTCAGCGCCTCCAACGATGTCCCGACCTTCGTGTCCGGGGCCAAGGTCCAGCTGTTCCATGGCTTCAACGTGGAAAAGCGCTCCGATGGCCGCGGCCACTTCCGCATCCGCGGCCTGTTCGACCTGTACTGCACCCAGGGACCGGCCACCACCGCACCGTTCCAGGAGCTGGCGCGGCAGCTGGGCCACTTCGCCGTGGTCCAGACCGGCTGGCCCAAGCTGGACCCGCTGTTCCGCGACGACGGCGGGGCGGCCGCGGCCCTGCGGGCTCCGGCCGACGGGCGCCAGGTGGTGATGTTCGCTTCCACCTTCACCGAACGCCTGAGCGCGGCCCCGCACCTGTTCGAGGCCATCGCCGCCCAGGTGGCGACCGGGCAACGCTACTGGCTGCTCACTCTACACCCCAAGTGCCCGCCGGCCCTGTTCGAGCGTTATCGCGGCCTGTCCGGTCCACATGCCGCTTTTGTCGAACCCGAGCAGCTGGTCACTGCCCAGCGCGCGGCCGACGTGCTGCTGGCCGACACCACCTCGGTGGTGTCCGAGTTCGTGGTCCAGCGCAAGCCGGTGGTGACCTTCCGCAACCGCGCGCCCAAGCCGCACATGCTCGACTTCCAGCAGGTGGAGGAGCTGCCGGCGATGCTGGAGCGGGCCTTTGCCCCGACCGCGGAACTGCAGGCGGCGATCGAGGCCTATGCCGAGGCCATCCATCCCTACCGCGACGGCGGTTCCTCCGGGCGGGTGGTCGACGCCTGCGAGGACCTGCTGGGCGGACGCCTGGGCACGCTGCGGCGCAAGCCGCTGTCCTCGCTCTGGCGCGGCCTGCAGATCCGCCGCGAACTGGGCTACTGGGGGCGCTGAGCGCTCACCACACCTGGCGGCGGCGGGCCAGCATCCGCGCCAGCTCCTCGACCAGGGCGCGGGCCTGGTCCTGGGGCAGGTAGCGCACCCGCAGCGGCGGCCACAGCGCGCTGGCCCCGGCGGTGTCCAGCCACACCGTGGCGGTGCCCAGGCACCGGTCCAGGGGCGAACGATGCAGGCCCAGGGCCTGCAGCTTGTCCACCTCGGCAAAGCGCCACCAGCGCGACCACCAGCCGCCACGCACCGCCACCAGGCGCTCGTCCAGGGCATAGCCCAGGCGTCCGGCCTGGCGCCAGCTGGCGTAGGCGGACAGCGGCAGCCACAGCAGTACCAGCCCGGCCCAGGGGCCGAACTGCCAGGCCAGGGCCAGCCCGGCCAGCGCCAGCCATGGCAGGGTGCGCGCGAACAGGCGCACCGCGGCACCGCCGCGCGGCAGCGGCTGCCAGCCCGGCGGCGGCCACTGGCTGCCAGGCAGCAGCCGGGCGATGAGCTGGTCGCAGTGTTGCGGAGTGGCGATGGGCGCCAGCTCGCGCAGCTTGCGCGGGTCGTTGTCGCCGCCGCCGGTGGCGGTGTCGATGCGCAGGCTGCGCCGGCCCAGCCAGCGGTGCAGCAGGGTTTCCTGCAGGAACCAGGCCTGGATCCGGCGCGGCGACACGCTGCTGCGCGCGCGCGCCAGCAGGCCGCGCTCGACCAGCAGGCGGCCTCCGGTGCAGACCAGGCGGAAGCCGTGGTACTGGGCCAGGGCCAGGGCCACCGACAGCAGCCGCAGCACGAACACCGCCAGGCCCAGCAGGGCCAGCGTGGCGGACGCCATGCCCAGCCAGCCCAGGTCCAGGTGGCCGGCGTAGCCCACCGCCTCGTGGAAGAAGCGCTGGATCATCCCCACCGCGGCCTTTTCCGGAAACGCCTGGAACAGCACGCCCACGCCCGCGGCCACCACCAGCATGCCGCGGTTGGAGACCAGGCCCAGGCGCACCACTTCGGCCGTGTCCAGGGCAAGCAGCTGCTCCTGCGCCGGAGCCGGCAGCGCCTCGCCAGCGCCGGTGGTGGCGCCGGTCGGAGCCTGCGGCGCCTCGCCGTGGTGGCGCAGCAGCTGCTCCAGGGCCAGGGCCTGGTCCAGCCCCAGCACCCGCATCTGCGCCTCGGGCTTGTTGCCGCCGGCCGCCTCCAGGCGCACCTCGGCCACCTTGAACAGGCGGTGCAGCAGCGACTGGTGCAGGGCCACGTTGTGGATCCGGGTGAACGGGATCTGGCGCTGGTTGCGCTGGAACAGGCCGCTGCGCACCTGGATGGCGTCCTCGCCGATGCGGTAGCGGTAGGTGAAGTACTGCAGGATCGACACCACCACCAGCACGCCCACGCCGATCAGCGGGCCCCACAAGGCCCAGCCGCCGTCGTCGCTGCTGCGTTGCCCGGCAAAGACCAGCGCGGCCAGCGGCACCACGAACTGGCGCAGCTGCTGGACCAGCACGAACAGCCAGGACCAGGGGTGCAGCCGGTGCTCCATCGGGTCGGAGCCGGGCGGGACGGAGGTGCTCACAGGGCGTCGTCGAGGTCGGCCTGGCGGGCCAGGCGGCTGCGCAGGGCCTCGGCATCGGCCAGGTCCAGCAGCGGCAGCCTGACCGCGGCCATGCGGGTGCCGGCGGTGTGCACCACCAGGGTGGCCAGGCCCAGGCGCCGCTCCAGCGGGCCGCGTTCCAGGTCCAGGTGCTGGACCCGCGGCACCGGCACCAGGGTCTCGGTGCGCCACAGCCCGCCGCGGCGGGTGGCAAAACCCGTCGCATCCAGCTTCCAGCCGATCCGGCGGTGGCGCAGCAGGCCCAGGGCCAGGCCCAGCAGCATCGCCACCGCCACCCCGGCCGCCAGCGAAGGCAGGCGCGCCGTGCCCAGCAATGGGCCTGCCACCAGGCCGGCGGGCAGGCCCAGGCTGGGCGCCAGGGCCAGGGCCAGGCCACCGGCGTACAGGGCCGCGCCCCGGCGCGGCAGCGGCTGCCAGGGGGCTGCCGCCGGCAGGGCCGGGCTGGCCTGGGGTTGGGTCGGATCGGGTTGCACGGTGCAGGCTTCCTGGTCGGACCTGACGATCCTAAGCGGTGCGCGCGCCGCGGTGCAGCGGTCGCGGCCGGGCCGGCCTCAGCCCTTGCCGTAGGGCGTGGTCTCGCCGCTGCCCGGCGGGCGCAGGGTGTAGCGCTTGTAGGTCCACTGGTACTGCGCCGGGGCGCGCCGGGCGATGCGCTCGACCTCGCGGTTGAGGCAGGCCACGGCCTGCTGCGGGTCCGGGTCGGCGATGCCCGCCGGGGCCGGCTCCACGTGCAGGGCAAAGCCCGGGCCGTCGCCGATGCGCTCGCACCAGGCAAACAGCACCGGCGCCCCGGTGCGTTCGGCCAGGCGCGAGAGCAGGGTCATGGTCAGGGCCTGGACGCCGAAGAACGGGGCGAACTCGCCGTCGCCGGCCTTGGGCTGCTGGTCGGGCAGGATGCCCACCGCGCCGCCTTCCTTCAGGGTCTTCCACAGCTGGCGCACGGCCGGGCCTTCGGCCCGCACCTGGCGCACGTTGTCCACCTCGCGCACCTGCTGCAGGAAGGCGTCGCCCACCGCCGACTCCGGTGGCCGGTAGACGATGGCGATCGGCCCGCGCGAGGCCAGCCACTGGTTGAGCAGTTCCCAGTTGCCAAAGTGCGGGGCGGCCACGATCACGCCCTTGCCGGCGGCCAGGGCCGCCTCGTACAGGGCCTCGCCATGGCGCTCGCGCAGCAGGGCCAGGTTGCGCTGCGGCGGTCGGGTCCACAGCTTGAGGGTCTCCAGCGCCTGGCGCGCGGTGGTGCGCAGGATCTGCCGGTGCAGGCGCTGCCGCCCGGCGGCGTCCAGTTCGGGGAAGGCCAGCTCCAGGTTGCGCCGGGCCCCCCGGCTCTCGCGGGCGTCCACGGTCCGCCACAGCGCGGCCACGGCATCCCCCAGCCGGTACAGCAGGGGCCAGGGCAGCAGCCCCAGCGCGGAGGTGGCCAGGACCAGGAAACGGGCTTTGCGGGCGGGATTCATCGGCAAAGTCTAACTGGCCCCCGGCAACGGTCCCTGTCCGGGCAACGGGGGATGACAAAGCGGCCCCGGAACGGGATGCTGGACGCCCTCCTCAACCCCTTGGGAACCGGATGCTTGCCCTGATCCAGCGCGTAAGCCAGGCCTCGGTCGAGGTCGACGGCCAGACCGTGGGCCGGATAGGCCCGGGCCTGCTGGCCCTGGTCGGGGTGCAGCCGGGGGACGGTGCGGAGCAGGTGGCCAGGATGACCCGCCGCCTGCTTGGATACCGGGTGTTTGGCGACGATGCCGGCAAGATGAACCTGTCCCTGGCCGATACCGGGGGCGGGCTGCTGCTGGTGAGCCAGTTCACCCTGGCCGCGGACACCGCCTCGGGCATGCGCCCCAGCTTCAGCACCGCCGCACCGCCGGACCGGGCTGAACTCCTGTTCAACCAGCTGGTCGAAAGTTGCCGCAGGTCACACCCACCGGGGGTGGAAACCGGGCGCTTTGGCGCCCATATGGTTGTCAGCCTGGTCAATGACGGCCCGGTGACCTTCCTGCTGCAGGCATGAGGGGGCGCCGCGGGCCTGAACGCCAGCCTTCCATAAGTCATTGACCGGCAAGGGCGGACCGGCCGAAGGTCGGCCGCCTGTTATAATGCTAGGTTCTCTTCACCATCTTCATAGAGCGGTGGCGCCGCACATGGCCAACGAACGTCCAGCCCAGCAATCGGAAATCAAGCAGCTCATCAGCAAGGGTCTGGAGCAGGGCTACCTGACCTACGCCGAGGTCAACGACCACCTGCCCGACGACCTTGTCGACCCGGAGCAGCTGGAAGACATCATCGGCATGATCAACGGCATGGGCATCGACGTCCATGAAGTCGCGCCCGATGCCGAGACCCTGCTGCTCAACGACGGCAACACCGGCAGCCGCGAGATCGACGATACCGCCGCCGAGGAAGCCGCCGCCGCGCTCAGCGCGCTGGATTCGGAAGGCGGCCGCACCACCGACCCGGTGCGCATGTACATGCGCGAGATGGGCACGGTCGAGCTGCTGACCCGCGAGGGCGAGATCGCCATCGCCAAGCGCATCGAGGAAGGCCTGGGCCAGGTCCAGGCGGCCTTGGGCGCGTTCCCGTGGTCGATCGAGATGCTGCTGGAGGAGTACGAGCTGCACAAGGCCGGCAAGAAGCGCCTGGCCGAGGTGGTGGTCGGCTTCAACGACCAGCTCGACGAAGTGCCCGAGCCGGCCCCGCTGCCGGTCGAGGACGACGGCACGGCCGTCGACGACGAAGAAGTGGAGGACGTGGCCGAGGAAGAAGAGGCCGAAGCCGGCCCCACCGGCCCGGACCCGGCCGAGGTAGCCCGCCGCATGGAGCAGCTGGCCGCCGACTACGCCAAGTTCAAGAAGGCCCACGCCAAGGGCGGCGCCCAGGACAAGAAGGTGATCAAGCTGCGCGCCGACATGGCCGAGCAGTTCGTCACCTTCAAGCTGCCGCTGCCGCTGACCGACACCCTGGTCAAGAAGCTGCGCGACGTGCTGGGCGAGATCAAGGAGCACGAGCGCAAGATCCTGCACCTGGCCACCAACGTGGCCAAGATGCCGCGCAAGGACTTCATCCGCGCCTGGGAAGGCAACCAGACCAACCTGGAGTGGGTGGACGAGGTCCTCAAGCGCAAGCAGAAGTGGTCCTCGGCGCTGCGCGAG